>Ga0164297_10003692_pt1 | contig 14098 bp, 12 predicted proteins | sample GEODES058metaG_FD_113539 | JGI IMG/M metagenome (GOLD analysis project Ga0164297, IMG submission 113539) | Dystrophic lake water microbial communities from Trout Bog Lake, Wisconsin, USA - GEODES058 metaG | ecosystem: Environmental > Aquatic > Freshwater > Lake | place: USA: Trout Bog Lake... | reverse complement strand
TGAGTCAAATGGGGGTGTGAAATTGGTCAATACGGGTTGATGCGTAGAGTTTTTGTTTTCAATAAATTCAGCAGTCAACATGGCATGGGTCAATAAAGGGTTAATAGACTATTTTTTAGAGCTTAAAAATCGATGGTTAAATGTTTTTAAATTTATGCATTGCTTTTGTTTTTGGTAATCTATTTTGTATCCATTAACGAGCCTGAAATAAGTCCTGGGTTGGTCATGGTGTGGATAATTGGTTCTTCAAATACGTTGACGATTTTTATGCTTGATGGTTTTAAGGTCGGTGAATTTTGAGTTGATTGAACCAACGGATTGGTGTGAATTGATTGAGAAGGGGTGTTCAAATCGTTCTTTAATGCCCAACCCCAAACCTTCTCTAATGACAACGGCACCATCATCAAGACATGCTCTACTATTGCTAAACCAAGTAAACTTGCTAGCAAGACCCAGTGCGAAGTAATAGTTACTAGACCTTCGTGTGCTTGCCAAATAAGGTAGAGCCAAGCAGACAAAGATATACTCATCGTAAGAAAGAAAAATCCACCTACTGCTTTCTTGCAAAAGTAACTACCCATATAAACCAAATGACTGGGTAGGTACTGCTCACCGACTTGAGGTACTCCGAAAAATAGGTTAAGTTTGGAGCTAAGTCGCATTAACCACAAAAGTGCAAAAGTACACATTGCGGTGTGATTGGGGTGCCCATATTGGAGGAAAATTAGAATCATTAGATTTATAAACAATCCTAGTTCATGGTGCCAAATGACTTCAACTGATTGTTTAAAACGCGCCCAAATATGCAAATTAGGATCAAGTTCGATCTTTCTGTGGCCACTGATCCAACCTGTTAAAAATGCGAGCTCATGCCAACCCCAAAGCACAATAGCGCTTATGAAACCAATGTAAGCGTTTGCGCTTGAATTTTCTTGCATTGATTTGTAGCTAAAAAAGAGGGCGGGTAAGCTGATCAAAGTCCAACACACTCTTGCAAAGGCAAAACGTTCTTTGGGCAAGCGAACCAAAAGTAGTATGATGCCCGTACCAAACCACCATGAAATCAATGCGATCAATGAGGGTTCTAAGAATGTTGAAAAATCTTGCATGGGTATTGGTTAATCAATTTTTCTATTTTGGTTCATGAAAATATTACTTTGATCAACAATTAATTTACCAAGTTGGTGCCAGTCGAACTTGAGCAGGTAACTCAGACTTGATGACTGGTAAAAAGAAAAGTTTTCCAAATGTGATCAAAGCCTGAATAGCGATTGCTCCCTTATTCAACAAATTGAAAACCCCCTTCTTATCTTTTGTATCGTTCATTGCTAAAGACAATGCAGTTAGACGATCAAGGTAAACTTTAAACATTGGATGGTCAATGTCTACAATAAGTGGGAATACTTGTTTGGAAATTTCAGACGTAATCCTAAATACTTCAAAATCATACTGCGTAGCATTAAGTCCCATTGCATCATGCAGGGCAGGTCTTGTGTGATCTCTTACGTACATCGTTGCATAGACTGCAATAATAAAAAATCGAATCCACCACAAGTTAACCCCTCTTAGAAGCTTCGGGTCTGCTCGCATGATGAGTGCAAACGACTCTCCATGACGGAACTCATCGTTACACCACCTCTCAAACCAACGGAAAATGGGGTGAAATCTCTTATCTGGATGCCTCTCTAATTGTCTAAAAATAGTTATGTATCTTGCATATCCAATTTTCTCGGACAGGTAGGTCGCATAGAAAATAAACTTTGGTTTGAAGAATGTGTATTTCTTGGTTCTTTTTAACTGGCCTAGATCAATACCAAAATTAAAATCTTTTAGCGATTGATTCAAAAAACCTGCATGACGAGACTCATCTCTTGCCATGTAGGTCATCAATTTTTTAATGTCGGGGTTGTTGATGTTTTTTCTAACCTCGTTGTATAAGATACAGCCCGAGAACTCTGATGTTAAAGAGCCAATCAAAAAATCATAAAACTCCTGTTTTAAACCTTCGTCAAGTTTTGACATAAGTGTATGCACTTCATCTGCAAATGCTGCATCTCTTTGAAAGTGATCATGATTGTTATCGCCTTCATACTCTTGCATCATTAAATCCCACTCCCGTCGAACAGAGCTGATATCAATTTTATCCATTGCATCAAAATCTGTTGTATAAAAGCGTGGAGCTAATACTGTATTAGTGACTGCCCTTTTGTTGGCATCTTCTGCGGACTCAACACTGTCTACTAGTCGTTGAGTGAAGTCAGTGTCCATGAAGGCGGTATGTGCGTTCATATCATGTCCTTGGTGTTAGAGATTTTGAGTTCCATTTTTTTAATACTTTGAAGGATTTCACTTCAATGATTTATTCGATTCTTTCAGTATTTCTACAAAAACTGCGACGTTATCTGGTCCAAAGGCTTCAAGGTCAATTCCCTTATTTGTAAGAGTGTCATTAACGGAGAGTCTGCCGTCCTCAAGAAGAGTTAGCTCAAAAGGGGCGTCGGAACTCAAATTACGAAGCCTTCTCTCCCGCGCTAATGCTCTGAGTGTCCCTCTTAAGAAACCTTGCTCCCCTGTGTAGCGTAAAACCTTATTTTTCTCAAACCGTTCGCTGCTTGGAGATGCGTTGTTATTGCTAATTAATTCAATCAAAATATCGCCGTTGGAGTCGTCTTTAATAACCAACTGTGTTTTTTGTAAAACTTTTGTCTCCTCAGTTTTTGTTGGGGTACTGAACTGAGTCGTGTAAGTTACATATGTCAATGACAACATCATTACGATAAGCATTGCTTGAAAATGTAATCGTGTAATGGGATTAAAACTCTTTTGGGAGTTTTGATTATTTACGTCAGATTGACGGATCGTCGCAAAATTGTTCATTGGTTCCTCAAGAAGCTTGAAGCAGACCGTTCAACTCGGTTTTGCTTTTGGCTGTGGCTAAGTTAGGGGCTACTTTTGGGGCTACTGATACTTCGATATCTTTATTGACCTCTAACCACGCTGACTTGAGAATATCTGCGCAAAGTGCGCCATCAGGTATGCAGCGAATCGTTGGCTCTGGGTGGTTAAGCACCCATGGCCTTGAATGAGGCCACAAATGAAGCCAACCAATTCTGTCCTCTTTCTTTAGGGTCAAACTCAAGTCAGATGTACCACCTTTTCTGTGTAGTTCATGGGCACCAATGATTTGTTTGAGTGGCAAATTAAACGTTAAGCTGTAAACCACTCCTACTCGCATTACAACTCGTTTATTCGTAATCGTGTACATACTTGCTTTGGCACTCATCCAGCTCCAAGCCCATAAAGTTCCAAGAGTTAGCATAACCATAAACGCAGTTATAAGAAGAGGCTTCGCGCTCCAATCTTCCTCTTGTCCACTTAAATAACTGAGTTGCAATAAAAGCATTAAGCCAAAGTAAATGCCTAGGCTACGAAGATGAAAAGCCTCAACCCCTAAGCTAATCCAGTTGGGTGAGCCTTGCCACAGTATTTGCTCACCCTTTGGTAATTCCTCTGGTAGACCAAGTGCTGCTTCGAACTCATGCTCGTGAGTGGCTCTCATACCAAAGGCTCCTGACGCTCAGGAGTTGCGTAAAGTGTGCCGGCACCGTAGTACGCACAAATTTTCTCTTCCTCTAGTCTGGAGATTTGCTCAGGACTGCGTAGTGCAGGGACTTTATCAAATTGTGTTGATAACAGGGCGTGTACATGTACATTGAATTTTGAGATTCTTGCAAATGGGACCGGTAGTAAGACTGATTTGCCACTAGTTAGTTCAACTTCAATGTAGCGAAACATCATCTCCATACGGTCAACCCACAAATCTTTTACGGTACCAGCCTCTAACCTGTCAGCTCCGTATACTTTAAGACCTCTGGGGTCATGATCTTGAGCCGCTACACCGTGTTGGGGGGCCACCCTAAGTGGCACAATTTTTAATTCCCCATGAGGATCCTTTTCGCACACATCCTCCCTTGCCGCCCATGCACCAGGTCCCATGCCTGAGAGCAGGGGATCGCCAACTGGCTCCAAAGGAGCACCAAGCCAAGCGTGCGAAGGAGCATAAGAGTAGTCCCCGTCGGGTCTATTTAAATCTGGAATCGTTATCTCACGACCGTCCTCTAATTTATAAGTCTTTGGGTCGGGTACTGGCCAACCAATTTGAACTGGCCCACCACTTTCTCTGCCGTTATCTAATGGATAGCCTTCTCGGTGGTTTTCACGAATTAAATAATACATGACACCTGCAAAGAATGCCCAAAAAATATAGAGCACTATCTGCGCTACATCTACGTATTGAGTAATTGCTCCAGTTTCCATTTGGACATCTCCTTTAAATTGGAATAAATAAAAGTATCAATTGGGTAATTCAGCTAGGCCAAATCGTGTTGTTTTAGGGAAAGAATTAAAGTTTTTGCGAGAAAGGGGGGCCATTGCGATGAGTGCTACAAAAAGTAAAAACATTTCAATGGCAAATACCATACCGTAACCACTAGATTTATCAATGAGCGCTTCGCCCAAGTAACCCTTACTGGCAAAACTAGCGAAGCTATCTTTTAAAACGCCTCCTATAGCCATAGATAAACCTGATGCCGTAGCCTGAACAGCACCCCACGCCCCAAGCACCATACCCGTCAGACCTTTCTCGGGCATTTCCATTGCAATGATCAACATTCCAACAGAAAACATTCCACCTCCAAATCCGATAAAAGTAGTGCCTACTCTAAACAGTAACGTTGACTCCATTGGGGAGGCTAGCATGACACAGGCAAAACCTGGCAACCCCATTAATAAACCCATTGCTGAAACTCTGCAGGCATCTAAGCCTTTGCCCATAAGTCTTGCTGCGAATGCAAAGGCAACTAATGCCCCGGCACCGGACAAAGCTGTTAGTGAGCTTGTAAAGCTAACATCTAAATGTAGGACCTCTCCTCCGTACGGTTCAAGAATAATGTCTTGCATACTAAAAGCACATGAACCGATACCAACCGTCCATAAAAAACGTCTCATGTTGGGGAGTGCGATTATCTGGCGCCAGTTTTTTGAGAAACCATCTGGTTCGCGCTCCCCCCTCTTTGTTTGTCGAGCCTCTTGTTTCCAAAGAGAGGCTAAATTAAGCGCGGCTACTAATACTGCGCTGCCTTGGACAACTTGTACTAGTTTGGTTGGCGAGAAATCCTTTAAGAGCCAACCCAATAAGCCGCTACCAATGATCAACCCAACCAACATGGCACTATGAAGTAAAGCCACCACTCTTGGCCTCTTGTCTGCAGGCGCAATGTCAGTTGCTAGCGCTAGTCCAGCAGTTTGTGTGGTTTGCATTCCAGCCCCTACCAACAAAAATGCTAAACAAGCACCCACTCTTCCCATCCAAACCGTTTGGATCGTCTCATCGTTTAACAGTAACAATGCAAAAGGCATGATTGCCAATCCACCAAACATAAAGATATTTCCTATCCAAAGGTAGGGTAATCTTCTCAGGCCTAAAGCAGAAGGGTGTGTATCACTTCTGTAACCTATCAGCGCTCTTAGCGGTGCAAATATGAGTGGTATAGCAACTGATAGTGCTACCCACCAAGCAGGCACGCCAAGTTCCACGATCATGACCCTGTTGAGGGTGCCAACCAAAAGGGCCATAGTCATACCAATAGCGGTTTGAAATAAGCATAGTCTAAGAAGTCTGGGTAGTGGCAACTCAATTGAGGCTGCATCTGCAAAGGGCACATAGCGTTGCGCAAAGTTGCTCAGCATGGAGCGAACCCTTGAGCCCACATTTGTATTAAGCTGATGTGCTGTTGTCATTATTGGCGCACCCATTCCCAGGCCTGTGATGTGTAAAAACCTCTGGACACTCGGGTTGTTTTTCCCTCTTTCCAGCCTTGACTTGTTATCGAATGTTCTAGAGCTCGTCTCAATTTTTCTTGAGACACAGGGGCAAGTGTGGGTGAGCGGTCCGAGCGAGGGAAGAATTGCCCGATAGTGTGAGCAACAGCAAGTAAGGGGTTTCTTGGCGGGAATGTAAATAAAATTGCTTTTCTTGTGCGTTCACTTAGAACATTTATCCCCTTAATCAGATCATGCGCATCGTAATGAATGAGTGAGTCCATTCCAACCACATAATCAAATTCTCCAAGTTCTGGGTCAAGCATATCTCCGCTAGAAAATTCTACCCATCCTTTGTTTTGAGAGTTCGTTGAGTTTTGTGAGAGCGGAGACAATGAGGCATATCGATTTTTCGCAACTTGAATTAAGTTAGCCGATAAATCAATGGCGGTCACATGCGCCCCTCTCTCGACAGCGCAAAGGGCGAGAGCTCCAGTACCGCATCCTGCATCGAGTAGTTTCATACCCGTCATATCTGTGGGTAACCAAGACATAAGGGTAGAGCGCATCTCATCTCGACCCGCACGAACTGTGGCTCTTATTCTTCCGACCGGATCAGTAGAAGTCAGACGCTCCCAGGTCTTTGCAGCTGTTCGGTCAAAATAATGCTCAATTTGACCGCGGCGCTCTAAGTAACCTTGCTCTGAGTTGTCCATATCCTAAAGGCTCCTACTGCTATGTTCGTAAATTCATTATTCACTGATTCGATTCAATCTCAATCAAATCCCAGTAAATCAAAAATATCGCGGTCTTTCATAGGCACTGCTGGTAAAGGGTCTGCACCGATCCACAGTTGGCTTGCAAGTCGCATATATTCATCTTGAACCGCTTTGACGTTTGGGGTTGCCTCAAGCTCAAATAGTGTTGATTTTGTGAGTCTGCTTTTCCTGATTTCATCGAGCGGGGGAAAATGGGCCATGGTTTTAAGTCCAACTGCGTTGTTGAATTTATCAATTTGGTCCGTTGTCTCGCTTCTGTTTGCAATAACGCCGCCAAGACGAACGTTGTAGTTTTTAGACTTTGCACCAATGGCTTGGATAATTCTGTTCATAGCAAAGATTGAATCAAAATCATTTGCCGTGACAATAAGTGCTCGGTCGGCGTGTTGCAAAGGGGCGGCGAATCCTCCGCAAACCACGTCTCCTAAAACGTCAAAGATCACAACATCTGTGTCCTCTAAAAGGTGATGTTCCTTTAATAACTTAACGGTTTGACCAACTACATATCCACCACATCCTGTGCCAGCGGGGGGACCTCCCGCCTCAACGCACATGACGCCGTTATAGCCTGGAAATACGAAGTCTTCTAGCCTTAACTCCTCGGCATGAAAGTCAACTTGCTCTAATGCATCTATAACTGTAGGGACTAATTTTTTTGTAAGCGTAAAGGTTGAGTCATGCTTTGGATCACATCCGATTTGTAATACTCGTTTACCAAGTTTACTAAACGCTACCGATAAATTAGAGGATGTCGTGCTCTTACCGATTCCCCCTTTGCCATAAATCGCAAATACTTTGGCGTTTCCAATTTTGATATTTGGATCAAGTTGCACTTGAACACTACCTTCTCCATCGGGTCTGGATCCTCTTTTGATTTGAGAGACCGGTATAGCTACTGTTTCATTCATTTGAAAACCTTGGTGAGTGTTAGTTGTTTGAGCGTTAGAAAAAAATAGATTTCGGTTTAGCTTTTGAAGTGAGCTTTTGCATCGTACAAAGTGTCAACGGTGATTTGTTGAACGCCAGTTTCTTTTGCAAATTTTTCCGTGTTTCGTTTGGCTTTACCGCGAACAAAAAAAGGTATCTTTTTAAGCTCTAACTCAGCTTCACGAGTCCAGAGTTGGATCATTTCGTTGACTTTCTCCTCTCCAGTATGAGTCTGGTTCTGCGAATTGATGTTGCTATTTGCGAGTTCTAGCTCATCAACTGAAGCTTTGTTTCCCACGACTTGGGCTTGGTTTGAATCCACTGCCTGAAGAGTATTAGAAGATTCGTTTATTTTCTTCGCTCCACCAAGATGTGAGGGAGCCGATGAGTCGTTGAATTCAAAATCCTCTCTAAACATACCTAAGAGGTGCTCCTCCAGACCCATCATTAGTGGATGCACCCATGTATCAAATAAAACATTAGCACCTTCAAAGCCCATTTGCGGCGCATATCTAGCAGGGAAGTCCTGAACATGCATGGGTGCAGATATAACTGTGCAGGGTATACCGTGTCGCTTAGCTATATGACGCTCCATTTGGGTTCCAAGAATCAACTCTGGGTGGAGTTCTTGAATATGGTCTTCTACCTCCAAGTAGTCATCTGTGATGATTGGAGTTACACCGTATAGTTTGGCTGCTTCGCGTATTTCACGTGCGAACTCTCTACTGTAAGTACCTAAACCTACGACTTGAAAGCCCATCTCTTCGCTAGCAACTCGGGCTGCTGCAATTGCGTGTGAAGCGTCTCCAAAAATAAAAACCCGCTTATTTGTAAGGTAAGTCGAATCTACAGAGGACGCGTACCAAGCCGCTCTTGATCTTTTTGCCAACTCTTGGATTAACTCCTCATCAACTGACAGTTTTGCAAGTTCAAGTACTTCTCTAGCAAAAGCAATAGTAGCCTTGTGACCGATAGGAATTGTCTTGGTAAAGGGTTGGTTAAACTCTCGTTGAAGCCATGTAGCGGCTGTTTGGGCGGTTTCCGGGTATAGAACTACGTTAAAGTCAGCCAAAGGCAATCGCTCAATGTCATTAACGCTTGCATTTAACGGTGCAATAACGTTTACATCTATACCTAAATTCTTAATCAATGTGCTTATTTCAATCACATCATCTCTATGTCTAAATCCAAGCGCCGTAGGTCCTAAAATATTACATTTTGGTCGACCTGAGCTCTCTACGGTGCTGATCTTGTCTTCGGAGGTGTCTCTTTTAACCAGTCGACGTACCAGATGATAAAAGGTCTCAGCACTACCCCAATTCTCTTTTCTTTGGTACGCAGGCAACTCAAGTGGAATCACTGGGGTTGAGAGTTTTAGCCCCAGTGCTAGTCCTCCCGGGTCGTCTTGTATCAACTCTGCTGTGCAAGATGCACCAACTAAAAGTGCGTTGGGTTTGAATCTTTCTATAGCTTGGTGAACTGCATCGATAAAGAGTTGGGCTGTATCGCCTCCTAGGTCTCTTGCTTGAAAGGTTGTATATGTAACTGGTGGACGTTTAGGCAAGCGCTCTATCATCGTAAAGAGCAAATCCGCATACGTGTCTCCCTGTGGAGCATGAAGCACGTAGTGCACATCCTTCATAGATGTGGCAACCCTCATCGCCCCAATATGCGGGGGTCCCTCGTATGTCCAAAGTGTAAGTTGCATGGTGTTTGGTTAACTATTGGGTTAATGAGTTTTGTAAAATAAATTAAGCTGCATTTTTTTCTTTTCTGAACAATGGGCGACTAAACAACTCTGCTAAATCACCCGCTTGATCAAAGCCTTGTATGGGGGTGAATACGAGCTCAATTGACCATTTGGTTGTGTATCCTTTAGCCTCTAATGGATTAGCCAACCCAAGACCGCAAACTACTAAATCTGGTTTCGCTTGTTCGCATCGGTCTAGTTGTTTCTCAACGTGTTGTCCCTCCATGATGAGCGTTTTGGGAGGTAAAAGCTCAAGCTCTTGCGCCAGGTGTTGTCTGTGAATGTAGGGGACACCTACCTCAGTAAGTTCCATTCCCAGTTCTCTGCTTAAAAAGCGAGCAAGAGGGATCTCAAGTTGTGAGTCGGGGAAGAAAAATATTTTTCTGTTTTCAAGCAATAAACGGTGTTTAGCTATGGCTATCTCTGCACGTTGCTTAGGTGCTGATATTGCTTTTTGAAATACATCATCAGTAATATTGAATGCTAGTGCAGCCGCTTTGAACCATGCGCTCGTACCCTCGGAGCCAAGAGGGAAGGGGGCGGGGAGTCTTCTTGCGCCTTTGTCCTCAATTCGTTTTGCTGTATCTGCTAAAAATGGTTGTGCCAATAAGAAAACTGTATTTTGATCAATGAGTGGTAAATTTTGGGAGTTTCTTCCAGGAAAGAACTGAACATTACTGAGCCCCATGTCTTTGAAGATACGCTGCATTTGGTCTTCTACGACATCAGCCAAGGTACCTACTACCAATAACCTTTGCTGATTTTTCTCAAGCGGTGGTTGAGGTGCGGGTGAGCTGCTCAGTTCCTGGTTGTGTGAATTTGGAAGTGACTCTACGATGCTTGCTAAACACGCATCCTCTCCCTGGGTAAACGTAGTCTCTATGCCTGAGCCTGAGTAATTAAGAACTCTAACCCCTGGGTTGAACTGGACGTTTAGTCTTTGCGCAGCTCTTGATAAATCTAGCTTAATAACCTCGGATGGGCATGACCCAACGAGGAACAACATTTTGATATCTTTGCGTCTTTTAAGTAATTGATGCACAACCCGGTCAAGTTCCTCGTTCGCATCAGCAATGCCCGATAAATCTCGATCATCAATGATGGCGGTTCCAAACCGAGGCTCTGCAAAGATCATCACTCCCGCTGCAGACTGAACCAAATGTGCACAGGTGCGTGATCCGATGACTAAGAAAAATGCATCTTGAATTTTTCTGTGCAACCAAATGATGCCAGTTAAGCCACAAAACACCTCGCGTTGTCCCCTCTCATGACGGATTTCAAGCGAACTGGGGCCGCTTTGAGCGCTTTGAGCGCTTTGAGCGCTTTGAACTCGTGGATGAGATTCGATTGGGATGACGGCGTTCATGCCATAAGTCCTTGTGTTTGTTGTAGTTCAATTCCGACTCTGTCTGCTTTCATCTTCGCCTCTTGCAGTCTGGCGGCACGAAGTTTTAAGACGAACTGAACGGCGTTGATAAGGTAAGTCAAATAAGCGCTGAGGATTAAAAGCATCTGTTGCTGTAAGTTTAGAAAACTGTAAAACAAGGAAAGTATGTATAGGGTGTGAAGAGCAATAACTCCCATACTGACCACATCCTCCCAAAAAAATGCTTTGGCAAAAAGGTATTTGCCAAAGACCACCTTCTCCCACAGACTTCCCGTGATCATGATGGTGTATAGAGTGAGGGTTTTTAAAATAATGGACCATTTAGCCCAATCTTCGCCTTCCCCTGTCCATAGGCAACTAAGCACCAGTACCAAACTCACCAAGAAAACAAAAAATTGAAAAATGGCCAAAAACCCTTGAATAGGAGTCCAAATCGTTTGGTCTCGTAGTACCCTTTGCTCTGGCGTGTAGAGCATTTTTTGGGTAGGTTGTTGATCATTTTTCATTTACTTAAACAGGATTTCAAACATGACCTAACTTTATATGTGAAAAATCAATATGTCAACTTAAATTGACGTTAAATTTAATTTACACATTAGGGGTTTTCACTAGGTTTTACCCGTCATTTTTAATGGACACTTGTGTGTGTAAAGCGTCCGATTTAAAGCTCTGTTGGATTCTGGCTTATTGCCTTAACTATTAAATTGAAAGTTGCGGCCAAACCGTTCCGGTCTGGTCGTAAAACATGAGGGTAAAGTTAATTGAGTTATCAGCATTTGTTGCCCCTTGTGTCAACCCTTGCCAGCGAGATCATCCCAAGCTTAATTAGAGAGCATGGGGGCGTCAACGGGGAAGATGAGGCTGAGCGCAACCCTCAATCTTTGAAGTTGGTGTCCCAGTGCGTCCACCAACCCTTCGCTGAGATCTCTTCAACCGATTTTTCCTATTACGCTGAAAAGTGCTCAGATGCCCTTTTGGAGATGAATTTCGAGGAGTTGGTTGTATTTGCCAGGAATTTATTTGATCAAGGGCTGGATATAGAGATCTTTTATCTTGACATCATTCCATGGGTGGCCAGGAATTTACATGATTTGTGGGAGCAAGATCAGATCACTTTTTTTGATGTTACAAGGACGACTTGGAACATTAAGCGGCTGATTTTTGCTCTGAGCCCTGATTTCATAAAACCAGACACGGCGCATATGATGCCCGCAGTTAACCGCTTCCAGGTCTTGGTTGCTACGGCTCCCGGAGCCCAACATACCCTTGGGCCACTCTTGGTATCCCAGTATTTACAACGAAAGGGATGGCATTTGGTGCCTGGGTATGATCATGAGGAAAAAGAGCTTCTGTCTTTGGTCTCTAAAAACTGGGTTGACTTAATCTGTGTGAGCGTGTCTTTAAGTACTGAAGTGCCAAGACTAAAGTCTTGGATTTCTAAAATCAAAGAAAAATCTAAAAATATACACATTCAGTGTATTGTGGGTGGTCCTCTTTTAGCCCTTGAGCCAGACCTGGTGAACTCAATTGGTGCAGATACAAGTTGTAAAAATCCAAGGGATGCGCATAGCATAGGCCTGAAAATGGTCAGGGTTCACAGAAAACTAAGAAAACTACATTTGCTCACTGCTGCAGAGCTAAGCGGTGATGTTGCTTATGACAGCGAGATCGGTCAAAAAAGTAACGCCTCCAAGGCGCGCAAAAAAATCTTGAAAAAAATTGAAAGTGATCAATAAACCTTGTTCAGAAATTTTTGAATTCCAAATTTAATCTTGAAATATAAAAGAATCACCCCAATTTAACCCTGTTAGTTTTTGTTGTTGTAACTGGTTGATGACGATTTAATGTTTTTGATCAAATTTGGGTTGGTTAATTTTGGGTTTGATCTAAAAATTCCCTAAGAATCAGGATCTTCATCGTCTGAATGTCAAAATAAAGTATTAATTCTATAGAATATAGGTATAATTTAAATTGACACTTTAATATGAGTATCTAGGTTGACATTTTATAGTTTGGTAGTAATATTCTGGCTATTCAAAGGAAAAGCTAGGGTTGTTCCTAGTCATACTTTGTGAGCGGTTGTTTATTCAATTTTGCAATTGTGGTTTTTGACAAGTTTTCTGTATTCCTCGCCGAAAGGCGAGCATAAATTAGGTTAGTAATAAGTGAAAAACTCAGTACATTCCGATCAATCTAGCTTGGCTGAATCTCTTATTTTGGGATTGGCTGATTTGATCGTTTTGATTCACCCTAAAACCTACAAAGTTATCTCTGTCAAGTCTAAGGGAATAGAGCTCAACCGCTTAAAATTGGACGGTTGGGTGGGCCATAAGTTGTCAGATTTTGTGGAAGCTGATTCTGTACAAAAATTGGCAAACGTTCTCAAGGCTCCCTTTGATCTGGGTGACGATTCATTAGATGAACAAGGCATTGAGTGGAGACACCTGAATTTATTATCTCCAAGCAAGCAAGCCGCTCCCTTTTTAGTCAAGCTCTTTAAATTCCCAGACGATGATAAATTAAGGCTCTGCGCTAGAGACCTTGGTTCGATGTCTAAGATGCAGCAAAAATTGATGGACACCCATATGTCCATGGAGCGTGATTATTTAAGACTTCGTCACATGGAGTCACGCTATAACTTACTTTTTGATAGCTCAATAGAACCAATACTTGTTATCGAATTAACGACCAAGAAAATTATTCAAGCCAACCCTACATGCGTGAGAGCACTGTTGGGAGAAGACTCCAAAAAGCTTATTGGTGCTGAGTTGTATCATTTTTTTGCCCCTGAGCACCGAGATGAGCTAGAGGCATTGCTTACCTCGGCTCAAACGGGTGGGAAAACCAAGACCTTACAAGTAAAAAGCAATGAATCGGGTCAAGTTTTTTCAATGACACCTACTTTAGTAGTCCAAGAAGGTGGCCCACAGTTGCTCATAAGGTTAACTACAAAGTCAATGTCCAAGGGTGCCACTCTTGGAACAGCAGTTCAAGATTGGTACACCAACGCACTGCAAAAAGCTCCCTATGGGTTTGTGGTCACAGATGGAGCTGGCATCGTTTTGTCAGCCAATGACGAGTTCATATCACTTACAGGCTCTTTCTCGCAAGCCCAGGTTGTAGGCAAACCGTTTGAGAGTTGGTTAGCGCGCGCAGGGGTTGATTGGGGGGTTTTGATTAATAATTTAAAACAACTCTCCAAGCTCAGAAACTTTGCTACCGAACTCGTCAGTCAATCAAACACTCCCGTTGAAGTTGAAATCAGTGCCTCTACGCTTGACTCTGAAGAGAAGAGATACGGCTTCTTTATCCGAGACGTTCACAGGCTCTCACAGTCAGGCCCCGTTGCCTCAAGCAGCATGGCAGGCTCTGTTTCGCAACTTGCTCAATTGGTGGGTCGAATGCCAATGAAAGACATTGTGGGTGAGACCTCCG
>Ga0164297_10003688_pt1 | contig 14109 bp, 19 predicted proteins | sample GEODES058metaG_FD_113539 | JGI IMG/M metagenome (GOLD analysis project Ga0164297, IMG submission 113539) | Dystrophic lake water microbial communities from Trout Bog Lake, Wisconsin, USA - GEODES058 metaG | ecosystem: Environmental > Aquatic > Freshwater > Lake | place: USA: Trout Bog Lake... | reverse complement strand
TGATATGGTGATATGGTGATATGGTGATATGGTGATATGGTGATATGGTGATATGGTGATATGGTGATATGGTGATATGGTGATATGGTCATAAGAGACACAAATATTTGGAGTGATTATGACTTTATGTTTTAGCCGTGAGGGCCGGGTTGATGCAGGCATTCTTCGACGGGAATATTTGTCCAGAAAGACACTTGTCCTGGTCCGTGATTTCGAGACAGCTGCGTTGGTTATTATACTCTCCCACGGCGCACCATCCCTGCACGGTGCCTTGTACCGGGTGTTCGGGCGGGGTAGGGCGCGGTTCGTTCGCCAAGTCGTCCGCGGCGCCCCCGTTCTCCGCGGACCCAGGTTTGCCCTGAAGAAGGTTGCCGATATCGTCGACCACGCCGACGCCTAAATCGATGCCCGCTTTGCCGATTTGTCCGGCGGCATCAGCGCTTTCGTTCAAAATGATGCCGGTACTTTTCCCCAGCGACACGAGGACGTCGTTGACGAAACTGGCAAACGCCTGCACCAAAGATTGCAGTCCAGACATCAGGGGGGCGAGGAATTGCCCACCGAGGGCCGAGAACACCACGAGGACCAGCAAGACCACAATGACCCACGTCTTAACATCCCAGTTCGTGGTTCCAGTCGCGGCCGGCATCTCGGTGCCGGTGCCGGTGCCGATGGCGGTAGGAGCGACAGTGGGTGAAGACATCCCCATAGAAGTAGAAGCAGGCACATGATTGTCCATGACAGATGTGTATATGAATGGTTCAGAGACTTATCCGTACGGTGTCGCGTTTGGAGTTTACCCGAGGCTTTGCGGAGGTATACTATACTTGCGCTTATGGCCGGATTGTTTAGCATCATTGAAAGTGTGTTTTTCCTCAGTGTGGGGGTGACGTTTCTCCTCATCATTGCCATCGTCTACTTTTTCAAGCAGCGGTTGCATGTCCTGGAACAAAAATCGGAGACGATGATTTCGATCGTCAACCAACTGACCCGCGAATTGGCGTATGTGAAACCCGCCGTGGGCCAGCTCATGACCCTGTCTACGTCAACGTATACCGGTGGAAGCCGATACGCGGAGACCCCTGCGGCCAAACCGGAGGCGGATGTAGTGGATCAGGACGACCAAGACGACCAAGACGACCAAGACGACCAAGACGACCAAGATGACCAAGACCAAGTGTGTGCCTCGACGACTACGGCCACAGCTGCGATTCTCGGAACCGAACCCGAAGTGTACGAAGAAGAAGAGGAGTACGAAGAAGAAGAGTTTGAGGAAGAAGACGAAGAGGACGAAGCTCGGGTGAAAAATACCAATACCAATACCAATAGTTTCATCGAAGCTACCGATAACGACATGGAAGTGATGGAAATCACCACCGATCCCTCGCCCCTCGTGTCATCTGGACATTTAGGCAAAATGGCTGCGCTAACAACTGATTCGCACAAAAAATACACGATTCAGGATCTGCGTACCATGGCGACCCAGCGCGGCCTCGCAACGGTCACCGAAATCGCCAAGATGCGGAAGCCCGATTTGATGAAGTTGCTGTCGATCCAATAATCATACATACATAAATATCCATAAATATCAAATATCAAAGAGACATATAGTATATCGAACCACGCCCGAGAACACAGCAATGTTACGCGCCACGCCGAATCCCCCCGCGACGCCGCTGGAGTGTGTTTACCCCGACTATCTGAAAGTGACCCTGCCGTCGTCGTACCTGGGCTACCAAACCAACAACCAGTACCCCCAGTTTCCGCCTAAAATGTCCGACGGCCGGTCCATCGTCTCGTCGGCCACGCCGGACGCGGTGCTGAACCGATCGCTCATTCAACACAACCAGATTCGGTCCAACTGGCAATACCGCAAGTTTCTGCAGAGCAACGCCGAAAACCTGCGGCAATACAATTTCCGCGAGACGGCCAACGATACCGGTCACGTGATGCTGTATCCCTCTGCCTCCGCCAAAGCGACCGTGGTGTCGGAATCGGACGCTCCGGTCAACGGCGGACCGTACATGTACAAGTCGTTCTACGACGGCACGCGCCCCCTGGGCTACGAATCGTCCGACCTCAAAGAAGCGTATCTGCGCAAAGAACAGCTCGATTCACGCAAAGTGGCGCCGTACTTTGGCGTTCCGTAGACCCGACCCGTAGTTTGCGCGGCAATTGCGCGTGTGATTATTTCGTATCGGGAACCTATACACATACGACATGATCTTGTCTTTCGATATTGGCATCAAAAACCTGGCCTACTGTCTGCTGGATGGATCTGGATCTGGCGGCTTCCGCATCCACGACTGGAACGTGATCGACCTGATGACCTCGCCTGCCGAGCAGGCCCGCGCGGCGACGGTGGCGCCCCTGCAGTGCACGCGGTGCGGGAAACCGGCCAAGTTCCGCAAACATACGACCCTATATTGCGGCATCCATGCCAAGTCGTCCGGGTGGATGCTGCCCAAACCGGCGTATACCCGTCCCAAACTCAATGCGCGTAAAAAACCTGAACTGGAACGGTTGGCGGCGGAGCACGGCATCGTCGTGACCCCCCCTGCCTCTGGCAGTAGTACGCCCTCCGAAGGAGGGCGTACCCAATTGCTGCGCTACGCATGCACCAAGGCAGTGTATGTGGATCAACTCACCAAGGCATTCCAAGAACGCTGCCTGGAACCGGCTCACATTACCGAGGGCGGTGCCGCGGTTGCTGCAGGCGCGGGAACGATCGACCTGATTACTCTCGGTCGCAACATGTGTGCCCATTTGGACCGGGTCTTGCCCTTAGAGACTCTACCGCTTCTCACACACGTCGTTTTAGAGAACCAGATTTCGACGCTGGCCAGCCGGATGAAAACCCTGCAAGGCGAATTGACCATGTATTTTCTCATCAAATGTCCGCACGTACACATTGAATACGTGTCGTCGACGCACAAATTGCGACACTTTGCTCACCTGCTTCCCGCGCCCACGGTCCCTGCCACGGGGACACCCGCCTCCGTTCCTTCCACCGTGTCCGTGGCTTCGACCGAAAATGCAAAATACCGTCAACACAAGCGAGACGCCATCCGGATCACACAACACCTCCTCGAGACCGCGGCCACCCCCGACGATAAAACCAAATGGACGCACGTGATGACACATAAAAAACGCGACGACTACGCCGACTGTCTCTTGCAAGGCCTGTGGTACAACGCAGCCATTGCCGTGGTAGGCAAAGCCACATGATCCGAGCCCTTTTTTCTGTCATAATCTCAACTTATTTCTGTCCTAATCTCAACTTATTTCTGTCCTAATATCAAGTACCAAGTATAGGAAATAAAGTCGTCGTCGCAAGTTTACCATGGCGTCCATGATTTTTGGGGCCATCTCCAAAGAGATTGAAAAGGTCATTTGTCAAAACATGGCGGTCATGTTTGACCGTAAAAGTGACCGACTGATTGACAGTATTGGACAGACGATTCAGACCAAATTGGACAGTAGCAAAGAGTTTGAAACGATGGTGCGCACCAAAATCGAAAGCGTCATCGCCGAGAAACTCAATACGTACTACGATGTCGACAAGAACCCGGACGTGGCCAAGGAACTTCGGGACCTGATTCAGCCGATCATCGAAAAGTCTTTAGCCACCACGCTTCAGCCGCTGCTGGAAAAGGCCATCGCCGATACCATGGCCCAGTATGAGCAGCGCGCCGCGGTGCAAGGAACAGGCGTGCCGGCGCAAGGGCTAAAGAAGGGGGGAGGTAGCCCCCTTCGAATCGAAGCAACACCGCTTCGCGGGCGTCGGCGTCTCCGTTCCAAGCGGCGTACGCACATTCTCTATTCACGTCGAAGCTATCCGAAGCCACGGGGACGGCGCACGACGCGCTCCCACCGGACCCTCTAACATCTCACCACATGTCATATATTTCGCCTATGACATGTCGAACTTTTTGTTTATCAATGACGAAGAAGCCCGTGGCAAGATCAGCATCGACGATTTGTACGAACGCAACATGCAACGCGATCTCCGGCAACTGTCCATCTTTAACAAGGTTCTCAACCGGGTGCACCGCCGCATCACCCTGACGGCGCGCAACAAACGCAACGACAAATACATTTGGTTTCATTTGCCCGACTACATTTTCGGCGAACCGACGTACGATTCGGCCGAATGTGTCGCGTTTGTCGTCAATAAATTGTCCGACAACGGGTTTCATGTGCGCTACATCCATCCCAATACCATCTTTGTGTCGTGGGAAAACTGGGTGCCGGCGTACGTGCGGTCCGAGATCCGCAAAAAGACGGGCAAAACCATCGACGAAAAGGGCCGGGTAGTGACCCCCTCCTCCGGCGGAGCGGGCGGCCAAGAACCGCCGTCCGACGAGGCCCTCATGAACGGCCAAGGTATTTTCGCCGGGACGGTGCAGCCCCCGCCCAAACGCACCTACACCCCCATCAGCGCCTTTGTTCCGTCGCACAAGAAACAACAGGAACAACCACAGGAACAGGAGAAGATGCCCCACTACAGCCAAGACCCCAACCAAACGTCGGGAGCAGACCCGCGTTCGCGGTTGGTATATCGACCCGACAATCTCTACTACTGACACTAACTAACACTAACGAATGTAAAGACAAAGACAAGACAATCCATACGAGAAATTACTCATGCCGCCTGTCGATGAAGACACCCCCCCGCATTTTGAACACCTGATCTTGTCCGGGGGTATGGTGTACGGTTACGCGTTTTACGGTGCACTGCAAAAGTTGTACCGCGACGGTCGGTGGTCTTACCCGTCGCTCCGCAGCATTCACGCCAACTCGGTCGGGTCCATTGCCGCGATATTCATCGTGTTGACCGCCTCTGCCGCCGCCGCCCACAAAGACACTTTAGATGCGTCTAATGCGTCTAATGCATCTATGAACATAGAGACGGATCCGTGGGAGGTGATGGACGCCTACCTGGTCGATCGCCCGTGGCAAGACGTGTTTCCATTTTCACTGACGGCCCTGATGAACAGTTACGAACACTGCGGTATCTTCGACCCCCACTGTTTCCAAGAAATTTTTCGCCCCCTGTTTGCGGCACACGACATTTCTATGGAGACGACCCTTGCCGAATTCTATGCGCGTTACCCCGTGGAATTGTATTTTATGAGCGTGCGCTTCTCTCTGGATCAGCCGGACGAAGGACATTTAGTGGAATTGTCGCACCACACCCATCCCCATTGGACCGTATGGGAAGCCTGCTACGCGTCCTGTTGTGCCCCGGTCTTTTTTCAGCCGCTGATGAAAGACGGCGGTTTCTATACCGACGGTTGTCTGATGGCCGATTACCCGGTGCCGCAGTTTCTGGCGCGATACGGCCACGAACCGAACATCCGTGAACGAACGTTGGGTATCTATGCCATAAATCCTCCTCCGTGTCCATCAACAGCGCAGCAATTGGGTGCGCTGTCTCTGACAGCGCACAATGACGGACGAGCGAAGCTCGTCCGTGAATTGCCCCCTACCGAAGGGAGTGGGGCTACCGACGCCTGTACTGCGCCGGACCTCATCACGTACTTGACGCGTATAATGTTGTTTCTTATACACAATTCCAACAATGTCGTTGAACGCGACCGCGAACGCGAACGAATCACCGAGATTCAGATTGACACGTCGTTTTACCCTTTTACAGATCTATTCACGTTTGCACGGTTACGCGACGACCGGCGCCGCATGATTGACCATGGCATCGCTACGTCTTTGACTCTTTGACACTTTTACCGGGGGTAAACTGCGTAAGTGCCACCAAATCTTCGGTATAGAAGTATTGACCCCCCCCCGTGTACCACCATACATAGACGTACGGAGGACCGGAATATTTACCGCGAAAAGGGGCAGGCACGGTCGCGACCAAATGTTTGACCCTTTGCCCCGTTCCCAGTTCGATCACCTCTTTGATATACACTTCCATGAATCGGCTGATAACGATGGAGTATTCGTCGTTCACCGGTTCAAACATTGGGGGGGGTGGCTTTGGCTACTCTACCGCGCGAGAATGATTGCCGACGATCATTTTACACCTTTGCGCGTAATGCATTGGCAAAGGTGTAACGGGTTTTTTTAGCTGGCGGTAATCGTCTCGACGTACTGCGTCAGGTTCGACACCGTGATTTTGCCCTCGTATTCGACGGGCTCGCCGTTGGTCGCGTCCGACACGAGGATCGTGGTGGGAAAGTGTTCAACATGGTATCTCTGCATCGCCTGCACGATTTGCACCGGGGCATTGTCGCCGTCGGTGCAGTCCATGGCCATGCACTTGACCGTCTGGTTGTTGACCACGATGCCGTCATACTTGGCGGCAAAGGCGTCCCACTCCGGCTTGGTCTTCTTGCAGTGCGGGCACCAGTTGGCGTAGAAGAAAAAGATGGTGACGGTCTGGTCGCGGCGGTTGGCGTTGGGAATGTCCGAAAGTGGCGCGTGTTTGGTCTGCGGTCTGATCACATAGATGTAGATGAAGTAGCTCAGGAGGGCCAAGAGCACCACGAGGGCGACGATCAGCAAGGGGCGCTTGTACGGGCGATAAAAGATATCGGCGAGGACGTTTAGGATGTTGGCCATTGGGGGTATAGTATACACGTATCTATATAATTTTCACAAACACGTCGCTTTGGGTGAACCGAACAGCGTAAAGAGACCGCGACATATTCTTGCAACCTCCCGTCGCCGCCTCCGTGATATGTTACAACCGCTAAACCATGAACAGCCCCCGTACCTCATCTACACATTGTGTTTTGAGCACCGGCGCATCGAACAGATGCGGACGCGGTTCCGCGGGGTGGGCGTGGACCCGGACACGGTCTATTTTTCCGCGGGGGTGCCGTGGGACGACCCGCGGATGCAAGTCGGTCTAAGCAGCCATTCGGACGTCAAGCGCGCGTGGTCGTTGTGTTACGGGCACTTGGATATGATCCGGCGGTACTATGATGAAACGGCGGGTCTTGTCGATCCGCCGCTCGGCATCTTTGCCGAAGACGACATCCTTCTCCGCCGCGATTTCGTCCCGCAAATGGCGCGCGTGGTCCGCGATTTCCGGGCCATGAAGCTGGACATTTTGTTGCTGGGGTACCTGTGCTCCAACCCGATTGATACCTATAGCAATTTCCGATCGATGTGGTCCGAGTTCCAAAATGAAACGTGCGCTACCGTCCCCCCCGAACCGCCCTGTAGCCCCACTCCCTTCGGTAGGGGGCAATTCACGGACGAGCTTCGCCAGGATTCGCGAAGCGAATCCCCGGTTGGTCGGCTTCGCCGACCCGACTCGTCCGTCATTGTGCGCTGTCAGAGACAGCGCACAGCACGGCAATTGCCCCCTTCGGGGGCCACCCAATTGCTGCGCTGTGCCACCGAATTCACGTATTTAAATTATCCCGAGGACACCTGGGGCACGCAAATGTACATGATCTCGCGCGAACACGCCGGCGTCCTCTTGGCCAAATACGAACGCGGCTACCTGGAACGGACGTTGGTCGACCCCAGCAATTCACGGACGAGCGAAGCTCGTCCGTCATTGTCCGCTGTCGGAGACAGCGGACCCAATTGCGCGCTATCCCCTTTTAGCGCCGACTGGACCCTGACCAAAGAGGGGCGCCGCCAAGGAGGACGCAGTTGCGTGATATACCCTCTCATGGCGATTGAAGACGGGCTCGGCGTGTACGACGATCCTGGTCAGGCCCAATGCCACTACAACTCCCACGCGTTTTCGTACCGCCCCGCACTCTTTTTCCGGGAAAGCGAAGCTACGGCTGCCTCTGACCACACACAACAAGATTCTGTATAGGAAACTAATTACTGGGAAATCTCATTTGCTGACCGAAAACGTTTTGCATTTGCGGGTCTGGGGCACGATGCGCAGGACGCATTTCGTTTTGCGGTGGCCGTTCAGAGGAACCACGCACCCCTTTTCGTCGTGTTTACGCGCTTTACCCCCTGCAACGACGGGGGTGGCCGGGGTGGCCGGCGTCGCGCACCGTGCCCGAAAGTGTTCATACGTCTCGCGCACGTCGGCGTAGGTCAACCCGGACTTCTTGTGGAGCATCGTGTTGACCACTTCGTGGAGGTCATAGATGTAGCGCGAAAACGCCGCCCGCGACGCCAGGTGCCGGTCTTCCAGCGGCAACGTGGCGAAATTCTTCACCAAATTTTGGCGGCATTTGCCGCAGGGGAGGACGTGCTGCAGACTCAACACAAAGTCGCGGTATTGAGATTTCTGAGAAGGGCTCGGATCGACGGGATAATTGAAACTCATGCAGTGGAGGAGGTGCCACGTGGCCGGTCCCCAGATGGCGGTCAACATACCGTTGTTGGAGGCATAGTCATTGGCGCTGAATTCAGGAGTGGGGGCGGTCTTGGTGGTGGTCTCGGTCGACGACGACGACAACGACGACGTGGGGCGCCTTTTGGCGGTACGCCGTCGTCGGTCGTGCCTTGACATGGATGTATATGTATGGATGTATGGTGTATACATTTTCTGACGACAAAAAAATCGGTTTAGAGTATATCGATCCCGTGCGGAATAGTGTCCGAAACTAAAACGTTGATAAGAGATTGATGGTACCCGAAGCCGATCCGACAGGGAGGACGAACATCGAAGCGAAAGCTTCGGGTCAGCAAGCTTCGCTTGCAACCTTGCAGCCCTTGTCGCCTTTGGCGACTTCGGGCTTAGGGGCTACCCCTAAATCCGGTATTGAAAACGAAAACGAAAACAAAGACCAAAAAGACAACCAAAAAGGCAACCAAAAAGGCAACCAAAAAGGCCAAGAAAAGGACGAGGTGACGTTTTGGGGCGACGACCCCAACGCACTCTTGCAACCTGCCCACATACTGGAATTTTACCCCGTGAGCACGATGACCTACGCCCAGCAGCTCAATGCGATCACCCGGTCGGTGCTGGTGCTCACCGTCATTCTGTGCCTGTGGTCAGGACACTGGGTACGTACCTGTCTGGTCGCGGGGTTGACCCTGGGCGCCATTTACGTGCTTTATATGCAGCGTACGGGCCGTACATCTCAACCCGGTCATGGTAGTCATGGTCTAATCAAAGAAGGGTTCGGACTGGCTCCGCTCACGGTGGACGCCAGTCCGGCCATGGGGGCCATCGCGGCGGAGGGCCTGTCTTTGCCCTCTGACGTCTTTCAAGACCCGACGTCGCAGAATCCCTTTAGCAATGTCATGGTCCCCGACTACGAACTGAATCCCGGGAAATTGCCGGCGCCGCCGATGGACCGTCCGGAAGTGGCCGACCAGGTTCTCCAGCAAACGGTGAAAATGGTGCAAGAAACGAACCCGAGTCAGCCGGGCATCACCGACAAACTGTTTCGCGACGTCAATGACCAGCTGAATTTTGAACAGTCGATGCGCCCCTTCATGAGCAACCCGGCGACGACGATTCCGAACGACCAGGGAGCCTTTGCCCAGTTTTGTTACGGGTCCATGGTGTCGTGCAAAGAGGGCAACCTGTTTGCGTGTGCGCGCAACACGTCCCGGTACCAAACCTAAACCTAAACAAGAGACGATTTATATGTGACCAATATATATCGTGTTTGTTTGTATTGAAAACAACAATCATGTCTATTTTGTCCGATTATACGTTTAACCAGATGGACCGCATCGGTATTGATGCCACGGACAACACCCAGCGCAACTTGCAAAACACCCGTTACAGCAATTATTACACCACCAACAACTTTAGCGATGCGACGGGGGCGGCGATCCCCGAAGGAACCATCCGGTTTGCCACGTCGTACCCGACGGTGAACTACGGCGGCGAGGTGTGGGGCAAAGGTCTCAACGGCGACATCATCGACGTCGACTCGCAGCTTCTCATTGGTACGACGCAGGAACGGGCTCTGGAAAAGTTGGACCTATTTGCCCGGCCGTTTGCCACCGTGCCGTATTTAGGCAGAGGCAGCTGCAACCCCGACGTGGAATCTCAACTTCTGCAGGGCGAAACGGTGTCGAGCCATAAAAGCGTCGGCACGGTCATGAATCAGAGCTTTTTGCCGTACACGTTGTACCCGACGGACAACAACATGACCGAGCACGTCAAGAACCCGCAGTACACGATTGAAGAAGTGGCGCTGGCCGGGTGGGTGCGCGGCGGCACCGATACCCGCAACCAAAACCGGTAAAAATCAACATCCACATCCACATCCGTTGGAAAGAGGGGGGAGGGGGGGCAAACCAGTTTAGTTTAGTTTAGGTGTAGTAGTAGAATTTTGTGCGTTCATTGTATATATACATTACCTTTACCAACGATGTCCCCCGCTCTCTCTCCCGCGACCTTCATGGGTGGTAACAACAACAACAACAACAACAACAACAACAACAACAACAACAACAACAACAACCAGCAGAAGAAGGGCGGCAACAACAACAACCAGCAGAAGAAGGGCGGCAACAACAACAACCAGCAGAAGAAGGGCGGCAACAACCGCAACTCGGTCAAGAAGGGCGGCAACCAGCAACAGACGAAGAAGGGCGGCAAGTCCAAGAAGTCCAAGCGTGCGCCTGTCAAGCGCAACAAGAGCGCGAAGAAGGCGCGCGGCATCTTCTGGTAAACACAAAGAGTGTGTATGTGTATAAAAATATAAAACGTTAGACGTGTGATGGGTATATTATACGTCTAAGGGGGCGATTTGTTCTATGAATTCGTTGTCCAAAACATCCGAAACAACCGAAACAAAACAAGAGCCAGAGGCAACGTATCCCGTTGATCTGACCGTGGAGTATGCTACCGACGACGAGTATAGGAACACGATATGCCAATTGTTTAGGAGGTTTGGTAGCCCGCTTTGCGGGCAATTGGCAGATGATGATGGAGGTCAAACGTCTGAGCGAGTCGACGGTGACCGTGACTACGATGACACGCATTTCTATGCGTGCACAGACTTTCTGAAATCCCGTACCTTGATGCATTCCGAATTCCGGGATCTCTACGTGGCCGCCGCCGGTCTGTTCATGATGGACAACCCCGAAACCGGTATCGTGGTCCTGCTGAGCTACGACTATTTTGCTGCGTACCACCGCCTCTTGTGCGACTATTTTACAGACAAACCCGGTCGGGTGGGCTGCATCGCAGCAACAGCCAAACCGTATCACGACCGTCTGACGGCCTTGATGCAGGAGATTGCGGTCGCGACGTCCAAAAAAGATTCTTAAGGGCTGCTGCTGTCGCACCGTGTCCGTGAATGGTATGTAGTATAGATATATAGATATCAGATATGGCGTCTACCAGCAACCGCAATACGGCCGGCGATTATGCCCAAGATCAGCACCAGATGTTGCGTATTCGACAGTACGACATGTTCCGGGACCGGATGTACCACCCGTCGCCCGCACTGCCCGGCGACGGTCTCGGCAGCAACCGCCGCATGCCGCGCGAAACCTTGGCGCACAATGCATGCGACGTCGAGTCCTTCCTGTTCGGCATTCGCACCACGGACTTGGTCGACCCGAAACCTCCCCTGGCGATGCAACCCATCGCCGTGCCGTCCTTGTCCATCATGGACCGCATTCCCGTGATTCTCCCCGACCCGATCGCCGTGCCCAAATACCAACGGCCGTTTCCGTAATTCCCAATTCCATGTACGCATACTGTACCGAAGGGAGTGGGGCTACCCGTGGTCGGTCTCGAAGTAGGGCTCGGACAATGCGCCAAACGCGGTCATTGTCAATGACACCACCACCGCGGTCGGAGACAGCACGGCCTACAAGAAGGACCCGTCGGTCAACACGTACCATCTAATCCGTCCGTCAAAAACATACATAGATCCATCTATCTATGCATGTTTACTTCCAGTCCATCATAGACCAAATCCATGTCGTCCGCAGAGCAGCAGGATGAACGCTACATCATGTCCGTCATACGGATGCCCCTTCGCGTCCACCGAGATGGTACCTACACCACCTTGGACGATCGCATCGTCATGTCGTTTGAAGCCTGGGAAGGTCCGCCGCCGCCGGTCAGCGACGAGAACAGCCGCCGGCAAAGCACGGAAGAACTCAACGCTCTGCTTTCTTCCAACCCACCGCCGAGCCCTTCTTACAACCCAGATCCGAGCCCTTCTTACAACCCAGATCCGAGCCCTTCTTACAACCCAGATCCGAGCCCTTCTTACAACCCAGATCCGAGCCCTTCTTACAACCCACCGCCGAGCCCTTCTTACAACCCAGATCCGAGTCGGAGAGTAGGAATCGATCCCACAAAGAAGACACGGTACGGTAGGCCCACCACGTTTAAGAATTACCGTCAGCTTCAGCGTCATGTAGAAAAACACGTAGCAAAAGGGGTCGATCATTGGGTAAATAGTATGGACCCGCCGTCGTCCAATGCGTCTAATGCCTTTATGCACAAATATCCGTACCATCGGCGTACGATGCGGGTTCTGCCGGGTTGACCACCACCTTCTATGACCTTCTAATGTTTTACGATTCACATACAAACAATGTTGGGAAGGATTTCATAGAAACCATAGAACTCCAGAACACCCCTCACAAGATTCTGTATGTGACGCCTTCTATGACCGCCTTCTATGACCGCCTTCTATGACCGCCTTCTGCGCTCGCGCGTACCAGTCCTTCTATGATTTCTATACGAACAATTCTGGGAAGAATTCATAGAAACCATAGAACTCAAGAACCACTTCTCACAAGATTCTGTATGTGACGCCTTCTGTGACGCCTTCTGTGACGCCTTCTGTGACGCCTTCTGTGACGCCTTCTGTGACGCCTTCTGTGACGCCTTCTATGACCGCCTTTCTATGGACCACCTTCTGCGCTCGCTGCGCTCGCTGCGCTCGCTGCGCTCGCGCGTACCAGTCCTTCTATGATTTCTATACGAACAATTCTGGGAAGAATTCATAGAAACCATAGAACTCAAGAACCACTCTCACAAGATTCCGTGTGTGACGCCTTCTAATGTTTTACGACCGCCTTTCTATGGACCACCTTCTAATGTTTTACGATTTCTATACGAACAATGTTGAGAAGACTTCATAGAAACCATAGAACTCCAGAACACCTCTCACAAGATTCTGTATAGGACGCCCTTCTAATGTTTTACGACCGCCTTTCTATGGACCACCTTCTAATGTTTTACGATTTCTATACGAACAATTCTGGGAACGGAAACATAGAAACCGCGGAACGTTTTCAAAACGCCGGCAAGTAGCGGTAGAGGGCGTTGTCATAGACTTCGGCGCGGTAGCGGTGGCCGTAGCCCTGCACGTAGACCGTGTCGCCGCCCATGATTTCGTCGCAGCCGTATTCGTTGATGCAGTCGCGGCCTTTGACCCGAATCGGCAGTTTGGTGCTGCCGTTGGCGCCACCCAGTGTATAATACTGGTACTTGTCGCGGCCGTTCATCACCCGACGACCCATCAGAGGCAATATTTGGTTGTCATAGAGCACCGACGAATCGGCACGGTCCGAACGCGACGTGTCGCCGCCACCCGTTTGCTTGCCCATACCCATGTCCTGGTATTTAGCCCGACCAACCGAGCGTGCGTCGTCACGGTCCGGTTCGCTGGCACCGCGGTCGCGGGTCAGGATCCCGATTTGCGTAAACTCGGTCTCGTAGCCGCGGGTACGCACATTGATCGGTACCGCCGTCGGACCCATTGGACCCCCCATCGGACCTATCGGACCCCCCATCGGCGGACCTATGACCGGCAGCCCTCGGATGTCGCCCGAGTCCCGTGGAAAATATGTGGTGTCGACCTTGAGTGGCGGAACATACGGGTCGTCGATCGGCAGCGGCAACGGACGCTGGCCGTTAGATACGCCCCATGCCGGAAACCAACTGTTCCAGCTTACGCCCCCGCCAACCGGAGGAGAGGTTGATACCAAAGAACCTGTATTTGAATTTGAATTTGAATTTGAATTTGACCCCGAGGCGCGCAGCACCTGGCACAGCAGGTAAATGATGACCAACAGCACGACCACCATGAAAGCGTACATCACATAGATACTTACCGACGGCGACGACATATCTGACAAGGCGGCGGCGCCCCCCACCGCCAGTTTCGCCGCATGTCCATTTCCGCCTTTCATGTCTCGAGAAGAAGGCTTGTGGTAACGATGAGC
>Ga0164297_10003686_pt1 | contig 14113 bp, 11 predicted proteins | sample GEODES058metaG_FD_113539 | JGI IMG/M metagenome (GOLD analysis project Ga0164297, IMG submission 113539) | Dystrophic lake water microbial communities from Trout Bog Lake, Wisconsin, USA - GEODES058 metaG | ecosystem: Environmental > Aquatic > Freshwater > Lake | place: USA: Trout Bog Lake... | reverse complement strand
TTGCCCGTGCCTCCAACTGTTCATCCACTCCCCTTCATAGGCAGTCGCGCTTGCCGCAAACGTGTACCGCCCTCGGCCCTCGAACCCGCCGCGGACGATGTCACCGACGTAGACGTCACCATTGGTGTACGTCTTGCATCCGGTGCCATGCTGCAAGCCGTGCGCGAAGCCGCCGGAATAGCGGGTGCCATCTTTGTGAACGCTTGTGCCTTCCCCATGGTATTTGCCGCTCTGCCAGTCTCCGTCGTAGGACACCACATGATGTGCCTCCGCGCTAGTGATCGCACTCTCGTGCATGGCCCACGTGCCGGTGCCGTGCTGCAAGCCAGCTTTCCATTCGCCGTCGTACGTTCCTTTTGCATTGGTCAGCACACCTTTGCCCTCGCGCTTGCCGCGCACCCAATCACCCACGTACTCGACGCCGCCGTCAGCATGGAAGCTTGTGCCTGTGCCGTGGCGGCAGCCTGCAGCAAAGGCGCCCTCATACGAGGTGCTATCTCTATACCGGGCTTTCCCGTTGCCGTGCTTGCGGTCGTGCACCCAGTCGCCGGTATAGCAGTACCCATCAGGCACACTGAGTGTCCCCACGCCGTGTCGCTCGCCCGCGTGCCACTGGACACAAGAGAGGAGGTGACGCGTGAGTCACAGTGCATGTGTGCGCGTTGCGCATCAAACGGCCTGTTTGCGCGCAGGAGAGGCGACACAGTGGGCGCGTTCACCCGTCCAGGTGTAAGCTGCGACTGTGCCATAGCCAGGCTGACGCAGCGCTGCGCGGGCTAGGGTCCGCCGGCTCCACAGGACGCACGGAGAGCTGTCCGTGGAGCCCGCCAGTTGACAATATCCAGGTTCCCCGCTTTGGGTAGCGCCCCGTGTGGTGTGAGTGCAGGCCGGCGGCATAGCGCGCAGCATGTGCCGTGCGTGTGTGCCGCGCCCCGGTGCTAGGGGCGCTGCGGTCGCGTCGTCGGGCCCCAGAAAGCAGGCCAGGGAGAGCCCTAATAGGCCTGCACGGGCCCGGGAAGCACGGCCCTCCAACCACGCACCTGGCCTTCATACACCGCGCCGTTGCGCCAGACGTAGCGACCGTAGCCGTGTCGCTGGCCTTGGCTATCGAGCTCGCCGTCGTAGCGTTCCTCGCCCAGAGGCGGCAACGCTGGCAGCGGTGAACCTGCGTGTAGCGCGCAGTGCGGCGGCCCCCCCGGCTGGCCCGCGGCCCCAGGCTTGGCGCCTTCAACACTGCCGTCAGCCTCGCCGCTGTCCACGGCGGACGCGTCCTCTGCAGCCCCGTCGCCGTCGCTCTTGGACGCGGTGCTCTGGCAAGAGCCTCCCGGCCGCTGCAAGCCCCCCAGCGCAGCGCCACAGCGGCCGCAAGTGCAATACACGGGCGGCGCTTGGGGCACGGCGGTGCCTGCAGATACTGTCCCAGCGCTCGCGTCTCCGCCCTGGGACGTGCAGCGAAAGCAGTCTTCCTGCTCCTCATCCGGACTCTGGTCACCGTCTTCCTCCGGGCTGCGCTGAGAGCCGCTATCATCGCCTGCAGAGCCGGCAGAGCTCAGCTCCTCATCGCTCTCCTCGTCCTCTTCTTCGTCGAAGGCCTCTGCACCATCACCTCCACCGTCTCCGCCCTCCTCTTCATCATCATCTGATACTACAATCGCGTCGAAGCGACTGTAATCCAGCGCATCCTTCTTGCGGCTGGGCGGCCCCGACATGGTGCAGCCGGAGGCCCAGGCTCAGCACAGACGGGTAAAGCTACCCCCGCCCCTCCGCAAAGGCGGGCGCACAGCTTGCGCGATACCAGCGGGTGGTGAGTGGGCGATGCTGCGCAGCGACGCAGCGATGCACTGCGCTCGTGCCTGCACGCTACGAGACACACTACTCCAGGCCTGAGTGCCATGGAGTACGAATTCCAAAACGTCGCCGGAGAGGGCGGTGCTATGCGCCATGGAAGCGGTGCAGGCAGCGGTCGTCGGGCTGGCTCTCCACCGCGGGGAGCGCTGGCGGGTATTCGCCGGGACGCCACTCGCAACGTTCTTGGAGCAACGCCCTTGCCGTCAGGCGGCGCGTGGAGCAACTCCTTCCTGAACGGCAAATCGTGGCACCCGATGAACTACAAGTCGCAAGCGGCTCTGTATGAGGCTGAGCAGCGGGAGGCGAAACGCAAGCAGGCTGAGGAAAAAGCCAAGGCTGAGTTCCTCGAGCAGCAGGAGCTGTTCAGGTGCGTGTGCTCTCTGTGCATGTAAGGCGCAATCTGACGCGGTCCTTGCTGCTCTATCATAGAAACATGGCGAGCTTGCCGGGCAAAGAGCAGAAGAAACTGCGCGCAGCGCAGGAGGTGAGCTTCTTGTACCAAAAGCCGCCGGGATACGACGCGATGCGTGAGCGCGAAGCCAAGACCTCGACTGGGCGTGATGGAGAAACGGCAGCAGCACCTGAAGCAGGCGCCAGTGCTGGAAGGCCACCCGAACCCGCGGCATCCTCTGACGGACGGCCTCGGCTAGGCGCTCCATTAGTGCGCATCCAGTGCCTGCGCTGTCGCGGCTTTGGTCACGAGGCGGCTGCGTGCACCCAGCCTCGAGTTGGACAGCCGTTACAAGGCTCCCGCCTGCTGGAAGACCCGCTTACTCTGATGCGCGCCCGAGAGGCGCTGCAGCAGCACGCAAAGTTTGAGTACAAGGGCTTGGATGATGCACATGCAGGTGACGCGCGCGAAATGCTCCTCCCACCGCCCAGCAGTGGCGTCGAGGGGAGGTCTACATTAGGCAAAGGCGTTGTTACATTAGAGGGTCCCGATGCTGATGGACTGGCTTCATTAGTGCGCATCCATGCGGCAGGCGGGGATGAAGCGGTGAGGACTGCGCTTGAGGCGATGCCGGAGAAAGAGCGGAAGCGGCTCATCAAGGCCTATGACAAGCTCCGGAAAGCTGAACGGCGAAAGAGAGAGGAGGCTGCCGTTGTGGCAGCTCAAGCATTCTTGCAATCTGCGGGCGCGGGAGTGCCAGTGGCGATTCGGAATCAGGCAAAATCTGTGGTGGAACGCAAGTCGAAGCGGATGAAAAAGGAGAGGACGCAGGAGCGCAGTCGAAGAAGTGATAGCGGCGGCGATAGCACATCCGAATGACCCGATGGAATCAGCGAAGAAACGCTGAAGAAACGAAGTCCAATTTCGCCCTAGATGCCTCGAGGCTTTACCATAAAGCTGGCAGTTTACAACAAGTCCCTTCGCAGATAGCACTTCCGCAGGTGTGAGAAGGCTCGAGAGTACCGACGGGCAGGGCAGGCCGCGTCTATGAAGCCTGTGTACGTTCAAGGGCAGGGAGCGCCTGCGGTGGGTGGGCAGCAGGTCATTATGCAGGGCCCCAACGGGCAGTACTTCACGGCCCCTGCTCAGCAGGGCGCACCCATGATGGTGGCGCAGCAGCCACAGCAGGCGGGCGTGATTTACCAGCAGCAGGCAGCCCCCACGCAAGAGGTGATTATGGTGCCCGTCACCAGCGGCTGCTGCTGCTGCGAGACGACGGAGATGAAGCCGGTGGCAGCGATGCCCGGGCAGGGTGCGTACGGTCAGCAACCTATGTACGCGCAGCAGCGCATGGTGCAGCAGCCCAACCCGTATTACGCTGGCGGTCAGTACGCTCAACCTCAGCCCATTATGTACGGCCAGCAACCTATGTACGCGCAGCGGCAGCAGCAGCGTGGCGGTGGCATGGGCGGCATGGTGGCCGCTGGCGCGGCTGGAGCTGTGGCAGGTCTCGTGCTCGCAGACGCACTCGACGGTGGCCAGGCCTTCGATGCAATTGGTGACGGCCTGGGCGACATCGCTGGTGACATCGGAGACATGTTCTAGACCGGACATTCATGTATATTGTGAAGCATCTGCGCCCCCATTTACTTCTTGCGCGCCTGTGTGCGCTGCTTCGTTGCCGACGCCACAATCTTCTCCTCCACCGGCAAGCCCTTGCGCCGCCGCACCGCATCCACAGTGCGGCGGGCCACGTTCAGCTTGCCGCCAGCAGTAGAACCCCACTCTTCTTGCTCCTCCTCCGTTGTCGGCACCCATTGCGGGTCCTCCTCCAACCTCGCCCAGTGAGACAGCACCAGCTGCGGCGCCGCCGCTCCCTGCGTGTGCTGCCGCAGCTCATCCGCAAGTCCGAAACATTGAGCAACAGGCACGTGTGCGGTCACCACAAAAGCGCCGCTGCCTTCACGAAGGACCTCTGCGAGGACAATAGCCCGACGCCTATGGAGAACGGTGTATGTGCCACCCAGCGCCTCCGCTGTGGTTGTGACCACGCACAGGTAGAACTGCTCCACAAGGCGCGGCGACGCAGCTTCCACTGCTTGGCGAACCGCCTTCCTCGCGCAGTCAATCACTTGGCCGGAAAACCCAGCAGCCTGTGCCGTCGCAGCTGGGCTGGCGCCATCTTCGCCGCCAGCTGATGCGGCATCGTCGCCAGCGCCAGGTGCTCCCTTTGACAGCATGGTGGCATCGGTGGAGCGCAGCTCGCAGCGGAGGTCGAACACACATCCCCATAGGGGCTCATCGCAGAGTGGTCCACGCTCGCATGCCAGCTGAAAGCCTGTCAGCACAGAAGCTGCAAGCTGTGCGAGCAGCGCTGGAGGCTGTGGCTGTTGTTGCGTATCTGAGAATGAAAGCATGCCATTTGCTTCGTGCTGCTTTTGCTCCGCCAATCCAAGCGCAGAAGCGGCCGTTGGCGTCGCGAGAGGGTACACATATCCTGCTGCTGGCGCATCTGGCGCCGCATCGGAGCCTGTAAGAAAGAGTGCATCTGCGGACGCGAGCAGGATGTTTGGGCCGCATTGCTTCGGTCCAAGCGCCCATGCGCGACTCATGGCGTCGATAACCGCATTCGCAGCGCCGTCTGTCGGTTCGCCGCCGTGAGCTGTAGCGATGGCACTCGCTTCAGCTGCCGCGAGGCGCTCCTTCAGTTCGGCGGCCACAGTTGCTGCGGTGTGGGCACTGCCACCCTCGCCATGATGTCCATTTCCGCGGGCGGTTTCTCCCGACGCGACACGTGCGTCGACATCTGAACCCGTTTCTCTAGCAAGCTGCGCGGCAATCATACCCGCGCATTTGTCCAGGACTGATAGCGACAGCTCTGGCAACGGCGCTGCAACCGCTTTTATGGCAACCAGTCCGTTCGGCGTGCGCACCTCCTTAGACACCGCAAACAGCGATGCTCGGGATGCGGGTCCCAACAGTGAGGCCAGCTTATCCGGCCAGCCATCGCCAGCTGTGCTCTCCCTGAAGCTCACCAGCGGCGCGGAGGCGGTGATTTCCACGCGAGCGAAGCGCTCGCGCAGATCTTTAAGGCAGCGTTCTAAGTGCACTTCGCCAGCGACGCCCAGCAGCGTCTCACCACCGTCGCCCACAGCAACCTCCACAGACGGATCTGCTCTGTTCAGCAGGCGCAGACCGCGCAGCAGATGCGGCACATCTGCCGCGCATGCGGGCTCCAACGCAACACGGACCACCGGTGCGGCTTGCAGAAACATGCCCTTGAAAGGCCGAAGTGGCTGCCATGGTGGCACTGTGCCCTCCTGGGCCGTAGGCGCAGTCACCAGCGTCGCACATTTCAGCACGGCCGTGTCCAGGCCTGAAATAGCGACGACACTGCCTGCGGGCGCACCACCAGGCAGGAGATGCAAGCTGCGTCCCATCATGAGGTACACGCCTCCGATGACAGCTGTGTGCGGCATCGACTGCGTGTGATTGCCGTTGCTGCTGATGCCAGCATGTTCTTCATCTACAGCAGTACTTCCATCGTCGCCGGATTCACTATCGCCGCGAGTGGTAGGCGTCCATCCTGGAGGTAAGACTGCCACTGAGTCCCCTGGCCTCAGTGTGCCGCTGAATACCCTGCCAAAAGCCAAGAACACCTCCTGCTGCTGTCCAACATGACTGCCGCTTGATGCTGGCAGGGCTCCAGGAGGAGCTGCGAACATCTTGGACACAAAAGCAACGGTGGGTGCCTCGCGAGCGTCGCACTGTGCCAGCGACGCATCCAGCTTGTCGTTTTGTGAGTCCTCTAAGTGTGCACACCTTGCGCTCAGCACAGGCATACGCTTGGCTGCCGATGCCCTGGGGCTCGGCAACTGCTGGACCACCATATCTAAGATGCAACTCGAGAGGGGCAGCCAGGCTCGGAGCACGGCACGCAGGGCGGCGCGTCTGTCGGGCCCATTCAACTCGCGGGCAGGCACTTGCTGTGCCACACCCAGTGACAAGGCCATGTCTGCCAGGGACTTGGCGCCATCGTTGCTGCCACCTTCACTCCTGCTACTCGTCTCCGTCTCCGCCGCTGCATATAACTGCCACAGCGGCTCTAATGCAAGCTGTACAAACAACGGCTTTGCGCGTCCAACTGCTTGAGGTCCCATCGCGGCAGCGAGGCCTTTCTTGGAGACGATGCGCTTTGTTTTAGGGGCGTAGTACCAGTCGCCCCAGAGAGCAGCTTGCAGCGACACGGCGCTGCACCCCAGCTTGGCGGCATAGATTCGTGCGAAAATGTCAGGTCGGAACGCCCAGCCGTCAACAGCGCTGGAGAAAGCGACGTTGCCTTTTGCAACGCTGAAACAGTCCTCCTCATCCTGGTCCGCCAACAGCGGCGTGTCGCCAGTGCCATGCACATGGCTGCGATCTCCGATGTCCGTCTCGTTGTCAGCGCCATCGCCGCCGTTCTCGGCGCCTCCTGCATCTCCTGCCACTGCTCCATCATCAGCTGCTGCACTGGCCATGAACGCGTCCGCATCAGACAAGTACTTCTCGCTCGCAAATGCACTCATGATGTTATTAGCCTGTGCGAAGGTAGGGAGGTCATCACAAAGCGCACGCAACGGAGTCAAATCGTGTTAGTACAGTACCGCAACATGCGCAGGGTCGCATGCCTCACTAATGAGCCGCTTGAGTCTCTCATACGCTTCCATCGGCGTCAATCTCAGCTCAGATATGAGTCTGCATGTGAAGCGCGCGTGTGTGTAAGGACACGGAGTCAGGGAAGGGGCACAAGCAGTCGCCCTCAGTCACCCTGCGCTCTCTGAACGCGCCTATCCACTTTGTTCACAACCAGCGCCGCCGTGAGCTTCTCCTCCCACACTTGACGCAGCACGGCGTGTGTCTGCGTGCACACGCCCTCGCACGCGTCCACAAGGACGAGGGCGCCATCGGAGAGCCTTGCAGCCGACGACACCTCGCTGCAGAAGTCGACGTGACCCGGCGAGTCGATCAAATTGACCAGAAATTCACCGCCGCTGTCACTCCCGCCGTCACCTGGCAGCGAGCACGTGTCCGCAGTCGGACAAGGCGCTTCAGGAGTGCTTGTTGCGGTTGTACTTCCGCTGCCGCTGCGCTGCGCGTGCCCAGGTGTGTACAGCAGCGAGATGGACGCGCTCTTCATAGTTATGCCCCGGTCCTGCGACACAAGAACACGCGCGCGCAGGAAAAGATGGAGGCGCCAGTGGTATCAGCTCCTGTCCTCCTGCTCTCTTTCCAGCGCTTCTCACACACACGCGCGCCTGCTCGTCGTCTCTGAAGTCCATGTAACGAAGCTTGCCCGCCATCTTGGGGTGCATAAGACCGTTGTGGGCGATCAGGCTGTCGCTCAGCGTTGTCTTCCCATGGTCCACGTGAGCAAGCACACACAGGTTGCGCACGCGCTCTGGGTTCTGACTCAGAGTCATCCAGCGCTCCACAGTAGCAGACTCCCCAAATGCGGTCATGGCGCACACACGTCCCCCGAGGGGCACCTGCACACTTCCAGTCACTTGGCAAGTGCCGTCGTGGACTGACGAGATAATATGTTACCGCAAGAGTGGGTCGTCTCTCAGGTGCCACCGCTTCAGCTTCGCAAGTATAAGTCCTCAGCCCATTCGATGGCCGGTTTCGGCGCAACCTCTTTCTTCTTCATTCGGCCGGCCAGGAGAGTGGCGGCAATGCCAGCAAGCAGGCCTCCCACCGCGGTCGCCACGGCGCGGCGGGCATCCAGTCTTCGGTTCTCCTCCTGCAGGATCTCCCACCACAGTGGCAACTCGTAGACCTCGTTTGACTTGGGCTCCTCTGCAACACTGTCACGAGGTGAATCGTCCGTGATAATGATCGGCATCACCTTGAAAATCACCTCTGGAGCGAGTACAGCTGGCGGCGGCGGCAGGGGCGGGCTTTGGACCATGAGGGAGACGAGCACCGGGGGCGGAGGAGGGGGCAGCGCCTGGGCCAAGGGCCCTGGCCCTTGACTGAGCTCCTGATACCGCGGCAGCTGCTTCCGTACTCGCTCCACAACCTCAATGAATGCCTCCCTCGGCGGCAACGGCTTGCGCTGGGTTGCAGACCGGGGGGGATGGATGTGTGAGAGCCAAGGGCCACACATTGACGCATCACTCTGCACACGCGCACCTCTACCAACGGCGGAGGTGCTGGTGCCTCCTCCTTCGGCGTCGATTTGGGCGGCAGGGGCACCAAGGAGCGCTGAGGTGGTTGCGAGTGTGCGTGAGTTTGTTTCTTCAGAAATGGGGAAGCTTTCACGCACCAGGCGGAGCAATGCGCTGCCTGCGAAGTCTTTCTCGCCAGTCATAAAGGTGAGGTTGAGAATCTTGTACGCGTCCGGCACCGGTGACACGTCAAGGAGCGCGTCCAGCAGCGTTTGCCACCCAACAGTGGCAGAAGCGAGCACCCCGTAGCCGCCGTCTACAGGGCGGCGCAGCGAGACGCGCAGGGAAGTGCCTTCGTCCATGAACCTGCATGTGCGTGCCTTGGCGCGTCAGTAGGCAGCAGGGAGGCAACAAACAACCATAACGCTGCAGGTGCGCACAGTTGGGTGGTGTGTCTGAACGCGATGTGGTACCCCACTTTGGCGTCGCCTTCCCGGGGCAACACGGTTGTGCGAATCTGCACGTGTGGGGGCGCAGTGCACGGGGTGGGGCGCACGTGTGCCGGCGTCAGACTGCAAGGCAGTTGGAGCATGTGCGTTGCTGTGGTGCCTTGTGTTGCTGGCGCAGGGCGCACCGTGCGCACGACCGAGTCGCCGCGGCACACACGTAGTGTAGCGCCAGCTTGCGTGAGCTTCGCCCAGCCGGCGGACTGCAGCGGGCTTGCAGATACACTGACGAGCTCAACCTCCACCACATCCAACGGCGCAAGCGCGGCGCCCAGCGACGGCTTCGCTTCCTGGGTGTCTTGCTCCTGGATCTCATCCTGCTCGGCCGCCATGCCGTCAATCGTTTCCCGAAACAGATTGCTGTGATGACGTCTCTTCAACACCGCATTGCGGAGTGCCTTCGGCGAGCGAATGCATGGAGGCACGTCAGTCGCAACTGGGGTGAGCATTCCCGCGCGAACTCGCCTGCGGCAACGCAGGCGCAGGGCAGGTCACGTGCCAAGTGCTACAGGGAACGGTGAGCCCCTTCGACAGCGCCTCCTCGCGTCCTATGCTTCTGAAGCTCATGCATATGACACACGATGGGCTTCATATACACGCGAGACGCTAGAGTTCACGCTTGCGGCGTTGCCGGAGCGTTTGCAAGACAACCTGGTTGTTGTTGACCTTGCCTGCGGAACTGGCGCAGCTCTTCACGCGCTGCGCGCACGACCTGAACTGCTGCGTCGCGGAAAATACGTGGGCATCGACCAGAGCGCAGAGATGCTGGCTGTTGCAGCACAACAGTTTAGTGACTTCTCTGAGAGCTCCTGGACGCCAGCGACCTGGCTTTGCGCCCCCGCAGACGTCGCGCCGCTGCCACTCGCTGAAGATAGTGTAGATGTCGTTTTGTGTTGCAGTGCGCTTCATTTCATGGATGACTGCGGCAACTGCGTCGCGGAAATTCAGCGCATCTTGAAGCCTGGTGGTGTAGCGCTCATAAGCGACTGGAGTGCCGATTTCTTGACCATCAGAATCATAGAACAGTACATGCGACTCATGCGGATACCTACAAACAAAGTGCTGCAAACAAAGGAATTGCGCACACTGCTGGCCACATCAGCGCCACAGCTGGCCATTCGCAGCTGCAGAACCGCTCGCCTGGCCACGTGGTGGGGATTCATGGCTGTGGTAGCCGTAAAAGAAGGTGTGACGGGATGAGAGTGGGGTGAATCAGAGCCACAGATGTGCGTTGTGCGGACTGGGGACTCCCCTCTGGCTCTGTCACCCACGCATGACAAGTTGGCATTGAACTTTGGTATCACTTAGGAGGGTACTATCACGACATGAAGGCATTGAACATCGCATTCAAATCGGCAACTAGATCTACAGTCAAAGTTCCTCTGGCACTAGCGCTGGCCGTAGAGAGCAGTCAGACACGACTCTGCGTAGCGATGGCGCAGCACCAGGCCCGCTTGTTCGTCAGGGCCGTAGAGCAAGACGGCGTCCATCTCCAGCATGCCCCGCACAGTGTTTGGCGACGGATCCTTCGAGGCGGCTGCCGCCCCCGCAGGCGCCTGCGTCGCGCCAGTTTTGCTCAAGCTGCCGACGATGATGTCGCGCACGGTGGCTTTCTGCAGCACTGGGTCGAGTCCCTCGCCAGCGCCCTCGACGCTGGCAAACATGCTGTTCACAAGCGCAATGGTGGCTGCAGGCGCGATGTCCGGCAGCGCGTCGCGATACGTCTTGAACTTGGGATTGCGCAGCAGGTAGTCGCGCTCGCCGCCATGGCTGGTGGTGCCCTCGGACCACTCTCCCACCAGGAGAGGGAAGACGAGCTGCACACGGCCTTTACGGGCCCAGTGCATCGCGATGAGGTACTCCGCCAGCGTGTAATCCGGCAGCTTGGCGTCATGCTTTGACCAGAACTGGAAGTCCTCAAGCATGATGATGGGCGCAAACACAGGGCTGTCACGCACAGCCTTGAACAGCTCCGTCTCGAATGGCCGGCCCGCCATGCCGCCAGAACGGTCGAAAAACACGCGCAGACCGGCGAGGAGGAGCTTGCTGTGCACCGTGTCTGCAACCTTGAGGTGCTGGCGGCGGTAGGAGACGAACACATCGTACTGGCGACTCGGGTCCGGCACAAACTTCAGGCTCTCCTCGCCACCGTCGTCTGTGCTGCGCGTCATCGTCTTTGCAGCACTGTGCGCCGGTGCCTTCGGTGATGTCGCCAGGCCCGGCAGGAGGCCGCACTTGATGACAGCGAGGAGGAGTCCAGCTCCAACTGCCAGGCAGAAAGGCACGCCCAGGCCGACTGCAAGGCCCGCAGTGAGGCTTTTGTCGATGACCACCGCTGTTCCCTGGCTGCTGTTCCCCGGCGGCGGCGGCGGCTGCAGTGCCGCCACCTGGTACCAGGCGGAGAAGAGCAAATTCCACGTGCCGGCTGCTGTGTACGACTGGTTTGCAGCCTTGTAGTACATGTCCCAGATGTCCTGGGGCCGCGACACTTGCGGCACGCCCGACGCGTTGCTGTTTGGGTCCCACCGCAGCTCCGCGGTGCAGGTTGTGATGTCATACCAGTCGACCAGCAGGCACCATGTCCACTGCTGCCCTGGGGCGACTGCTGGCACGCTGCTCGCGGGCGGCTGCGTGTTCATGTACCATGCGAACTTGAACGCCTTGCACGTGGGCACCGACTCGCAGCGCGCAGCGCAGGTGGGAGCGTCCAGGGTGCAGCACGACGGGTAAAAGGCAGCCAGAGCGCTCGTGTTGGTAGCGTTATACGTCAGGCAGTTCACCAGGGGCTGGTGGAAGAACAGCGTGCCGCCGGGCGTCTGCAGGTTGATGAGCTTGCGGCGGACAGGGCGGCCCGAGGCGGCGGCTTGGTGCGCGGAGAGGCCGTCCTCATGCACTTCTTCCCCCTTTGAGTGCTCGGCGTGCCGGCCACCGTCGGGCGTGAAGACAACCACGTCGTGCTCGTTGCCACTGTGCAGCTCTGACCGAGCGACCGCGGTTCCAGTGCCCGGCTCAGGCCGCGCGCAAGCGGCTTGTTGGAGGAAGGTGGTGAGCAACAGAACACATGCAACTCCCCACGGCACAGAGAACAGCCCGCAGCGTGTCACCTTGCGAGGCATCTCGTGCGAGACGAGCAAGTGGAGCACGGGGCGGTCGCGTGTACACGGCAGGAGGTGTGTGGGGTGCGAGTGTTTGTCTCACCAGCGGTGGTTGGGTGCCACTCACCTGCAAGTCCGCGGAGCAGACGGCAGCACAGGCCCCACAGCAACCAGCCAGGGGCGCGCAGGCGCCAAAGTCTCGGGAGCGCCGGTTGGGACGACGCCCGGCTACCGACCTGCGGACGGTTACCGTGTGTGTACTACTAGGTCATTTACACTGTCAAGTCTTACCCACCGTTCGCGCGCAGAGCTGGTGGCGGTAGCAGCGAGTGCACACGGACAGGGGTATGCGGCGCTGCCTGTGAAGTCCAAATTTTACAGGGCCGCAACAGCGCCTATGGGAGCAACCCTTGTCATCATCTTCATCCAGTGTTCTGCCGCAGCGACCAGCGGCCAGCGACGGAACAGTCACCACCGTGAGCACTACGCCCCACTAGCTCCGCTCATTGGCAAGCCTCCTCATCGCTCCACGGGCCGTCCAAAGGCACCGTGCCACCACTTTCCAAGCTCGATGATGGTGACTGCTTCATTCCCGGCGCGGGCTGCATCTCCACCGCAGCAGCCGCCTCTTGGCCTGCAGCCTCTGTGGATAGCAGGCACACAAGAGGCGGCATGTCGGCGGCGGCGCCGCCCTGTACATCGGCCTCTGCAAGCTCCGCTGCCGCATCCTCCATATGCACGTCACCGGCGACGGGCGGCTCATCTGATGCATCGATTGACACATTCTCTTGAGGCGCTTTCTGGCGGCCGCCGCCAGCAGCGCGGGGCTCTACGGCCATAACCTCTTGCGCTCCCGCGATGTTGTGCCCGCCCAGCCTGAGAAGATCCTTGAGCGCGGGCCAATACGCGGGCCCGTACGACATCAAGATCTCCTCTCCTGGATGTAGCCGTCGTATAGCGAACATGAATATGAAGGGCCAGCCGTGGACGAGGATCTCCACCAGGCGGGCGTTTGTGTTTTGGTCAATGTCTTCTGCAGCTTGCTCCTCATCGATGGGACCCTTCGCGTCGTTAGCTAGCGCGGTGAGGTTGCCGAAGCCGTATCCGGAGGATACGAGGTCGAAGTCCATCGGCAGCGGCACTTGCATGCTACCGATGACAGTCATCGATGCCTGCCCCTCCTGCGCCATACACGAAGGCCACTTGTAGTCTGCACCATAGCTCTCAAATAGCAGCTCTCGGTCAGTGCCGCGCAATTCATCGAGTGCGGCCCAGAAGCGGGGATCGCGGCCGTGAGAATAGCTCACATCATTGCCCCGGCCATCTGGGTGTGACTGGTTGTACTCCTCCTTAGTCAGCATGTGTGCCCGATACGGACCCAATAACGCGTACTCCGGTATGGGCCCCGCACTTTCCTTCACGCGAAGCCCACGTTGGCCGCGAAGCCCCTCTCGCGGGTCATTCTGGCTGATTGTGAATGCCTCGATGTCTGGGTGACAGAGGATGTCAGGAGGCAGGTTAGTTGTGAGCAGCCTCGGGTTGGTCGTCCGTTTCCCCCGGATGTTGCGCTGGTAGCCAAGCTTGGAGGCAAGGTTGTCGAGGATGACGTTCTTATCGTGCGTTTCTAGCGTGTCGTCTAGCACCTGTGCCCACACACGATGCGGGTCCTGGCGCCAGGCGTGGCGATGCAAGTTCCGCAACAGCGCCACCTGCGTGCTGAGCGTCTGGCCAAGTACCCGCTGCTCTCCAGGCAGCAAGTCCGGGCTCACATCGACCACTGCTGCCTTGAACAAGTCCGCCAGGCGAATAGTACACGTCGCGACGGCGGCGGCGGCAGCCCCGTGCGCCTGGAGGATGGTTCGAGCGGTCAGAGAGAACCTCGGCACACGGTCTGACCCTCTACCCGTCCTCACGTACCGCATCACGGGGTCCCGCGGTAGGTGTCACCATGGGCACGTTCGGTAGACGGTATTGCTGTATGTCGCGTGTCGAGAGCCAGGACTCCGCGCCAGGCGCCCAGTCGATACTGCCTTCCGGCGTCACCCACCTCACAGCCCACTCCAAGTGCTCGCCGTAGGCTGCCGGTGGCTGTCGTCGCGACGCGGTGGTGGTACTTTGTGGTGTCGC
>Ga0164297_10003685_pt1 | contig 14116 bp, 11 predicted proteins | sample GEODES058metaG_FD_113539 | JGI IMG/M metagenome (GOLD analysis project Ga0164297, IMG submission 113539) | Dystrophic lake water microbial communities from Trout Bog Lake, Wisconsin, USA - GEODES058 metaG | ecosystem: Environmental > Aquatic > Freshwater > Lake | place: USA: Trout Bog Lake... | reverse complement strand
CAACAATTGCGCCATTGCACCCTGAGAGGTCATAATGGCAGGCAAAGGTACGTTTTGTAGTTGGAAAGTTTGAAGGTTGGAAAGTTGAAAGGTTATTTTTTCTTTTATTAAGCACCTGATTTTAAAAGTTATTGCGGGAATGGCATCTGCAAAAAAACAGTTTACACCTGATTGTTTTTAATTGCTGATTTGATTTGCTCCTGAACTTCCCTCAATCACCATACTATAAAATCAATCTTTCACTTAATAGATGAAATTTGAATTAAATCTACCTGCTGAAATCACTGTTAAAAAAGTATTTCCTTTCAGGTTAAGATATTGCGGGGGCTGATTATCTTTGCCCGCATGAATATCCTGATCCTCGGTTCGGGCGGAAGGGAAAGTGCCTTCGCCTGGAAAATTGCTCAAAGTCCGAAATGTGATAAACTATTTATTGCACCTGGAAATGCCGGAACACCACAATACGGAACGAATGTGGACATTAAGACAACCGATTTTGAGGGATTGAAGGAATTCGCCTTAGAAAACAATATTGACCTGGTTTTGGTTGGTCCGGAAGAACCTCTGGTAAAAGGCATCCATGATTTTTTCCTGGCAGATGAACAGTTGAAAAAGATACCTGTTATAGGCCCCCAGGCTGAAGGTGCCCAATTAGAAGGCAGCAAAGATTTTTCGAAGGCATTTATGCAAAGGCATCATATACCCGCTGCCGATTCGCAAACATTTACCCGCGAAACTTTGCAAGATGGTTTGGAATACCTAAAAACAGCCGGATTACCGATTGTTTTAAAAGCGGATGGATTGGCAGCCGGAAAAGGGGTATTGATCTGCACTACACTTGAAGAGGCCCAATATGAATTGACAGAAATGCTGGACAATGCAAAGTTTGGCGATGCAAGCGCTAAGGTTGTTATTGAGCAGTTTTTAGAAGGCATCGAACTTTCAGTATTTGTGATGACCGACGGCAAGAACTATAAGATATTACCGGAGGCCAAAGACTATAAGCGAATTGGCGAGGGTGATACTGGCCTTAATACCGGCGGTATGGGATCGGTTTCCCCTGTTCCCTTTGCTGATAGTACCTTCCTGAAAAAAGTAGAAGAAAGAGTTATCATCCCAACTATTGAAGGTTTGCACAAGGAAAACATACCCTATAAAGGCTTCATTTTTATAGGACTGATGAATTGCAAAGGTGAGCCCTATGTTATAGAATACAATTGCCGGATGGGCGACCCCGAGACCGAAAGCGTAATGCTCAGGATAGAGTCAGATTTTGTTGATCTGCTGGAAGGTGTAGCCGTGGGAAACCTGAATACAAAAGATCTGGTAATTTCTGATAAAGTTGCAGCAACTGTTATGATAGTTTCGGGCGGATACCCTGGCGATTATTTGAAGAATAAAGCAATAACCGGAGCTGAAAATATTCATAATTCGAATGTTTTTCATGCCGGAACTTCGTTCAAGGGTGAAGAAATTATCAATACAGGTGGCCGGGTAATAGCCATCAGTACTTTACAGGACAATTTGTTTAACGCACTGCAACAGGCTACAGCCGATGCCAGCCGGATCTATTTTGACGGCATGTATTTTCGCAGGGATATTGGATTTGACCTTTTGTAGTCCGGAAGAAGGCAAACCTACATAAGTTTGAAAGCTTATTTATGATCAAAAAAAAGCCCGAAGAAAATTCCTCGGGCTTTTTTGATCTCTCTTGGTGCTTATTTGCTACCGCTGGCGGTGTTACTCTTGCCAAATATCTCGGCAAGCTTATCCTCCAGGTCGAAACCATGCAAGCTTTTGGCTATGATCTTCCCGCTAGGATCCAGCAAAAAGTTTGCAGGGATGCCGCGCACGGCATACAAATCAGCTTCTTTGCTTTTCCAGAATTGCAAATCGGAAACCTGTGTCCAGGTCAAATGATCTTTATGAATAGCGTCTAACCATTTTTGCTTGCCAGTAGGCTGATCAAGCGAAACGCCGATAATGGTGAAATTTTTATCCTTGTATTTCCCGTACGCCTTTACAACGTTAGGATTTTCACGACGGCATGGGCCGCACCATGATGCCCAAAAATCTACCAGCACATATTTACCTTTAAACGATTCCAAACTTACCTGATTGCCCGCAGTATCCGCTTCAGTAAACAGCGGGGCAGGCTGTCCAAGTGCAACTGCTTTAAGTTTTGGCAATCTTTCACCCAGCTCTTTGCCAGTTGGGGTATCTTTGATTTCAGGACTCAGCTTTTCATACAAAGGGGCAATTTCTGCATAATCAGCACCGTAAGCGGTAAGCATTTCAAGAGCCGTAAGGCTAATGAACGAGCCCGGATTTTCGTTTACAAACTGTTTAAATGCTGCCAGTTCTTTAGCATCCAGTGATTTTTGTTCGGCTGCCAACTGGCGCAGGAAAGGTTCAGATTTTTTTTGCTCTTCAGTTGCCGCCTTTTCTTTTGCGTCATGCGCATCCTGCTCATCATCGATCGGCTTGGTCAATGCTAAATAACGGGCATTGTCCTGGTTTGCCTTTGGTCCATCAACAATGGCTTTTGCAAGCTTTTCTGTTCCGTTAACATTAATATCACCCTGCTCAATATAAATCGATTTGTAATCAACATACTTCAGCCCATCTCCTTTGGGGTTCAACACCAGGTATCCGTTCAGGGGCACTTTGCCAACGGTACCCTTAAATTGAAACTGACCATCACTCAGCACAACTGAATCTGTTACAATAGTTCCTTTTGATTGGTAAATGAGGTAAATTTTTGCAGGGGCTGTATAACTGCCAACTTTGCCATGGACGGTAAATGCGCCATCCTGCGCAAGGGAAAAAAGCGGTAATAAAGACAATACCGCAAGGATCGTTTTCTTCATATATCAATTATTGAGATTTCAATTATAGCAATAATATTTAATATCTACTAATTTAATAGATTTTATTGCTTGTACCATAATTGTGTGCAAACAGTAGCAGGCAATTAAAGATGCATAAGTGAAATTAAATTACTATTTACCCAGCACTTCGGCCAGTTTGTCTTCCAGATCTTCGCCACGCAGGTCCTGCGCAATTATTTTACCTTCCGGGTCCAAAAGAAAATTCTTAGGAATACTTTGCACATAGTAAAGACGGGCAACGGAATTGTTCCAGAATTTAAGGTCGGAAACGTGGGTCCAGCCCTCCAGGTGATCGGCACGAATAGCGTTCAGCCAGGCAAAGCCTCCATCGGGCCTGTCAAGCGAAACGCTGAGGATCGTAAAGTTTTTGTTTTTGAAGCGATTAAAGGCCCTTACAACAAAATGACTTTCCTGGCGGCAAGGTCCGCACCAGGAAGCCCAAAAATCAAGTAACACATATTTACCTCTAAAAGAGGATAACCTAACCGGGTGCCCGGTGGTATCAGCTTGTTCAAAATCGGGTGCAATAGAACCTATAGCAGTGCTTTTTAATGACTCTAATGTATTTCGGAGCGACCGTGCAGTTTCTGTATCCTGCAATTCTTTCGATAGCCCATCCAGCAAAGGCAGCAATTCATTAGGGTCGGGGGTGGGTCCGTCCAAACCGCCAATTGTAACCAGGCTCAAGTAACTGTTGGGATAAGTTTGTATAAAACTTTTAAGTTTTTGATGCATTTCGGTTTGTACCACCCTGATCTGCGCCTGCAGATTTATACCAGCAGAACCGGTATCATTTTTACTTTGCAAAACATCGGATGTAATTTTGTTAATTTTATTTGATGCAGTTGTTCTGATCTCCGACAACTTGAGGAACTGATCATTTATCCCTGATCCTATTACTTTTGCCTTGTAAGCAGAATCGGGACTTTGAATAGTGGTGTTGCCTTTGTCAAAACAAAAAACCAGTACATCCGGTATACTATCATTCAGATTTCGAGATCCAACGCTTTTATAATCGACAACCAATTGGCCGAGAGAAGGATAAATCAAGTCGCCTTTAAAAGAAAAAACGCCATTAACCACTTTTGACGAATCGAGAATTTTATTTGAGCCAACCTGGTAAAGTAAAAATACCTGTGCATTTAAATTTCCAAGTTTTCCGGAAACATTAAATGACTGCGGCGCCTGCCCGAAACCCAGCAGGGGCAACATGACGATCAGGTATAACAGCAATTTTTTCATTGATATATATTTCATGATTTTGATAACGTATTATTAATTAATCAATTGTGATCAGTTCAACTTTTGGTAGGTGCGCCACCAAAGATCCGGCATTTCACCGGCTACTGCTGTCTTATAGTCATCATAACGGCAGGGCACCAGGTGGAATCTTTCGTTCATTGACCCTGTAGTGGGATAGGGTACCTGCATCCACCAACGGTCGGATTTTTTGCTTTTGACAAAAACAACTTCATGATCCTCATGCTTCAAACTGGTTTTATAGATGAGGTATTGTGATTTTGGGTGAAGCGGAAAATCCTTTTTACGATTATAAAAACCATCAATAAAATACCAGATCATTTGGGCCAGCAAGGTTGCAGTTTGACCGTTATTATCATAGGCTGGGTTGTATTCGTAAAACCCAATAGAATTTAGTTTATCATTAAATCCGGCATAGCGGGCAATCTGGCAAGCTTCCTCACCGTAAAAACCATTGGGCGAAGCGTTGGCATTTCCAGCCGCGTCGGATGATCTGACGGCACCAATATCAAAACTAAGCATATTGGCATTACGGATAACGGGTTCTGCAACCGCAACGGTACCACTTATTTCCCCAAGGCGATGTACATCGAAATAAAGTTTATCCATCACCCGCAAGCTTTGCTGACTGGTGAAATAAGTTTGATAGCCCAGGTTGCTAAAATTGAACAGATAATTAGGTTCGTGTAAAAATATCTTGTTCAGGTATGATTGTGAGGTTGTTTCCAGGCTTCCGCTAAACACATCATCGTCCAGATCGAAGCGGGGATCGACAACAACCATGTCAACCTTTTGTTCAAGCTCTTCATATGCCAGGTATTGGGCATAGGTGATATCCTGCCCGCCACCAATAATGATCGGTAATATATTTTTACGGATCAGTTCGGCAACTACTGTTTTAACCGCATAATAAGTGTCGGTTATTGCAGCGCCCTGTTTAATATTACCCAGGTCAACGATCCGGGTTTTATATGCCCCTTCAAAAAGCTGGTACAAACGTACCCGTACATAATCTGGCGCAAGTGCCGAACCTGAATTATTGACAGCCTGTCGATCATCCTGCACACCGATGATGGCTATATCTGCAGGTTCATCCAAATCAGGGAAAACAGATGAAAAATGCCTTATCCGCTCGCCCATATGGCTGCTGAAATACCCGTTTTTAGGAGCAATTGAATCCAGAGATATGGGTGAAAAAAAATCAGCTAAAGACATATTTTATTTGAAAATCGGGCAATTTGAATTTTTGATATTCATTAAACTTCATCAAATTTTCCGGAAACAAACATATTTAATTTATGATGCTTTTGCAGTAAAAATATGAACATCTTAAATACTGCATTTTTATATGTTCAACAAATAGCATATTTGCGCTGCAATAATGCGCATTACAACATTTAATCTGATCGTCAATTGATACTGGTTACTGGTGCAACAGGATTTCTAGGTGCCGAAGTCGCAAAACAACTGGCTGATCAGGGGCATCATATACGTTGTACCAGGCGCCGAAGCGCTGTTATTCCGGAAAGATTGGCCCCTCTTGCTCAAAATATAGAATGGGTGGAAGCCGACCTCCTCGACTTTTCGGCACTGGAAGAGGCTTTTGAAGGCATAAACCAGGTTTATAACTGTGCCGCATTTGTGTCGCTTCGACAAGCTGACAAAGAATCGATGATCTATACCAACGTTAATGGCACAGCAAATATCGTAAACCTTTGCCTGGTAAATAATTGCCGATTGGTGCACGTAAGTTCTGTAGCTGCTGTTGGTCAGGCGAAGCCTGGTGTATTAACGAACGAAAAAGACCAGCTTGACCAGGCTTTGGAGACTGACGGCTATGCCATATCAAAACTGGAGAGCGAAATGGAGGTTTGGCGAGGAACTGCAGAAGGACTTGATGCAGTTATCGTTAATCCGTCTATTATTATCGGTCCAAGTGCCGGAATTGAAGGCAGCGGCGCCTTATTCAATGTGGTAAAAAATGGACTTAAATTTTACACGGCAGGTAGCATGGGTTTTGTAGATGTAGAAGATGTTGCAAAATGTATGATCCAGCTCATGGCAAGTACCATCAGCAGCGAACGTTTCATTATCAGTGCCGAAAACATCGCTTACCAGGATATTACAAAGCGCATATCGGCTTGTTTTGGTGTCAAACCGCCATCGATCGCTGCAAGTACGTGGATGATGGAATTAGCCTGGCGTTGGTCGGCTTTTGCAAGCTTGTTTAGCAGCAAGCCGCCGGCTATTGATAAAGTTTCAGCAAGGACAGCATCATTGGTAAAAGCCTTTGATAATAGCAAGATCAGGAAGGCCATAGGGTTTAATTTTAAGCCTTTGGATGAATCGATCAAACAGGTTTGTGCCGCATTAATTTGATCATCATCTTTTTAAGTATTAGCAATACCTAGATAAAACACTAGTTTTGATATCTGATTGCTGAAAAGCCTGTTGAATTTCAATAAACCATTTCATGTTTTTCAAACAAAAAACATTGCTGATCGTACTTTTCGCGTTTTGTAGCTGCATCATAGCATCTACCGAGCAGCGCAAGGCAGATGAGGCGGTTAAGCTTTATACCGAAGATCTTTTCAACCGCCCGAGGTATTTTGTTCCTGTAAGTTTTTCAGCATTAGAAAGAAAACGTTACATCACCTCGCTGGATTCTTCGCTAAACTATGCTCACATCAGCGACAGGGATAATAAAAAAATGGAACATTATGTTGATAGCGAAAATTATCAGCGCCCTGATCGTGCCAGTCAAAACATAAAACAGTTAGATAGTATTGAAAATAACAGACTGTATTATTATGTGATCGACTTTGCTTTCAGAATAGATTCATTCGGGCATAAAAAATTAAAAAAATACCATTTCGAACTTGATACAGCTTACCGGGTAATTAAAGCCACCGATGTGAGTTATGGCAGGGACACAAGACTCGAAAATCCTTAAGATCAGCTGTAATAATTGACGCCAAACCCACTTATATAAGTAACGATCGCTATTCCATAAAACAGCATTATCATTTTTCCAAAATTCAATAGCCCGTTTTTAAAAAATGATAAATGTGTAGCCAATACACATTATTAGACATTGGATAAGCAAAAACAACTCAAAATTTTGCACATTTGCAACGCTTATCCGCTGCGATCCTTTCTGTAATCTGGATTTGGAACGGTTCCCGTACCTGAACAAAGCATGGACCAGTACTTTATTATCGATTTCGACAGCACCTTTACCCAGGTAGAGGCCTTGGACGAACTTGCCCGCATTTCATTAAGAAAGCACCCTGATCGCGAAAAGATTTACAAACAGATCGAAGATTATACCAATGCAGCCATGGAAGGCAAATTGTCTTTCAGCGAGAGCCTGGCAAATCGGGTTAAACTTCTGGAAGCAAATCGCGAGCACCTAAAGCAGTTGATCACTCATCTTAAGAAAAAAGTATCTACTTCGTTCTCTCGTAACAGCAACTTTTTTAAGCAACATCAGGATAACGTTTACATTGTATCAGGCGGTTTTAAGGAATTTATTACGCCGGTTGTTACCGATTATTTCATAAAAAAAGAAAATATCTACGCCAACACGTTTGTGTTTGACGAGCATGATAATATTATTGGTTACGACGGTGAAAACCCACTTTCGCAGGAAGGTGGTAAGGTAAAACTGTTAAAACAAATGAACCTGGTAGGCGAGATTTTTGGCATTGGGGATGGTTACTCAGATTTCCAGCTAAAAGAATCGGGATTGATAAAAAAATTCTTTGCTTTTACAGAAAATATCGAACGTAAGTCGGTTGCCGAAAAAGCAGATCATATCACGCCGAGCTTTGATGAATTTTTATACATCAACAAGCTGCCTCGTGCAATTTCGTATCCCAAAAATCGGATCAAATGCCTGGTAGTGGGCAATGTTGATGAAGAGGCAATTGACCAGATGCGTAAGGAAGGATACGACATCAGGCACAAGGAAGTTATAGAAGAAAAATATTTGCAGGAAGCCGGTGTTTTGCTCTGTGATGAAGAGAACCAACCTACTCCTGAACAAATTGAAAATGCTGAAAGGCTGAAAGTAATCGGCATTTTAGGCCGCGTATCGGGCAGGCGTTTGTCTGAAACTGCCTGCGAAAACGGGATCATTATTTTCGATGATCCAAAATACAACCCCCGTAATGTCGACTTTATTCCAAAAAGGGTTATGGGTTTTATGAATGAAGGCAAGACGCATATGAGTTGCAACTTTCCCGATTTGCAACCTCCGCGCAATGATAGTGCACATCGCATCATCCATATACACACTAACGTTCCGGGTATACTTGCTCAGATAAACGAAGTTTTTGCGCGCCATAACATCAACATTGTTGGTGAATTCCTGGTCACTAACTCACAAATTGGTTATGTAATAACGGATGTACACGCCGGGTACAGCAAACGGGTATTAAATGAATTAAAAGCCATTGATCATACCATCAAATTCAGGCTGTTATATTAGTCGGGAACTTCGTTTAAGTCCGGAAGCCGGGATGCTGGTTTCAGTTCTTTTTTAGTTCTAGCCGGAAATTACGGCTTTGTTTCTGTTGTGCAACCTTATACCTTTGGTGATGCAATAACCATTTATGAGCATCTCTTCCGAAATCGAAAAACGCATTGCCCAACTACAGGAAAAATACGAAGCTATGGGTCAGGATATGGTTTCCTACCTTGATGGCTTGCTTTATGCAGACTTCCTTACCTATTGGGATTATATACATCTTGACACCCTTTTAAGTCTCCAAAATCCCAAAACGCCATTTCCGGATGAAGAGATCTTCATCATGTACCATCAGGTCACGGAGTTGTATTTCAAAATGGCGCTTCACGAATGTCGTCAGATAGCTCAAAGCACAGATCTGGACCCCGATTTTTTTACCGCCCGGGTCAAACGTATAAACCGTTATTTTGAGTCCCTAACCCAGTCGTTCGCTATAATGGTAGATGGTATGGAGAAGGAACAATTTTTGCAATTCCGTATGTCGCTTCTGCCTTCAAGCGGTTTTCAAAGCGGACAATACCGTCAGATCGAAATATATGCCACAGATTTCATAAACCTGGTAGCAAAAGATAAAAGAGACGAATTGGCAAATGCTGATTTTGAAGCACAGTTTGACTATATCTATTGGAAATTCGGCGCCACCGAACTTTCTACCGGAAAGAAGACCTTAACGCTAAAGCAATTCGAAAAAAAATATTCCAAATCTTTTATCGAACTGGCAAAGTCTACAACGCAAACCAATTTTAATGCCTTACTAATAAATTTTCAAACTCAGGGGCGATCAAGTCCGGCGCTGGAAGAAGAATTACGTAAGCTTGACATCAATGTAAACGTCAACTGGCCGCTGGCGCATTATAAATCGGCTGTCCGTTACCTGAACCGCGAACCGGATGAGATCAAAGCTACAGGTGGAACAAATTGGCAAAAGTACCTTCCCCCGCGTTTTCAGAAACGGGTGTTCTACCCCTCACTATGGACCCCTGAGCAATTGGATAACTGGGGTAAAGCCTGGGTAGAAGATGCTTTGGGACAATAAGGGTATTGGTCTTTAGGTCATTAAGTCATTTGCTGCGCGGCATTGGGTCATTGGTCATTTGCTGCGCGTCATTGGGTCATTGGGTCATTGGGTCATTGGGTCATTGGGTCATTGGTCATTTGCTGCGCGGCATTGGTCATTGGCTATGGACTATCAACAATGGACCATCAACTAGGAACCATGAACAATTTCCGTCACAAACAGGTCATTATCACCAATCTACCATGAACTGCGATCTACCATCTATGAACTTTTCGCGAAAATCGCTACCTTGCCACTTTCTGCAACCAATACACTAAGGCCATGACTGAGACGCTCGACATTAAGATCACTAAAACGAATCATTCCCGTTTAGCTGATACTGATTTTAACAACCTACCATTCGGTAAAATATTTACCGACCACATGCTGCTGGCTGATTATGCCGATGGCGAATGGAAGAACTTCGAGATAGTCCCTTATGGCGCGATTCCTTTGAGTCCAGCTATTTCGGCGCTGCATTATGGCCAGGCCTTTTTTGAAGGTATCAAAGCCTATAAACATGCTGATGGAAAGGTTTCTGTTTTCAGACCTGATAAAAACGCCATTCGTTTTAACAAGTCGGCTGAAAGGCTTTGCATGCCACAATTGCCAGAAGAAATATTTGTTCAAAGTATCGCTGCTCTGGTTGATCTGGATCGTGACTGGATCCCTTCAGCTCCTAACCATTCATTGTATATCAGACCGGCGATGTTTGCTACTGATCCTTTTTTGGGCGTAAATCCGTCTGCAACCTATAAATACATGGTTTTAACCTGCCCTGTTGGACCATACTTTTCAAAAACGCTACGGGTAAAAATTGAAGAAAAATATACCCGTGCCGCCGAGGGCGGCTTCGGCTACGCGAAGGCTGCAGGCAATTACGGTGGTGCTATGCTTCCCGGTAAAAAGGCCGTTGAAGAAGGCTTTGACCAATTGATCTGGACCGATGGCAAAACGCATCAGTTTGTTGAAGAAATGGGCGCTGCCAATGTGATGTTCGTTTTAGACGGCAAATTGATCACACCTTCGCTGGACCTGCAAACCATATTGGATGGTGTAACCCGTGATACGGTTATTTCATTGGCCAACGAATGGGGATTTCCGGTTGAGCAGCGTCGTGTTTCAGTAGCTGAGATCATCGAAGGTGCACGTAACGGGAAGCTGACGGACGCTTTTGGCGCAGGCACTGCCGCCACCATAGCGCCTGTTGGTTCTATCAGCTACAATGGCGAGGAATATTTTCTGAGCGATCCTAAAACACGTGAATTCTCGCAAAAAGTATTGCGCACCCTGGATGGCATTCGCTATGGCAGGTTAGAGGATACACACGGTTGGAATTACATGGTGTAAAACACTCGTATTCCAACTAATATCAGCGTGTTGAAACAAGGATATTAATTAACCTTTAGTGGGACCGTTATGCTTTTGCCTATGATTACCTTTTGTTCGGGATCATTGGGTTTGGTATTCCATAAACATTCCCGCACTGAAAGCGACTGGGTTATCGGGTCTAGCGTGATCAATTGAAACGACAATAAAGTCTCGTCTTTAGCAGAATATTTTCCTTTCATTGGCGAGTCGACTCTAAAAACGTTCAAATTCACGTCATTGTCGGGACCATGGTAAATATAAAACTCGTTCCAGTTACTGTTACCATGGAAATAGGCTTTAATATTGGGATGTTGCTTCAGGAACTTTACAAACCCACGTTGTTCTAAAACAGTAGCACCGTCATCTTTAGAAGCTACCGTACCCTCTTTATAATGTTCCACAACCAAATTCTCAAATTTGTTTTGGGTAGTCATATTAAAAGGCATTAATGGATTAGTAAAATGCTTTGATTCGCATTCAGGCTGATCATGGGTAACAATAATAACCGGTGTCTTTGGCCCAACTGAATCCAGGTCTTTTTGCATCCATATGCGTTCGGCAGAATCGGCCCAAAGGGTGATAAACATAAAATGTATGCCATGAATATTGCGTGAATAATTTATTTTATCAATTGCATAATTAAAGTCAGTATTATTTAATTGCTTATTGGGTTTCAACATCAAATTATAAATGCCGACCATAGAGGTTGGGTCATTTGCAGGTTTCATTATCCGGGCATAACCTATAGCATTTGAAATATCATGATTTCCCGGAACGATCAACAGCTGCGCCGGCTTACCCGAATTAGCCGTTAAATTGATCTGATGTAAATATTCTGTTTCGAATTGCGACCATGATACAGCAGCACTTTGTACCGGAGGTTCCATCCGGTTAGCTATGTCACCACCTTCTATTACATAATCAACAGCACCTGTCTTCCTGCCAGCATTTATACCTCCGTCATTAGGCAAAATTAGTGCCGGAAGGGAATTCATCTGCCTTATCATAGCTGCGTTGACTTTATAACTTGCAACGTTTGTGTCCCCCCTGAAATTGGCGCGATTAATTCCAAAATGCGCATCCGAAGTAAAAATGAAGTTAATGGACCGATCCGTCTTTGTCTGGCAAACAGCGGGCAAATGTGTCACAATAACTAAGATCAGGATTGCCGTTAAATGTAATCCCTTATTTATTTTACGTTGCGAAGCTTGATGATCAGGTTTAAACATTTTTATATAAATTTTAATTTTTCTCTATGGGGTCATTTACGCTATAAGCATTACGGTTTGCTTTTACGATCAACTTAATGGCAATTGGGTACTTATCCGAAAATTGATATATCGCATTGATAACTGCTTTGGGAGCTGAGGCATTTTGTATTGGGGTTGTACTAATAACGTCAACGCCTGTGCGATTACCATCATTGCCTATAGTTTGGTAGGAATTCGGTAAATATCGCATATAATTGGTTCCATTAACTAACAATGGCGAGATAAGAATGTGATCATACCATGATTTAGCACCGCCAGCTGTTCCGCAAGCATTAGGTACTGTTGCCAACGCTCGTGTCGTTGTGGTAAGATAGGAGGAAAATAAACTGGTATTATTTTCCCATTCCGCGGGGTATTTTAGCAGCCTATCCGGAAAAAAAGGCGGATCACTCATCATAGTCGAAGTATCTGCAGCGCTGATCATTGCCTGATAACCCCTTTCTAAACTATTGTGCGTATTAAAATCGCCCATACTGATCAGGTTCGGAAAATAACCAAATTTCGACCGAAGTTTTTGCATGATGCTGGTGAGCTGAATATCCCTGGCAATACTGGATGAACCTGATTGGGTATGATTTACCAAAACATACAAGAAGGTAGTATCCCGGGTTATTGCCAAATTGGGATCGTTATAATACAATTTGTATAAATTGAAATCGGTAATATTTGCCAGAATTGTTTCAGTTTTTACAAAGGTGAATTTTAGTTTATTATAAAACAAAACTGAAACAGTATTGGCGGCAACCGCATTGGTTGGAATTATATAGGCGTATTTAGCCGGAAATGCTGCGTTTAAGGCATTGTTGGTTATATCTTCAGCAAGGTTTGCGGGCAAACTTGCTAAAGGGTTGAAACTAGCCATTTTCTCGCAGCTCAAAATATCAGGCTGGGCATATTGTACTATGGTTTTCAAATAGGCATTCAATGTCGAAGTACCTGCCTGGCAGCCATTACCATAGCCTAGAACATTATAGGCCATTACTTTAATTGTATCGGTAAATGCGATTGTATTTGGCAGAATATCGGGGACAGTGGCCTGAACTTTGGGTGAATTTTTTGATGCTTTTGAACAAGATAAAAACAACACAGAAGTGAACAATAAAACAACTACGGTATTAAACTTCATTCTTGTAAATGTTAGATATTAAGACGCTATTAACGTGTATTTAAAAACATAACAACCTCTTTTGCAATACCCCTGTTTAGTTAGGAATATTACAAAAGAAGTTGTTAAAATATTGCAGCGTAAATAGCTATTTAGTGCTGGTTACCAGTACCATCTGTCTGGTAGGCACCGATATCTTTTCCCGGAGGAGTGATACCGCTTGAACCAAAGTTAGGGTCAACCGGGATGCCAGCAGTAACAGGTGTAAAGCCCTGGTAAGCTTTGCCAATAGCTGGTGAACTTGATTTTAAATGGAAATCAAATCCATCAACTGAAGCCTGAGATGCGAAATTGAGATTCGGTAAAGGGTAGTTGGCAAATTGTGGGTTATTTTTACCAACAAGTGAAGAACCATCATAGGCAAAACCAAAAGTATAGGTTGGCCCCAGAAAGGTTTTCATATCCGGAATATCTGTCGATTGTGGATGAGTTACTACAGCTTGTGCAATATTGGTTGGAACGATCTGGTTTGCCTGGGCTACGTTGTCAACATAGTAAAAGTTGTAACCATAAGCAGTTTTAGTGATAGGACCATCAGAATGGCTCAATGTGTCAGCAAGATAAACCTTT
>Ga0164297_10003683_pt1 | contig 14127 bp, 9 predicted proteins | sample GEODES058metaG_FD_113539 | JGI IMG/M metagenome (GOLD analysis project Ga0164297, IMG submission 113539) | Dystrophic lake water microbial communities from Trout Bog Lake, Wisconsin, USA - GEODES058 metaG | ecosystem: Environmental > Aquatic > Freshwater > Lake | place: USA: Trout Bog Lake... | reverse complement strand
CTAACATCATTCGTTAATCCATTAATGGTTTGTTTCTTTATCCAGATAAATTCCTCATTGAATGTTTGCGGATTTAGTTCGGTACTTGTTCCAATGATTAATTTGCTTTGTAAAAATTTAAATTTCTGTACATGTTGTAAGAATAATCCGTAAGAAGTAAAAGCATTATCATTAATATTACCTGTAGCTGTATCTGCAGAAATGGGTCTTGATGAAATATTACCCACATGGTAGGAACCTATTTGATATGATGGATTCTGGATCACAGAGTTATTGCGGTACATAAATGAAACAGACGTTGAACTATGATCATTCCAACTATGAGTTAAAACAGATTTCCCTCTGAAAGCATATACGGTTCTATAGGTAAACAATATTTGTGCAGAATAATTCTTTTGTGCAAAATGGGTACTGTCAAGTGTACCGTACATGTCACTGAAGTAATCAATATATGAGATGCTGTTACTCCATGTGGTTCTATTATCAATTTTATAATCTAATCGGTAAGTACTTGCACTTTTATGAAAATCACTGTACTGGATAGGCCCATTCGTTTGATTGGCGTAATAACCACTAAAGATAAACCCTACTTTTCCTGAAGTAGTGCCTATTTGGGCATCATAGCGCTGATAACCATTGTTATTAAATTGCGCACTTGCAAATCCACCTGTGAAGGCAGGAGGTGCTTGTGTGATTAAATTCACTGTACCGCAAATAGCTTCAGCTCCGTATAATGCAGAAGAAGGCCCTTTAACTACTTCAATGCTTTTTGCAGCAGTCATATTCATTTCAAGTAATGCATTGTGATTAAATACAGCAGAAGTGCGGATAGGTATTCCGTCCTCTAAATATAAGAACAAATTATTGGTACTCATCGGTTGTCGAATACTCATTTCGTGTTGCTCATTACCCAGATTGATCATATTTACTCCGCTAACTTTATTCAATAACCAATCAAGCCGTTGTGCTTTGGTATCTTCGATAGTTTGTTTGTTGATAATCGAAATGGCAATAGGGGCTTCACTTCTTTTTTCTGCTGTTCTGTTTGCAGTAACCACTACTTTATCTAATTCGGAATTAGTAGGTTTTAAGGAGATATTGATATTTTTATTTTCTCTGATTTCAACGGTAATGGTTTCGAAACTTATAGAGGAAACAATGATTTTTTTATCTGAAGTAGTGAACGAAAAACTTCCATAGGCATCTGTAATGGTTGAATGATTCTTCGAATCACTGATAACAGCACTTTGTACCGGCTCTTTACTTACCGCATCAACTACTTTTCCGGTAATAGTTTTATTGGTTTGTGCTGACGAATAGATTGTAATTATTAATATTAATAGAAATGATAAAATTTTTCTCATATAAAATATTTTTTAAAAAACAGATTGTAAACAAAATATAGCATGGTTATGAAAACGATGGTTAATAAAATAGTAACCAATCGGCGTACTCTTTTTAATGCTGCTATACGCTCAGCATCATTGATGAAATGCTGTTGCATTGCAATAATTTTATAATTAAAATGAAATAAATTATAAGCAGACGAAATGCGCCTGCATTAGAAAAGAAAGATTATGCTCCCGGAGGATGAAAAAAATCTGCAGGCATATCCTTTACAGACTTATTATTAATTATGTAAAACTCTAATGAATTTATAGATATAGCTTGTTGCACACTGGCAAAAAAAGATTTGGAAGAAATGACTTCCTGCTTATTCTCATTTCTGCGTTCAGGATTTTGTTTGTCTTTATTTTCTTCCTGTTTTAATTTCTTCATCATCTGGCATCTGCCATTACAATGCAGCATGGGCTTGGCTTTGTTTTCACAATTTTTTGCATATGCAGCAGTATTCGCATAATAATCAACTACAATTGTTAATTGATTAAAAGTTTGCGCTGCAAAAGCCAGGATCAGTATAAAAGCAGAAAATTGTTTTAGCATGAAGGCCATTAAACTTCGCAAATGTAAATGAAATTATTATATTGATTTTATGATTGGATGCAGATTTCTGTAAATTCCTTTGTTATCTTTATTGATATGAAAAAATATGCAGTTATTGTTGCCGGTGGAATGGGTTTGCGGATGGGAAGCTTTACACCAAAACAATTCTTGGCCTTGAAGGGAAAGCCTATATTATGGTATACTTTGAATGCTTTTTTGGAAGCTTATGCAGATTTGCAAATTATTTTAGTATTGCCGGAAGAACATTTTGAAACAGGCGAAGCATTAATTAAATCATTTGATGATCATTACAGAATTCAATTGGTAAAAGGTGGTAAAACGCGTTTTCATTCTGTGCAAAACGGATTGCAGTCTGTTAAAAATGATTCGATTGTTTTTGTACATGATGGTGTGAGATGTTTGGTGACAAAGCATTTAATTTATCGTTGTTATGAGGAAGCACTGCTTAAGGGGAGTGCAGTGCCGGCAGTTGCAGCAACGGATAGTATCAGAATTGCAGAAGATGGGAAGAGCAGTGTAATAGATAGAAATAAAGTGCGCATCATTCAAACACCACAAACTTTTAGAAGTGATATTTTATTAGCAGCCTTTCAACAAACCTTTGATGAAAAATTTACAGATGAAGCAACAGTGGTAGAAGCAAGTGGACAAATAATATTTTTAGTAGAGGGTGAATATGATAATATTAAAATAACCAGACCGGTTGATTTATTGGTTGCAGAAAAAATATTGGAAGAACGATAATTATTTCTTTATTAATTTCAAAAACCAAGGCAATTCATTAAAACGCCAGTGAACATAAGGTTGATTGATAGCGCCGAATTTTTCATAAAAATTTTTTATACCCGGCAGATCACTTCCTTCAAAATCAAATAATAAATTGTTTCCTGCAAATTCTTGAATGATATTATTCATTAAAAAATAATTCGCTTCTCTTTTTCTGCCTTCATTCGTTACAACATTGATAATATTGTAAAGGCGATGATCATCTTTTAATAATAATACAGCTGCAATAATGTTCCCCCCTTTTTTTATAACTCTTAATAAACAATTATTTGTTTTATAGAATTGTTTTGAAAGATTAATGAATTGTGTGTAATCCTTATCAGTCGTATGTTTTGTTCTCGATTGATAATGTGATTGATATAATTGAATGATGGCATTGACTTCATCGGAAATTGCATATGTTAAGTTTTCCTTTTCAGACTTTTTAATATTCAGCAGTGCATCTTTTTTAAAATTAGACTGGATGGATTTGTGCCCTATGGATAAATCGATAAATAAATTGGTCTGCAATTTTATGTTTTCATCATCAGTGATTTTATTTTCAAAATTCAACATGATATCTCCAAATGAAAAATGATTTTTGATTGCGCCAATGATCTTATCAGTCAGGAGTTTTTCTTTTCCAAATAATCCCAATTGCTGAATGAATGCAGGTGTATAACAATAAGAGATCCCCATTTTTTTTCGCCAGGGGATTGGCATGACAGAGATATAATCATCTATAATTAAGCCGCTCCATTGATCGCACATTGCATTTAAATAAATTGAATGCGCATAAATGATATTGTTTGTGCTTTGTGAAATACAATCATCCCATTTTTTAAAATCTATTTCATGTGATGGTATGATGGAGATGGTTGACATATCATCCAAGCGTTACTTGAATTAAACAAGAATATTGGTATTGTTTAGTTTGGATAAAATTAAATGTGCCACTTCCATTGCTAATAACCCATCAATTTCACTTACAACTGTTGGGGTGTTATTATTAATAGCATCAACAAAACTTTGTAATTCTAATTTAATGGCATTGGCTTGTTCAATTTCAGGATTGGCTACAGCAATTGTTTTTTTACCATTGGGTGTTTCAATATCGAAAGAAAAAACATTTTTATCATCAGGTTGCTTTAACTTAATGATCTCAGTTTTCTTTTGTAAAAAATCAATTCCCAAATAGGCATCTTTTTGAAACAAACGCATCTTGCGCATTTTTTTCATACTAATTCTGCTACTGGTTAAATTAGCGACACAGCCATTATTGAATTCTATACGCACATTGGCAATATCAGGTGTATCAGTCATTACAGCTACTCCGCTTGCAGATATATTTTTTACATCACTTTTTACTAAACTTAAAATAATATCAATGTCATGAATCATCAAATCCAATATTACACTTACTTCTGTACCACGCGGATTGAATTGTGCCAAACGATGCACTTCAATGAACATGGGATTCAAACTCAAATCTTTTATTGCTAAATAAGCAGGGTTAAATCTTTCTACATGTCCAACCTGCATTTTTACATTTGCTTCTTTCACCATGTTCACCAAGTCTTTCGCTTCCTGAATGGTATGCGTCAATGGTTTTTCTACAAAAACATGTTTGCCCATTCTAACGGCAGCCATACAAATTTCAAAATGTTTATCAGTGGGAACTACAACATCAATGATATCACAGGCAGCCATTAATTTTTCTTCATCCATAAATCTTTTCAATCCATATTCGGTGGCCACATGCTTGGCATTATCATTATTGGGATCAAAAAAGCCAACCACTTTAACGTCCTCAATTTCTTTCCAATTATTCAAATGAAATTTACCTAAATGGCCAACGCCAAATACACCAACTTTTAACATAGCAAACTTTTTAATGCGGGTAAAGATAGCTAATCAGCTATCCGAAATGTTACAAACTGTGCGTATGTGGGAAATTTTATGATTGATGGAAATAATGAAAACGATCACCAATGCCCTTTATTGATTATAACATTGTTTTTGGTCTGATATATTCCGATCTTACCAAATGTGTGTTACTTAAAGCCGAATAACCACCTTTAATATTAATCACATTATAATATCCTTTTGCTTTTAAAATAGAGCAGGCAATCATTGAACGATAACCGCCGGCACAATGAATATAATATTCATCTTCTTTTTTTAACATGCTCAGGTTTCGGTAAATAAAATCCAAAGGCAGGTTGATGGCTCCAATAATATGTTCTGATTGATATTCACTTTCTTTTCTTACATCTAATAAATTATATAAATCATTGTGTCCATTATATATCAATGCAAAATTATTGGATGTAATTTCATCAATGGTATCAACTGCGTTGCGTGCATCCATCCAGGTATTGATACCGCCTTTTAAGAATCCTAAAATATGATCGATACCAACTCTTGCCAAACGAATCACTACTTCTTCTTCTCTGCCTTCATCAGCAATAAAAAGAATGGGTTGTTTAAGATCAGTTATTAAAGTGCCTGCCCATGGAGCAAGCTTATCGTCTATTCCAATAAATATGGAACCAGGAATAAACCCTTTTGGGAAAATATCTTTTGATCTTGTATCGATGATTAGTGGATTGGTTGATTCTAAAATAGTTTCAAATTCATTCAAGGTTAATGCAGTGGTACCGCGTTTAATAACATCATCAATACTATCATAGCCGTTTTTATTCAGCATTACATCTTTAGGAAAATATTGGGGCGGTTCAACCAGGCCATCGGTTACTTGTTTAATAAAATCCTCTTTCGATAAACTTGCTTTTAGTGCATAATTGAATTTCTTTTGAAAGCCAATTGTAGAAGTTGTTTCATGGCTCATGTTTTTTCCACAGGCACTACCTGCACCATGACCGGGATAAACAATTACATCATCAGGTAAATTCATGATCTTGTTTCTTAAAGAATCGAATAAAAATCCTGCTAAGTCTTCTTTGGTTAAATTATTTTTTACTGCAAGGTCAGGTCTTCCCACATCACCAATAAATAAAGTATCTCCCGTAAAAACGGCGTAAGGTTTTCCATTTTCATCTTTCAATAAAAAACAAGTTGATTCCATTGTATGACCTGGAGTATGCAATACTTTAATAGATACATTACCTAACTTTAATTCTTCTTCATCTTTTGCGATATGTGCTTTAAAAGAAGGCACAGCGGTGGGCCCGAAAACAATGGTGCTACCTGTTTTTTGAGCAAGGTCTATATGGCCTGAAACAAAATCTGCATGAAAATGTGTTTCTAAAACATATTTAATTATTGCCTTGTTTTTTTCAGCAAGATCTGTATAAGGTTTTGTTTCGCGTAAAGGATCGATGATAGCAACTTCACCATTGCTTTCTATATAGTAAGCAGCTTCGGCCAAACAGCCGGTATATAATTGTTCAATTTTCATTGTTTAATTTGTTTTGAAAACAGTCAATCAAATTTCTAATAATGTGTTGATGTGTGCTATGATTTTTATCATATCTATTCATAATTTTTTGAGCATAATATGATAAAAAATGAGCAGAAAATTATTCTTCGGACAGTGTTTTATAAAGCTGCTGAAAATCAGGTAGAGCGATTAGAAAATGAAATCATTCATTCCTACATCGTTATCGGGAACGATTGCGTAAAAAAATGTTGCTGAACGCAATAGCATTAGAAAATATCTGTTTAGAATTGACATGTGAAACTGTTGAAGATGGCTGCATAAAACCCCTCTCTTCACTTCACAAAACTGACTAAACGAATTGCTATATGAAAAGATTATTCTTATTTACTGTACTCATTATTTTCTGTTCAGTAAGTTCTTTCTCTCAAACCACCAAGCAAATAAAAGGTAAAGTAACGAATGAAGCAGGTGTTGGATTACCGGGTGCTTCAGTGTTATTGTCCGGAACACAAAAAGGGGTACAATCAGATAATGATGGAAATTTTACCATCTCTATTCCTGATGACGGCAAAAAGCATACGCTTGTAATTACCTATGTAGGTTATGCATCACAAACCATTGTAACAGATGGTGCTGCTTCAATTGCAATAAAATTGAAATTGGAATCAAAAGAAAATGAGGATGTGGTGGTAATTGGTTATCAAACCAAACGCAGAGTAGATGTATTGGCGCCGGTATCATCTATTAGTTCCAAAGATTTGAAGGATGTGCCGCTTAATTCAGCTGAACAAGCTTTGGCTGGTAGGTTGGCCGGTGTTAGAGTAACTACTTCTGAAGGTTCGCCTGATGCAACAGTAAATATTGTAGTAAGAGGCGGTATGTCTATCACACAAGATAATTCTCCATTATATATTGTTGATGGAGTTCCAATAGACAATGCCTTGGCCTCTATCTCTCCTCAGGATATTCAAAGCGTAGATGTTTTAAAAGATGCGTCTGCCACTGCAATTTATGGATCACGTGGTGCAAATGGTGTTGTATTGATTACTACTAAAAGTGGTAAACCCGGAAGAACCATTGTTCAATATAATGGTTTTGTAGGAACAAAAAAATTAACGAAAGAATTACCTGTATTAAAGCCATATGATTTTGTAGAATTTCAATACGAAAGAGCAAGATGGGGCAGATATATCGGATCGCCTAATACTTCTGCAGAACAAACTTTTGCCACCAACTGGGGTTCTTACTGGGATACTCTATTAAATTATAAGAATGTTCCAAATGTTGATTGGCAGAATATCATGATGGGGCAAACTGCATTTACGCAAACACATAATATTTCTGCAAGCGGAGGAAATGCAAGTACTACTTACAATTTAACATTGACTAATAATGCCGATCAGGGAATTATTTTAAATTCAGGGTACAACAGAAATATTGCAACCTTAAAAGTTGATTCTAAAATAACAAAGAATTTAAAAGTAGGTGTTTCTGGTCGTTATACCGATCAATTAGTTACAGGTTCCGGAACTTCTGATCCTGGTTCAACTGCATACAATAGATTAAGACAATCAGTTCGATATAAACCTGTTTTAACAGGTGGCGAAACTGTTGGGACCTATGACCCGGCTTATGCTGCTGAAACCAATTCAAGTAGTTTGTCACTGATTAATCCTGTCTTATTAGATAACGCCGAATTTAGAAGAAGATATACGAAGGTTTCTAATTTTACAGGATATGTAAGTTATGCTTTGGGAAGTCACTTTAATTTCAGAAGTACATTCGGTTATACCTTGAGTGATTATAAAGAAAATTTTTTTGAAGATACTATTACTCCGGATGCAATGTTGAATGGTGGAGGTAGAGCCATTTTACAAATAACTACAACTACTATTCACACTACCAGTAATTCAAATGTGTTATCATTTAATTATAAAATCAAAAATCATCATAGCATAGATGGTGTATTAGGACATGAATTAACTGTACTTCGTACAGATGCTGCCATTACAAGATTGGGTTATGTAGGTTCTATTGCAATTCCTACTCCTACAAATACAATTAGTGGTGCATTACCGGGAACACCATTTGCATCTTATCCTCAATACACCAGTTCCGAAGCTAAAAGAGTTTCTTTCTTTGGAAGAATCAATTATTCATATGATGGCAAGTATTTATTATCATTAACTGCCAGAGAGGATGGTTCTTCCAAATTCGCTCCTGTTAACAGATGGGCATTGTTTCAATCTGCTTCTGCAGGTTGGAGAATTAGTCAGGAAAAATTCATGCGCAATTTGAATTGGCTTACTGACCTGAAATTAAGAGCAGGATATGGAACAACAGGTAATGACAGAATTAATGATTACCAATACATCACTACATTTAATCCAACTTCTGTTTATGGTTTAAGTAATGGATCTACCATTGGTTATTTACCGGCAGGTTTGTCTAATGCATTTTTAAAATGGGAAACCAACATTACCAGAAATGTTGGTTTTGATGCGGCTTTCTTAAAAAACAGAATCACTTTAAGTTTAGATGTATATAGAAATACAGCCGAAAACTTGTTGATTGCAGCTCCGGTGCCAACTACTTCCGGTTATACAACACAAATACAAAATATTGGTGCAGCAACTAATTCCGGTGTTGAAATTGCGATAGGGTCAACATTAATTCAAAAGAAAGATTTCACATGGGGCATCAATTTCAATATTGCATTTAATAAAAATGTGATTGATAAATTGGCCACAGCGCAAAATTTCTATTATGATAATTCAGGTTCCTTAACCGGCCAAACTGCTGATTATATTGTAAAAGTTGGTCAACCTGTTGGTGCCATGTTTGGTTATGTAACCACCGGAATGTATCAAGTTGGTGATTTCATTCCAACCTATAATACTTCAACAGGTCAATATACTTACACTCTCAGACCAGGTGTGCCAAGCAATGCAAGTATTGTTGGTACAGCCTATCCCGGAACGGTGAAATTTAAAGATTTAAATGGAGACGGCGTGGTAGATGCAAATGACCGAACCATTATCGGTAATGCGAATCCGAAATTCACCGGCGGTTTAAATCAAACTTTCATGTATAAAAATTTTGATGCGAGTGTATTTGTGAATTTCGTTTATGGTAATAGTATTTTAAATGCAAATAAAATTGAGTTCACCAATTCATTTACTCCTGATGCAAATGTATTATCATTAATGAAAGATCGCTTTCGTTATGTTGATCCAACCAGCGGAGCGTTGGTTACTGAACCCAATGCTTTAGCTGCATTAAATGCCAATGCCAAAATTTGGATACCTTCTCAAACAACAGGTGCAGGTGCATTTGTACTTCATTCATGGGCAGTTGAAGATGGTTCGTTTCTGCGTTTAAATAATATCAGTATCGGATATACGGTTCCAGCAAAAGCTTTGCGGAGATACAAGATCAGCAAATTACGTTTCTATTTAACTGCTAATAATATTGCTACAGCAACAAGTTATTCAGGATATGATCCGGAAGTAAATGCAAGACGTGCAACACCAACCACACCGGGTGTTGATTACTCTGCTTATCCACGTGCAAGAACTTTTATTTTTGGTGTTAATTTATCCTTATAAAATACAAATACTAAAAATCATCATTGAATAAAATAATCTAAATGCTTTGCGATATGAAAACTGTTTTTAATAAAAAGTGGCTCATTATTTTGATAAGTAGTTTTTCAATAATGACTATCTCCTGTAATAAGTATTTACAAGAAAACCCCATTACCGCTTACGGTACAAATTATGTTTTCGGCACGGTGAATGACGCGTATAAAGTATTGATTGGCGCTTATTCTCAGTTAGCAGGCGATCAGGGTTATGGTATTAGACTAAGCATGTATTACACCGTTGACGCAGATGATATATGCGGTCCAACCGGTGCGGGTGATAATGACAGAAGAGATATTGCCCGATATGCAGTTACTGCTAACGATCTTCAATTAGAGGCGCCATTTGCTCAGATATATGCAGGAATTGAACGTGCTAATATATGCATATTCAATATTCCTACGATGGCGCTTTATACTAGTGGAACTGCCGCACAAAAAGCAGAATTACAAAGGATGTACGGAGAAGCACTTACCCTTCGTGCACAATTCTATTTTGAAGCGGTAAGAAACTGGGGTGATGTTCCAGCACAATGGGTACCTTCTTCAAATGAGCCAACACTATTTGTTGCAAGAACAGATCGTGATACCATCTACAATCATATTTTAAATGACCTATTAACTGCCGAAAGTTTAGTGCCATGGAGAACCCAGGTTACAGCTTTAGGCGATCCTCTTGATGAACGTATTACATTAGGTGCTGTAAAAGCATTGCGTGCTAGAATTGCATTATTCAGAGGTGGTTATTCTTTAAGAAGGAATACAGTTACTATGCAACGCCGCAGTGATTATTTAACTTATTATGCTATTGCCAAGCAAGAATGCGCTGATATTATAGCACAACCTTCTCAACATTCTTTAGATCCTTCATTTAAAGACCTGTGGAAGAATAATGTTTGTGCAGTTAAACAAATTCAGGATCCTTATGGTGAAATTGTTTTTCAAGTGGCTATGTCTGGCGGTAATAGTGCAGCCGGTGATAGTAAATTAGGTTATTATGATGGACCAAGGGTGAACAATGCAAGAGGTAACGGTTTATTCATTGTACCAACTTATTTCTATTCATTCGACAGAAATGATCAGAGAAGAGATGTTACCTGTGTGCCTTACAATGTTGCTGCAGATGGGGTAACAAAAATCGGCGTTCCAACTTTATCTATGGCTGATGGTAAATTCCGAAGCGATTGGGTAACTCCTGCCATTCCACCAACATCTACAGCACAATATTTTGGTATTAACTGGATTGTAATTCGCTTCTCAGATGTATTATTAATGTATGCTGAAGCAGATAACGAAATCAATAATGGTCCTTCTGCTGCAGCCATTGCAGCATTTAATCAGGTAAGATTAAGGGCTTTTGGTGGTAATGCAACCTTAGCAGGTACTGCCAATACACCTACAACACATGATGCTTTTTTTAATGCCATTGTGAATGAAAGATGGTGGGAGTTTGGTGGGGAAGGTATTCGCAAATATGATTTGATCAGATGGAATTTGTTAGGATCCAAAATAAATGATGCTAAAACTGCACTATTGGCCTTATCAAAATATCAAGTACCTTCTGTATCGCCTTACAATCAAGGGGTGCCTTATTCAAGCCTTGCAGTTTCCATGTATTATTTCACTACCGCAAAAGGTGATGATTCTACAATTTTTGCAAATTCTTATTATACACCTGCACCATCATCAACTCCAAGCGGTACAACTAAAATAACATTTTTAACACCTGCTCAAATTGATCCAACAACAGGTAATACAACTTATATGGGAAGATTTGCACAATTCTTTACACCTAATAAAAATGAATTATTGCCAATTCCTCAAGTTACAATGGATGCTAATTATATGTTAGTACAAAATCCGGGCTATTAATCCAAGTGCATGGATACTTATATAAAAGGTTGCTTAGAAACAAGCAACCTTTTATTTTAAAAATAATATTTATTTTTTTATTTTTTGATGAACAGAAGATTCTCGCTCAAAAATTTCTGCCGGCATAACAATGTTCTCAAAATCAGTAATAGGTCTTTTGCTTTCAATCATTTTTATTAAAAGATCGGCAGCCACTTTACCCATTTCAAAAGCAGGCTGACGAACAACAGAGAGCGATGGAGATAACAATTCTGTTAAATCGAGATTACTAAAACCAATCACAGCAATTTCATTGGGGATATTGATTTTTCTTAATTTACAATAGCGCATGAAATTGGTTGTTAATTTATCAGCAGAAGCAAAAATAGCATCCGGCTTATGTTTCAGTTTCATTAAATTATTCATGGCATCTTCTACTTCTTCATAGATCATTCCGCCATGATAACATTGCTGGATAAGGCTTTCATCGAATTTAATTTTGTTATCCTCTAATGCTTTTTTATAGCCAGCCAATCTTTCTTTAGTAATAGACAAATATTCTGAATTAGATAAAACCCCAATTCTTTTAAAACCATTTTTAATTAAATGCGTTGTGGCGTCATATGCTCCTTTAAAATTATCGGCTATTACTTTGTAAGTATTAATTCCATCTATAATTCTATCAAAGCAAACAATAGGCAAACCTTTATTGTATAAATCAGTGATATGGGAAAAATCTTGCGTTTCTGTTGAAACGGAAATGATGCATCCGTCAACAGAACGTGAGGATAAAAATTGCATATTATTCACTTCGCGTTCATAATTTTCCAGGCTTTGTGTGATGATAACATTATACCCTTTGTTATGTGCAATAGATTCTATTCCGTTAATAGCTTGAGAGAAAAAACTATTCGCAATTTCTGAAACAATTACACCAATGGATCTGCTTCTTTTTTCTTTTAAACTTAGTGCAATAGGATTGGGGCGATAATTAATTTCTTTTGCATAATTCAATACCAACTGTTTTGTTTCTTCACTAATCTCATAACTATCTCGTAAAGCTCTGCTCACGGTTGAAGTGGAAAGCCCTAATGCTTTTGCAATATCTTTTATGGTAACTGCTTCAAATTTCATTGTACTGAATTAATATGACAATCGTTTAGATTAATTCGATGCGCTCGTTTTATTTTTACTTCTTTCAGCGCAAATCAGAAAGGCAATTATTGCTTCTAAAGCTTTGGTATTTAGCAAATATAAAAAATGTAAACGATGTCGGGAACGATTGCGTAAAAAAAAGGTTGTAAAGCCTTTTTCGGTAGCGAATATCTATGTAGGATTGTTATAGGATTTTAAACCCTGCTGCTCGTAAAAGAGCAATAAATTTTATGAAACGATTTTGCCAACATGTATTGCTTATTATCATGAGCAATATATTTATCCAAACTAACTTGTCTGCACAACAATTACCTGTTGTGCTATCTCCAAAATTTAAAAACGATACATTCAATATTAAAAAATTCGGAGCAGTTGCTGACGGTATTACTTTAAACACAAAATCTATTAACAATGCAATCAATGCATGCAATAAAAATGGAGGCGGTGTTGTATTGGTACCGGGTGGCATGTGGTTAACAGGTCCGATTGTTTTAAAGAGTAATGTTAATCTTCATATCAATCGTGATGCTGTTTTGCAATTTACATCCGACTTCAATCAATATCCATTAGTGCAAGGTAATTGGGAAGGATTACCGGCATTCAGAAATCAATCGCCATTATCTGCTGATGGTGCAGAAAATATTGCTGTAACCGGAACCGGTATTGTTGATGGATTTGGCGATGCATGGAGAATGGTGAAGAAAGATAAATTGAATGAATCGCAATGGAAAAAATTAATTGCAAGTGGTGGTGTATTAAGTGATGATAAGAAAACATGGTATCCTTCACAAAAATCTTTATTGGGTACAACGGTTAAAGAACCTGGAGTTATTAAAAATGGAATGACTATTAAAGATGTTGAAGCCTATAAAGATTTTTTGCGCCCTAATTTATTGGTATTCTCTAATTGCAAAAAAGTATTGTTAGAGGGAGTGACTTTTCAAAATTCCCCTGCCTGGTGTTTGCATCCGTTGATGTGTGAAAATTTAACTGTGAGATATGTTTATGCAAAAAATCCATGGTATGCACAAAATGGTGATGGCATTGATATCGAAAGTTGCAAGAATGTATTGTTAGAAAACAGCACTTTTGATGTAGGCGATGATGGCATTTGTATTAAAAGCGGACGTGACGAGGAAGGCAGAAAAAGAGGAATACCTACACAGGATGCTATTATTAGAAATTGTGTGGTATATCATGCCCATGGAGGTTTTGTGATTGGAAGTGAGATGAGTGGCGGTGCAAAAAATATTTTTGTTTCTAATTGCAGTTTTATTGGAACCGATGTAGGCCTTCGTTTTAAAACAACTCGTGGTCGCGGCGGAATCGTCGAAAAAATTTATGT
>Ga0164297_10003682_pt1 | contig 14128 bp, 17 predicted proteins | sample GEODES058metaG_FD_113539 | JGI IMG/M metagenome (GOLD analysis project Ga0164297, IMG submission 113539) | Dystrophic lake water microbial communities from Trout Bog Lake, Wisconsin, USA - GEODES058 metaG | ecosystem: Environmental > Aquatic > Freshwater > Lake | place: USA: Trout Bog Lake... | reverse complement strand
GCTGGCGCTCCTCCACCGGTGTGCTTCCATCCAGGCGGAAGAAGCGTAGATCGAGTCGGTGGAGCAGCCACTCGAGCACGTCGAGCTGGATCTTCCACTGGCTGAAAATGAGCACGCGCCGCCCAGAGGCTTTCAGCTTGGGTAGAATATCAGCCAGCCACTTGGCCTTGCCAGCAGACAGGACGGCCTCGTCCGGCAAGCGCAGGTGCGCTAATGCCGCGCGGACTTTGTCGTCGCAGCACAGGGAGTGCAGCGCGAAATCAGACAGGCTGGCCACATGTTGCTGCACCTTCTTCAAGGGGGCGCTGGGGCCAAACACCTTTTTGGCGTACGTCACCTTCACGATCTCATCCACACTCGCCTGGCTGTACAGGTGCCGCACCAGCAGCGGGTGGTTGGCGACTTTGCGGAGGTAGGTGAACAGCGCGCGCAGGCGACTCGCACCCATGGAACGTTCCAGCTGGCCTGCACTCAACACCGGCGCCTCCTGCTGCTCGTTCGCAGTGCTCGTCAAATCAGTGCTTGACGGCTGCCGGCTACCGCCACGCGGCTGCTTGGTTGCCGCCTTTGAAGCAATCTCCTGGCGAACAGAGGCAACGGCGGCGGAGTACAGCGCCTTTTGATTCGGCAACATGTCCAGACGCTCAAGGTGCTGCGTCTTGGGCGTCAGCTGTGACAACACCTCTGTCTTGAGGCGGCGCAGGACAAAAGGCGCAAGCATGGCGCGCACGCGCGAAATGTTGTCTTGGCTTACGCCAAACGCCCTCCCTCCCTCGCGAGTGCCCTCGCCTCCTGCGCTGCCCTGCTGGGCTTCGAACGCAGTCAGCAGCTTGCTTTTGCCCGCAAATAGGCGAGGCATGAGCAGCTCAAGCAGCGCCAGCAGCTCATTCAGATCGTTCTGCAGGGGTGTGCCTGTCAGCATCAGTCGCCGGGGGGCAGCCTTCGACAGCACCGTCCGCAGTCGCTCCGCACGCTGACTGGACCGGTTCTTGACGGCATGCGCTTCATCGAGGACCGCGTAGCCGAAGCGGAGTTTTCGGAGCCAGCTGCGGTCGGACAGTTGCTCCGCGCTGTCACGCTCAAAAAGCGTGTAGCAGCAGAGAAGCACATCGAACGGGAGTGCATCATCATCCGCTCGCTTTTGATCGAACACCTCGTCGCGGATGGCTGCGCGTGCGGCGCCGTGGAAGAGGCGGACTCGGAGACAAGGCGCCCACACAGAGAGCTCCCGGGCCCAGTTCTCGAGCACGGAGGTGGGCGCAATCACGAGGTGGGGCAACACCGTCTGCCCAGCCTCGCGGGCTGCCGCGTTGACGCAGGCCAGGAAGCTGATGGCTTGCGCTGTTTTGCCGAGACCCATGTCGTCGGCCAGGATGGCCCCCATATCACGCGAGTGCAGGAGCATCAGGAAATTGACGCCCACCACCTGGTACCCCTTCAACGGCGGAATAGCCGGCGCGTCTCCATCAACCACTTCCGGCGTGCTGGCGGCAGCCACCTGCTCCGCGGACAGCAGCTTGAGCGCGGCGGAGGCCTCAGTTGCGTTGAAACGCGCAGTGGTGTCCTCGCCTGCTACGCCTTCAAACCCATCGCCAGAGCCTTGTGCCGGCGGCGGCGGCGGCGCGCTGTCAGCGACACCCAGTGCTGCGCGCAGGTCTGCAGATAAGCGGTCACACTGCGCCAGCGTATCTTCAATCTCCCGCTCCAACTCCTGCGCCCCTGCATTTTCCCACCTGTCGCTGTCGCGTTTGCGACTCCATGCGCCGCCACCACCTTCTGAATCATCCCCATCTCCATCTCCGTCGGAGAAATCACCGTCGCCGCCGTCTTCATCCTCCGAGTCCTCCACAGCGATGGTGCGCTCCTGCACCCTGCGAGCCCGCGCTGCCGCGTGCGCCCCGCGCAGTGTCTGCGCGCCGAACGCGGCTGCTTTCCTGACCAGCGGGTCATCTTCAGGCTCAACGTCTACATCATCGAAGACGTCGCCGGCAGCGGCATCGCCATCCAACTCCTCCTCCTCCTCGTCACCATCTGATGTAGACACGGCTTCCTCATCTCCATCGGAGACGATGAAGCCAGAGTCATCAGAGTCATCGCGCACAACACGAGCGCGCTTGGCTGCGCGGCCAGACTGAGTTGCCCGCCCTCCTCTGCGACTACCCGTGGGCGCTCCATCTGCACCACCACCACCGCCTGCGCGCTTGCTTGCGACCAAGTTCGCAAGAGCTGGGTTGCTTTGGAGGCCCCGGTTTTGGAGGGACTGGACGGAAGACAGCACGTGAGCAACAGCGGGGACGAACGTCGAAGCTGTCGCCGCCGGACGGAGTGACCCCAGTCGCTGTCCTGTGGATGACAAGAAAAGGAAGCGCGAGCAAAAAGGACGAGTGTCAGCGTCGGCTTGTATCTCGGCGTCTTGTGTAACGTCTTGTCGCCCCGTGCAAGGAGTGAGAGCCCTCGCCCGCGCAAGCTCGCCCCCGGCGCGAGCAAGTGTCGTCACCTAGCGCATGATATGCTTGCAGGCAGAGCTGCGAGCTGCCCCCGCGCGCGTGTGTGGCTTCCACAGCGCGTCGAGGCAAGAATAGACACGCGAACGGCTGAAGGCAAGGGAGCGAGCTGCAGCCGCAACGGCACGCACCTGCGATGCCCGCTCCAAGTCCTCCAGGTCGCACAGCCACTGGAGAGGCTGCTAAGCCTGCCAAACGGGGAGCGGGCGCTGTGTAGCGGAAAGCATCTAAAGCAGCAAAGCCTTGGCCAGGGACGACAGCTCGAGGAGGTGCCCGGGCAACTGGTCGCGCTGCGGGTGGCGGCGACACGTCCACCGCGACCACTTCATTCCACTTGTCGGCCATGGCGACTGCGTGCATGGATGTGTCTTCGTCTTCCATGAGGCAGCACCGAGAAAGGCCGAAGCCGTCAAATAGGGCGGACGGATATTGAGCAGTCCACACAGTCAAGAACGCTCTCTATCGCGTGTAGAGCGCCGTGCTCGTCACACGACGGGTGTGTGTGTGTGAGTGCTCCTCCGAAGGGAGGCGACACTTGCGGCAAAAAACAAAACGCGCAGGCTGACACAAAACCGCAGCGAGCGCGAATCTTCCGTGCCTTCGAGAGCTGCGTGTACGCTCCTTGGCGCAGTGATACAGCGCTCTCACCGCGGAGTGCACGCACGCCGTGTGGCGTTTCCCAGTCAGCTCTGGTGCCTTGGCCAGAGGAGGGCCACACTGACGCCCACATGGGGCCGGCTTCTTCTTTCGGCGCCGGCGGCGCGCAGAGGCCGCTGACGTCTGACACGCTGCGTATACGAGAAGTGTGGGCAGACAACTTGGAGGAGGAGATGGCTGTGATTAACCACGTGGTTGAGGAGTTCCCCTACCTCGCGATGGACACCGAGTTCCCGGGCGTGGTGCGTACCACGGGGACGCACACTGAAGCACACGCACACTGCGCTGTGAACACAGGCAGCCAGGGGTCGGGGCAGCTGCCTTCCAAGTGTGCAGCAGCGCGTAGGGTTGTTTTTGCGGGCCGCACCGCGCGTGCGCGTGCTCAGCGACGTGGCACGTCACACAGGTTGCCCGACCGGTGGGCACGTTCAAGACGCCAGGGGAGTACCAGTACCAGACGCTGCGCTGCAACGTGGACATGCTGAAGCTCATCCAGGTGCGTTGAACAGCGCCGACCTGCACCACGCCTGTTTGACGCGCACTCCTGCTAACACATTTGTGTTTTATGTACGCACGTACACACACACGCACGCACGCACACGCGCAGCTGGGCCTCACGTTCTGCGACGCCCAGGGCAGGCTTCCTCTAGTTGACGGCTTCTTCTGTGTCTGGCAGTTCAACTTCCGGGAGTTCAACGTGCACGAGGACGTGTACGCCCAGGACAGCATCGAGCTGCTGCGTCACAGCGGCATCGACTTCAAGGCACATAATGAGAGGGGTATTGATGTGCACAAGTTCGGGGAGCTCATTATGGTGCGCGCCCGCTCTTTGTCATTGCTAGCATCGCTGCAGCCACTCCATTTCCCAATGCTGACACCTCCACACTGTGTATGCGGTGTGTCTCTCAGATTAGCGGGGTAGTGCTTAGCAGCGACGTGCGGTGGATCACTTTCCACAGCGGGTATGACTTTGGATATCTGTTGAAGCTGGTCACTTGCCGCGAGTTGCCCGCCACAGAGCAGGAGTTCTTTGAAATCCTGTTGACGTACTTCCCCACCATCTACGACATGAAGTACCTCCAGAAATTCTGCGGCGGACCGAACGGCCTGCATGGCGGCTTGCAGAAACTGGCGGACGTGCTGGACGTGGAGCGCATCGGGCCGCAACATCAGGCTGGTAGCGACTCGCTGCTCACAGCAGTGACGTTCTTCAAGATGCAGCAGGCCTACTTCAGCGGTCAAAACAGCGGCACAGACGCGCCCTTGGCGTTGGACAAGTACGCAAACGTGCTGTACGGCCTTGGAGTTGATGGCAAGGCCGCAGATGACGAAGGCAACGCTGCTGATTAATCCACAAACTCGCCCTCGCAGAAGCCTTTTGCGTTACGCAAACATACAGCGGGAGCACAGTGTCCTTGTCCAGAGCCATGCGTTGCGGAACCAGAGGATGAGACGGCAAGGTTGATCCAGCTGCTGGCACACAACAATGGCGAGGGCGTCCATTGCTGCTCTCCTGCCGCTCTTCGCTCTAGCTCCTGTGCACGCATCATCGGCGTCTGACCCCAACGCGCCGACGGCGTTCGCCGCCATTTCCGACTGGGGTGGGGTTGGGGCAGAGCCTTACTCGACAACTGCGCAGAAAGCCGTGGCGAACGCCCTGGCAAATGTGTCGGCGGCGAACGGCGTGCAGTTCGTCTTGTCGGCGGGAAACAACTTCCTTCCCAGTGGATTACCACGTGCGTGCTGCTCTCCTTGCTGAGTGCCGGACACAGCACTGACGCCCCAAGTCCACCCCACGCCCCCAGTGGGTCCAGCCACGTCGAACCAAGCGCAAGAGCGGTTCTACAACACGTGGGCAGGCATATATAAGGAGCCCGCCGTGCCATGGGTGCGTCCGCCACGGACATGTCAACAGGGGCACACAGCTTGCCCCCACGCGCCGCGCAGCCGCGTTCCCCCACTCCGCCTGTGTCGGTGACAACTCACACGTGTGACTGCACCTGTGCACCCGCAGTACCTCGTTGCCGGCTTCGTGGACTGGCTGGGCAACTGCACTGCTGAGCGCTCCTTCACCGACCTGGACCCTTCCAAGCGGTGGAACTATCCTGACCTGTGGCATACCGTCAACGTAGCCGTGCCGCCTGATTGGGGGACGATGCAGATCATTTTGCTGGACACGGTGACTCTGTCCGGAGAGATGAACGATAACAACGGCGCCCACAACATCCCCCTGGGATGGGGTTCGCCACCGGGATTCGAGTCGTTCACACCAGCGCCCACAGCTGCGCCTATACCTGTCACACTCGCGGCTGCCCCCATCCCGGCAGTGACTACTCCCATTGCACCAGTACCGGCAATATCCCGAGCCGCGACACCCACTGCTGTGCGTGCGGCATCGCCCAACGCCACGGTTGCGCATACGCGCACTCCGGCTGCTGTAAGCGTGAAGAAGCCCGCCGCTGCAGGGCCTAAAGCAGCCCCGAAGCCAAAGACTGTTGTTTCTGCTTCCGGCACAGCGACAGAAGCAGGCAGCCGCCGCAGGTTACGTGATTTCAACCGGAATTATAACCCACCCATTAGCACGCTGCAGTGGCAGTGGCTGGAGGCGTACCTGAATGCGAGCACGGCGCAGTGGCTGGTCGTTGTCGGCAACGACCCCATCTGGAGCGCAGGCGAGCACGGCCCGACCTGGTCGCTGGTCGACAAGCTCCTCCCCATACTCGATGCCGCTGGCGTGTCGCTCTACATCAGCGGCCGCGATCCACTTGCACAGCACTTCGTGCCGACGGCGGAGTACCCGTCGGTGGATTTCGTGGGCATCGGCACTGGTGCGGGTGCCAATGCCTCTCAAGCGGAGACGCTGCCCAGCGGCAGCTTGAATCCGAGCGGCACGCTGCAGTGGTCATATGGCGCCAGCGGTGCATTCTTGACTGTTAGCATGGGGGTTGATTCTCGCGACGCAAAGAGCACGTTGATGACCGTGACCTTCTACGGCGAGGGTGGCGAGATCCTGCACTCATTCACCAAGCCGAATCCGCGGACAAAAGGCTCAGCAGACCCGCCGACTGGACGTCTGTCCGGCTCGGGTGGCAGTGTTGCTGCGACGGCGATCGGTGAGGGCGCCCTCGTCCTGGTCATGTTGTTTGTTATCATCTGCGGCGGCGTCGGCTATTTCTGGCACTTGAGCAATGCGCCACCGGAGAAGGAGAAAGTGAAACGTGTTGCGGCGCCTCCTCCGGCTGCAGCGCAGCCACGGGCAGGGGAGACGCTAATCAAGCGTGTGCAACAAGCAGTTGGAGCAGCAGCATCGGGGTCTCCGCGTGCACCGTCAAGAGCAGGGCAAGCTTTGGCGCGCTCGGCTAGTGGCCGGGAGACGCCGAGCGAACGAACGCCGCTTGTGCGTGGCATCAGCAAGGGCAGCAAGTCCAGCCTGCCCGAAAACCTGTGAGATGCAGGCCTGGTGAGATGACATCATCCATCCGCAGATTGCGAACACCGTTTCCAGGATGTCATTGTCACGCATACGCCCTGTGCGTTGCTTGCATCGCACGTCGTGCGCGTGGCTGCAGCTCGCACGGGACCTGTCCACCGGCTCTCACCCCCCGCCTGTAAGCGGACCCAGACTTCTAGATGTCTTATCCGCCGAGCGCCGGCGTGCCCGTGCTGCAGAGCTGAACAGCGACCTCCGGCGTGGCTACTTCGACGATTTCAGAGATGCTGCGAAGAAAGTAGTCAGCCCTGGGCGCCTCATCGCGACTTCGGAAGCAGTGCCGCTCCCTGCGCTTCCTTTTATTGATGCTGCGGGCGCTGCCACAACAGTCTCCGCGCCGGGGCTGACGTGCGTCGTGTTCCGTGCAGGCGCAGCGCACTCACTCTCCACCTGGACTCCTGCTCTTGTCGCGCTGCTGTCCAACACACCGGGTCTCGTATTCACGCAGCTCTCAGTGGTGGAGCCATGGCTGTATGGCCTGCCTGGCGTGCGCTCGCTGCTGCTCCGGGCAGGGCGGACTCCGCCTCTGGGTGGTGAGCAAGGACAGCACGCGTTCATATTCGGTATGCAGCACTCTGATTCGCTTCGCCGCCAGCTGGGCTTGAGTAATCGACTGTGCGCACACATGCTGCTGCTTGACGCCAAAGCACGGGTCAGATGGAAGGCAGCAGGGGATGCAGACCCGACAGAGCTGCAGGCGCTGCCACGGCTGGTTGCGGACATGATGCGAGAATGAATTGTGCAATCACACACATAAATCCGCTCTCGGTTCGCGTCGTGACTGCACCCGGCGCTCTCGAAAGTTGCGTCACTATACATTTTCAGCGGCTTGCCGCAGAAGCGCTTGCACTTGCGCGTCACGGGCCCATCTAGTCGTCTAACTTCGAGAGCCACTCGAGCCTGTGCAGCGGCGTTGAGGCCCGGCGTGGCCAGTGCTCCAACACAGCATGGCGCTCCCTCCGCCCTCGGGACCTCGCCTTGCTGGCCGTCTCACTGCGGACCTTATCTTATCCTCGCCACAAGGCTTCAACGCTGTGAAGGACTACAGCATCGACTTGAGAGGCACGCCCAAGCGCTGCGCTGTGTGCTGTCGCCGAAGGATCCCGAGCGCCTTTCAGCAGCTTGGTTTTCCCACTGGCCACTGCGTCTGGAGGCTGCGTCCGGCAGGGCACTATTGCGGGGACTATCCATACGGAGGCTCCCGTCATGTGCTAGGCTCTCGCACTGCAGCGGTTGCGGCACAAACAGAGCTGCAAGCATCAACCCTAGGCAGTGCTCACGACGCCAACTCCCTGTCCTCGCAGGCCATAAGCTGAGCAGCGTTGACAACCTGGCCGTGACACAGGCACGTGCACAGTGCGTGCTGTCCATGGAAACCAGCGTCGCTGACAAAACACTGTGGCCATCAAAATACACAGAACCAGTTTGACTGCGTCGACCTGAGCGACAACGAGCTCGTCAAGCTCGAGGGCTTCCCGCCGCTGAAGCGGCTCAGCACGCTGCTGGTTCATAACAACAGAATAACGCGGTTGTCGCCTGCCCTAGGCGGTGCGTTGTAGACAAAACAACTTGCCTGGTGGTTTGTCAGACTCGAAATCACACGCCGCTGTGCGCTCGTTCACAGCTGCGCTGCCGAAACTGGAGACACTGGGGCTAGCTAATAACAGGCTAGCAAATCTGGGGGTGCGTTCCTTGCCTCGCATCTTTTCTCATTTCGGGGCACATGCTGAACCCCCAGTTTGCCTTTATCTCCCAGGATTTGGCGCCGCTGGCGTCGCTGTCACGACTCTGTCGTCTGGATTTGACGGGGAACCCGGCGACGAAGAAGCCGCAATATAGGTTGTACTTGATTTCACTGCTTCCTCGACTCAAGCTGCTCGACTTTTCTCGCATTCGAGACTCGGAGCGCGCAGAAGCAGCTGCAGCATTCGGGGGTGCTGATGGCGCGGCACGCGCTGCCGCTTTAGCAGCCGACGCGCGCTCCGCGGCTGCAGTGGAGGAGGGATCAACACTAGCGAGCGACGGGAAGCGCAGTCAAGCACCGACGCAGAACCAGTTGCTGGCTATCAAGGCTGCAATTGCAAATGCGAGCACGCTTGAAGAAGTGCAGCGACTGGAGAAAGCGCTCCAGTCAGGGGTTATGCCGTCGGAGCTTGCAAATGGCGGACAGCATGCTGGGGATGGCGGGCAAGCAGCTATGGACGAGGGCTGAGCATTTTTCGAATTGAATTTTGCGAGCTCTTCACGCTGGATGTCCGTCCGACCGAAAGCTGCCAGCGTGGCCCGTGAAGTCCCTCCCGCCCGCGACAATGGGCTGCGGCGCCTCCACTCCCGCTGTTGCCGCGGACAGCGTGACCATCCCGCTCAGCGGCGTGGTGTCCAGCTTCAATGAAGCTTACAAGTGCACCGTGCAGTCGGCGACCGTCACGCCGAGTGCGCTGAACCTGACTCTGTCTGTGGCAGGGGACGGCAGCTTGGGACCTCTCCAGGGCGCGTCTTCCAGCTCCGTCGTGGTGGGCGACACCGCGTTCCAGCCGAGCATGACGCAGGACGATCCAGCGGCGTGCAGCGACAACGTGTGGAAGGGGACTTTATACTATCCACGCCAGGGCGATGGCGCGGTGCAGATCAAGGCTGGCGACACCGTCACCTTCTCCTTCGGCTCGGGCGGCTACTCCCAAGTAGCGCTGTTCACCCTCACGCCCGCTTTCATCGCCCAGTGGGGCCTGGCTGCCATCCTGTGAGGTATCTGGTGGTGTGTACATATAACAATTGGTAACAGGGAACACTCACCGCGCCGTGTGTCCGCGCCGAGTCCATAGGCGAGCGGGGTACCCTCTTGGGCTATTATCTCGCCGAGACAAGAGAGCGGCTCTCTCTCTCTCCACATTCGGCCCTCGCAAGAGCTACTTCTTCAGAACTTGGGGTCACATCCATGCGGTCGCTCCGCCGCTTAGCAGGACTACACAACAGCTGCGGCGCCCTCGCAGTCTCTGCCCCTGGGCGAGCAACGTCAGGCGTGCTGCACCACCTCAACCCGGCGGGGTGCACCACCACCACCACCGCTGCCGGTAGCAGGTGTCAGCTTCTCCAAGCGCATGGAAGAGGCCCAGCGTGGAACAGTGGCTTTGCGGCTCGCCAGCTACACACAGGGGTCCCGACGCACGGCTCCTCTGACCAGGACCTAGCTGCCGACCGCGAGGCGCTGCGGTTGCAAGCTCAGCAGCTGCACGCAGCCACCATCCAGTTACGCGCGGTATTGGCAGAGCTGGAGCAGTTGCCAGCCGTGAAGGCAGTCGCTGGCACAGAGGGCGTTGACAGCGACGCTGTCTCGGAGGAAGCGCGCGCACTATCACGACGCGGCGACCGTCACGTCCGTGTTGCCACATGGCTTGGTTTGGTTGGCCTCGTCGGCTATTTGGTTGCGTTTACACGTCTCACCTTCTACGAGCTCTCCTGGGACGTCATGGAGCCCCTCGCGTTTGTGGGCAGCCAGGCGTGGATCACTGTGGCGTACGTCTATTACATGTGGACGAGGAAGGATTATACCTACGAGGATTTCGAAGCGCGAATCCGAAGCGCTGTCATGCGAGTCGCACGCACTGCTCGCAGATAAGGGAAACCTCTTGCGCAGATATGCTTTAATGGACACGCTCTCTTGATCAACAGAACACATAGGAAACGTCACGTGCTTGCCTGTCATCGGCGGACCCAGTGCGCAGGGATGCGCCCAGGAGAAGGAGGCACCGGCACATGGCGCTGCTGCCCCGGCGCCGGAGACGCGAGCTTCTCGAATGTGCGCACTCGGGTCTTGACCACCGAGTCCGGTGCCGCGCCTGGGCCTGCGTTCTCATCGCCATCCGCAGGTAAAGAGAGGCGGCCAACGTGGTTGGTCAACTCCGCACATGGCAGAGGCATCACCTCCTCCTCGTCCTCATCTTGCGCCAACTGTTGTTGTTGTTGCTGCTGCTCCGTCACCCATACAAGCTCGCGTCTCAAGCGCTCTGTCTCGTCTTGTGCACGTCTGAGAGCCTCAATCTGAGCAGCACGCTCGCGGTCCCACTCCATGGCACTTGCCGCCCACGCATCCCGCGCAGCTGCAGCTGCAGCCTCCGCGTCGGCGGCTGCGGCCTCGGCAGCTGCTTTTTGAGCGCCGATAGTGGCCAGTTGAGACCGCAGGGTGTCGATTTCGGCGGCCATGGCAGCACGGGACGGACCACCATGATGCGGCGTCGCGCCAGATGAGGATGGCGGCACAATGACGTTGGGCGCGGATGCTGTAATGAACGGCGGCCGCACGTGACCCACTGGACTTGCAGGCACTGGTGACAGCAGTGGCGATGGTGCGACATTTGCCGCCGGCATGCCACCAGGCACAGCGCTTCCGTCTGCCATGCGACGCCGTGAACGCGTGCGCTGCAGCTCCGGAGGTGGCTCCACCGCCTCCTCCTCTTCAGTGCCCGCGGTGCGCTGTTGCGCCTCCAACCGAGCGCGCAATGCGTCACACTCGCTGCGCAGAGCCGCCATCGCAGCTTCCGAAGCCGCATCCACTGCACCAGGGGCGGCATTATCGCCAGCAGCCCCCGGCGGCGGTACCGTCTGTGCCGGCGTCGTCCGGATCTCCTTGGCCCGATCAGCCCAATGCAGCGTGTTCTGGCTCTCATTCCAGCTGGCCGCCGCAGGGCTGACATTGGCAATCATGGCGGTGCGGCATCCTCCGCCCAGAGAGTCTTTGAGGAGCTGCGTGAGTTTCGAGTTGCGGTAAGGCACATGGCGTTTGCCTTCCACCAGCGCGTGGATGCAGCTGGACAGCGCCAGCAAGCTCTTGTTGATGGCAGCGCCCTCAGCAGAGCGGGCGGTACGTGCATCAGTCGCGAGTGCGCGCTCGGAGCCTGCAAGGTCGATGAGCGACAGTTTTGCAGTGTGGCCGAAAGCGCCGCTGCGAGTGACCAACACCTGCAGCACCGCATGGCTCCGGCTGCTGGTGGCATTGCACCGCGTCGGCTCCGTCACGCGGCGCGCATTGCCACGTTGAAGCAAGGACATCACTTGGGAGCTGGATTGAGCTTCCAGCCAGGTAAGGCCCGTGACAGTGACACCCAGCTGCGGGTCTTCACGCAAATCCAAGCTGCTACCAATTGGCACCACCGGCGCAGACTGGTCATCACCGCATCCCACACAGGGGCCTTCGCCAGCCAGCAGGTCGCGTACGTTCTCGTTGTAAATCTCGAGATACGCGAGCCGGACTTTTGACCCGGGCTCATTCTGCAGGCGGTCGAACAGATCACCCAGGGCACGGACCATGACGCCCGGCTGCTCAGGGCTGCCCAGCATAGTGTGCGTCTTTCCTGCTCCTGTGGCACCGTAGCAGAAGCACGTCGCGTTCGCGGCGCCAGCAAACACAGCTTCCACCAGTGGCGCGGCAGTGGCGGCGTAGATTTGCGCCTGCGTGGATGTAGGCCCGAAGGCGGCATCGTATGCCCATTTGCGCTCTCTTATGCGAAGACGGGCCAGGTAGTCGTTCTCCGCCACCGGCTCACGGAGAATGACCTCCTTGCTGGTATCAGCCGCAACCACTTCCACCACGGGAGAGCCTTCCTCCGAGGCTGTGTGCGGCATAGACAAGGGTGAGCGACGAGACGAGTTGGGCACCAGAGACAAAGAGGTGACAACGTACCTGAAAGTGGGCGGACGCGGACCACGACTTGCACACGACTGCGTTCCTCATCACGCACACTGCACGCAAGAGAGGTGGAGAGTGGCGTGGAAGGTGTGAGCAACGCGGCATTGGAAAAGCAAGAGGCTCCAGGTGCATACCGCTTGGTCGCCACCGCCTCTGCTGCAGCTGGCACTCCGGCTGGCACGCTGGGTAGCATGGACATGCGTCGAGAAGCAGACGGCGCAGGTGGAGGACACAGAGAGGAGCGGCGCTGCGGGCGTTGGAGCAGAGGTCAGAGCGCCCACAGCACAGTGGACGCGTTTTGCGACACCCGCGAGGCACTACGACACGTCAGTTTTGCGATATAAACGCGCCTGAGAGGTTGTCGGAACTCGGGGCGCAGCTGTAGAAGCAGCCCCGGGCGGCGGCTGTGCGGCAGGGGCACCTGTGTTGAGTCTCGTGGACATGCGCCGTTGCGGCTGGCTTTCAGGGCCCAAGTTTGGCGCGACAGGGCAGCTCATGCGGCGACTGCTGCCCGCGAGCGGCATGGTGACGCAGCGCAGTGCGTTTGGCGACGCGGTGCGGCACTCGCAACGGACCAATTCTTACCCCCTGGGTACGCAAGGAGTGCCAGCCTCGCGGAGGCGCTTGCGGCAGCCATGGTTCGAGTCACCCGGCGGGGCGCAAAAGCAGCAGTAGCTGACGAGAATGCGGAGCCGGCGCAGGTCGCAGGCAAGCGCGCGTTGGTCAGCAGTCACCCAGCTGTCGAGGAGCTGCGTACAGACGGTGCGCAACTGCCACCCGCTAGCCACGCCCCGACCGCCTCGCGACGTGCCTGGACCACGGACACGTGGCCTGGGCGCACGCGTCACGGGCAAGGACGCTCCAGCGCCGCCAACCGGAGCGACTTGGCACGCTCAGCCTGTAACGAGTAGTACCGTCTCTGTTCTCACACGCCGCCGCAACGCAGTGGACGCCCACCTCGCGGCCCTCGCCGCCAAGTTGCAAGCCGCCGTGACTGAAATACGGGCGGAGCTAGCCACGCAGCTGGCGCTCTTGCCGTCACAGGCACGTCGAAGCGCATGCCTCACGCTCGCAAGCCTCGTTGCCGCGCTACCCACTCACACGCCACCGCGACCTCCCTGTCCTTTGCTCAGCTACGTGCTATGCCGTTAGTCACGTTCCGCGATACACACGGCGGCGCTCTTAGCCCCGTGGTGTTCGAAGCAGTGAACGCAGCATGCGTGTCCAGAGGCGCGCCGCGCATCCAGCAGCCGCGCGCAGCCGCTGCGCCTCGCCCGTCTATCGCAGCGATGCCTCCTCCTCCGCCGCCAGGCATGTTGCGCGGTGCTGTAGCCGCTGGTGGAGGTCACTTTGCCGTGCCTCCAGCCACGCAAGTTGCGCCTACGCCTGGCGCCGCAATGGCAGGTCCGACGGTGTTGCGCGCTGGCCGCACAATGCGACGCACGCCTCCTGGTGCAGATGATGTCGCCGGCGCACAGCAGCCGCCAGCGAGCTCGATGAAGGGAGAGCACGGAGCTGCTGTTGGCGCAGCGGAGGCGACTGTAGTTGCAGGCACACGCAAGCGGGGCCGCGTCCCTGCTGCTGGCCAAGCAGCCATGGCACCACCGCCACCGCCGCCGGTGCCTGTGTGGGGTGCAGCTGCCTCCTCTGCACTGCCCATGGCCACTCCTGGACCTACTCCAAGCGGCCGCACCAGAACACGGGCTGGCCAGGCTCATGCTATGGGTGCTACGCCGCTACCGACACGTGCGCCGCAGCAAGGTGAGATCTTTTTCAGCGCGAATGGATCACCTT
>Ga0164297_10003681_pt1 | contig 14131 bp, 11 predicted proteins | sample GEODES058metaG_FD_113539 | JGI IMG/M metagenome (GOLD analysis project Ga0164297, IMG submission 113539) | Dystrophic lake water microbial communities from Trout Bog Lake, Wisconsin, USA - GEODES058 metaG | ecosystem: Environmental > Aquatic > Freshwater > Lake | place: USA: Trout Bog Lake... | reverse complement strand
CGGACTTGTTGGGGCAACACATCCACCAAAGCCTTCAAATCCAAACTAAACCCCACCGCAGGCCGAGCTCTTCCAAAAACCGCGCCCACTTGGTCATAGCGTCCCCCACGAACCAAGGCGTCATTGGCGCCTTGCACATAAATAGCAAACCGAACCCCACTGTAGTAAGCGTAACCCCAAGCGTGGGCCAAATCGATGCTCACCGGGACATTCACGTGGGAGACCAACCACTCAAGCTGCTCGAGTGCCTCCAGCACCGATGCCCAAGGTGCAAAGGCCACCTTGGCCTTGGAGAGCACCTCAACTCCGCCGTGCAAACGCACCAAGGTTACCAAGGCCTGCGTGAGCTCAGGGCTCAGATGTGACGCCTCACAGACTTGCCCCAACCCCTTGGCATCTTTGAGCGCAACAGCGTTTTGTAGCGCACTGAGTTGGGCTGCTGAAAGACTCACACCGCGCAAAAGCCCCTCTAAGACCTGGGCATGACCAAAGTCCACCAATACTCCTTGGCATTGAGCCGCTTGCAACCCCGAGAGCGCCAACTCTAAAACTTCTAAATCAGCCTCCAGTCCGGGATGCCCATAAAGCTCAGCCCCCAACTGCATGGGCTCTCGTGTGGCATAGGGCCGCTCAGGGCGGGTGTGCAACACCGGCCCACAGTAACACAAACGGCATACACCACTTCTATTGAGCAAATGAGCATCGATGCGTGCGACTTGGGGCGTGGTGTCCGCTCTCACACCCAAGGTCCGTCCTGAGAGCTGATCGACAAGCTTGAAGGTCTGCAAATCCAAATGAGTCCCTGTTCCCGTGAGCAAGGACTCCAAGTGCTCAATCAAGGGAGGTGCCACGAGCTCGTAACCGTAGCAACGAGCCGTATCCAAAAAATGACGACGCAACTCTTCAATACGTCTGGCCTCAGAGGGCAAGACATCGGCGACGTGATCGGGCAAAACCCAAGCGCTAGACATAAGAGTGGCAACTTTCAAATGAGATCAAAACAAAAGCCGTCCATTTTAACCGCCAAGAGACCCCAGCTTGAGAAGATTTTATGTAAGCGTGGGAGTGATCTCCATAGACTAGAGCCGGTGCAAGAAAGCGCCCTCCAAACCATGAAAAAGGAAATAATGGAACTCCCAATCGAGCCCTTAGACAAAAGCACAACAAGGCCCGCAACGTACCCCTGAGGCCAACTCCAGTGCAAGAGGCGCAAAATAGTGGCTCAACCACACAGGCTCTGACGCTCACCACGTAATCAACAGCAAAAGGCCTAGACCCAAAGCGATCACGACCAAACCAAAAAACCGAATCTGACCATCTTGCAGCGTCATCAGTTGCGCAAAGAGCTCACGCCAAGACTTGGGGGAGATGAAGGGCAAAAGACCCTCCACAATCAGCACCAAAGCCAAGGCCAACCCAAGGTCAGTGAAATTCATATGAGCGCAAGGCTCATTTTTTGGCACCAGCACCAGCACCCGCTCCTGAGCCCGAACTCTTCATGGCTTTGAAGAAATCACTGCTAGGATCCAACACCACAACGTCAGACTTCTTATTGAAAGTCGCTTTGTAGGCTTCAAGGCTGCGATAAAACTGGGCAAATTGCGGATCTTTGCCAAAGGAGTCAGCATAGATTTTGGCAGCCAAGGCATCGCCCTCGCCTTTGATCTTTTGTGCATCTCGGTAGGCATTGGCAATGGTCACTTCGCGCTGGCGATCGGCATCGGCGCGAATTTTTTCGCCCTCAGCCGCCCCGGTAGAACGCAACTCATTGGCCACACGTTTTCTCTCCGCCTCCATGCGGCGATAGACTGACTCCGTGATGGTGTCCACATAATCTGCACGGGTCATGCGCACATCCACCACATCAATTCCCCAAGACTTGGAGCCATGGACTTTTTTAATCACCTCGGACTTCACGTCTTGCATCACCGTTTCGCGCTTTTCAGACAACAACTCTTTCACCGTGTGCTTGTTGATCTCTTCTTGAAAAGCGTTTCTCACCACCCGAGACAATTGAATAGCACCGGCTTGCTCATCAAGACCCACATGACGAATGAAGTCTGTGGGGTCGGTGATGCGCCAACGCACAAACCAGTCAATGACCATGCGCTGCTTTTCAGCGGTCAACATGGGTTCGGTGTCTGCATTGTCCAGTGTCAAGAGTCGCTTGTCGATGTAAGTGACGTTTTGAAATGGTGGGGGCAACTTGAAGTTCAAGCCCGGTTGGGTGATCACCTCCTTGATTTGACCCAAAGCATAGACCACGCCGAATTGACGTTGATCGACCACAAAAAGCGTGGAGCTCAAAATGGCCAACCCCAAGAGGGCTGAAGAGATGTAGAAACCTATTTTATTCATGGGTGCCGCCTATTGCCTTATCGACCATCACGTTCACGGTCATGATTACGGGTATCTCGCGTGCGAGCATCTGCACTTGAGTTGCCCATGTTCGTCGCACCATAGTCGTTGGGGTTGAGTGTCCCATTGGGTGAGACACCAACAAAGCCCTGGGAATTGTTGGAGCCGCCAGCCGACACCCCAGCACCTGAACTCGATGGATAGTTCGAGTAGTTGCCTGAGCTGTTGGAGCTTGGGGGCGCAAACCCTGAGCCACCCGTTCCACCCGGCGCAGTGCTCGGGTTACTTGAACTTTGTTGAGTGAGTTGCATGATCTTATCCAGGGGCAAATACAACAAGTTCTGACCCTGATGGGTGTCCACCAAAACCTTGGAGACGTTGGTGTAGATTTGCTGCATGGTGTCAATGTACATGCGGTCGCGAGTCACTTGAGGCGCTTTTTGGTACTCAGCGTACAAGGAGCGAAAGCGTTGCGCATCTCCCTCAGCCTGAGCCACGATACGGGCTTTGTAGCCATCGGCCTCTTGCATGAGGCGTGAGGCAGCCCCGACGGCGCGGGGAACCACATCGTTGGCATAGGCTTGGGCTTCGTTTTTGGCACGCTCACGCTCTTGCCCCGCTTTGAGCACATCATCAAAGGCCGCCTGCACTTGCTCGGGTGGGCGCACACCGCCTTGCTCCAAGTTGATGGCCACCACTTCGATGCCGACATGGTAGTTATCCAAAATGGACTGCATGATGGTGCGTATGCGAGGTGCAATCTGGTCTCGGTCTTCCGACAACGCAGCATCCATGCGCATCTTCCCCACCACCTCCCTCGCCGCGGTCTCCGCTGCTTGGACGACGGCATCGGTTGGATTTTTACTCTCAAAGAGATACGCCCGCGCATCGGTCAGACGGTACTGAACGGCAAACTTCATCTCCAAAATATTCTCATCCTCGGTGAGCATGGCTGACTCACGCAAACCCGTGGCTTTGATGATGGTGTCTCGTCCCACATCGACCGAGCGGATTTGAGTCACAAAAACCAATTCGTGGCGCTGAATAGGATAGGGCATGCGCCAATTAAAGCCCGCGCCCACTGTGCTGTGGTAGCTACCGAACTGGGTGATCACGGCTTGTTGGCCTTCTTGAACAATAAAGAAGCCCGTCCCCATCCAAATCAAAAAAACCACCACGGCCAACATGCCAACCGCAAATTTGGCGGCCCGCATGTCCGAGATCAAACTCCCTCGAGGACCGTTGGGTGAGGGTGAGCCAGGCGCCGCATTGGAGCCCTTTGACGAGGGGCCTTGAAAGAACTCTCTCAAGCGCCCACTGAAGTCGCGCCAAAGCTCATCCAAATCGGGGGGGCCATTGGGGGGAGAGTTTTGAGGAGGCTGTTGAGAGGCGTTGGGAGGCGAATGGGGCGGTGCACTTGGGGACCCATTGGGTTGAGACGCATTGGGTGGGTTTTGAGGGGCACTCGCCCCCCCAGGCTGAGCAGCACCGGTGGCTTTTTCTTCTTCACTGGGTTTATCGTGCCCCTCGGCCCAAGTGAGCTGAGGCTGTAAGGGGGAACTCACTCGCCGAAAGCCCAGTGGCCTGCGCACTGCCCCGGGTGAACGGGCCCAGCTGAGCAAACGGCTGGTTTTTACTTTTTCTAAAAAAGCTCTCATCGTAGATTGAACCGCCTTGAAGTAAATATTCGATCGAATCAAAAACGCCGCATCAGACTGCTCAAAAACTGATCTCTTCCATGGATTGAATGAAAGTGGGCCTGAATATCCCTTTGATAGAAGCCTCTAGTCTAGCGTCAATTGAGAGATTTTAGCGCTAGAGTGAAGACAGTCCCTTCTTGAGAGAGCTCAAAGCCTGAAAGGATGAAGGAGTAAGCACAAAAAGGACTCAATGGGCTCCTAAGTGTGGTCATCGCACCCTGCCCTTTTTGGGTGAATCAATCCATCTCCTCTATAAGCCTGGAATGCCTCTGGGCATGCACCCAGGCCAACAACTTGCCACGGAGGCGATCCAAGCCAAGGCCCGTTTGAGCACTGACAAAAATTCGATCAAATTGACGCTGCTCGAACTCATACAAATCGATGGGCGCCAAAGGTTGAAGATCAGGATCAATGGCATCGATTTTGTTAAAAATAAGCCATTGTTCAACATGGTCGGCGCCAATGTCACTCAAAACCCGTTCGACTTGTTCAATTTGTTCAACAAAATCGGGGCTGGATGCATCCACCACATGAAGTAGCAAATCTGCTTGAGCGGCCTCTTGCAAAGTGGCCTCAAATGCATCCACCAAGGTGTGCGGCAAATCTCGGATAAACCCCACGGTATCAGACAAGGAGACACTTTGACCTTGAAGAGAGTGGCGAGCTCCCGAGTTGGATTGTTGCACCAAGGAGAGAGCGTTTGTGTGATTGACTGAAGTCCCGAGCGGCTCACCCCAGTTTGCCTCAAACCCTTCACTCAAGGGGTTTTCAATGAGATGCTCAGGCGACAAAAACAACTGACGGGTGGTGGTATCGAGCGTAGCAAAGAGCTGATCGGCCGCATAGGTTTGGGCCTTGACCAAAGCGTTAAACAGTGTGGACTTGCCCGCATTGGTGTAACCCACCAAAGACACACCAAAGTGATCCGAACGAAGCCTGCGCTTTCTTTGGGTTAAACGTTGTTTTTTGACGCGTTCGAGCTTTTCTTTGGTGCGCTTAATGGATTGGGAGATCATGCGCCGATCAAGCTCAATTTGTGTCTCCCCGGGACCGCCGCGGTTACCAATCCCCCCACGCTGTCTCTCCAAATGAGACCAACGCCTCACCAGCCGGGTGCTCAAATACTGCAGTCTTGCGAGTTCCACCTGGAGTTTGCCCTCGTGAGAGCGAGCGCGCTGGGCAAAAATCTCCAAAATCAACATCGTGCGGTCATTCACCGCCAAGCCCATGTGTCGCTCCAAATTGCGTTGTTGAGCGGGACTCAGTGCTTGATCAAAAAGGATCTCTTGTGCGCCCACGCCTTGGGCGAAGGCTTTGATTTCATCGGCCTTTCCTGATCCAACAAAAAGCGCTGCATCAGGGGCTTTTCTGCGGCACACAAAACGCTCCACCACCTCTAGGCCGGAGGTCTGGGCCAAGAGCCCCAACTCTTTGAGCTCGGCATCGAAATACCCAGTCCCCAAATCCACGCCCACCAATAAAACGCGTGCTGTTGACGCTGGAGTGGTATCAAACAAGGGAGTACATCATGGGTTGAGGAAAATTAATAGAGCAGGATCTAAAGCTATCCTGGGCAATGACTCTAAGACATGAAAGAACACTAGAAATGACCCCCTTCAGCTTCAATGCCTGGCGGACTGACGTGTAAGCAAAAGGGCGACAACAAAACACTGGCTCTAACGCCGAATGTCCGACACGATGGCAGCCGTGGGGCAAAGCGCCTCCAGCTTAAGCGTCAGGGTGACTGGCCAATTCGGCCAACTCGGTGCCGGAGAAATTCACCGCACGTGCAGGCACAATGGTGGAGATAGCGTGCTTGTAGACCATTTGGGTGACCGTATTTCTCAAAAGCACCACATATTGATCAAACGACTCAATTTGCCCTTGCAGCTTGATGCCGTTGACCAAGTAAATCGAGACCGGCACATGCTCACGTCTGAGCAAATTAAGGAAGGGGTCTTGTAAGAGTTGACCTTTGTTGTTCACGATATTCTCCGTGTTTACGAATCTAATTTAGAAGCCTTAAGGGTACCACAATTCGGGCAAACCCTAGCAAGTAGAGGGACCGATAAACCCAACACATCCAGCTCACTCGTCTTTGTAGGGGTTGTGTGAGGTTTTGAGTTCAATTCTCAATGGGGTCCCCTCCAGGCCAAATTCCTTTCTAAAACGCCCCTCTAAGAATCGCTTATAAGCCTCGGTAACATGATCCAACGAGTTGCCGTGCACCACAATAATTGGAGGATTCATCCCGCCTTGATGGGCGTAACGTAATTTAGGGCGAAACATGCCCGCACGCTTAGGTGACTGAAATTGCACGGCTTCAAGTAACAATCGGGTGAGCACTGGGGTACTCATTTTGCAAAACGCCGACTTGTAGGCCTTTCCAATCGAGTCCCACACCGGTGCGAGGCCAGTTCTTTTTTTGGCACTGATCAAGTGCAACTTGGCGAATTTCAAAAAAGACAGTCGAGACTCAATCGAACGCTGAACGAGCTCGCGCTGGTAGGCATCAATTGCATCCCATTTGTTGATCGCAAGCACCACCGCACGCCCACTCTCAAGGATATAGCCCGCAATATGCGCGTCTTGGTCCGTCACCCCTTGGGTCGCATCGAGCAGCAAAAGCACCACGTTGGCCGAGGCAATGGCTTGCAGAGTCTTCACCACCGAAAACTTCTCAATGGCCTCAAACACCTTGCCCTTTCGCCTTAGACCTGCGGTATCAATCAAATCATAGCGCTGTCCTTTGAACTCGAGAGGCACATGGATGGCATCTCGAGTGGTGCCTGGCAGATCAAAGGCCACGAGCCTCTCCTCGCCAAGCCAGGTATTGATCAAGGTGGATTTGCCCACATTGGGGCGACCGGCCACGGCCAAACGAATGACCCCGTCCTCTTGGAGCTCATCATCGTCCGACGAGAACGCGTCATTGGCCGCCAAGAGTGGATCCAAGGCGAGCTCAATCATGCTGCGAATGCCTTGGCCGTGAGCGGCTGATACAGCATGCACGGGCCCCAAACCGAGCTCAAAGAATTCAACCAGTTGATGGCCCTCTTGCATGCCCTCAGCCTTGTTGGCCACCAAAAGACAGGGTTTTCCGAGTCGGCGCAAATAGTTGCCAATGTCGTGGTCCTGGGCCGAGAGGCCTTGGCGTGCATCCAGCACAAAGATCACCACATCGGCCTCAGCCACCGCTTGGCGAGTTTGTTTGGCCATCTCTTTGTAAATACCAGACTCGGCATCGGGCTCAAACCCGCCCGTGTCGATGACGATGAATTCGTACTTCCCCAAGTGTCCATCACCGTAGTGACGATCTCGCGTCAAACCGGCAAAGTCGGCCACAATCGCGTCCCGACTCTTCGTCAGACGATTAAACAAAGTTGACTTGCCCACATTGGGGCGCCCCACGAGGGCAATGACAGGTTTCACGAATGGTTCAACTTCACAACAACTCAGGGCAATCGGTAGGCTTGCACCGAACCCGACAAAGAAACCGTGATCATCCCAGTGGGCGTAGGGAGGACACCGACCAAGGGACCTTGGCCATTGGCTTGCAAGCGAGCAAGCAATTTACCGTCTTTTAAGGACAGCACATACACCGTGCCATCCGACTCAGACACCGCAAATCGGGTCTGATCCAAAGGCACTGAAGCTCCCAAATGGCGATAACGCAATGGCTCGCTCTCCCAAGCCTTTTCACCTGAAGCACGGTCATAGGCCAAAATCATGCCATTGCTCTCCACGGCCAAGACCGTGTTCTCGTCTCCACCCAAGCCCACATCGCCCTTGGCTGCTCGCGACCACAAGAGGGTTCCTCTGATCGCATTCACACAACCGATTTGGGCCTGAAAGGCTCGCAAACACACCATCTCACCTTGACGATAGGCGGGCGCGACCAAGTCCACCAAGCGCTCCAAATCGTTGACCCCACGGGGAACAGCAATGGGGGTGTCAAAACGGGTGGTCCCCGTGAGTGGATTCAGGCCCAAGACTCGTCCAGAAAATCCAACCACCAAGGTGTCTTGAACACCCAACAAGATTCCTTTTTGATTCAAGATCAAAGGATCTCCCGCCTTTTGCTGGGTCCACAAAAGCCGGGCATTTTTCGCATCAAGCCCTAAGACCGAACGGTCACTCATCAGGACAAAGACTCGCCCTCCCGCCAAATAAGGAGTAGAGATGGCTTGCACGTTGAGCCGATATCGCCACAACTCGCCCTTGGCGGTGAAGTAAACCAACTCGTTGTTCTGGTTGACCACAGCAAAGTGCTGCTCTTGGCCGGCGCGAGGTGCATCGGCGCCGATCCCCGAGAGTAAATTGGATTTCAAATCAATGGACCATCGGTTACGCCCGGTTTGTACCTCCAAGGCACTCACTTGCCCAGTGCTGGAAGCCACCACCAGCGTGTCCTCCACCAACACGGGTGTCAACCACGGGCCACTCGGTGCCAATTTGGCACTCCAAAGCGAAGTGACCGGTAAACCACCCCCAGGCAACACAACCTCTTTGGCAGTGGGGGACTTCAGAGCACTGCTCGAACAAGCCACCAACCCCATGAGAGCGACACCGGCAAGAGCAAAGACGACCCGAGCGCCCAACCGCTGAGAGAGAAACTTGAGGGGAGTTGCCTCGCGTTGTGTCACGGCTTTTTCTCCTCTTGACGAGGATCCACGCCTAGGCTGGCCAATTTAACCTCGACCAACTGCCGATAAGGCTCTCGGTCCTTCATTGAACGCCAAGCCGCCAAGTAATGGGTGGAGGCGTCGTCTGATTTTTTCTCCAGCACATCAATATCACCCAAGCGGTCTTGCACCAAGGGCTCAAATGACGAGGGGCAATGACCTGCCAACACGCTTCGCGCACCCGCCAAATCTTTGGTATCCATCGCCACTGCGGCCAACCTCAATTTGGCCACGCACGCAAGACCCTCATCGGGACTATGGGCAAGTGTCCAATTGAGGGCCTTTTGCGCATCGGCTGGTGCGTTGTGGTCCAAGAAAAAATGTGCAGCCATCAAACTCGCATGCGAAGCGTAGGTGGTGGAGGCAAATTTATCTTGCATATCGGACAAGGCACGGCTCACCAGTGTTTGATCACCCGCATTCACCGCACCTTCCAAGGTTGCATAAAGCACGGACGCTTGCACGCCTTGGCGACGCTGCCAATACTGCCAACCTGTCCACGCCGAATAAGCTCCAAGCACCGCAATCAACACCCAAGTCAATATCGGGCCGTAGCGACGCCAGAAGTGTTTCAACTCTTCAATTTGTTCTTGCTCTTCAAGGTCGAGGTGAGAGGCCATAGATCACTTTAAGGAAAAATAAAAAAATAAACTCACTAGGAACAGACTAGGTAGAGGTGAGAAAGGGTCCGTGTAGTCACGAACTCACTGGGCACCCTACAAAGGCCCTTTTGCGCTCGCGTCTCTAGGACCGCATCAACCGCAAACCCCTTGGCGCCCCTCGCTGAGGGGGCTACCCAAGATGCCAAGCGGACACCTAATCTGCCGTACGATTCAACTCGCATTGTAGGGCCTTCGCCCATGTTGACACATCCCCCAAGGGCATCTTTCTTTGCTCACCCACGCCATCACGCAAAGCTTTTAAGGTCACCTGACCCTCTAAAACCTCTTGGGCACCAAAAATGAGGGCGTAGGGAGCTAGCGAGGCATCGGCTTTTTTGATTTGAGACTTCATGCTGCCCAGCTGCATCCAGGCGGGCTCACTTGGAGCACTTGAAGCACTTGAGGCACCTGGCTCAGCGGCGACTGCCACCGCACTGGCGGACTGGCCTGGGCTGTGCATCTGCACATGAAGCCCCTGGGCTCGAAGACTAACCAGCGTTTTCATGGCAAGAGGCAATTGCGCCATCTCTGGCACCACCGCATAAATATCCGGCACTTGACCTTGCGGGGCCAGGCCTTGGGACTTGATCAGCTCAAGTACCCTCTCAACACCAAAGGCCCACCCCACTGCAGGAGCGGGCTTACCGCCCAGTTGCTCAATCAAATAATCGTAACGCCCGCCCCCGCAGATGGTGCCTTGGGAGCCCAGTTGGTCCGTGACAAACTCAAACACGGTGAGGTTGTAATAGTCCATGCCTCTTACCAAACGGGGATTCAAGCGATAAGCCACCGAGTTGGCGCTCAGGATTGCTTGAACGGTCTCAAAGTGGGCCATGGAATCTGCGCCCAAGAAATCAATCAAGCGTGGGGCCGCATTCACGAGCTCTTGCATTTGCGGATTCTTGGTGTCCAAAATCCTCAAGGGATTGGTGTGCAAACGCCTCAAAGAGTCCTCATCAAGCTCACCCTTATGAAGCTCAAAATAAGCCACCAATGCTTGCCGGTGCTCTAGCCTCTCCTTGGGTTGGCCCAGACTGTTGAGCTCCAACTCAACGCCTTGCAGGCCCAAACTCTGCCACAGCCCGTGGGCCATCAAAATGAGTTCTGCATCGATTTGAGGACCCGCAAAACCCAAAGCCTCAGCACCCATTTGATGAAACTGTCGATAGCGCCCGCGCTGGGGACGCTCATGCCGGAACATGGGACCGGTGTAATAAAGTCGTTTGGGACCCTCGTAGAGCATGTTGTGCTGCACCACGGCCCTCACAACTCCAGCCGTCGCCTCAGGCCTGAGGGTCAATTGCTCACCGTTTAATCGGTCTTCAAACGAATACATCTCTTTTTCAACGATGTCGGTCACCTCCCCCAACCCTCTCACAAAGAGTGCACTCGGCTCCACTATAGGTGTGCGCAAGTTTTGATAGGCATAACGCTGCATTAAGGAGCGAACTCGAGCTTCAAGCCACTCCCACAAATACGCGTCTTGGGGCAAGATGTCATTCATGCCTTTGACGGCGGTGATTTTTTCAGTCATAACAATTTTCAATTCAAAGGGTCAATCTGCTGCGTGCAGTCCCAGAGTTCATTCGTTGATCAGTTCGGGGGGGCATTCAGTGCAAACGCATGGAGCTCAAACACTGGCGTATTTTCTCTCAATGTAGTCTTGCACAATTTGATGGAACTCCTGCGCAATCGCATCCCCGCGAAGCGTCATCGCTTTTTCTCCATCAATAAAGACCGGGGCCGCGGGGGCCTCTCCAGAGCCGGGAAGACTAATTCCAATATCGGCGTGTTTACTCTCACCAGGTCCATTCACAATACAGCCCATCACTGCAACCTTTAAATTTTCGACCCCTGGGTACTGCGTTTTCCAAACGGGCATTTGAGCACGCAAGAAGTCATCAATCTCTTTGGCCAACTCTTGAAAGGTGGTGCTGGTTGTGCGCCCACATCCTGGGCACGCTGTGACGCTGGGGACGAATTTGCGTAGCCCCAAGGCCTGCAAAATCTCTGCTGCAATCACCACCTCTTGGTTTCTAGATTCACCCGGCTGTGGGGTGAGAGAGACTCGGATGGTGTCGCCAATTCCCTCTTGCAACAAAATTGACAAGGCCACACTGGAAGCCACCGTCCCTTTAGTTGCCATCCCCGCCTCGGTCAACCCCAGGTGCAATGCATGGCGCGTTCTTTTAGCCAACTCTCGGTAGACCGCAATCAAGTCTTGAACACCAGAGACTTTACAGCTCAGGATGATTTGCTCAGGCGCCAACCCCAGCTCCACCGCATGGGCCGCTGATTGAGTCGCCGATTGGATCAAGGCCTCGTACATCACTTGCCTTGCATCAAAAGGGCTTGAGCGTTTGGAGTTTTCATCCATCAATTGTGCGAGCAACTCTTGGTCCAAACTTCCCCAATTAACGCCAATGCGCACGGCCTTGTCCCAACGAATGGCGGCTTCGATCATTTGTGCAAACTGGCGGTCATGCTTCTCACCCTTACCCACATTACCTGGGTTGATGCGGTATTTGGAGAGAGCTTGAGCACAATCGGGGTAGTCGCTGAGTAAGCGATGACCGTTGTAATGAAAGTCACCGATCAAGGGCACATCCACCCCCATTTTGTCAAGTTGCTCGCGGATGTAGGGAACGGCCTGTGCCGCTTCAGGCGTGTTGACCGTGATTCGCACCATCTCCGAGCCTGCAAGTGCCAACTCCTTCACCTGAATCGCAGTTCCGATGGCGTCCACGGTATCGGTGTTGGTCATGGACTGAATGCAAACCGGCGCATCGCCCCCGACCAGGACCACTCTTGAGCCCCAACGCACCTGGGCTTGCAGGGATTGGCGTGCCACAGGAGACGCAAAATCAATGGCTTTATCAGAAGATAGAGTATTCATATCAAAAAGCTCGTCTAAAAAATTCAATCAACACAAACCTGGCAATAGCTCACCTTTGTAGGTCAAAGGTGCCCTCACTGTAAATACAGACTTGCCCTTGGAGCCATGCTCGCCAAGACCGGTCTTATAACCCAATCCGAGGCTTGCCATCAAGGAAAATCTAGCACTAACTCATTTTGATCGTCGACTGGGGAGCGTCATTCTCCCCATTGCCGCTGATCCCCGATTCACCTCGGGAGGGGCTCAAAGCAGTGGGCCTGCGCGTGAGCACATGGGTACGGTCCACTACATCACCCGCCAATTGCCCACAAGCTGCATCGATATCGTCGCCGCGAGTTTTTCGCACCGTACAGACCAAACCTGCAGACAAGAGCAATTGTGAAAATCGTTTAATTTGTTCAGCACTCGAGCGCCTCATCCCCGACTCCTTAAAGGGATTAAAGGGGATCAAATTGATCTTGCAAGGAAAAGCCCTTGCATGTTGAGGAGCGAGCAACTCGATGAGTGCCAAAGCGTGCTCCTCTTGATCGTTCACACCATCGAGTAAACAGTACTCTAGCGTGATGAAATCTCTGGGCGCATGCTCCAAATAAGCCCGGCAAGTGTCCAGCAACTCTCGAATGGGGTATTTGCGGTTGAGTGGCACCAAGGTATCTCTAAGTGCGTCGTTGGGCGCGTGCAAAGAAAGCGCCAACGCCACAGGCACATCGCGTCCAAGACGCTCAATCATGGGAACCACCCCCGAGGTCGAGACCGTCAAGCGACGACGCGAGAGCCCGTAGCCATGGTCATCGAGCATGGCGCGCAAAGCTGGCACCAGGGCTGAATAGTTTTGTAGCGGCTCACCCATGCCCATCATGACCACGTTGGAGATGACGCGCTCTTGTGAGTGGTTGATTTTTGAGGGTTGAAGGCTTGAATTGCTAAAACTTGGACCTTTGGAATTGCTCGCACCGCGCTCTTGTCTCAAGGTATGCTCAACAAACCACAATTGAGCCAAAATCTCTGCGGTCGTCAAATTACGGCTAAAACCTTGATAACCCGTGGAGCAAAAGGTGCACCCCACAGCGCACCCCGCCTGTGAGGATACGCACAGGGTGGCCCGGTCCTCCTCAGGAATAAAGACGGTCTCAATGGCATTGCCCTCACCCACATCAAAGAGCCACTTGATGGTGCCGTCTCTGGAGTCATGCCGCGCAAGCACCTTCAAGGGCGTGATGCTCGCGCAGCCCAGCAGTTTCTCACGAAGCGGCTTGGCCAGATCGGTCATCTCGTCAAATCCTCTGGCCCCTTTTTGGTGAATCCAACGAAAGAGTTGAGTGGCTCGAAATGCCTTCTCCCCGAGCCCTTCACAAAACCCGATCAATCCCTCACGATCAAAACCCAACAAGTTGGTCAAGCGAAACCCTCAAAAGGTAATCAGCCAAAAAAAACGGGCCTGAGAACGCTCACAGGCCCAGACACCAAAGGGAATGCACCCCATGCGTGGAGTAGGAGCCCTTGAGTCAACTAGACCCTCGGACTCGACCAACCGCGCTTAAAGCACTCCCAATGCACCCTCAATCTCAGTGGCCATAGACATTCATGCCAGCAAAGAAGAAAGCAATCTCAGCGGCTGCAGTTTCGGGGGCATCTGAGCCATGGACAGCGTTGGCATCAATGCTATCAGCAAAGTCAGCGCGAATCGTGCCAGGTGCGGCCTTCTTAGGGTCTGTGGCACCCATCAAATCACGGTTTTTGGCAATGGCGCCCTCGCCTTGCAAACACTGGATCATCACAGGGCCAGAGATCATGAAGTCCACCAAATCTTTGAAGAATGGGCGCTCACGG
>Ga0164297_10003678_pt1 | contig 14135 bp, 13 predicted proteins | sample GEODES058metaG_FD_113539 | JGI IMG/M metagenome (GOLD analysis project Ga0164297, IMG submission 113539) | Dystrophic lake water microbial communities from Trout Bog Lake, Wisconsin, USA - GEODES058 metaG | ecosystem: Environmental > Aquatic > Freshwater > Lake | place: USA: Trout Bog Lake... | reverse complement strand
TGCCGAACCTATTTCGGTTTCGCAGTGGTTTCCGCTGCTTTGGCCGAGTGGCTCTTGAACGTGCGTGTCGCTGCAAACTCGCCCAGCTTGTGGCCCACCATGTTCTCGGTCACATACACAGGGATAAACTTCCGTCCGTTGTGCACTGCCAGAGTGTGGCCCACCATGTCCGGGTGGATGGTCGAGCGGCGCGACCAGGTGCGTACGACCTTCTTGTCGTTCGCCTGGTTCAGCACGTTGATCTTCGTCATCAGATGCCCGTCAATAAACGGGCCCTTTTTTGTCGAACGCATTCAAAGCTCCTGTAAATCCAAACTGCCTGTGTACTACTTGCTGCGGCGGCTGACGATAAACGAATCGGTCCGCTTGTTGTTGCGCGTCTTGTAGCCGCGTGTCGGCTGGCCCCACGGCGTCACCGGGTGACGACCGCCAGAGGTCTTACCTTCACCACCGCCGTGCGGGTGGTCAACCGGGTTCATTGAGACACCGCGGTTGGTCGGGCGGATGCCCTTCCAGCGGTTGCGTCCCGCCTTGCCGATGGACACGTTCTCGTGGTCGGTGTTGCCCACCTGGCCCACGGTCGCCATGCAATCCACCAGCACCTTGCGGGTCTCGCCGGAGGGCAGCTTCAGCAGGGCATAATCGCCCTCTTTGGCCACCAGCTGTGCCGAGGAACCGGCCGAGCGCACCATCTGCGCGCCCTTGCCCGGCCGTAGCTCCACGTTATGTACCGTGGTGCCGGCGGGGATGTTCTTCAGCGGCAGCGCGTTGCCGATCAAAATATCGGCTTCCGGTCCGCTCATCACCGTCTGGCCGACCTTCAGGCCAACCGGCTGGATGATGTAGCGCTTCTCGCCGTCCAGGTAATGCACCAGCGCAATGCGCGAGCTGCGGTTGGGATCATATTCGATCGTCGCCACGCGGCCCGGTACGCCGTACTTGTCGCGCTTGAAGTCAATCAAGCGAAGCTTCTGCTTGTGACCGCCGCCGTGATGGCGCATGGTCAGGTCGCCCGAGTTGCGGCGGCCGCCGGTGCGCTGCTTCACTGCCAGCAGCGGCTTGTGCGGCCGGTCGGTCGTCAGATCATCATTCACCAGCTTTGTCTGAAAGCGTAGCGTCGGCGTGATCGGTCTAAATGTCTTAATCGGCATGGTTGTTTCTCACTAACTAGCTGTCTTGCTGCTCAAATTCTCTTGCCTGCCTGCGGAAATTTTCCGCGTTCAAGCCCTACAGGTTGTTGACGTAATCCGGCATTTTTTCACCGGCACGCAGGCGAACATACGCCTTCTTCCAGTCGGGGCGGTAGCCGGTAAACTTGCCGCGGCGGCGCTCCTTGCCTACGTAGTTCAGCGTGCGCACGGTGGAGACCTTTACCTTGAACAGCGTCTCTACCGCCTGCTTCACTTCGGTCTTGGTCGCGTTTGCGGCCACTTCAAAAACCAGCGTGCCTTCGGTTTCCTTTACGCCCAGCGCTTTTTCAGTAATCAGCGGGCGGCGGATAATCGTATACAGGGTCGCCATTATGCAACCTCCTTCGCGCTCTTCTTGCGCTGCGAAAGGTTCTTCTTGAGCGATGCCTGCAGCTGCTCAATCGCACCCTTGGTGAAGATGGCGCGGTCGTAGCGCAGCAAGTCATAGGGGTGGACTTCGGCGCCCAGAACCAGTTCCACACCGGCTAGGTTGCGCGAGCCCAGGTACAACGCTTCGGTCAGGTCCTTGCCCGTTTCCACCAGCAGCGCGGTCTTCTTCGCATCCAGCTTGTCAAGCGCAGTGCGGTAGAGCTTGCTCTTGGCCTGCTTCAGGTCAAGAGAATCCACCACGGTCAGCTTGCCGTCTGCCAGCTTCGCAGCCAGCGCCGAGCGCAACGCACCCAGCAGCTTCTTGCGCGGGAAGGCGTAGTCGTAGCTGCGCGGCTGCGGTCCGTGAACGGTGCCGCCATGCCGCCAGAGCGGGGAGCGGACCGAACCCACACGTGCGCGGCCGGTGCCCTTCTGCTTCCACAGCTTTTTGCCCGAACCGGAAACCAGCTTGCGGTTCTTGGTCGCGTGCGTGCCCTGGCGCAGTGCGGCACGGTAGTGCTTTACCGCTTCCCACAGCAGCGCCTCGTTGACCTCAGCGGAGAAAACTTCATCGGCCAGCTCCAGCGAGCCAACCACTTTCCCCTCGAGATTGAGTACATCTGTCTTTGCCATCGTCGTTACTCTCTTCTGCAACCCTGAATCTTTACTTTTGGTCCGGACTCAATTCTTTCCGGAGTTACTTCTTCTTACCGGCTGAAGCCTTCTTCGATGCCTTCAGCGGATCCACCGTACCGGCGCCTGCAAATCCACGACGCTCGCGCGGTGGTGCCTTTGCCTTGGTGATGAACACGTACCCGTTCTTGGCTCCCGGAACCGCGCCTTCCACCATCAGCAGGTTGTCTTCCAGATCAATCCCGCGGATGCGAAGGTTGCGTACCGTGATGCGCTCGTCGCCGAAGTGGCCCGGCATACGCTGGCCCGGAAACACGCGCGACGGGAACGAAGACGCGCCAATCGAGCCCTGCACCTGGAACATATGTCCGTGTGACTTCGGTCCGCCGCCAAATCCATGGCGACGCACAACACCGGAAAATCCACGGCCCTTGCTGGTGCCGGCTATGTCCACAAATTTGTCGTCCGCGAAGATGTCGACCAGAATGCGGTCGCCGGCCTTCACGCCGGTGCTCTCTTCGCCTTCTGCAGCGGGAGCAGCTTCTTCAATCTGGAACTCGCGGATAATCTTCACCGGAGGTGCGCTGGACTTTGCAAAGTGGCCGGCCTGCGGCTTGGTCACTTTCGACGCCTTCACAAACTCCACCAGGCCAAGCTGCGCCGCGTCATATCCGTCGCGGGTCGCCGTCTTGCGCTGGGTCACAACACAGGGGCCGGCCTGCAGCACCGTAATCGGGTGCACATCGCCCTTTTCGTCAAACACCTGCGTCATGCCAATCTTCTTGCCGATAATTCCAACTACGCCCATATCGTCCTCTCCTCATCATGCGCATCGTTCGCGCACTGCCGGTACTTCTGTTTCGTCAGCTACTTGCTGACGGTCTTGATTTCAACGTCGACGCCCGCCGGCAAATCCAGCTTCATCAACGCATCCACGGTCTGCTGCGTCGGCTCGAGGATGTCGATCAGACGCTTGTGCGTGCGGATCTCAAATGCCTCGCGCGACTTCTTGTCCACGTGCGGTGAACGCAGAACGCAATATTTGTTCTTCATCGTCGGCAACGGAATCGGTCCCGCCACCTGTGCGCCGGTGCGGCGCGCGGTTTCTACGATTTCACCGGTTGAAGTATCCAGTACGCGGTAGTCGTACGCCTTCAGCCGAATTCTGATTCTCTGTCCTGCCATAATTTCTTTCCGGATGTCGGGGAGCTTTTCCGCTCCCCTTATCCTCGTCCTTCAAAGATCGAAGTGATGTTGACTTTCTTACTTGATGATTTCGCTGATGGTGCCGGCGCCGACAGTTCTGCCGCCCTCGCGGATGGCAAAACGCAGGCCCTTTTCCATGGCCACCGGGGTGTGCAGAGTGATTTCCAGCGCGACGTTATCGCCCGGCATCACCATCTCTGTACCTTCCGGCAGCTTCGCCGATCCGGTCACGTCCGTGGTACGGAAGTAGAACTGCGGACGGTAGCCGTTGAAGAACGGCGTGTGTCGGCCGCCTTCTTCTTTCGAGAGCACATAAACTTCGCCCTTGAAGACCGTGTGCGGCGTAATCGATCCCGGCTTCGCCAGAACCATACCGCGCTCCACATCTTCCTTCGCCGTGCCGCGCAGCAACAGACCCGCGTTGTCGCCCGCCAGACCTTCGTCCAGCTGCTTCTTGAACATTTCCACGCCGGTCACAACCGTCTTCTGCGTGTCGCGGAAGCCGACGATTTCTACGTCCTCGCCAACCTTCACCTTGCCGCGTTCGATACGTCCGGTCACAACAGTGCCGCGGCCAGAGATCGAGAAGATGTCTTCGATCGGCATCAGGAAGGGCAGGTCCAACGCGCGCGTCGGCTGCGGAACATTCTTGTCCACTGCATCCATCAGCTCGTCGATCTTCGCTTCCCACTGCGCTTCGCCGTTCAACGCGCCCAGTGCCGATCCACGAATCACCGGTACGTCGTCGCCGGGGAAGTTGTACTTCGACAGCAGTTCGCGTACTTCCATCTCGACCAGATCAATCAGTTCCGGATCTTCCACAGCGTCGCACTTGTTCAGGAAGACAACGATGTACGGCACGCCAACCTGGCGCGCCAGCAGAACGTGTTCCTTGGTCTGCGGCATCGGACCATCGGTCGCTGCCACCACCAGAATCGCGCCGTCCATCTGCGCTGCGCCGGTGATCATGTTCTTGATGTAATCGGCGTGGCCCGGGCAATCCACGTGCGCGTAGTGGCGGTTCGCCGTCTCATACTCCACGTGTGCCGTCGCAATCGTGATACCGCGCTCGCGCTCTTCCGGTGCGTTGTCAATCGTGTCAAACGAACGAAACGTGTTCTTCGGGTTGTGCTTCGACAACACCTTGGTGATCGCCGCGGTCAACGTCGTCTTGCCGTGGTCAATGTGCCCAATCGTTCCCACGTTTACGTGCGGTTTCGACCGATCAAATTTTTCCTTCGCCATGTCCGTCCCCTTCAGTTTCTGGTTCCGGCAGTGCCGGTCCAGCTTGTTTCTGTTTCAGATCCCTGTTTTCGCCGGCCTTCCAGCTGCCGGCGGCCCATCAAAACTTCTACGAATTCTTGCCCTGCACCCGAGCGATGATTTCTTCGCTGACCGAGCGCGGCGCTTCTTCATACCGTTCAAACTGCATCGAGTAGTTCGCTCGGCCCTGCGTGGAAGAACGCATCTGCGTCGCGTAGCCGAACATTTCGCTCAGCGGCACAATCGCCTTGATGACCTGCGAGTTGCCTTCGACGCCAATCTCTTCAATGCGGCCGCGGCGGGAATTCAGGTCGCCGATAATCGCGCCCATGTATTCCTCCGGCACCACAACTTCCACCGCCATCACCGGCTCCAGCAGAACTGGCTTGGCGCGGCGTGCAGCTTCCTTGAAAGCCATCGATCCGGCAATCTTGAAGGCCATTTCGTTGGAGTCGACATCGTGGTAGCTGCCGTCAAACAACGACACCTTCACGTCCACCATTTCGTAGCCGGCGAGAACGCCGCCCAGCATGGCTTCGCGGATGCCCTGGTCAATCGGCTTGATATATTCCCTGGGAATCACGCCGCCCTTGATGTCGTTGGAAAATTCGTAGCCCTTGCCCGGCTCATTCGGCTCCAGCTTGATCCAGCAGTGGCCGTAGTTGCCCGAGCCGCCGGTCTGGCGAATGTATTTGCCTTCCGCTTCGGCGTGCGAGCGAATGGTTTCGCGGTACGCAACCTGCGGTTTGCCCACGTTGGCTTCGACCTTGTACTCACGCATCATGCGGTCGACGATGATTTCCAAATGCAACTCGCCCATACCGCTGATGATGGTCTGGCCGGAATCCGGGTCCGTGTGGACCTTGAAGGTCGGGTCTTCCTGCGCCAGCTTTGCCAGTGCAAGTCCCATCTTCTCCTGGTCGGCCTTGGTCTTCGGCTCCACAGCGACTGCAATTACAGGCGCGGGGAAGTCAATTGACTCAAGCAGCACAGGGGCCTTCTCGGTGCAAATCGTGTCGCCGGTAACAATGTTCTTCAAACCCACTGCAGCGCAGATATCGCCCGCCAGAATCTCGGTGATCTCTTCGCGCTTGTTGGCATGCATCTTCAGCAGACGGCCAATGCGCTCGGTCTTGCCGGTGCGCGGATTCAGAACAAAGTCGCCAGTCTTCAATTCGCCCGAGTAGACGCGAATGAAGATCAGCTGGCCGACAAACGGGTCGGTCATAATCTTGAAGCCCAGAGCGGCAAAGGGTTCCTTGTCGTCTGCACGGCGCTCAATCAGTTCGCCGGAAACATCCGGATTCAAACCCTTGATCGCGGGAATGTCGAGCGGGCTCGGCAGGTATTCCACCACCGCATCCAGCAACGTCTGCACACCCTTGTTCTTGAACGAGCTGCCGCAGAGTACCGGGAAAATCTGCATCGAGATGGTTGCGCGGCGGATGGCTTTCTTCAACTGCTCCACCGTCGGCTCCTGGCCCTCGAGATACTGCTCCATCATCACGTCGTCCTGCTCGGCAACTGACTCAATCAGCTGCGCGCGGAAGGCCTTGGCCTTTTCCTTCAGGTCGGCGGGGATTTCTTCCACGGAATACTTCGCACCCATGGTTTCGTCGTGCCACAGGATGGCGCGGTTCTCAACCAGGTCCACAACACCGGCAAACTTCGCTTCCGCGCCGATGGCAATCTGCAACATCACGGCCTTCGCGCCCAAACGCTGGCGGATGGTTTCGGTCGCCTTCTCGGCATCGCCGCCGGCTTTGTCCATCTTGTTGATGAAGCAAATGCGGGGAACTTTATATTTGTCAGCCTGACGCCACACGGTTTCAGACTGCGGCTGCACGCCGGCAACGGCGTCAAAGCAGGCCACGGCGCCATCCAGCACGCGCAGCGAACGCTCGACTTCCGCGGTGAAATCCACGTGGCCGGGCGTATCAATAATGTTGATCAGATGGTTGTTCCAGGTGCAGGTCGTGGCGGCCGACGTAATCGTAATGCCGCGCTCCTGCTCCTGCTCCATCCAATCCATGGTCGCAGTGCCTTCGTGCACTTCTCCGATACGGTGCGTGATGCCCGTATAGAAGAGAATGCGCTCGGTCGTCGTCGTTTTTCCGGCGTCGATGTGCGCCATGATTCCGATGTTCCGGCAACGATTGAGGGGTACTGTGCGTGCCACTGTCTTATTCCTTTGCAAGCCTCTGGCCTGCGGTGATGGATTGCGTTTACTTGATATCTACGGCATCAAAACTTGCGACATCAAAACTTTCAGCTTCTGAATCAACCCGGCAAAACTACCAGCGGTAATGTGCAAATGCCTTGTTGGCTTCTGCCATGCGATGAACGTCTTCCTTCTTCTTCATCGCGGCACCACGGCCATTGGCGGCATCCAGCAGCTCGGCGGTCAACTTGTCCACCATGCCTTTTTCGCCACGGCTGCGGCCAAAGCTCACCAGCCAGCGAATCGCCAGCGATGTACGACGGTCCGGATTCACTTCCACCGGCACCTGGTAGTTGGCTCCGCCTACGCGGCGGCTCTTCACTTCCAGCAACGGCTTGCAGTTTTCCACGGCCTTCTTGAAGAGCTTGATTGCCTCTTCGCCGCCACCCTTCTGCTCCAGGCGCTGCATGGACTCGTAGAAGATGCTCTGCGCGGTCGACTTCTTGCCGCCCCACATCATGGAGTTGACAAACTTCGTCACCAGGGTCGATCCGTAGACCGGGTCCGGTGCAACTTCGCGCTTCGCTATGTGACCTTTTCTTGGCATAACTTATTTCTTCCTTCTCGTCTTCCTCCAGCCCGGTAGACATCTCACGCGCTGGACCTGGTTGAACTTGCTCTAACGAAATTTCTGCCGCAGCCGAATTACTTCGCTGCCGCCTTCGAACGCTTCGCACCGTACTTCGAGCGGCTCTGCTTGCGGTTGGCCACGCCCACCGAATCCAGCGTGCCGCGCACTACGTGGTAGCGCACACCGGGCAGGTCCTTCACACGGCCGCCGCGGATCAGCACAATCGAGTGCTCCTGCAGGTTGTGCCCGATGCCGGGGATGTAGGTCGTCACTTCGATGCCGTTGGTCAGCTTCACACGCGCCACTTTGCGCAGTGCGGAGTTCGGCTTCTTCGGCGTCTGGGTGTAAACACGGGTGCATACTCCGCGCCGCTGCGGGGAACTCTGCAGCGCCGGGCTGGCCGTCTTGTACCGCGGTGCGGTACGGCCACTCTTCACAAGCTGATTGAATGTCGGCAAACCATTACTCCTGAAACTTCTTCTTACTCGAACTCATTCGTACAAAACTGCTGGCACCACATTTACGGCCACAACCACTGCACTCCCGCACTTCTGCCGGCCGCAATTGATGGCCTGACACAAAAATTCGGCACACACGCAAACGTGCAGTACGCTTTGGCGTACCGCGCGAAGGTGCAGCCTGCTCCGCGTCAGCTGTTTCCAGCTTCCAGACGAGAACCGCGACGGTGACCGGATGCCCTGAGGGAGCAGACATTGACTGTCCGCTACGACCGTAGATTCGCCGCTTGGCGTCTCCGCGTGCAGAGTGTACCCACCCTGCCCAGGTTCAGTTCCGTTTCGCTGCTCCGGCCTGCATAGTCTTCCCTGGAGGAAGATTGTCGCAGGCTCCGATGCGAGGTCCGCTACCGGAATGCTCCCCGGTTGCGGATTGTTGCCCACCCGATTCCTCCGCCTAGAAGGCAGACGGGTACGGCAACGATGCAAACTCTATGAGAATAGCAAGCACCCGTGGCCAAGTCAACCGGTTCCCCGGCTAAATTCCGTGCAAAAGGCCGAAAAATGAGCCCTGCCTCCATATATCTCAAAGAAAAATCATCTTTTTCCTCTCCCGGCAGTAAAGATCCGGCAATTTCCCTGCCCCTCAGCCCTTCGCAACCCTGCCAACCCTGATTTCTAACGGAAAAATTTCCATCCATCACGTCCATCAACCTGCTGCATAGCAATCCTTTTCTGCGACGATACTTTCGTTTCCTCTGATCGCCGCGCTATAGCAACCCAATCACGATGCCGTGAAGAAATGTTCAGGAATTATTCTTCCGCTACAAATCAAGACATTTTCTGCATCGCATTTTCTTCTCAATGATTGAATCTCCGCCGCCAGCCTGCCATCCCGCCGCTTGGCTTCTCTGTCTGCGATCGCAAATTTTGCACAAACTTCACTCTCGCAGCCCATATTCCCACTTCAACGGTTTGCGTCAACCGCCGCAGGCTTTTACACTTAGTTTTGATATTCAGTACTCGCTATGGAACCGTCACGAGGACGTGATTATCGGGACGGGGAGGATTAATGCGTCGGTTTCTCATTTTATTTGTGCTCTCAGCACTTTCGCTGCCGATGGGCATGTCAGTGATTGGTTGCAAAAAAGGCATTACCACCACTTACTGCAATGGCGGTGACACCGGCCTTGAAGTCGGCCAGGTCAGCGACATTAAGCTGAACCCGCAGGTCACTGGTATCTCACTGGCTTACGGCCAGACGCAGCAGCTGAACTCGCCTGTCGCCACCGATTGCAAAGGCAACACTGTCGCGGAGTCCAGCTTCAGCTATGGCTCAACCAATCCCAGCGTGATGGATGTCTCTCCCACCGGCCAGGTTTGCGCCGGCACGTGGAACCGCAACTCCCCCGCTGGCATTGCGAATTACACCTACTGCACCACCACAAATCAATCCGGCGTGGCGTATCTCACGGCCACCGCTGGCGGCGGCACCAGCAATACAGTGGCCGCCTACGCGCACCCGCCGGTGACCTCCATCATCTTGGGGGCATCGACAAACTCAACCGGTGAACCGGTAAGCGGCTGCGTCTCGCAGGGCAACACCGTCGCACTCAGTTCGATTGCCTACAACGGCACTACGCCGCTCGCCGGCATCGTCTCCAATATTTATTCCTATTCGGTTTCCTCCAACGTCGTCACCTTCAACACAGCCTCGCCCAACAATCTCAGCGCCGGGCAGCTTGTCTTGTTAAACGGCTTTGGCAATGCACTCACGCTGACCAGCGCAAACGCTGCCGTCGCGGGTTCCACCACATACAACGGCTACATCGTCGGCGGCGCATCCAACGCCCTGGTCGGTGAGACGGTCACAATCGCCGGCTTTGACCACACCGCCAACAACGGCACCTTCACCATCACCTCCTCCACGGCCAACACCTTCACCGTGTCGAATGCCAACGGCGTGGCAGATACACCCTCCACTCCCGCCACGGCAACGCCAACGGCCGGCGGCAGCATCTTCAACGGACAGGTGGTCACAGTTCTGCCGGGCGTAACGTCCACGCAATTCCAGGCGAACATCGCCACGGCCAACACTGCCAATACCATTGAGCACGGCACGGCGACCACCACCATCGGCAACGTGCTCTACTACGCGCAGAACGGCAACATCGTCAACATCGACAACACCACGCAGGCTCTGGCCACCGCGGCACAGCCGGGCGCAACGTTGATCACCGCCCAGCTTTCCGACGCTGGCAGCTCTGCCGGATTCTTCTACACCTGCCCGCCGCAGACCATCACGCTCACGCCTGGTTACGGCAGCGGCAACAACCTCGTTGTAGACATTCTGGACAATGCACCGCTGACCGCAACTGTGGTGGATACCAAGGGTGTGACCATCACCGGCCTCAACCTTACTTACTACACCACCTCGCCGGCCACGTATGAAGTCACCAGCGGCGGCACAGTCTCCGCCACCTACTCCGGCGCAGGCAGCGTCACTGCAGAGTGCCTGCCGGAAACCTGCAACCCATCGCCACTGAATGAGACGGGCATCAACGGCGCCGGAGAACCGGTCACCTCCAACACCATCGGCCTGACCACGCCCGGAGCCACCGCGCCCATTCTCTACATGGCCAGCACACAGTCGTACTATTACTCGGCGCTCGACTTTACTACGTCGACTGTTTCTCCGCCGGTCCGTCTTCCCTATCTACCCAACTCGCTCGTGTCCGACCCCAGCGGAGTCAATCTCTACTTCGGCAGCAATCAGGAGTTGATGATTGTGTCCGCCGCAACCGGCACGCTCGCGCATGAGGATGTCACCGTCCCCGGCAACGTCATCGGCATCTCGCCCAATGGCAGCATCCTCGTCATCAGCGACCCGGTGCATCAGTTGCTGTACTTCTACAACACCTCGGGCTACTCGTATAACACCTACGGCGGCACGGGCACCAAGGCGGTCTTCTCGCCCGATAGCCAGACAGCCTACATCTCCGGTGGCGCAGAGCAGTATGTCTACTCCGGCGCGTACGGTTGGAATGCCTACCCGGCCAGCGGCACTTCCGGCAACGTGAGCGATGTCGCCATCGTTACCCCGGCTGTCGGTGCCTTCTTCGCCGGCGCCAACGCCACCACCGCCGTTTCCTACTGCCCCAGCACCAGCACCTCGCCGGCAAATTATTTCCCGGCAACCAGCGACTCGACCCCGAGCACGCTGAAGGTGACCGGCAGCTTCGACGGCAACCACATTATCGGTGCCGGCCTCAGCGGCAGCACACCCACGTTGTATGACATCGGCATCACGCCGCCGATTCAGGCCTGCCCCGTCGGCTCCACGCCGAACTTCGGCAGCCACGTGCGCACCAACGTGCCCGAGGCAGGCATCTCTGCCACCGGCATCACCGGCGTGGATGTTGCTTCCAACTCAACGCTTTCCTTCCTCACCTACACAGCGCCCAGCAACGCACCCACCACCGGTGCTGTTCTGCCGGGATACTCGCTGAAGCCTAGCGGCATCGGCACCGTCAGCAACGTCACGTTGGCGAACGGCGCATCAGCTCCGGTTGCCGGCGTCTTCAGCCCCGACAACCTCAGCTTCTACGCCGGCACCACCGGTGACAACCTGGTGCACGTCATCTCCACCGGATATGTTTCCATCACCGGCTGGACCATCAGCAACGACGTGGTCACCTTCACCGCGCCCAACACGCTCACCGCCGGGCAGCAGGTCACGCTCAGCGGCTTCGGCACCTCCACCTTCTTCAACGGAAAAACGGTGACCGTGCTTTCCACCGGCCTTTCCACCTCGCAGTTCGAGGCGACCTTCAACCACGCCAACGGCAACAATCAGGAAACGGGCATCGGCAACACCGGCACGCCGGTGGATACGCGCCAGATCAATCCCAACCTGCCGTTGCAGAATGGCGGCACCGGCCAGACCGCTCCGGTCAACATGATGGTGGTCAAGCCGCGCTCCGTCTCCTAGCAATCAACGTAACCGCAAAGAAAAAGCCCACCAACTTCGGTGGGCTTTTTTATGTCTGCCATTCAGTTGGATTATTTCGCGCGTTCCGCCAGAATCGATTTCGCCACCGCATCCAGCAGGCCATTCACAAACGGGATGCTCTCCGGCGCGGCGTAGCGGCGTGCAATCTCCACGCTCTCATTCAGGATCACCGGCATCGGCATAGCGGGCCAACCCAGCATCTCGCCCACGGCCACACGCATCAGGTTGCGGTCCACCGCGGCCATGCGCTCCACACGCCAGTTGCGCGCGTGCTTGTCAATCAACGCGTCAATCTCCTGGCTGCGTTCGGTCACCACGCGGAAGATGTCTTCGGCAAAGCCGCGCACGTCCTCTTCCACCGGCTCGCGTGCCGTCCAGAAAAGTTTGCGAACTTCATCGGGAGTCTGCCGGCCAACATCAGCCTGGTAGAGCATTTGCATCGCCATCTCGCGTGCCTTGCGACGGGATCCGGTGCGGGTTGTCATTCTCCGCCGGCTTTCAATTTACGATTCAGCGATACCATCTCAATCGCCGCCACGGCCGCTTCAAAACCCTTGTTGCCGGCCTTCAGCCCCGCGCGGTCCAGCGCCTGCTCCAGCGTCTCGCAGGTCAGCACACCAAACGCATGCGGTATGCCGGTGGCCTGCTGCGACTCGCCGATGCCCCGCGCCACTTCGTTGTAGATGGCTTCGTAGTGGGCCGTCTCTCCGCGCAGCAAACAGCCCAGCGTGATGATGGCGTCATACTGCTTCGACTCCGCCAGCTTGCGTGCCGCCTGCGGAACCTCCCACGCGCCCGGCACACGAACGATGCGAATGTCAGTGCGGCGTGCCCCGCTGCGGGTCAGCGCGTCGAGCGAACCCTGCAGCAGCCGGTCGGTGATAATCGCATTCCAGCGCGCGGCAACAATGGCAAACCTCTGCCCCGTTGCAATCAGGTCGCCCTCAATTGCCGCCGGCTTGCCGGTCTGCAAACTCATGGACTGCCAAAAACCAAACTTCATTCCCGCAACCGGCTCCACAGTAAACAACCGTGAGTTCCAGTGCGTGGAGCTGATTTCAGAAATCACAGCACCAACCGCGTTCGCGGCCATCCACTCCCTGGCCACGCGATGCACGTCTTCCAGATGCAGCACTTCCACTAACACGGGCGGCACAGCGGGCAGCCTCCCGGTCACGAATTCAAGATTGCCCAACGGCGCAAGAAACGACGCGCCCTGGCCATCGCCCAGTTGCCAGCCCTTGCCAGCCTCAAAGCCCAGCGCGGCAAACAGCCCGCGCAACAGCTCAAAGTTGGCAGAGTTGGCCGGGTCCGGCCCTGCAGGCTGGACCAATGTAATTCCCTTAATCATGAGTTAATTGTATCCCGCATATGCGCTGCAGCCGAGCTTGCCCGTCTCTCCCTGATAAACTCGCGCGCATTTGGTTCCACTCTCGCATCTGTTCGGCTTAGAATGGGCAGGCACTCGACGGTTGAAAATTTTTGCACGAGGTCACAACAGTGAAGCGCAGCCTGATTTTTCCCCTCGCAATCCTTTCCCTCTTCCTCTCCGCCAACTGCATCGCACAGACTGCCGCTCCGTTGCGCGTCGGCATCATCGGCCTCACACATGACCACGTCCGCAGCTTCCTCGGCGGCGGCGGTCTGGTTCCCGCCGGCGGCATCCTCTCGCGGCCCGATGTCCAACTCGTCGGCATTGTCGAGAGCGATCGCAAACTATTTGACGCTTACGCCGCGCGCTATCATCTCGCTGCCTCGCTCTACTTCCCCACCGTCGCCGCCATGGTCGCCGCCACGCATCCTGATGCAGCTCTCATCTTCACTCCGCCCAGCGAACACCGCCGCATCGTGGAAGAATGCGCGCGACTCGGCGTCAGCGTGATGATGGAGAAGCCGCTTGCGTACACATATTCTGACGCGCTCGCCATGCAGCGCGCCGCCGCCGCACACCACATCCACGTGCTGGTGGATTACCAGACCACCTGGGAACGCGGCAACACGGAAGCCATGTCCCTGCTCAGCGAAGGCAAACTCGGCGACCTGGTCCGCGTCGTCGCGCGTGACGGTCACGAGGGTCCCAAAGCCATCGGCGTTGGCCCTGAATTTCTCAACTGGCTGCGCGACCCCGCCAAGGACGGCGACGGCGCACTCACCGACTTCGGCTGCTACGGTGCCGACATGATGGAAGCCATGATGCACGCCGAACAGCCCGTCT
>Ga0164297_10003677_pt1 | contig 14138 bp, 14 predicted proteins | sample GEODES058metaG_FD_113539 | JGI IMG/M metagenome (GOLD analysis project Ga0164297, IMG submission 113539) | Dystrophic lake water microbial communities from Trout Bog Lake, Wisconsin, USA - GEODES058 metaG | ecosystem: Environmental > Aquatic > Freshwater > Lake | place: USA: Trout Bog Lake... | reverse complement strand
TACAACAACTAAGTAATTCTTAGTCGTTTAAAAAAAAGCGCCTTTAGGCGCTTTTTTTGTGTCTACCGTTTTGTCTCTCCACACTCTTTTATTTCACAAGAATTAACTCATATTAAATTAAATCTTTTCAATAATAATTGCGATCCCCTGCCCTACTCCTATACACATCGTACAAAGAGCGTACTTACCGTTAATTTTGTGCAGTTGATTGACAGCAGTCATAACCAGTCTTGCTCCACTTGCCCCTAGGGGGTGACCCAGTGCAATAGCTCCACCATTTGGGTTCACCCTGGGATCGTTATCTGCAAGTCCTAGCATTCTGAGCACTGCAAGTCCTTGGGCTGCAAATGCCTCATTGAGTTCAATGACATCCATTTGTGAGAGTTTTAATCCAGTTAATGCAAGTACTTTCTCTGTTGCTGGCGCTGGACCGATTCCCATTACTCTGGGAGGAACTCCAGCGACGGCCATACCTACCACCCTTGCGCGAGGGGTAAGGTGGTTCTTAATGGCGGCGGATTCACTTGCAAGTAAAAGTGCGCAAGCACCGTCGTTCACACCACTGGCATTGCCGGCGGTTACGGTACCGTCGGGTCTGACCACGCCTTTAAGTTTAGACAATGACTCAAGTGTTGTCTCTCTTGGATGTTCATCCCTATTCACAACTAAAGCATCACCTTTTTTCTGCGGTATTGTGACTGGGCATATCTCAGAGTCGAAGAATCCGGCTTTTTGAGCAGCTACAGCTTTGAGTTGACTTGATAGCGCCATTTGATCCTGCGCAGCTCGCTCGATTTTGTAATCTGTTGCAACGTTCTCAGCCGTCTCTGGCATTGAATCCACTCCATAGAGTTGCTTCATGAGTGGGTTAATAAAACGCCATCCAATGGTGGTGTCATATACGTTGTTGTTTCTGCTGAAAGCAGATTCTGCTTTGGGCATCACAAATGGAGCCCTGCTCATGCTCTCAACGCCACCAGCAACCAGCAGATTTCCTTCACCTGAACGAATCGCCTGAGCAGCGACTCCTACCGCATTTAACCCAGAACCACAAAGCCTATTCACCGTTGCACCGGGAACCTCAAAGGGTAGCCCGGCCAAAAGGCTGGACATATGAGCCACATTTCGGTTGTCCTCACCGGCTTGATTGGCACAACCGTAAATCACATCATTCACACTTTGCCAATCTACATTTGGATTTCTCTGCATCAAAGCTCTGATGGGAACAGCACCAAGGTCATCGGTTCTCACTGAACTTAAAGAGCCAGCATATCTACCGAAAGGGGTTCGCTGGGCATCGCAAATAAAAGCATCAATCATGGAAAATTCTCATTAAATTAATTTATTTTTAAACACAACAGATAAGCAAATATTATCTCCCAATGCAACTAGGACCGAACAAACTTAGAGGAAAATACAGTCTATGTTTACCCCAAGCCAAGATGATGTAAGACGGTTCTTTTGTTCTGTTTACACCAAAACAATTTCCAAAACTTTGAGTGACTCCTTAGAGTCATTGGCAGGTCAATGGATTCTTGAGCACCCCGAATACCATTCACATTTAGCCAATGAAGAGCGCGCCCTGACTGAGAAGTTTAACGCGCAGAACCCCTCTACAAACCCTTTTTTGCATCTCTCAATGCACTTATCTATCAGTGAACAATGTTCGATCGATCAGCCTAGAGGCATTAGACAAGCGGTGGAGCTACTTTGCGCTAAAAGAGGAGACTTGCACCAAGCGCACCACGAAGTTATGGATTGTTTGGGCGTCATGATTTGGGAGAGTCAAAGAAGCGGACGCCCCCCCGACGGACAAGCATATATTGATGCAGTACAACGAAAAGCTACGCAAGATTGAATCTAAGCGGACGAAAAAAAACCTTGCGGTTCAAGCGCAAGGTTTTTTTAGATTTGGAGTTTACTTAAACTTAGGTTGTGCAACAGTTTTAATCTCACCTTGTTGACTTCCAACATATTGAGCGAGGAGTTTCAACTCATCATTAGAGAATTGCTTGGCTACGCCGCTCATTACAGCGTTATTACGGCCCCAAGAAGGTTGAATTCCTGATTTGTAGGACTTCAGTGCAACGAACAAATAATCCCAGTTTTGTCCAGCAATTTTTGGATAACTGGGATCGATTGGTTTATTAAAGTTAGATCCGTGACAAGATGTACAAGCACCTTTTTGAACGAGCGCTGCAACTGCTGGTTCTGCAACAGTTGGCTCATCCGAGAGTTTGATGCTCTCATCTATTCCAAGTGCTGAGTAATAAGCAGCGACATCTGCCATGTCTTGGTCTGACATAGAGACGGCGATGCCGTGCATAGTTGGATGACGGCGGTCCCCTTTTTTATAAGCGTTTAGTGCAGAAACAATATATTTAGCACCCTGCCCTGCAATCTTTGGAACTTTGTAGACTTGAGGGAAACTGGCTTGATAACCAGCGATGCCGTGGCAACCAATACACATTGAGATCTTTTTCTCACCATTTTGTGGATTGCCTTGAATCTCATCGGCATTTGCAAAAGTTGTTGTGCAAAGAATAAGTGAAGCTGCAAAAAAGGATGTTAAGAATTTCATTTTTTAGTCGTCAAAAGGGGTACCAAAACCTGTGGAATCTCTCTATTATATAGAGACAAACCCCAAATTTCAGCATCCCCGAAAACTCTAAAACGAGACATTCCTCACTTTTACGTCCCTTAATTTGCAATCTGCACGTAAAAACCTGTTTTCGAGTCATTTTGAAACAACTTAGAATGGACATTCTGAGTCCTAAAATGCTCCTTTAAGCTCTTTATAGCGCCCCCAACAACTGCAAAACTTTTTAAATATCATGAAATTTACTGGCACTGACCAATATGTTGCAACTCCTGACTTGATGTTGGCGGTCAATGCCACAATGACCCTCAAAAGACCTTTATTGGTAAAAGGGGAGCCTGGCACGGGTAAGACTATGTTAGCTGAGGAGGTTGCACGCGCACTCTCCCTTCCCCTCCTGCAGTGGCACATCAAATCTACAACAAAAGCACAACAAGGGCTTTATGAATATGACGCTGTTAGCAGACTTCGTGACAGTCAATTAGGAGATGAGCGGGTCAAAGATATCAATAACTATATTTTAAAAGGCGTGCTTTGGCAGGCATTTATTGCAGATGCCCCAGTTGCACTATTGATCGATGAAATTGACAAAGCAGATATTGAGTTTCCCAATGACTTGCTGCGTGAACTCGACAGGATGGAGTTTTACTGTTACGAGACCAAGGAATGGGTTAGAGCAAAACATCGGCCATTGGTTTTCATAACCTCCAATAACGAGAAAGAACTCCCCGATGCTTTTTTGAGAAGGTGCTTCTTTCATTACATACAGTTTCCGGATGCAAACACGATGAAATCTATCGTGCAGGTTCACTTCCCCGATCTCAAGCGAGATCTTTTAGCCAGTGCATTAAAGTCTTTTTATGATGTCAGAAATCTACCTGGACTCAAGAAAAAGCCCTCAACTTCAGAATTACTTGACTGGATAAAACTACTTGTGAGTGAAGATATAGATCCCTCAATTTTGCACTCAGAGGACGAAAAAGTCGTCATCCCTCCTTTGCTCGGAGCGTTACTAAAAAACGAGCAAGATTTGACTCTTTTCGAGAAACTTGTGTACATGCAAAGCCGTAATCGCTGAGGGTAGCCTCTAGGTCTTAAACATAATTAATCCTGCTCTATGATAACAACGATACCAATCACGTTAGAGGGTACACGCGTAAAGTTGATACCATTGAGTGCGGATCATGGTGAAAGTTTTAAGCCAATATTATTAGCAGAAAAACTCTACAAGCTTTGGTATACATCAGTTCCAACCGTAGAGCAAATTGAAGAAGAAATAAAGAGGCGCTTGGCGTTTCAAAGTATAGGGGCTTGGATCCCTTTTTCTGTAAAGGATAAAAGAGACGGCAAAATCTGTGGAATGACTTCTTATATGAACATAGATATCAAAAACAGACGTGTAGAAATAGGATCTACTTGGCTATCTAAAACAGTTCAAAGAAGCGGGCTCAACACTCAAATGAAATACCTCATGCTAGAGCATGCTTTTGAGAGCTTTAATTGTATTGCTGTTGAGTTTAGGACACATTTCATGAACCACCAAAGTAGAACTGCTATTGAGCGACTGGGGGCAAAGTTAGACGGCATTTTAAGAAACCACCAAATCATGCCAAACAATAGTTTGAGAGATACCTGTGTTTACAGTATTACGAATGCAGAGTGGCCAGCTGTCAAAGCGCATCTAAACCATTTACAAAGTCTACATATACAAAACACTTTGAATCAATAAAAGATACTAAACATGCTTATTGATTTTTTTTACACCCTTAGAAATGCACAGCTTCCAGTATCGGTGTCTGAGTATTTAACTTTGCTCAAAGCCTTACAAGAGGGGGTAGTTGGGCCCTTGCGTTCAGATTCGGACTCCATTAATGCGACCAACAATATAAGTAACTCAACTCATGAGGACTCACGTACAGGTTATAGCATTGATGATTTTTACTTCCTAAGTAGGATGACTCTTATTAAAGATGAGAAACACTATGACAAATTTGACAAAGCCTTCAGCGCCTACTTTAAAGGTGTTGAGACATTGGGCGAATTGATAGGAAATGTTCCACTAGATTGGCTTAAAAAGACACTACAAAAAGAGCTCTCTCCTGAACAAATTGCCGCGATTCAAAAGATGGGGTGGGAGGAGTTAATGCAAACGCTTAAGAAGCGATTTGAGGAACAAAAGGAGAGACACCAAGGGGGGAGTAAATGGATTGGAACGGGGGGGACTTCGCCATTTGGAAATGGCGGTGTCAATCCTCAAGGCATACGGATTGGGGGCCAAAGTGAGCGCAAAAGCGCTGTAAAGGTTTGGGAACAAAGGCAGTATAAAGACTACGACGACAACATTGAACTCGGGACCCGAAACATTAAAGTTGCGCTTAGACGGCTAAGACGCTTTGCAAGAGAAGGCGCAGCAGAGGAACTTGATATAAATGACACCATCAGATCAACAGCAGTCAACGCTGGTTATTTGGACATCAAAATGATTCCTGAGCGACACAACAATGTCAAAGTACTGCTTTTGATGGATATCGGTGGCACCATGGATGAACATGTGAGCCGTGTTGAAGAGCTGTTTTCAGCAGTTAAAACTGAATTTAAACATCTTGAATTTTTTTACTTTCACAACTGCGTTTACGATTATTTATGGAAAAACAACAAACGCAGATACGCTGAGAAGTTCCCAACTTGGGACATTATTCGAAAATACAACAAGGATCATAAGTTGATTTTTGTAGGGGACGCGACAATGAGTCCTTATGAAATCGTTCAACCTGGAGGGAGCGTAGAGTACAACAACGAGGAACCTGGTGCAGCATGGCTACAAAGGCTTATACATGCTTATCCTAAATTTGCATGGATAAATCCGGAGCCTCAAGGTATTTGGCAATACAGACAAAGCATATCTATGATTCAAGAGCTCATGGGACAAAAAATGTATCCACTCAGTCTTCGCGGACTAGAGGAAGCTATGAGATCCCTTAGCAAGTAAAAAATCCCTCGCGCTTTTGGTTTCTCGCCAAGCGTACGTTTTGTTAAAGAAAATCCTTTGTATCAAACGGGAGTTTTCTGGGCACTTTAAGAGATAATAATAAGCTTAGCTAAAGCTCAACCAATTGCTCCTAGCTTGAAATCCTTTCTCGCCGTAGCACAATGGATAGTGCACATGCCTCCTAAGCGTGGGATACAGGTTCGATTCCTGTCGGCGGGACCAAGACTTTAAAAACTAACCATTCAGTGATCTTCCCTGTTTATGGTCCAAAGCCTTGCAAAACTTGCACAAGCGGCCAAAGCGGAGAAAACTGCTCCGAGTATCATTGCCAAGACTGGGCCATTAGAATTAGCAGAGTCGCTCGAATTTGTCCCGGCAAGCCCCAAACATAACGCAACGAGTGCGGCTCCAATCGTTTGGCCGATTAAGCGTCCCATTGCTACGACGCCGCTGGCGCCCCCGCTCCTGTGTGCAGGTGCACTCGATAATATGGCCTTCAAATTAGGGGACTGAAATCCACCAAAACCAATACCGCAAAGAGCAAGTCTCCAAACTATTTGTATAGCGCTTGGATTGGGCGGCAAATAAACCAAAGTCACAAATCCTAAACTCATAATACTTAGGCCAATCCCGCCCAAAATTGCAGGTGGATATTTATCTGAGAGTCTGCCTGCGATGGGTGCGGCGACTGCGACCACAACTGGCCATGCTGTAATTAAAAACCCGGTTTGTACAGGGCTACGGTTCAATGTATGTTCGAAATAAAACGGCAGTGAAACAAATGCCAGCCCTTGTGCAGCAAAGGAAGTTATAGAGGTAATTGTTGATAAAGCGAACATGGGTCTTTTCAGCAAATCAACAGGCAGCATAGGCGCGGGATGTCCGGCTTGTCGAATTAACAATCCCCAAAAAGTCACGAACGATATGGCGGCGATGGGCCCCAGGGCGACCAAATCAACTCTTTGAGATGCAGCACTTAAAACATAAATAAAACAACCAAATGTAAGTCCTGTCAAAAGTGCGGTCCAAGGATCAAAGGAATGGTTTTGTCCACCCCCCTTAGGTAGGGTTGGCATTGCAAAACAAAAAGCCAAAATACCGAGTGGAACATTGATCGCAAAGAGCCATTGCCAAGGCCCCATTAATAGTACTAAAGAGGCAACAGTTGGTCCTAGTGCGAACGAGATACCGACGACCAATGCGTTTAATCCAACCCCTCTACCTAGTCGCTCCTTAGGGAATAATAATTTTATAAGAGCTAAATTTACACTCATGATCCCAGCAGCGCCTAGCCCCTGCCCACACCGAAATACTGCAAGCATGGTTAAACTGTCCGACAAGGCGCATGCAAGTGAAAAACAAGTAAAGACCGCCAACCCGCCCAAAAATACTCGCCTTGGCCCCCACAAATCGCCTAAAGCGGCGAGCGGCAAAAGAGAGGCGACGATACTTAATTGATATGCATTTATGATCCAAATAGTGGCGGCTGGTGGGGCATTTAAATCAACCCCTATGCTAGGTAATGCAGTGTTGGCTATAGCAGTGTCTAAAGCACCCAGGCCAACTGCCACCAAAACAGCGCACAAAGCTTTGGTATCGACACTAAATGAGGGGGTAGACACAGATTGGGGAATTTAAAAAATGCAATGATGCGCAACAAGACTTGATGAAAAGCCTTCAAAAACTGTATGAGCATTTTACTTCTTGTGGAAAAATGTACTGGTTCGTAGGGACAATGATAGACCCTATGGCTTCCAAGTAGTATGATGACCATTAACGTTTGGTCCAACTAACTAAAGATACTTTAGTAGATTAGTTATTAATATTTAGCCCGGCTTGTATTATGAACATTGAATCAGCTAAACCACAAATGGCCTCATTAAAGGACCCCAATCAATACAGAATTCTTTGCGTGGATGATGAACCCAATATTTTGTCTTCACTTAAAAGGATGTTTGCACTCGTAGGTTATAAGGTCGATACCGCAGAAGGCGGTGCCATGGGCTTAGAGATCTTAGCTCAGCATCCCTTTGATGTGGTTATCTGTGACATGAGAATGCCAAATATGGATGGTGCTGAGTTTTTCCAAAAAACCCGAGAAAGACATCCCAATTCCGTTCGAATTTTATTGACGGGCTATGCAGATACAAGCAGTGCAATTGCAGCAATCAATCAGGGTGAGATTTATCGCTATATCTCCAAACCTTGGGTGGACGAGGAGCTCATCGCAACCGTCAGGTCTGCAATTGAATTTGCTCAACTTCGCAGGGAAAGGGAGGAGTTACTTGAGCTGACTAGAAAGCAAAACGCAGAACTGGAGGAGAAAGTCAAAATTCGCACAGAGAACTTAAGTGAGGCGAATATAAAATTAAAAACCTCTTATGTATCTTCAATAAAGGCATTTTCAAATTTACTCGGTCTGCGCCAATCCAACCTACTCGTTCACTCTCGAAAAGTGGCCTTCCTAAGCATGGAGATGGCTAAACTTGCAGGATTTGATGAAAAAAAAGTTCAAGAAGTATTTATCGCAGGGCTACTTCACGACATGGGCAAGGTTGGGATGAGTGATCGCGTGCTAAGTACCAAAATTGCCGAGTTACCTGTCAGCGATTTAGAGTTGTATAAGAGCCACCCAGGTTTGGGAGCCGCTTGCTTAGCATCACTGGATGATATGTCTGATGTTGCGGCTATGATACGCACGCACCATGAGCGATTTGATGGGAAAGGATTTCCAGATGGAATACAAGGAGAAGATATACCTCTAGGCGGGAGAATTTTAGCTATTGTTGAGGCCTATGAGGAGCTTTTAAACGCAGATATAGCAAAGGCGCCTCAAACTAAAGAGCAAGCTCAGAAAATCATTGCGAGTTTGAGTGGCAAATATTTTTGCCCTAAATCTACAGCCTTGTTTTTTGAGGTCATAAAAAAACTAAAGCAAGGGATATGAATAGTAATCTCTGGTCAGTCCGTATTTAATAATGTTAAAGGAGAATCATTTGTTACCTGACATAGAACTTAAAACAATCGACTCAAAGATAAAAAATCTAGTTGATTACAAGAATAAGACCATTGTGGTGGTTAATGTTGCATCCAAATGCGGATTCACTCCTCAATACAAAGACCTTCAATTACTTTTTGAGGAATTTAAAGATAAGGGACTGGTTGTTCTTGGTTTTCCTTGCAATCAGTTCGGAGCTCAGGAACCAGGGACATCCTTTGAGATCGCCAAATTTTGTGAAGTACAGTTTGGGATTACTTTTGATTTGTTTGAAAAAATTGATGTCAATGGTGCCAATACACACCCTTTATATGTTTTTTTAAAATCTAAGGCTGCCGGGATTTTGGGGACTGAAAGTATCAAATGGAACTTCACAAAATTCTTGATTAACAAATCTGGTGAAACCATAGAAAGGTTTGGCCCAAATGATTCGATTGATAAAATTCGCACTCAGGTGTTGAAAATTATTTAAACTCAGAAAATCATTATAAAAAATCATGAATATTAAAATAAATTTATCAACTTTGTCCTTGTTATTTATTTCGTTTCAGGCACTTTCTCAAAATAATATTTATTACCCGGCGCCTGGAGGTTCAAATGAAAATAAGCACACATTTATCGCTCCAAATAGTAATAACAATAACTATAACAATAACAACACCAATCAATACAACACCAACCCCGCATACCCTAATATTATTTTGAACGCACCAACTGTTCTAAATAATGCAAATAATGGTTCCACTGGGGTCAGCAAAAAACCTCTCCCATCCAAGCCGGACAATCCAGGTTATGACACCACATCCTCCCTTGGCGGTCCTTCAAACAATCAGGGGAGTGTCACTTACGGTTCTGATGGAACAATCAAAACAGTGAAGCCTTTAAATAGTAACAAATAATTTTTTGAAAATCTTATTTCAGTAGATTTTAAACATACATAATATTTAAATAATCATTATTTATTCATTTTGAAATATTAAATTCCAGAGCATTTAAATAATCTGATTACTATAATTAATTATTTATAATGAGGAGCTGATTATTTTATTTAATACAGATTTCTATTAAATAAAAATATCGGTTACTTTCAAAATGGATAAATTTCAATGTCTAAATTAACTGTTGCAGAATCTCTTGCCCTCATTCATAAAGAAAGAGAGGCGTTGGATAGAAAAGAAAAAGCCCTTTTGTCTCAACACAAAAGCACCGCCCTTGCTCAAATCTTAAAAATTGTGCAGGAAAATGCTTTGACCCTAAATGATATTGTTTCTGCTTTAAAAGAGAACAGAGCTTCAAAAGTTAAAACGAAATCACCCAAAGCCAGCAAAGTCTCCAAGCCCAGGGGGAAAGTGCCAGCAAAGTACAAAAATCCTTCAAATCCAGCCCAAACTTGGACTGGAAGGGGAAAAATGCCTGCTTGGGTTAAATCGCTTAAAGACAATCAGCTCCTTGAAACTGCAGTGATTGATAAACAGATTTAGATTCTAAAAAGTAAGAGTCATTGGAGTTTTAGCTCGATATAAGCAGGGATAATATTGCAGGTTGGGTTAAGCCGAGTCATCAAAAAATAAATTTGCGTATTTTGCAAATTGCACAACCCCAGGTATAGAAAGATTGCTAAGTGTCAATCAAAAATACCTACATAAAATTAATTTAATATTGAATCAAAGAGGTAAACATTTTGTCAACTCAAAAATTTGTTTTAGCAGGCGTTATGGGCAGTCCAGTTGCTCACTCAAGGTCCCCAGTAATTCACAATCACTGGATTGCGCAGTACCATTTAAAAGGATCTTATGTTTTATTACCTGTTGAACCTGCAAACTTACATGATGCACTTAGAGGCCTAAAGGCTCTAGGCTTTGCGGGTTGCAACGTAACTATCCCCCATAAAGTTGAGGCTATGAAGGCGATGGACTGGTTGCATCCTGTTGCAAAACAAATGGGAGCGATCAACACCATTGTTGTTCAGCCTGATGGGGCACTTCACGGCTTTAATAATGATGGGTATGGTTACATCCAATGCATTAAGGATGCAAAACCAGATTGGAGAGCAGATACTGGCCCAATTACGGTACTCGGTGCTGGGGGGGCAGCAAGAGCTATTGTTCTAAGTCTAATCAACGAAGGTGCAAAAGAGATTCGCTTGATCAACCGCACTCAAGAGAAAGCTCAGGCGCTCGCAGATGAGTTTGGATCAAGCGTGAAAGTTTTAAACTGGAGCGAGCGTAACAATGCACTCAGCAATATTGCGATGCTGGTAAATACAACAAATCAAGGTATGCACGGACAACCAGATTTAGATATTAAATTGGATGATTTACCTGCCTCAGCTCTCGTATCAGACGCTATTTATATTCCACTTGAAACGCCATTACTTGTAGCGGCCAAAGCACGAGGAAACAAAACGGTGAACGGATTGGGGATGCTTTTAAACCAAGCTAGGCCCGCATTTGAGGCCTGGTACGGAGTGCTTCCTGAGATTACACCTGAGTTGCACAAAGCAATCGCAGCAACCTTTTAAATGGTGAATAGATTTTGAGTATTTTCGACGAGCCAAAGATAGATGGACATTGCCACGTTTTAGATCCGCAAAAATTCCCCTATGGATCAGACATAGCTTACAAGCCAGGGGGCCAAGAAATGGGGGATGCAGACTACTTCGCCCACCTGATGGATTCTTACGGCATACAACATGCGCTCTTGGTAGGTCCCAACTCAGGTTACGGCACGGATAACTCGTGCATGCTTGATGCTATCAAGCGGTGGGGGAGTCGTTTCAAAGGGATCGCAGTTGTTGATAACAACTACAGTATGAGTGATCTCAAAGACTTTCAATCCAAAGGCGTTATTGGAGTAGCCTTTAATGTTGCTTTAAAGGGATTTAATTTCTATTCGGATATAGAGCCCCTTTTAGTCCAACTTAGAGAGCTTGATTTATTTGCTCAGTTTCAAGTTGAAGGCGATTTACTTTGTGATTTACTTCCAATGATTGAGCGCACAGGAGTTAAAGTTTTAATCGACCACTGTGGACGACCCATTATGTCAAATGGATTGATGCAACCTGGGTTCCAGGCCTTACTGAGACTGGGCGAACAACAAAAAGCAGTTGTAAAGCTCTCAGGGTTCGCAAAATACTCTCAGACAGGGTATCCCTTTGTAGATGTTGACCCCTACATAGATGCAATTTTGAAATCTTATGGACTCTCACAATGCATTTGGGCCTCAGACTGGCCGTACTTGAAAGCACCTTACCGACTTGACTTAGGTCCTTTGATAAAGTGGGTTGAGAGGCGATTCTCAAAGGAGGAGAGACATCAATTGATGTGGGAAACACCAAAGAGAATTTTTGGTTTTTAATGCGCCCCACCTGCATCTTTTACCGCTGCAGGTCCCATTTTTTTGGGTCTCTTGGTTAACCAGATTAATCCAATTAGAAGAATAAATACACAAGCTGATATCAAGAAAATATCAGTCGCCGATTTAGTAAATGCTTGTTGATCAATAGCTCTATTGATCTGTACGAGTGACTCATTCATGCTCATACCGCTGTTTTGCATTTGATTGAGGGTATAGGGTAAATTTCCCTGTACTTGGGACAAAGGTTCAGCTAGGTGTGAGTGGTGCATTGCTGCTCTACTCTCCCATAAGGTTGTAACGATGGAAGTTCCCATTGCACCCGTCATGATTCTCACAAAATTACTCAAACCCGCTGCTGCTGGAATTTTTGCTGGCGGCTGACCTGCAAGCAATAAAGTGGTGAGTGGGATAAAGAAAAACGCCATTGCAGCACCTTGCAAAAGCGTAGGAATAAGGATGTGATAAAAATCTGTATCCGTAGTGAATTGCGATCTTTGCCAAAGGATAAATGCAAAGACTATAAATGCACCGGTTGCCATAACCCTTGGGTCCCAAAGAGCCACCTTTTTACCGACCAAGGGAGTTAAAAGTATGGCAAACACACCTACCGGAGCTAGAGCCATGCCAGCTGATGTGGCCGTGTAGCCCATGAACTGTTGAAGCCATAGGGGCATCAATACTACGTTTCCAAAGAATAAACCATAGGCTACAGAGAGTGTCAAAGTGCCAAATGCAAAATTTCGACCTGAAAATAATCTGAGATCAACCACAGGATGTTCCTCGGTCAACTCCCACACTAGGAAAATGATGAATGAGACTAATGCCACACATCCCAAAGAGACTATAAAGTTTGAAGAAAACCAATCTAGTTCTTTACCCTTATCAAGCATCAACTGTAGTGAACCCACCCAAATAACCAGCAATGCCAAACCAATCGTGTCAATGGGGAGCTTGCGCACTGTAGTTTCCCGGCTTCTGTAGATACTCCAAGTCAAAGCAGCCGAGAAGAGTCCAACTGGCACATTGATGTAAAAAATCCATGGCCAAGTAAAATTGTCCGTTATCCACCCCCCAAGCAGTGGCCCAGCAATGGGCGCGACCAGTGTAGTCATACCCCATAGGGCTAAAGCAGTCCCCGCCTTAGCTGGCGGGTAACTAGAGAGCAATAAAGTTTGAGAAAGAGGGATCATGGGTCCAGCGGATAGACCCTGGAGGACCCGAAAAAATACCAATAGCTCTAATGATGGAGCAAATCCGCATAAGAAGCTTGTCAGAACAAATAACAAAATGCTTGTTGAAAACAACCGGACAGCTCCGAACCGTTGGGTAAGCCAACCGGTCAGTGGAACCGATATGGCATTGGCAACACCAAAACTTGTGATCACCCAAGTTCCCTGGTTCGGGCTTACTCCAAGATCTCCAGCTATGGCGGGGATGGAAACATTGGCTATTGAGGAGTCGAGCACATTCATAAAAGTTGCTAACGACAGGGCTAGGGTTCCCAAAAGAAGTTGGGCCCCACTCAGGGGGGTCGGTGCAGGGGGTGCTGAGGCTCCCCCAACGCTCCCAGTTGTTTCAGGGGTTGCAGGGTTTGCAGTTGCTCCGCTTGTTTGCCCGCTGCTTGAGCCACCAGGTTGCTCTATAGAACTCATTAATATCTCTTTTCGGATGGGTCGAACTCAGTTTAAGGTCGATTGAAATAATGCCAAATGTGGATATAAGTATGTACTTTTAAGTACTTAACCTAGGGTTAGTTTTGCATTGAGCTTCTTGTGAGTTGAGCAGCAAGTATTTTCTTAACCTCCTCATCGGCCTTGGTGCTTTGAGATTCATAGACAGTTGTCGATGAGGTTGGTGCGGTCCTAGGTATATCAGCAAGTGCCTTGCCCGTCTGATCTTTTGTTTCGATGGTTGCATCCATTGATAAACCAACTCTTAGAGGGTGTTGAGCAAGTTCCTCGGGGTTTAATGAGATACGCACCGGAACGCGTTGTACAACTTTGATCCAGTTACCTGTAGCATTTTGAGCGGGAAGTAGTGAAAAAGCAGAGCCAGTTCCGGCACCGAGGCCGGAGACTTTTCCGTGAAACACGATCTTTTGTCCGTACACATCAGCGGCCAACTCAACGGGCTGTCCAATTCTGATATCTTGCAGCTGACTTTCTTTGAAGTTTGCATCGACCCACAATTGGTTG
>Ga0164297_10003676_pt1 | contig 14139 bp, 13 predicted proteins | sample GEODES058metaG_FD_113539 | JGI IMG/M metagenome (GOLD analysis project Ga0164297, IMG submission 113539) | Dystrophic lake water microbial communities from Trout Bog Lake, Wisconsin, USA - GEODES058 metaG | ecosystem: Environmental > Aquatic > Freshwater > Lake | place: USA: Trout Bog Lake... | reverse complement strand
GGCGACGACCAAATCAGCATTCGCACCCCTCTGGCACGGGTGAATGCTGACAACATGCGGACAGCGCTTGCACTGAATTATGGTAGTCTACCTGCCGGTCTGTGGATCGCACTTGATGACATATCATCCGAACTCCTGCTGCTGACGATTGCCCGGGCGACAGATATCCCACCCGAATTATTCCAAGCCCTCGTCGCAGAAATGGTCTCGTTGGTCGCTACACTACGAAGCCATCTGAACAAATCGGCCGCTCCAGATCCACCGGAAGAACCAAGCCGGATGTTCTTCGCTACGTCCATGATCCGCGCCTGAGCGCCACGACACCCTATCCAACATGACGAACGCCCGAGGTTCCTAATGGCTCTCTCTCTTGGCAGGAATGCACTGCAATTCAATCTGTTCGCACAGAGATCGCAGAAAGCCATATCAAAAACCACACCGACAACTTTTGTCGGTGGCGACCCCAAGATCGCCAAGGCGCTCAAAGACGCACAGCGCGGTAAACTCAATGGTGCTCGGCTGCTCAGCAGTATTCCAGGCCGAACGGTGGTCATGACCGAGAAGCAGGTCGGAACGCTAGACTTGCAGGCGTTCAGAAAGGCTTCCAAACCGAACAGCCAACCGCCGGTCGGGAACCCGCTCGCACCACAACGACCCCTTCAAGCTGCGCCCCCACAAGGCGCTGCCGTTGTTCCAGCCAACCAACCGGCGCCAAAGCAAGAGCTTGGCGTCAAGGAGCAATTGGACAAGTCCGCCAACGATCTGAAGGAAAAAGTCGATACGTGGCTTACCGCGGCGAATGCACCTCCGTCTCGCCGACAGACCGGTGCTCACAATGCGATTTATCTGCAAAGCGCCGCCTCGCAGGCCATCCGCACGGCACGCGCAGCGTATGATCGCCTAGAGGGCCAAGCCCAAGGCGACAAGCAGGTGCTGGAACAGATCAGGGTTGCAAAGCGTGACGCAATGGTGGCGACCCTGCGCATGGCTATCCCCACGTTTGCCGACGACGCGGTAGGCGAACTGGCCGATCGGCTTTTGACACTGGACGCGCTGATGAAACGCGGCGCGCAAACCACCGATGACAAAACCTACCAAATCGAGAAATTCATACCCATCCTGCTGGCCGGCGCCGAATCCTATGCCAAAAGCCCTGTTAGCGAGCACCGGAGCGCCGCCATCGCTTGCATGACCGCGCAAGCCGACGCGATCATCCGGGCGTGCAGCCCGCCCCGAGATGGCTCGGAATTATGGCCGCTCGTTGGGCAGAACGCAGAACTTGCCGCAGCGATCAAGGGTGCCCGCATCGTGGCGACCCAGGCGCTGATGACAGACAGTTACGTAAAGGCGAACAACGGCCAGCCCCCCGACCCAATGGCTCAGGCGCAGATCAAAAAGCACGCCGAGGAAGTCGTGGCATCGGCCACAGCCGCAGCCAAGATACGCCTGCAGCTTGCCCAATTCACAAGCGCGCAAGGTGGCGGCACGTCGGCGGGAATACTCGACAAAAAACTCGATGCGGCGTTGATCGCCGGACTGCGAGAAAAATGCGGCAAAGACACGAAACAATTTAGCCTAATACTGGCCGGGTTGTTGCTAGCAGAGAATACCGCACTAACATCGACTGGATCACAGCGACTGCTGAGCGACGTCGAGCAGCAACTAACCAGCCGCCGTCAAGAATTGGCGCGCCTGCGGGAAGACAAAGAAACTGCCTTCCCTACCAACCGACAACCCGCACTTCCGCGCGATGAAACCCCGGATTTGGCGCTTTTGAATGAGACTATTCGAGAGGAACAAAGCCATATCACGTTCCTCGAACGCAAACGCGATGTCCTGATGACAGAGGGCGCGGTGGCGTCGGCGCGACAAACCGAATCCCACGCCGCCATCGAACAATATTCCCAAGAGATCGACGCACTGACTGGCCAAATGACCAGACTGCGCGAACGATACGCGGCGCTATCCCCCCAGACCCCTGGCAACCAGCCAGAACGGGACAGTATCAACCAAACCTTACAACTTCTGACGACGGAAAATGGCCAACTTCATCAAAAACTGTCTATGGCCCAGGACCAAAACACTTATTGGACAACCCGCCGGCTCGACCACGACGCGGTCACGGTGCACGAACAACGCTGGGATAGAGCATCCAAAGAGGAAAGCGCCGCCAAGAGGGACCTATCCGAAAGAACCGCCGACAAAGATTCTCTACGGAACCAGATTATAGAGAACAATAAGGCAAAACGCCCCCTCGGTGATTTGACAACCCGACTCGCCAGCGCGGAGAAAGCCGTCGCGGCGGCCCAAACGCGCGTTGACGCGGCCTCAAAGGAAACAAAAGCCCTACGCGAACAGGAACGCTCACTCCAAGGACGCTATACGGGTGTCTCACTGACCGGAGGACTGACCACAGAAGACCTGAAAAAGCTCGGTCTCGGCGAGGCGCAATCACAGGAGATCCTGGAGACAGTCAGCGGACTGGTCCGGATGGGTCTCCGCTCGGCCGAAGAGACGGACCGTGTAATGAACGACGTCAACGCCGTTTTGTCCAGGTTCAACAGCGGCCGATCAGCCGTCAACGACGCAATCAGCGATCAGGTCAATGCCTTTGGCAACAGCACTAATGAAAACAAGGTAAAAAACCTTGCGAATGCCCTACTACAGCGGGCGACAGGCCAGCCGGCAATGGTCTGGGATCAAAATAACCAGACGAAAATCCGGGACGCGCTTGTCGGCGCCGACGGCCAGAGCGGCGTCCTGGGACCAATTCTTGCGATGAACCGCAACGACCCCAACAGTGACGCCCTTAAAGCCACCCAGGACTACGAGGGCGCCCAGAGAGCGTTGGCCGTACTAACCGACGGCCTCGGCGTGCTGGACGAAACGGCAGCAGCCATGCGGAAGCGGATCGAGACGTTCAACGAAAATGCCAGAGCAAACGGGCATCGAGCGCGAGATCTTGAGCATCCGGCTGGGTTGGCCGTATCCAGCAATTTGCGAGAAGCCGTGGATTTGTGGAACACCCACAAGGGGAGAATGGCCGAAGCACCGCAAGCTGTTCGCGACCGATTTCTGACCCTGCAGAAGGCACTCGCCGGCTTCGATCCGAATACGATCTCCGTGCCCATGGTGCAGCTCGGCCGCTCCAGACTGACCGACGATAAGATCAGAGAATTCAGCGAAAACAAGCAACTGATGGAAACTGCCGAGGCAATCGTCCTTCTGCGCCGTGACCTACCGGCGCTGCGCCAGGAGTATGAGACCGCCATCGGGGAAACCGCTGTCGAACTGGACGCCGCCTATGTGGCGCGTCAACAAGCCATGGAAGGTGAACAAAAAAACTGGCCGGCGTTACGCGATACGATGCGAGCAGCGGTTGTGTCCGTCCTAATAAAAAATGGCGCGACGGTACGGAATTTCCAGCCGTCCGATCATATCAAAGACATCAAAACCACCCTGGACTCCTGGGGCGTGCCGCCAGATGACAACCGGATCGCCCCGGAACTAAGCCGTCTGTTGGGCCAATCCTTCGGCCCGGCCGAGCTTGAACAATGGTTCGCAGAAGCCCGACCGACTGACGCACTGGCACAAACACAGGAACAAGAGCGAACTGCGCAGATCGACGCCATGCGCGCCAAGAGCAACGCCGGGGGACGCACCGCATCGTCGAAGGGCGGGATCAGTCCCCAAGCAAAGGTCGAACTGCTGAATGCCTTTGACAAAATCCAACTCGGCACAAAGGTCAAACTCACCGTTGGCGATCGTGTCGAAGTGCAGACAGGCAACATACCGCTCAGCCCAGTCAGAATGAATGCAAAGGTCGCCGTCGGTAAAATGGCCGGGATCGAGATCGCGCGCGTTATTGATGGTTACGAACTTTATCTGCGCGATGGATGGGACGGCAAGGCAGGGCTGGAAGCGTCGGTGAAACTGCCGGGCAGCGGCATTAACGTGGGTGCCGATGTGAAGACGGATGTTTCGGCCAGCCTCGGCCTGGACGCATCTGGCCTCCGCGTAGCCGGCGTCGTGATAAAGACGCCCGTTACGCCAGCGGGTCTCGCTGCGATGAAAGATATCTTGGAGTCACTGCTGACCGAGCAAAAAATCCAGCCGAAGCACCTCGCGCGGGCCGAAAATCTGATGCCCCTCCTGGAGCAAAAGATAGCCGGTAAACTGACGGCCGGCGTCAAAGCTGGCCTGGATTACAAGGCTCCGGACCCGATCGGCTTGGCCCCCGGGGTCAACGCTGCCGCAAAGATCGGCGTCGGCGTCGGCATCAGCGAAACGCGTTCGACGATGTCGAACACAAATGTCACCGTCAGGAAACGAGAGCAAGATCGCTTTATAGAAGTATCAGCCTCGGCGGGCGTCAGCTTCGGCATGGGCGTTGGCATCGCCAATCAAACCGGCTCAACCCAGACCGCGTCGACCGAAATGCTGGGCGTCCAAGGAACGACGACCCTGTCTTACAAACAAAAATCGAAGGAAGTGCGGGGGGGCGACGGCCTGGTGCAGGCTGGCACCGAGATGGCCCTTCAGTTACAAGTGCCCGCGGTTGGCAGAGAACGGTTCGTCAATTGGATCGGCGGCAAAGTGTGGACCGCCGTCATCAACAACACGTTTCACGAAGGTCAAGAGCCATCCGTGAATGACGAACAGCGAAGCGCCATCAGCGATTTTATCAAGGCGTCCAACACCGGTGACATCATCAACCTTCTGTTTTCCCTAGATGAAAGGGTACGGACGGCGGTCAACAATAAGCTGATTGAGGCGAAGGCGTTGCGGAATCAAAGGAGTTTCGGCACGGATCAGGGGACCCGGGAGGCAAGAGCAGCAGCATTGGAGCAAGAGGCCCAAGATCTTCTCGATACGATCGAAAGCTACGTGCCGTTTAAGTTCCAACTCATCCCCACGACAGAGACGATGCAATCCAACGCACTCCCCATGACCCCATTCGTCACCTGGTCCACCTATACAGAGGGGAGGAGTGAGATCATAGCCGCTGACGTCAAGTTCGACACCACCATAGGAATGAAAGCGCGCGAAAGGCTCGCGCAGCAGCCCCATTAATGGCCCCAGACCAGCAATGATCGATACCTTGATGGTGCTTCTTTCGGGATAAACCCGACATCCCCAAAAATGTAACTAACCTCGACTTGACGGGCACGGTTGCCGCCTCGGGGCGACCGACGCGGGTAGACAATGCGACCTGAGTTCCGTATCGTATGTTTCGTTACTGGCACGCCGCGCAAGGCTTCCAGTGCGGCGTAGGGTATTAGAATGCAATCTGCGAGTGCTTTTATCGACCGCTTGGGTGCGGTTATGTGGAAAGGCGGACTACCTGCCACAGCCAGGCAGAGCACAGGTTTCGACGCAATCGTCGATGGCGTGCGCATATCAGTCCGAGAGCGCGGCCGCGGCGTTCGTCTGGAAACGATCCTCGCTGCAGCGTTGCCCGACGACGAAACCACCGTCCGACGTCTGTTGGCATCATTCCTCCCACATACAGACCACGGTTCCGACGTTCTGTGCACCGACCCATCCGGAGCCGTTTGCTTAATTTCTGACGTCCAACCGGATCAAGATGCTGAGCAGATCATGACCCACTTCGCAAACGCCGCGATTCATTGGGCCGGCCGGCTCTCGAACATGGCGACACCCGCCGCGTTCAAGACGCCATCTGCAAGCCCAATGATCCTTTATCCATGATCAGGCCAAACGCATTGTCGCTTTAGGCCGTCACCCCCTAACCGCATTGAGGCATCCATGACCGACGTTGATCAGACCATGGCCGAGACCGCAGCCAACATCCAACGCACCGAGGCGCTGTTTGCAGAGGCGGCTGCAGTATTAAAAGAGCTCGAAAGCTTGGGCGACCAAGGGCTGACGGCTGAAGTGATCAGCACAATGCGTTCCATGCAATCGGCCGAAAAGCTGGCCGAGGCGGAAAAGGACCTGCAGGAAGCACGGGACGAACTCGAGCGTGATTTTCCCAAGCGTGAAGCGCGTCGCACGGTCCGTGTGCGTCCCACCCGCAATATGGTTTGAGGAGTGATCGAGAATGTCTGCAACGATAACGGATAGTGACATCGACCCCAACCGCTTGGCGGAGCTTGCCACAGCAATCATGGGGGGCACGACCGATATTGCCACCATTCAGGGTGTCTCTAACGAGCAGTTGGAGGCGATCTACGCGCTAGCCCATGGCCATTACGCCTCCGGCGATTACGAAAACGCCCAAGCGCTGTTCCTGTTCCTAACCGTCTACCGCAACGTGGAAAAGCGCTTCTGGCTCGGCCTTGCGGCCTGCCAGCAAATGCTACGCCAGTATCCGGTCGCGCTTCGGTCGTATGGCATCTGCGCTATGCTGGATGCTGAAGATCCCCAGGTTCCGCTGCGGGCCGGCGAATGCTTTATGGCCATGGGTGATAAGACGAATGCGATCAGCGCATTAGAAGCATCCATTATCGTCGCCGGAGGGGCCCCGGCCAACGCACCCTACGTCGCCCGCGCACGACTGATCCTGGGCAACCTCAAATCCGCGGATGCAACAGCATGACTGGCGTAAGCGGCGTATCGAGGCAGCCCGTTACGACCATCAACACGGACGTGGCCGCCGAGCCTGTCGCGAAAAAGGGCCAAGACTCGAAGGAGTCGCAGGATCTCACGATATCCCAAGGGTCTTCCACGCCATCGGCGGCGCCGTCAGGATCTATTCCGGTCCTGGCTCCGCCGACCGCGGGGCTTGATATGGCCGCGCTAACGGCGGCTTTTCTGGCTTTGAAGGTGGAGATCAATAACGAACAACAAGAAAGTGCCCTGAAGGAAGTGCAGGCCACGGGCAAGGAACAGAAGACGCAAAACGACGAAATTGCCAAAAAAATGGCTGAGTCTGTGGAAAAAATGCAAAAGGCCGAGACAGCCGGTTTTTGGGGAAAAATATTCAGCTGGGTTGCCGTTGCTTTAACGGTTGTTGTTGCTGTCGCGGCCTCTGTTGCCACCGGCGGCCTTGCGGCGGGACCATGTATTGCGGCGGCAGTTGCCGTCACGATGCTCGTTTTAAGCGAGACCGGCGCGATGGACAAATTGACGGAACTCGTCGCCAAGGGGCTGGAAGCCTGCGGTATGTCCAAGGACGACGCGAAAAAATGGTCACAATGGATCATGGTCGGCGTCGGAATTGCGATTTCCTTGGTAACCCTTGGCGCGGGTATCGCCAGCGCTTTCGGTACATCGGCCAGCGCAGCCGCGCGCGCCTCGGCCCAGGCGGCCACCGCAGCGGCCAGAACGTCCTTGCAACTCGCGGCCGAAGCGGCACAGAAAATCGCCCAGATGGTCAGTGCCATGGTAACAATCGCGCAACAGACCGCGTCAGTGACGGGAGCAGTCTTCTCATACGAAGCTGGTAACATACAGGCCGATACCGCTGATATCAAAGCCTACTTAGCCAAGTTGCAGCAGATTCTCGAAGATGAGTCGGAACTTTTGCAATCTTTGGTTCAGGATATGTCGAATGCTTTCTCGAAAGCATTGCAGATCATGAGCGGTCAAGCCGAACAGCAGGCTGAGACAATCCAGCATATGGCGTGAAGGAGCCAGCGATGACGATTTCTCCGACAACCACCACGGCGACTCAAATCGCTGCGTATACACCGACCACCGTGGAAGACACCCGCGGCGGGACCGGCGCTGCGGGCACATCAGCAGGATCGCTGGGTGCAGCCGACACCCATACGGCTGTGACAACAACAGCGCCAAAATCGAACATTACCGTTCCCACGCTCCAGCCACCGATACCGTTGCAGTCGTCGAATGCTGGCAACCAAATCAACTACGCGCAGTTGGTCGACAACATATCTTTCAGCCTTCAATTGGTCGCTATTGTACTGGCCGAAGCATCCAACATCGCCAAGCAGGGCGACAAGCTTATGCGCGACGTCCAGCGCGACCTGAATATCGCCCTGCAGAAGGAGGCGGCTGCAGAAGTGCGTTTGCAGGCATTGCTGAACCTTGTCGCAACTGGCCTTTCAGCAGCCGTGAGCATTACAGGTGCGGCGAAAAATATCTCCTCGCAAGCGAAGTCGCTTCAGGTCGAAAAGCAGGCCCAGGTCGAACTGAAACAGGCGGATATCCTCAAGACCGAAGCGAAGACCTTACAGACCGAGGCTAAGGACCAAAGCCCAGGCCTCGCGAAAGACGTATTCACGTCCACGGCTTCAGACAAGTCCAAGCTCGCGGCCGAGACGGGTCAAACCGGCCAGACCAAGCATGCTGAGGCCGCCGCGATGTCGGCCAACGCTGCCGCGTGGCAACAAATTGCCGTCGCCGGCGGTCAGATCCTTGGCTCCGTAGGCCAGATGTTCGCCGCCCACGCAGATGCACGCAAGGCCGAAAATACTGCTGAAGCTGAAAAGGCTCGTGCCCAAGCCGAGGACTTTTCCGAGTTTGCGCGTGCTTTGCAAGATCTCTTCAACAAGGTCACGGAGATTCTGCGTGCAGCCGAACAGGCTTCTGCACAAACCAATCGTGAAATAGCGAAAGCTTAAAAAGCCGACAAAGCCCCCCCTCGCACGTACCAGACTGAACCGCGGATAACCCCTGCGACATATGGCCTTCGTGCAAACAAAGGATGTAAGAGACAATGAGCGTTGATTCACCTGCACGTTTAACACCATCGCATTTCGCGGCGGCCTCCGGCGTCACTGCGGCAATGGGCTCCGCGGATATGGACGTTTTCACCTTCATTCAGATGATTCTGATGGACCGCGCCGGCCTCTACGAAAATCAGATAAAAGACCAAATGGGCGAGATGCAGAAGCGCAATGAGTGGCTAAAGGATGCCAACGCGGCGCTGAGTGCAATGCGAACTGCCCGCCCAACGAACACGGACGACACCGCGGAGTACCCCTCGTTCACAACCCAAGACGGGCGGGAGGTCCGAGTACAGGATTGGTGCGCCGAAAACGGCGTCCCGTTCGAAACCACCGGCGGAGACAATATAGGTCTACAGACTGAATTCGATCAGGGCATCCAGAACATCAAATCGGCTGTTGATGCCGCCAACAATCAGTCGCAGTTGGATATGACCCGGCTTCAGGGCCTGAACGATAAACTTCAGAACGTTATGACGATGATCAGCAACATCTTGCAGAAGTCCGGCAAGCTTATGGAGGCGATCACCGGGAACATGCGGTAAGCGCACCTGCGCCGGGGACTTGCGGAGACGAACGTATCAGCGTCGCCTCGTACTCACCCGGCGCAGCGACGCGGTCGCCGCACTCACGTCGGGCGCTCGGCTGGCTTCGCCCCCTTTCGGGATGAAACCATCACCCTGCTTGCCCGAAGGGGCGCGTGAAGGTAGACATCGTTTCAGATCGTCTGTAACCCTATGGCATAAAAGCGGTGGGGCTTCCTACCCAGGCTGGTGGCTAAGGATGGCGGGGAAAAACGAATGGTAAGCGACGTCGAAACTAGGCGATTACTGACCGAAATCGGGATGCTTGCCTGCGTGACGAACCAGGTAACCGCCGCGGAAAAAATCGCCGCTGGGCTGCAGGCCCTGTTGCCCGGCAGCCGAGAAGCCATCATATGTAGCGGCCTAGCTGCTATGACAGCCGGGAACTACGACGACGCGGCCGCGCAACTTCGCACGTTGATGGAAGCGGGCGATGCCTATGGCGCGGTGTTTCACGCCTTGGCCCTAAAACTGGCGGGCCGCTCATCCGAAGCGGAACGCGCCTTCCTCAACATTCCGACAGGCACGGCGGAGGTCGACGCCCTGGCCGCAGCCTTGCGCTGATCACCGTAGGAAAGAGCGAACGTCATGGAAATCGCCGCAAGCGCTATCGGCAATTCAGCTATATCGGGACAGGGGGCGGCGGCCAAACCGGATGCGCTGCCCAAACAGGCATCCGCCGACGACGTTTCGCAGTTCCAATCCGCCATGGCTGGCCCAGGACAGCCAGCCACCGCAACCGGCACGCCAGAAGGTAGTATCACCGCCAATGGACTGCAGAATATGGCGGCACCCTCTCAGAGATCGTCATCACCGGGAGACGCTATCCTGCAAGGTCTGCAGCGTATGAGCAACGATTTCAGCCAAAAAAGTGGTGAAATCAGCAAGACGTTAGAGTCCGTCAAGCCAGGAGAGTCACTCTCGGCCTCCGATATGCTGCGCATGCAATATGCGATGACGGAAGTCTCGATGCAGCAGGATATGGCCGCAAAGGTCGTTGGAAAAGTAACCCAGAGCCTCGATACATTGCTGAAGGCCCAGTGAATATTCTCCTCCGCACAGCGGAACGGCGCCAGACGGCGGTTCAGCGGTGTTTCCGTTACCTCGGGATGATAACGCTGGTGCTGCTTCTGACCGCGTGCGGCAAGGTTGTCCTGTATGGCCAGCTTTCCGAGCGTGAAGCGAATGATATGCTCGCGTTGCTGCTCCGTTCGGGCATCGAGGCGGAAAAGACTGTCGCGAAGACCGGCGCGACGATCTCGGTCCCGCCGGATCGCGTGCCTGATGCCATGTCGGTTCTGGACGCAGCCGGACTGCCACGGTCACGCTTCACCAATATGGGTGAATTGTTCCAGCGCGAAGGGCTTGTTTCGTCGCCGGCCGAAGAGCGCGTCCGATATATATACGGAATAACGCAAGAGCTATCGCGCACACTGACAACGATCGATGGGGTTTTGGACGCGCGCGTGCATGTCGTCATGCCGGAAAACGACCCGATAAGCGGTAGACAAAGCAAGCCTGCCACCGCAGCGGTCCTGATACGCTATGCCCCGAATACCGCGATCGATTCCATCGTGCCAAAGATCAAGGAACTCGTTTCAAACAGTATCGAAGGCATGTCGTATGATCGCGTCTCCGTGGTCATGGTCCGCGCTGCCGCGGAACCCCTCCCGCCCCCCGTGAAAGAATCATCCGCCCCGGCTCCTTCCCCGCTGGTGATGGTCGGGAGCGTCGTGCTTGGTATATCGGTTCTCGCCAACTTAGCCGCGCTTGGGATGTTCCTTTGGAAGCGCCGTAAGCGGGAGGCCGGCACTTTGGCAGCGGCATCGTGACAGCGACCATCGCTGAAGATCTCGCCGCTCCATGGGGCGGCGCTTTATTGCAGTTTATCGCCGATCCACTGATCAACGCGGCCCCTGAAGCACTTCCGGTGCTCCCCATTGTGGGATCGACCGCTAAAGCACTGACATTCCCCGCGTTGCGGGGACGGCTAGGGCGGGCATTATGTGACGGATCACCTGAAGCAATTCGATCCCTTCAAAAACTTACGCAACACCCCAATACGCGGTTAGCTTTGTTCCCTGCGCAACAGGCCCTCGCTCTGATGGCGTTTGCAACGGCATGGTCCCTGGCGAGCGCCATCGGCAAATTGATCAGGCAAGCCGACGTACGACGGGCCCGCGATAGCCTCGGCGACGAAGCATTCAGCTTCGCCGTCAACCGCGCCCAAATGATGCCACCGATCAATGCAGCCTTAGCGACTGCAATAGGCTTGAATGATCCTTCGCTAGAGATGGACCGCATCGCGGAGCTACGCCCTGGGGCCGCTTTATTCGGTCTAGCCTTGGGACCGCTGCCGAAAGCTGCCATGCAACGGCTGTCGCTGCGTCAGCCCGTTTCGACCTGGTCGGTGGTCTGCACCCATGCCAGGGAGGATGAATCAGGTTCGGCAGCTGTTATTGCGATCCGCCGCATACTGCGTGACCGAGGCATGCCATGTTCCACCTGGTTGAACTAGCGGACCGATCAACGCGTGCCGTGGGGCCAGGTCGGCTTTTGAAAGCCGCCGATGTGGCTGCGCTACTGGACATCGAGCAGATTAAAGCTACCGCCCAGACTGAAGCGCGCAAGATCGTCGAAGAAGCGCAAGCCCAGGCAGAAGCGCTGATTGCCGCGGCACGACAAGACGCGGACGCGCTGAAGGAGCAGGCGCGTCGGGATGGATTTGCGACGGGAGAAGAGCAAATCCAGGATATGTTGCTGGAGATCGCTGAGCGATCCATTGGCTCTGTGGAACGAACAGAAGCGCGAATTATCGATCTAGGCTTGGAGGTCGCTCGGCGGGTCATTGGCGAGCTTGGACCGAACGAGGCAACCTTACGCGCCGCTGTTAGCGGCCTTGGTTTAGCGGCCCGGAGTAGTTTCGTCAGGGTCCGCGTTGCGCCGGCTGCGGTGGGTATGGTTTCTGAACGGATTAAATCGATCCTTCCTGAATCGGCTTCAGGCCTGCAGGTGGATGTCGTCCCTGATGCACAGGTTGCCTATCCAGGGGCCATTCTGGAGACCGACACCGGTTTGATCGACGCAACGATAGAGAGCCAACTAGCCGCCATTGGCCGAGCGCTGAACCACCGTTTAGGGCGCGAAAGGCCGGCGGGAGGTTAGCGATGGACACCGTGCCAGACGATAAATCCGGAACCGGTTTTAACTACTTATTCGATGCGGCGATGGACGTCCTGGATGCGAGCCCATCGTTAGTGGTGCGCGGCAGGGTTCTGCAAGTCGTTGGCACGATCATTCGCGCCACAGCGCTAGGGGCACGGATTGGCGATCTTGTCATGCTGCGCAATCCCGACGGCCAAGAGATCGCAAGTGAGGTCGTCGGGCTGCAACGAGATGCTGCCATCCTGACGCCGCTTGGCGACATACGTGGCATATCAACGCTGACCGAGGTCCTTCCCACGGGGAAGCCGCATATGGCGCCTGTGGGGATGTCTCTACTTGGGCGCGTTTTGGACGGCATGGGCCGTCCAATGGATGTCGCCGAGCGGGGACCGTTGAAGCCTGACGCTTACACCCCCGTATTTGCCGAGGCACCCGATCCGCTTACTCGCCGGCCAATCGACCGGCCGATGCCCTTAGGTGTGCGTGCTCTCGATGGGCCGCTGACCTGCGGCGAGGGTCAACGCATGGGCATCTTTGCCGCTGCGGGCGGCGGTAAATCGACACTTTTATCCATGCTGGTCCGCGGCGCGGCGTGCGACGTCACAGTGATGGCGCTGATTGGTGAGCGTGGCCGCGAAGTGCGCGAGTTCATCGAGCGAGACCTGGGCGAAGAAGGAATGAAGAAATCCGTTGTCATTGTCGCGACATCGGATCGGTCTTCCATGGAGCGTGCTAAAGCCGCCTATGTTGCGACGGCCATCGCCGAATGGTTCCGCGACCAGGGCCTGCGCGTATTATTCCTGATGGACAGCGTGACGCGTTTTGCCCGCGCACAACGCGAAATCGGCCTAGCCGCGGGGGAGCCACCGACGAGGCGTGGCTTTCCGCCGTCAGTTTTCGCCCTGTTACCGCAGCTTATGGAGCGCGTCGGTAACAATTCCAGAGGATCTATTACAGCCTTCTATACAGTATTGGTCGAAGGTGATGACATGTCGGAGCCGATCGCAGATGAAACGCGGTCGATCCTCGACGGGCATATTGTGCTGTCGCGAGCACTCGCAGCATCGCACCATTACCCGGCGATTGATGTGCTCGCCTCAGCATCCCGAGTCATGGGTGCGGTTACGACGCCGCAGCATCGGGAACTCGCCGGTCGGATGCGATCCTTGATGGCTAAGTATAACGAGGTGGAGTTGCTGGTTCGTATCGGCGAATACCAAAAAGGCGCCGATGCGTTAGCCGACGATGCCGTAGCAAAAATAGGCCAAATAAAGGCTTTTTTACAACAAAAGACTCACGACTTGGTCGGTTTCGAGGACATGCTGCAACAATTCGAAGCCGCCGTCGGATGAGCCTGTCCGTTATCCGACGCGTGCGCGATGTGAAAAGATTGCGCGCGGATCGCGCTGAACAGACATATCGCCGCGCGCGCGCTTTCCTGGCACAGGCTGAAGGAGCGGTTGCGGAGGGGAGGCGCGTTTTGGCGGCATGGATCGAGGACCAGCCGACCAAAATCGCGGCGATTTACGAGCCAGCCATCGGTGCAGAGTTGGATCTTAAAGACCTGGATACTCTCAAACGGCGTGTCATCGCCTTATCGGAGCATCGGTTGCTTCTGGAACATCGCGTTCGAGATTTAGAGGGTGCAGCACGTCAGGCGAAGGAAAGAATGCAAGAAGCTGCCGAGTCTCAGGCCAAAGCGCGACGTGGCGTCGACAAATTCAACGAACTGACGG
>Ga0164297_10003674_pt1 | contig 14146 bp, 10 predicted proteins | sample GEODES058metaG_FD_113539 | JGI IMG/M metagenome (GOLD analysis project Ga0164297, IMG submission 113539) | Dystrophic lake water microbial communities from Trout Bog Lake, Wisconsin, USA - GEODES058 metaG | ecosystem: Environmental > Aquatic > Freshwater > Lake | place: USA: Trout Bog Lake... | reverse complement strand
TCTACCGGGCGCGCGACTTGTTGCTGATGTCCCACTTGCAGGAGAATGTGCAGCACATGGACATCAGCACTCAGATTCTGTTCAACCGCACCATGGCGCAGCTCGGTCTGGCTGCGTTCCGCGCAGGCTTGGTGGCTGAGGCGCACGGGTGCTTGCTGGAGCTGTACCAGGGCGGCCGAGTGAAGGAGTTGCTCGCCCAGGGCGTTGCACTGTCGCGGTACCACGACAAGACGCCGGAGCAGGAGAAGCTTGAGCGTCGCCGTCAGATGCCGTTCCACATGCACATCAACCTGGAGCTCCTGGAATGTTGCTATCTCATCTCAGCCATGCTGCTTGAAGTGCCCACCATGAATGTGGCAGCACATGAAGTCCGTCGCGCGAAAGCGAGCCGCCAGCCCTTCTGGAGACTGGTGCAGAATTACGAGCACCAGCCGTTCACGGGGCCCCCGGAGAGCGTTCGCGACACCGTGATGGCCGCCACCCAGTCCCTGCTGAAGGGTCACTGGCAGTCCTGCGCGGACTCGCTGGCGGCGCTGCCTGTGTGGGGTCTCCTGCCGCAGCGCGAGCGCGTGCTGGAATCGTTGCGGACACGGATCAAGGAGGAGGGGCTGCGGACGTACCTGTTCACATGCGCCGCGCATTACAGCAGCCTCAGCCTCGAGCAGCTGGGCGACATGTTCGAGCTGCCGCCGAGCCAAGTGCATAGCCTGGTCAGCAAAGCCATCGCGTCGGAGGAGCTGCGGGGAAGCCATGACCAGCCCAGCGGGTGTGTGGTCATGCACGAACAGGAGCCGAGCCGGTTGCAGCAGTTGGCGGCTACGTTTGCTGATAAGGCCGCAGTGCTTGTGGATGCGAATGAGCGCGCCATGGAGGCGCTGCTGGGCGATGTTGCAGGCGGTGGGGATGGACCATACCCGCTGGGCGGAGCGTCTGCAGGTGCCATGGGTGGTGCTGGTGGACAGAGACGGGACCGGCAGCAGCGCCAGGGCCAGCCTTGGGGCGACGGCGCTGACCGCGGTGGCGGAGCTGGAGGGCGGCCACGCACTGGGCCGCGGGGCGGCGGCGGCGCCAGAGATGGCGGCGATGGCGGCCAGCGCGGGGGTGGAGGCGTGGGCGGCCAGCGCGCAGGCGGCCGTCCAGGGGGCTACGGCAGCCGACCAGGCGCTGTTGGCGGGGGAGGCGGCGTCGGCGGTGGCTTCGGTGGCCAACCCGGGAACTGGAGCGGCGCTGAGGCCGATGCCTTTGGTGTGGAGCGCTATGCCAGCTTCGGAGGCCGGTCGCGCGAGCGCAGTGGCGGCGGGCGGTACCAGGACACGACAAGCACGCTGGCTGGGTACACGCGCGAGCCGCTGGAGCGGCGGAGCGATCCGCGGTTCAGGACGCAGCGCAAAGATGACCGAGCGGAGCGCATGGTCAGCCTCCAAGGAAGGGGGGAAGCAGCTGACTGGCGCAAGTAGAGACGCAGGCACACATGGGGATGTCATACATCGCTCGTCATTTGCGTACATGAACACACCTGGAAGCCCCTCGCCAAGTCACATTGAGTCATGGCCTGGCTCATGTCCTCTGCGGCGTGGCTGCTGCGCTCCGCCGCTTTCCGTCAATTCACGGGCAGACGCCCCGTGAGCGACCACCCATCTGTTGCAGAGCCCGCGTATGACGGCCCCGACCTGCTCACGGCGCTGCCGGAGGACGTTAAGGTGCAGCTGGCAGTGCGCGTGCTGTCGCCAGTGGAGGTGGCGCGCTTAGCGTGCACGTGGTGCGTTCCCTAGCTTCTTCTCTCTTCTTGTTCCGCAGCCCGACGTGACTCGCACCCTGGGCCCCCCGCAGCCACGCGTGGCGGTCATTTGTCCAGTCCGTGGGAGTGTGGCGACTGAAGCACGCAGCTTTGGGAGTTGGGCCAGCTCTAGCTGAAGACGTGACGACGAAGGTCGCTCTGGAGGCGCTGTACAAGGCCTTAGACGCCGCCTGCGTCGTGACTCCCGCTGCGCAATGTGATTTTGCTTGGAAAGACCACGAGCAGCACTGGTCGCTTGCGCAGCACCTGCAGCATCCATTTGTGAGCGAGATTCTCAATGGCAGTCTTTGCCCGTCGGAGGTGATGCTCCTTCGGATGGTGTGGTGGTTTGACATCTGCTCAGCTTTCTCCCTGCCTCCTGGCATCTGGCTCCTGCGCTTCCGAGTCAAGATGCATCAAATTGACCAGCTGCGTAACCTGCAAGTCAAGGTGGAGGTGGAGGACGCGGATGCAGCGTGCGATGTGTGCATCCAACTGGGTGATCACTGGCCTCGCAGCCCACATGATGTGTCAGACGTAGATGAAACTGTGGAGAGCATCCAGTCGGCGTCGCCGTGCAAACGAGTACAATGCCCAGTGCGCCGAATGGTGATGTCGTCCGACGCAGTGCAGCACGGTTCTGGGCCCATTGTCAGAGCAACCGGAAACGCACTGAACACCTGGTTGTACGTTACTGCGGCTGTGGTTCATATCCCTGCACGTCCTGGACGCACTGGCGTACGCATGCGCGCACGGTTGTTTGACCACAGCAGTGGGACAATGTACATCGGATGGGCGGTCGACGCGCTCCAGGCGATACCCTTGCACGATCCCACACGCTGGCCGCTGCCGGGCAAGGCGGCGCTTGAGTTGGAGGGATGCCACCTGTGACGGCAGAAAGGAGGCGTGTTTCGTAACCACAAGGTCAACCAAGGTTTGCTTCTCCAAGAACTGTTGGAAGCCATACCTTCGCCTGCCCCTGGGCTCGGTCATGCAAGCACTGCGCGCCCTTTTCTTGGCAACAACTGCGCTGCTACTGTGCGCCCGCCTCGCTGATGCGACGCCGGCACGCGTGTTCGATGTCACAAGCGATGAGTCGTCCAGCGGCGGAGTGCGCGTTTTCGCAAGGGCAGACCGCGGAAGCGGCCCACCAATTAATCTGTGGCTGCATTATCACATCAATCTGGGTGGCAACACAAGCAGCGTGCCGATGACTTTTGGCAGCGGCGTGTGGACTACAACTGTTCATGTCAGCGACGCAGGTACAGGTGGTGCTGTCACGCGCGGGTCTCTATTTCGTTTCAGCGTCGTTGCCTACTCCGCGGGCGATGCTTCCAGCGAGCAGGCGCGTGCAGTGGGTGTTCCTACCGTCGTGTCAGCTGGTCATGTCCAACAATCGTCACGCAGCAAGCTGCCAATGCTGCACTGGTTTGTGGCAGATCCGGAGGCTGCACGCACCGACACGCCCACTCCAGGAGCAGTTTTCTTTGATGCTGGAGATGGTGGCGGACTGCGGTACTATGGCAATGTGAGTGCCCATCGGGGGGGTTCGGAGCGCCACACTGGTCTTCCCAACCAGTGGAACAAGGGGAAGAGTAAAGACTGGCCGAAGACTAACTTTAAGTTTTCGTTCCATCACGAGGTGCTTGCGAATGGCAGCATCAGCACGGCCAGCAGATCGGCGTTCACGTGGCAACGAGGGTTGCCCGCTGTCAAGGGCATCGTCGCACATGGCCTGTACCAGGAGAGCGGGCCCGCGAGCTACATGCGCAAGACGCTGGCGCTGCGTTTCATGGACGCGCTGGGTGTGCCTGTGGCCAGTTGGCGCTACGTTCGGCTGATGCAGAACGGCGCGTTTTATGGGCTCTATGTGCTCGTGGAGGAGATCGACCAGTCATTCTTGAAGCGCAAGGGACTGGATGCAGACGGGGCTCTTTTCAAAGCAGATCACTGGAAGTACAGCAATCTGCGCGCCCCGGAAATGCATTCGGAATGCCCTTTTACAGCGCCAGACTACGATTATTGGCCACGCGGTCAGGGCAAGTGCCCGCTTATCTTTCCCGAGCTGGGCGAGGCACGAGGCGTCACGCCACACATAACAGCACTGGAAGAGTTCGCGACGCGCATCAATGCTGGCGACTTGTCTGGCCTGGACCAGAACGCTGTGGTCACTGAGATGGCTGTCCAGACGGCGATGCTGCACCAGGACCGATGTACAAAGAACCGCTACTACCATCACGACATCAAGACAGGTCGGTGGACGATCATCCCATATGACCTCAAGGACACGTTCGCAACTGATAATCGAGGCGATGGCCGCAACTGCCTGGCGGAGGGGAACGCGTGCAGCAACACGCCCAGTTATTGCATTCTCAGCTGCGAGGCGTTCAACAGTCCGCTCTTCTGTGATTCCGGCCACCCACAGGACACGTTCCCGGAGTCCGATGGCCGCAGCACGTGGAACCACCTGAATGACGCCGTCCTCAAGAACCCACAGTGGCGCGCAGCCTACTTCCGCAAACTGCAGTACGTGATGGGCAGCTTCCTCAGTACCGGGTGGCTGCAGTCTCAGGTGGCGCAAATCAAGGCTCTCATTCAGTTAGACGCTCAAGAAGATGATGCGCGCTGGCATGCAGGTGACATCGACGTTGGCGTTGTGGCGCTGCTACAACAAATATACACGCGGCACTCGCAACTCTACAGCACCTACGGCGGCATGATCAATGCCGGCGCTGGCGGCAACTGGACGCTTCCGCAGCCAGGTGCGGCTGCGCAGGTCTTTAGTGTCCGCCCTATGGCGGACGCGCCTGCACCTGTGTCTACCACCGGGGCATTCTCAGACGACGCACAAGAAGACCCTGCGTTCAGCACTAGCAGCAGCAGTGAGCACGCGGCGATGTACAGCGCTCCGGCTCCGGGACCAGGTAGTGGTGGCGGAGAGCTGGCGTTCGGCAGGGTGTATGGACGAGCGCCTGTGTGAGATGCAACAACTCTGGCTCGTCACTAGATCTAATCTTCTCCAACGACAACGTAGTCTACTCACAACTTCAACTGCTCTACAATAATGTCCCACCTCTCCACTCATGCTTCCAGGCTCAAATCCGGGTGCGGAATGATAACCAGGTGGATGCGCATCGCCTCATAGAAAGGCGGCGTCAACGGCAGCAATCCCTCTGCCAAGGCCGGTGCATCACTAGCCGTGTTCTGCATGAGCGCGGACACCCACCCAACACGGTCCATCATACCCGCCGACGCCGCAGCGGACACAGCCGCCAGCGCATCGCTCAGCTCCGCGCATGCGGTGAGATACACATCAGTGCGTCCCATGGCGAGATGCTTCACTAGCCAAGCAGCCTCAGAGAGCATGTGCAGAGATGTGAGGTACACTCGCCGCATATCAGCCAGCCAGGCAGCCGCACCAGGTGCGAGCGCCATCGGCCCCGTCGATGTCCCCGCAGCAGCCGCGAGACGGGCGCGATGAGCAGCCGCAGCGGCGCCCGTCTGCGTCATAAGCTGCCACAGCACGGACTCGAGAGGGCTCTGCCGCCCAGCCAGGAGCCTCCACGCCGGGGCGCTCATCATCCGGTCTGAAGACTGTCCACCGCCAGTGCCATTCGAGAAGCCGCCGTTCATCTCGCTGGGGGTGGTGTATCTGTTCATCCCAGGCGGACGCGAACCAGTGCTAAGAGCTGCCAGGGCGGCTCGAGCAGCGCCGCCTGTCGCCACAAACGCTCTGCGCACTGTCTCGTAATTGGATGCTGAACGATGCAGCTCCTCGATGACACGTTTATCGAGGAAACTGACGCCGGAGTCCGTGAGCATGGGCCGGAGGGAAGAGCCGGCCACCAGGCCCCGGTAGATTGGGGCCATCGGCACAAACTGCGTGGCAATAAATGCTCGAGTCTCATCCATGCCTGCACCTCGGGGTAAGTACATAATACCGTTCTGCTGCTGCTGCTGTTGCTGCTGGTTCGCAACGTTTGTGTAGTGCTGATGCTGATATCCGGCACCGCCAAGGCTTGCAGTCGGACCGCCGCCTTCACTCGCACCAAACTGGCCAGTCACACGCTGCCGGCCGTAGGAGAGGAGGGCGCTTCCGCCGCCCACAGCGGGTGTGCTCCCCGATGGCAAATTCCCGTCGGCAACGTCTGCATATATGCCGTACACGGTGCGCTTCGCCCGTCGAACAGGCAGTTCTGGCAGCGTCTCCGGCGAGGAAACGGGCCGTCTCATGGTCTTGTGCACCCTGCACGCGGGGCATTGGCGGGTCAAGGTGGGAGCCTTTGAATGGTTCATGCCCCCACCCCGGGGTACGCACCAGATGTCACTCTTGTAGTTCCACGCGCGAGCGAGCCCGATCATATGCGTCTGCGCGACGCACGAGCCGTGGGGGTCAGAACGGGACGCCACAGTTGCTGAGCTATGAACGCTGCATGGCACACTCGACTCGCCTTTCGCAGCTCGCCCACATTGGCGGTGCCACGCAGCACACGAGTCACAGGCTCCATTGTCGGCTCTGAATCAAGCACGTCCGCCTGAGCAAGCACAGTCAGCGTCAGTGTTCTGCGTCCTTTGGTCCGCTGTATGGACACTGCACAGGGAAGGTCACGCACCAGTGCACGCCGGTCTTTCGGACTCGCCCACTCCGGCGTACGTGTCAACAGACGGCGCAGCCGCTTCTCGCCTGCGTGTGCAGAGGAGCAGTGCGGAGCGTCAGCAACGGCCTTGGGCGCATCTCAGGCCGGTCACAGTCTGTACGTAAAGGTGTCCGTACGACCTCTTCGCCGCGTGTGCGTCCCCGGGGCGAGCAAGCAGCGCACCGTTCTTAGCACCCGCTTGGCCGAGCAACATCCAGTTATCTTCTTCCTCACGAGGCGGCGCCTCGAGACAGCTGGCAGCACGGAGAACACACAGGCGTGTCAGTGGGCGTGTTTGTGGGAGGCACGCAGCTGTTGCTTGCCCGACACAAGTGCAGGTGACGCAGGACACACAGGCGACACGCACAGGGTGCAACCAGGCTCGTGGTCCGAGTCCAGGCAACGCAGGAGGAGTGGCTGTGTCACGGTGATGGGGGCAGCTCCTTCTTCTCCGCCGTCCCGTCCGTCGCCTGTCTCGCCAGGGGGCTCCGACTCTGGCTCGGACATGGCTGTGTGCGTGCTGCAGGAGAGAGGCACCAAGAGGGGCGCCGAGTGGAGGCCTGTTGTGGAAAAGTGAACCTGCCCGACTGGCTTTCCACCAAGCGTCCTCGACACCTGGAACAGTACGCAGGCCCTGTGGAAGACACCGAGGCAGGTTGTACGACGTCAGTTGTACTGTTTAAGACCAGTTGCGTCGCCGTTGAGGCCAGGGCGAAGAGGCAGCAACATAGCAAGGCCTTGCAAGCTGGTGCTTTCACACCACACGCGCCTGGAATTCACGCTTGCTACGCGTTGCAAAGCAAGAGGAGTGTAAAGCCTTGGCCAGGTGTCTCCGCGACGCGTGCTGCGAGTGCTGTCGTCATCAAAGTCGTGCACTGTGCGCCAAGGCGAGTTATCCGCCGTCGCCCAAGCTCTGCGAAACAACGGAGTAGCTTAAGGAGGGCTGCACACAACAAACACACACACACACACACACACACACACACACACACACAGATGGCGGACTTTGCGCAGCGGTTGTCAGGTGGAGACCCTGCCGCGTATGGTCAGTATGGTGGCGCAGGCCTCGACACAATGGGCAACGACTACTACGGGGATAACACGCGTAACGAGGTGCGTTTCGTGTCTCCACACACGTGTGTGGATCCTGGCAACGGTGTGCGAGGCTGAACAGGGAGACCCCCTCTCTCTCTGTTCCTGCCAATTCCACTGCCGTCCTGCGCCGCTGCAGCCGCACTATACGTGTCACGCCGCGTGCTTTGTTTCGGACACGGCTGCTGCATTCGCTGCCTCCGGACCGCGAGTGTGTGGCGGCGGGCGGTGCCGCAATGGAGACGTCTCGCTCTAGGAACCTCCCATGGGGACGAGATCAACTGCTGCGCCCGCCACTCGCTTCTGACACCCTCACTGCCGCCCTCTCCCGCCGCGTTTAACACCTCTCAGACACCGGGCGCGTACGACACATACAACACAAGCGCCATGCACGCCGCCCTGGGTGACGCAAGCGGCAGCCTGTACGCCGGCCAACCCACGGTCGGCGAAGCTGCAACCTCCTACGCAGCGGCTGCCTCACTGGGTGGGGGTGGCAGCATGAACCCGGACGTGTTGGAAGCGCGCCAAGAGGTGGCGGTGCTGGAGGCTGCGGCTGCGGTATTGGAGGAGAAGCTGGCAACTGCTGCGCTGGAGACCGCGGCTGCGCGTGAGTCTCAGGCGCGGGCAGAGGAGAAGGCGCAGGCGTTAGCGCAGGAGAACCAGTGGTTGCAGTCTCGCCTGGTGAGCTTGCAGGCCGAAGGCGAGGGCGAAGCCTTGGAGGCTCAGGACCAGGTGACCAAGCTTAAAAAGGAGCTTGCGAACGAGAAGAAGGAGCGCGAGGCTGCGCAGCTGGCGATGAAGGGGCATTTGCAGGAGTTGCGTGTGGGCGCTTCCGCCGTGGGCGCCAAGATTGCTCTCACAGAGCAGTTGGAGAAGCTGAAAGGCACCATCGCACCGCTGCAGGCTGCGCTGGAGGCGGAGCGCGCCTGGTCCAAGGAAATGGAGAGCCAGTTGGAGGCTGAGAAGACGGCGAAGCTTGCACTGGCAGCAAAGAGCAGCGCGATGGTGAAAGCTCTTCGCCAACAACTGGACGACGCCAAAATGTCGGCTGTTGCTGCCCGCGCGCAGTCCAGCACGCCGAGTGTGTACGCCTACTCACACGCACCGCCCCCGTCGTCGATGGAAGGCTCTGCATATGGCGGCCTTGGTGGAGGCGCTGAGCAGGAGGCTGATGCAAAGGCGGCGATGGAGGAGCGCCAAGCACTTGCTCGCGAAGTGGATTTCTTGAAGGACCGGGTGAAGGTGCTCACTGATGCGCTGGACAAGGAGAAGACGGCTGCTCGGGAGCGCGAGTTGCGGCAGAAGGGCAAGTTCGACGCACTGTTGGAGAAAGCGCTGAGCGAGCATGATGCGGGTCAGGCTGCTGCTCTGGCTGCGCAGGTGGGTGAGCTCCAGGCAGCACTGGAGCATGCGTTCGAGCGGGAGGCTGAGCTGAAGCAACAGCTACAAGCGATCACCGGCGTCGCCGTGCGGTGAGCAGAGAGGACGAAGACAAGGAGTGCTATGTTGCACACAGTGACTGTCTTAAAAAATGTCACTCTGCAATTTGTCTACGCGCCTATCGGCACCAAGCGTCTAGCTGAAGGCCAACGTTGCATCCACATGGTCAGGTCTTGCCGCGCGCGGCGGCTCGCGCATCGTATCACTGCTTGTGGGTGCACCCCAACTAACTAAGATAAATACTCCAAAAGTACTCACGTTCCAACAGCTTACATGGAGAAACGCGAAAGAAAAAAAGAGGACATCTGCAGCACAAGGCAATCACACCGGTGCCTGTGCCAGCGCCAAGGCTGCCGCGGCGCGAGCCAGGGCATTCACGGCAATGCCCACATCTTGCGAAGCAACATCACGCAGACCAGAAGGCATGGCGGCTACAGATGAGACAGCCCCTCGGGCAGCCAGCAACGCTGCGTTCACCTCCGTGCGTGCAAGGGCGAGCAGCGAGGCTGCAGCGGCGCCCTGGAACACCACTCCGGAGGCAACCGGTGGAGGGAGGGCAACTGCGACGGGGGCCATGGGGAGTGCAATCGGGGCGGCAGCAGCTGGGGGCAGCACAGCCGTGAGGGCCTGGAACGGCGGCGCGCTGATGGCGCTCAGAGGCAGTGGAGACAGCGACACCGCGGGGGCGGGGGCCTTGCTTGCCACTGGCGGAGGAGCCACAGGGGCAACTGTCGTCGCCGGGGTCTGGGAGGCAGGCGCAGCCGCGGGAGCTGCGTGTCCATTTGCAGTGGCAGCCGGCGGAGCGCTTACGTTTCCGTTGCTGCTGCTCTGCGGCATCTGCGCTGGCTTGGTCAACCCGTGCTTGTCGTGGCCATTCTGGTGCTCGCCGTTTGCGCTGGCAACACTGCCATTCTGCTGCGGCTGAGTCGTCTTGGTGCCGCCACTACCACTACCACTGCGACGGGAAGACGCAACAGACGCGACATCGTCACCCGCAGCGGCTGCCAGTTTGCGCGCTGAGCGCCACTCTTCTTCCGTAACAGCGTTGATCAGCGCCGCTTCCGCCGCAGCTGCTTCAGCGCGCTCCTTCCAGTGCCCACCTTGTGCCATGAGCTCCTGTCGACGAGCCTCCAACGCAGCATCCTCAGCTGCCCGGCGCGCCGCCAGCTTCTCCGCAAAGATCAGCTTCTCCTTCGCGTTCGCCAGCGCATCCCCGGTCTGGCGGTTCTGCACATCATCCGGGCTGCTCGCGCGATCATGCAACGCACTGCCTGCTGATCCAACGCCAGTGCTCTCGCTGCCGCCCTCTTGCTGCAATTTCTTGGCACGCGCAGCTGCAGCCTTGGCAGCGGCTGCATCACGCTTGCGTCGGGCTGCAGCCTCAGCCGCCTCCTTCGCGGCGCGCTGGCGTGACATCTCCTCAGCGACAGCGCGCTCAGCTTCCTCGGCAGTTGCTGCTGCACGCAACTCAGCCGCCCGGAAAATACTCTCCTGCAGCGCAGGGAGCACGAGATGAGCCCCGATGGGTGCCCCCGGGTCGATTGCACACAAGTTAACCAGCCGTGCCTCGGAATGGCACAGCGTCGCCGCGCAGCGATCAGCTTTGCGCTCCCACTCTCGGGCGCGCTGCTTGAGGGAGTCAAACAGCATGCGCCCCGTCTCTTGGCTGTACAGCTGACGCAGCACATCGCTGTCGACGCGTGCCATGGCTGCATCACGCGCGGGTGCGTCGTCGCCGGCGATGTCGGCAGCCAAGGTCTTCAGCGTGTGTCGCCACGTCTCGAGACGCAGGACCTCACGCTGCGCAGCTTCCTCCGCAGCGCGTGAGCCATCGCGGGATTCGACCAGCGCGTTGAGAGAGCTGCTGCGCTGCGCCAGCTGGTTCATCAGCTGAGCACGCTCTGCTGCAATGCTGGCTGCGACAGCCGAAGACGACGGCGCCTCAGCGCCATGCTCGAGGCTGCCGCCATTGCCAGCTGTACCGGATGCGGACCTCGCATCCAGCTCTTCGAGCTCAGCTTGAAGGCGCCGGTATTCCGGGTGTCCGCGTGTAACCTTGGCATGCGCTACCCGCACCGCCGCCTGGTGCGCAGCCGCTTCGCCAGCGAGTAACAGTACTTTTACAGCACATAGCACATCTTCTTGTGCAAGAGCGGCGGACACCAAGGCCGGAGTGAGAGTCACACCGCGCTGCCCGCCTGACGGCGTCGATGCATCCGCCGCAAGGAGAGCAGGCACGCCAGCCTGCTCAGCAGCGAGGCGTCCACGCAGGACGTCCGCAAGCAGAGTTTTCGCTTGCTGGCGCTGCTCCACCAACGCTGCATGCTCCATGCATCCCCGCTTAAGAGCATTGTACGCGGATTCAGCCGCGGAACGGAGCTCGTCGGGGCGCAGCGTCTTACCTGGCACACCCGCCATGGGTGAACCCGCCAAGCTGGTCTGCGCGCCGGTGCGTGCTTTCTCAGCAGTGTTGACAATCTTGCCAAACACCCAGTCGAGGACGAGGCCGCCGCGCGGGCAGTCCACACACGGTGACTGCACCTTTACTGCTTGCGGCGATGAGCCGTCACCGTTGTTGCCGCCGCTGGAGGCTGCTTCCTCAGGCTCCAAGCCGTTGGCAGTCACTCTGCAAATGCGGCCGGAATCACCCATCTGGCGCTGCTCCAAATGTTTGAGCCACTTTGCATTCACATACATGGTCTTGGCTGCCGAGGATGGCGTCGCCGTGTCATTGTCATCACTGCCACTGCCACTGCTGCTGCTTCCGTTGGCTGGGCGGCCATCATCGTAGGGCGTCAGCGAGAAGAGGTCCACATCCTCGATAGCCTCTCCAGACGCGCATGCCGCTGGGTCTGCCCGCTCGGCAGCGAACTCGGTGAGCTTATCGATGCAATGGTCGTACATGGCAGCAGCATCCGTGCTGTTCAGATGGTTCTCCAGGTCCGCCAAGTCGATGTCGATCAAGCCACCGGGTGGAGGCAGCGGGCTGAAGCGCTTCGCAAGCTGAGGAGATAAGCTGGCCAATGCAGCCGCGATGGGCGCAGACACAGCATCACACAGAGCTGCATCTTCACCGCGCAGCTCCTCCAATATACCCGCCACTTGCTCGCAATGATGCCGGCTTGTCGCCTCAGCCGCAGCATCAGCACCCAGACGGCGCGCGACACCGCCATGAGTAGAGTCACGCCCGCGGGCGAGGTCGTCGTTGAAGGCCGCAGTCGCGTTCCGCACGCGCTCCAGGAGTGCTCCACATCGCGCACGCATGTCTTTTTCTTCCTGCGTGGGCGGCGTGAAGCCCTCACGCAGCGGCAGCGCGCTGGTTGAGTCAAGGCCGAGGTCGGCCGCCAGCTTGGTGCGCATGTGAGCCCGGAACGCGTCTGCGGAGGGCACTTCCGGCTCGTCTGAATGGTGCAGAACGTGTGTCAGTGCGACGCTGTGACACTGCAGCACGTGTGCATGCAGTCGAGGCACGTGCAGCGCGCGTTCCCAGAACTGGATAAACTGGCGCATGGGGGATACTCTCCCACCTTCTCCGGCGAGGACCCACCTCCAGCGTTTCCACGTCCCGTGCTCCTTCATCCGGCTCACCGCGTCGCCCAGGATGTGGGGCAGAGTGTCGCCTGCAAGGTCTGGCGGGGGACGAGGGGGAGGGAGGGAGTCAGCAGGGTGTGTGGCACTCCAGCTCCTTAGCGGCTCCATGGCCCGTTCGAGGCCGCCGACACGCGTGCGGTGCGCCACTCTTGTTGCCAAGCGATCCAGGTGTGCGGCGGAAGCAAGAAGCCGGGAAGTCACTGCGTGTGCGCGCCGCGCCGGGAGGTGCGTACCAACGTCAGCTGAAGCCGCCTTGCCGTCCAGGTCCGCCAGCGACACGCGAAGCAGCGCGTGGCGCTCGGCCTTGCTCAGCGCCTCCCAGTGCGGGCGCGCGAACTCCATCCGCGTGTCCCGGTCCAGCGTCGCCGTGCCATTCGGTTCCTGCAAACAAGAAGGATGAGTCACTCCCGAATCGCCGGACGGGACGGCAAGAACGCAGGCCACTCGCAGCTTGACCGCCGAAGAACACAGAGCAACAAGCAACGCAACAGGCGCGGACAACGCGCCTCGTCTTTCGCGTGCTGAGCCTTCCGTCCACCAGACTTGCTTTTCGACCCCTTCTTGGCGCCCATGACCCGAGCAAGGGCAGGAGTGACGCACGGACAGGCGCAAGACGGACAGCCACACGCACAGCAGCGGTCCCAGACACAGCGGCCCTGCGATTGGCCACCCGCTTGACTCCGGCGCCTGCGTCAGCGCCTTTGCTAAGGTCCCTTCCGCGAGGACCGTTCCTTCGCGCGGGTCAAGCGTGTGCGGGCGTCGCACGGGGAAAGGGTGACTGCGCGCTTGTCACGGCGACAGGAGCTGTGGGGCGCCTGCTGTGCTCCGAGATCAGGCTTCTGCGCACGAGGCCACACTCGCGGGTGTGGACGTGCGCGTCTGTTGCACCTCCTGGAGTACGAGAGAGAGCACAGACGCAGGCAGCTGGTGTGAGCTCACACAGTAAGCATGGCACCAGCAAAACAGGCGGCGAAAGGAGGAGGCAAAGGTGGTCGCCGGGTGCGTTGTTGTGATCTCTGATGGACTTTGGCGGCGCACTGGTGGGCAGTGGAGCACTGTGTGTCGGTTGAGCGGTGTATGTCGTGTGTGCAAGGGTGGCCTGTGGACGCGCGTGCGCGTCCGGGGTTCCGCTGTTGAACTGCGCCCCAACTTCCAAGCCTTCCCTACGGGGGCTGCTTCCGGAAACATCGACACTGACAGCGCGCGCCACACGGCCCCGGAACCAGGCGCCTGACACCTCTGACGACGTGAACGTCAGCCTCGACGACGTGCGGCCCTTCTGGTGAGCACGCAAGGCCGCTTTGCAGAGCCTCTTTCCCTGCTTCTCGACGCCTAAGAGGTTGTTGCCCTCTAACACCCACGCGCCCACCCTCCCCAGGGAGAGCTTGTCTGCAGACCAGAAGTCGGAGCTGCTGCGTGTCACCGTGTCGGACCTGCGCCAGTTTGCGGCGCAGCTGGACGAGGCGCAGACGGTTCAGACACCAGGCCTGTCAGCACAGGGCACTTCTCCTGACGGCGGCGACTTGCCGCCACAGCCGCTGGTGGACGCCCTCGACGCGGCTCTGTTCCGGAAGCAGGTGTCTGCGCTACACAGCTGGCGGGAGTGGGT
>Ga0164297_10003673_pt1 | contig 14153 bp, 9 predicted proteins | sample GEODES058metaG_FD_113539 | JGI IMG/M metagenome (GOLD analysis project Ga0164297, IMG submission 113539) | Dystrophic lake water microbial communities from Trout Bog Lake, Wisconsin, USA - GEODES058 metaG | ecosystem: Environmental > Aquatic > Freshwater > Lake | place: USA: Trout Bog Lake... | reverse complement strand
ACATAATCAAACGCTATAGCATCATGCACCAGCGGTGCCTTGGTCCTGTCTACACTCATAGTTGGTATTTTAGCCAAAGATAACGCAGGAAATGATTTTAGCAGGACAAGCTGATGAAAAACCCCCATTAGTGGCTCCCCAAGCCACCTAAAGGGGTCTGTACCGATTATTTCGGGGATGAGGTTAAAATCTAAATAAGACACCCCACGGTAGGGGCAGAAAATCTTCTGCCCCTACCAACACACCAATACAAAAAAATAACACCATCCCTCTCTCTCCTATGCCACCGATAAAACCCTCTTCGAAAAAACACAAAAAATAACACCATCCCTCTCTCTCCAAAGGGAGAGAGGGAACGAGAGAGTGAGGTCTATAAAAAATTAATACCCCTACACGGTAGGGGCAGAAAATCTTCTGCCCCTACCAACACACCAATACAAAAAAATAACACCATCCCTCTCTCTCCTAAGGGAGAGAGGGAATGAGGGAGTGAGGTCTAAAAAAAATTAATACCCCCCTACTAGGGGCGGAAAATCTTCTATACAACCACTACACCTTACAAACCAAAAACAAAAAACTACACCATCCCCCGCTCTCCCAAACCACCAAAAAGAGCCTGTCCGGATTATTTCGGGGGTGAAGTCTAAAACCATTTTTCGCAACTCCTTACATTTTAAAATTGATTGGGATTTTTCCAGGAACAAATTTGACCTTGCCTATAGTGATTCAATCAATATCCCAAAAATCAGGCTTAATATCTAGAGTGGCATCCATTCAAAAAGAGACAGATTTCAAACCCGCCGATGCAAAACGCTTAAAAAAGCGTTTTGAAATCCGCAAGTCGCACGGTTGGTACAGGTGACTCTGTCCAGGGATAAAGGGCAGAATCTAAAAGATAATAATAAAAATAGCCATCCGCGGACGTATCCCCAAATATGTCCGGTCGGAGAGGCCGAAGCATCGCTACTGAAAAAATAATATGAAATTACGGGAGTATTTTGTGTACTATCATACCCAACCGTTACCCATCTATTAGTTGTATCGCAGAAATGAATGCGCTGGGCATGCGTATTGACGCCCTGTAGCAGCCCCGCCAAGAGCATTAAAAAACCGAATTTCCAACCAATTATTTTACGCCTCATAATAACCATTTATTGACCTGCTATCCCCCGCTCTCCCAAGCCACCCAAAGGGCCTGTCCCGATTATTTCGGGAACGAGGTTTAAAAATTTATAAACCCTGTTGGTAGGGGCAGAAAATCTTCTGCCCCTACCTGTACATCCTACAAAAATCTCACCATCACTCCACCCTTACCACCTTTCCCCTAAACTCCTTCCCTGTCTCCACATCCCTCAACCTATAAAAACTAATACTGCCTACCGGCAACAACGCGCCTATCGGTATCTCTTGCAGGTCATGAATGTTGATACTTGTCACTCGTCCCAATACATCGGTCATGGTCAGAACACCCTTATGTATTACCTGCGAACAATGCAGTACCGTTTGGCTGTTGGCAGGATCAGGATAACAAACTACCGACTCCTGCTGCGCTGCACCCCCATGCGGCACCGACAATGAAGCACAATCATTGGTAAAATAAACCGTATCAGAAAAATTCGGGAATGGGGTAGCAAAAGGGTACGGATGTGCAATGTTCATAGGAATAGAATCTATAAATGAATTTGAAAAACACCTCAACTGTTCATGAAATCCACATTGCATAAAAGCATCAGGTTTAGAAAGGCTTCCCAATCCCTCTATTGTAGTATAGATTCTATTTTCACCTTGGTTGCAAAACTCATTCCAATGGCTATCAATTTCCATTAACGTCTGACGTCTGTAGTATTGACTCCCAATTGCCACAGAATCGCTAAAAACAACACTATCTTTGATAGGATCAGTTTGAGAAGCTGCGTAATATCCAAAACTAGTAAAATGAATAGTATCACCTACTAATAGATTGTAATTGTAAAGAGGCACTCCAAAACCACTTCCAGAAGGCAAAAAATATACAATCCCAGTCGAAGTGTCTTCTCTCACTTGAAAAAAACCTATTGGTCCTAAGCCAAAGTATACATCAATAGCCGAATCAACCAAATAGTAATAATAAAATCCATCTGCTGCAGTATCACCTATATGCCCTGTTCCGGCATATGAACTACTATAATAGTAGTAGGAAATAATGGGTGAATGCTCAGCACTATCATACCCCACCGTTACCCATCTATTAGTTGTATCGCAAAAATGAATGCGCTGGGCATGCGTATTGACGCCCTGCAGCAGCCCCGCCAACAGCATTAAAAAACTGAGTTTCAAAAGCGATACCTTACATCTCATTTCACACTATTCATTTGGATGACCATAGCATAGCCACCTTGCTATTGTAAAAATAAATAAAATAATGATAAAATCAATATAGCGAAATTATTTTGCATTTACTTGCGCCCAACCACCTATAAGCAAAACCGTTTTTGTGCCCCACACTCCAAATAACGCTTCTGGTAGGGGCAGAAGATTTTCTGCCCCTACCAGCACACCTTACAAATAAACCACTATCCCCCTCTCCAAAGCCACCAAAAAGAGCCTGCCACGTTTATTTCGGGAGTGACGTCTAAAAACTCAATAAACCCTGTTGGTAGGGGCAGAAAATCTTCTATACAACCAGCACACCTTACAAACCATAAACAAAAAACACCATCCCTCTCTCTCCTAAGGGAGAGAGGGAACGAGGGAGTGAGGTCTATAAAATTTAATACACCCCTTGTAGGGGCAGAAAATCTTCTACCCCTAACACCAAACCTTACAAACCACAAACAAATTACACCATCCCTCTCTCTCCCAAGCCACTGATAAAACCCTCTTCAAAAAAACACTAAAAATTAGACCATCCCTCTCTCTCCTAAGGGAGAGAGGGAACGAGGGAGTGAGGTCCGTAAAAAATTAATACCCCCCTGTTGGTAGGGGCAGAAAATCTTCTATCCCTACCTACTCACCTTACAAACCATAAACAAATAACACCATCCCTCTCTCTCCTAAGGGAGAGAGAGGGAACGAGGGAGTGAGGTCCACATCCCCCCCCTCCCCAAAATAAAATCCCGTAATCTTATTAAGTTCATGATTGATTATTATTTTTGCTCCCCAAAGGTGAAAAGGCGCTTGGTTACAGATGGGCAATTACCTGTTATTGTTATCCGTCAACCGATCTTATTACCTATTAACCATATTTAAGCGGTAAAAATGATACTCTGTTTACTGATACTCATACCTGTAGTTTTTGGCCTGTTCAGTTTTTCGCTTGCCGATAACAATAACGGGGCAAAATTATCAGCCCTCATCGGTTCGGTGATCACATTTGCCCTGTCGGGCTATGTGTGTATGGGTTCAGGCGAATTGACCTTCTCACAACCCTGGATCCCCTCATTAGGCACCCAGTTCACACTGTATGCCGATGGCATGAGCAGTATGCTGTGCCTGCTCACCGGTATAGTTACTATGGTGGTTCTTATAGCCCAAATGAATAAAACGGTAGAAAACCCCGGTGCTTTTTACGGCCTGTTCATGCTGTCGCAAGCCGGACTGATGGGCGTTTTTCTGGCACATGATGCATTGGTCTTTTATATTTTCTGGGAGTTGGCGCTGATCCCTGTTTACTTCCTGTGTTCCAAATGGGGCGGCGAAAAACGCATTCAGGCTACATTCAAATTCTTCATATACACCTTTGTAGGCAGCCTAATGATGCTGGCAGCCCTTATATATTTGTCTATGCAAACGCCGGGTGTCAGCAGCTATGCCTGGAACGACATAGTAGCAGCAGGCGCATCCCTGTCGCCCGATAAACAAATAGGCTTGTTTTGGTTGATCTTCATTGCATTTGCTGTAAAAATGCCCATTTTCCCCTTCCATACCTGGCAGCCCGATACTTATGAACAGTCGCCTACACCGGTCACTATCATACTCAGTGCGCTCATGGTAAAAATGGGTCTTTATGCATTGCTGCGCTGGCTCATACCGGTATTGCCCGCCGGCGTGGCCTATTGGTCCAACACTGTGGTCATCCTCTCGGTAGCGGGTATTATCTATGCATCGCTCATCGCCATAGTGCAGACCGATATGAAGCGGCTGGTGGCATACTCATCTATCGCCCACATGGGGCTGATGTGCGCGGTAGCCTTCTCTAACAACAGTATAGGTATGCACGGCATTATGGTGCAAATGTTCAACCACGGTATCAATATTACAGGCTTATGGCTCATCATCAGCATGGTTGAGAACCGTTGGGGCACCCGCGATATGACCCAATTGGGTGGCATGGCCAGTACAGCGCCCCGCATGGCCATTATGATGGTGATCATTGCTTTGGCCAACATAGCTTTACCGCTCACCAATGGTTTTGTAGGTGAGTTCATGCTGTTTAACGGACTGATCAACAGTACCAGCGCCATGCACATCACCTTTATGGTGGTGGCCGGACTGGGCATCATACTGGGCGCTATTTATACACTGAATATGGTACAGCAGACTGCTTATGGCAATGCCACCACAATGGCTGTTGCAAAAGATCTTACCATGAACGAATATCTGGGTCTGGCGATCATTATTTGCCTGATCCTTGTTTTGGGTGTTTATCCTAAACCGTTGCTGGATATGACCTCAATGGTTTCGGGCATGTTGGTGAAATAATTTGCCGGATAACAACCGGGTATATTTGAATACTATTTTGAACAAACAACAATGGAAGCAATTATAGCTGCAACAATTTTCGGAGTTATCATGATGTTTGCAGGCATTACTTCAAGCAGTAAAAAAGGGGTGCTCACGCTGGCATGCCTGCTGTTTACGGTATTGTTCGGTATCAATATCTGGTCGCTGCTCAACTCATCGCCCGATGCCCCCCAACTCTATTTCAACAATATGATGCGGGTAGAACATTACTCATTGTGGTTCAATACGCTTATGACCGGCTGCACACTGATGTATGTATTGCTGATCGGCAAAGAAATGGGTAAAGTAGGCACCCATGTGGGCGAATATTTTGCACTGATCTTCTTCATCATCACCGGTGTTTACATCTTATCGTCCTACAACAATCTGCTGATGCTGTTCCTGGGCATCGAGATCATGTCTATTCCACAGTATATACTGGCAGGCAGCGACAAAAAGAACCTGAAAAGCAGTGAAGCATCGCTGAAATATTTCCTTTTGGGAGCTTTCACCACCTGTATTTTATTGATGGGTATCACGCTGTTGTATGGCGCTACCCGCTCTTTCAACATCATGGAAATGGTAAGCACCCTGCACAGCGACTCATTAAGCCCGCTGGCAGTATCAGGCATTATCTTCATCATGCTGGCCTTGGGCTTCAAGGTTTCTGCAGTTCCTATGCACACCTGGACACCCGATGTGTACGACGGCACGCCTACCCCATTTACAGCCTATATGGCTACCGTAGTAAAAGCCGGCGCTTTCTTTGCATTCCTCCGCCTGTTTCAGGTATCGTTCAATAACCTCAGCGACCATTGGATGCTGGTACTGTCTATCATTACCGCAGCTACCTTGTTTGTAGGCAATATCACAGCAGTATTCCAGCAAAGTGTAAAGCGCATGCTGGCCTATTCGTCTATTGCGCAGGCGGGCTTTATGTTGTTTGCCATATTGGCGGTCAATGCCATAGCATGGCAGGGCATGATCATATACAGTGTAGCCTACAGCCTCGCCACCATTGGCATTTTTGCGGTATTGGTAAAAATGAAGGATTTCACATTTGACGGCTTTAATGGCTTGGCCAAAAAAGAACCATTGCTGGCATTTACTACCACTATTTTTCTTTTCTCCTTGGCAGGCATTCCGCTTACAGGTGGTTTTATGGCTAAGTATTATGTATTGTTGGCGGTAGTGCAGCAAGGCCAGCTCATGTGGTTGGTGATTTTTGCCCTGCTCATGGCAGCGGTCAGCGTTTATTACTATTTCAGGGTCATAATAGCCATGTATTTCAAGCCGGGCAACCCTGAGATCATTTCGCCCGTCACTGCTGCGGACAAGTTCCTGTTGCTGCTCAATTGCGCCATCCTCATTTTATTGGGCGTGCTGCCGCAATTGTTTTTGTACAAGGTGTGATTCTAAATTCAATTGCACAGCTTTACTGCAAAACAGACACATACCTGCTGAAAATAACAGACTCTTCTTCATAGCTTCCTTTTACTTGTATAAAGTTAGTTTATTGTTATCCAATTCCACTAAACGTTTTCTAATTGAATTTTATTGTAATTTAGCACTGTATATCCGGCGTTACAGTTGTAGTCCTGAGCATCAAACTGTTACCGCATAAAAACAATTATAACCACTAAAAAAACCATGACCAGATGAAAAAGTACCTCTTGCTATTATTGCTCACCCCCCTGATGCTGTCTTCATGCTTTCGCTATGGCTACCTCAAGCGCGACTATATGGAAGGCTTCAAAGATTCATCCATTCGGCAGGCGCAGTTTTATATGGATCGCAAAGTGAAGATAAAAGGTAAATTCACCGCCGAAAATAATATTGTGGAGGATGGCAAAGTCACTATCGTTAAGACCAAGCACCACGATAAATTCAAGATCAGAAAATTCACCGAGGGCAAGGTCATCCGTTCAGAACGGGACGAACTGTTGGTTAGCTTTGGCAATAATGTTGCGCTCACGTTCAAACCTGAAATGGGCCGCCGCGATATGATCTATCGTTTGCTAATGACCAGCGACGCACCGGCAGGCAAACACGGCATGATTGGCTATACCAAGATAGGCGGTCACGATCTTAAAATAACGTTCTCAGCAAAAAAACACGCCTTCCGTCACGGAAAATTCTCCGACAAACCGGCATTAGTTTTAAAGAAGAAGGTCAAGAAGAATCACCGCAGAATTCATGAGACCGCCAGCGGAAGCAAAGTGTAGTGTATTTTAAGTTCGTCAATTACTCAGCAAAAAAAGCCGGAAATGCTTGGCTTGATCTTCCGATCAAGCCGCAACCCGGATGCGCAATCGTCAGATTGGATTGTAAAACTAATCTAAAACACAACGGAACGTCTTCGATCTATTTTCTGTGTGGATTTCTGCGATGATGGAATATCGAATTGACCACTATCAAGTTTTCCGTTTCGTCAATAAAGAATATGATAGAGAACGGGTACTTTGGAATTAATCGTTGGCGATAGTGGCGTTTAATTTTACGATATAGATACGGATTATTACAAATGGCCGATATGCCGTCGAATACATTTTTTTCAAAGCCGGCTGCTGCCCGGATACTTCTGGATTTATACCAGTTAATGGCATCAATAAATTCAACCGCAGCCCTTGGCTCCAATACAGCAGCAAACATACTATTTATCCTGCAGTAGTTTTTTCGTTAGTTGGGCCATATCATCAATAGTGACCATTTTCCCTCCCGATTTATAGTATTCATATCGGGCGTCCATTTCAGCAACAAAATCAACGTCATTCCATTGGTCTCTGCCTATCTGATCATTTTCAGATTCTTGCTTAAAAGCATTCACGATATTCAAAACGGCCTTCTTTTGTTGAATATTCAGCGACAGTAGCGCATTAGCTAATTGACTATCCAAAACAGTCTCCATAATTGATCATTTACTTATCAAAGTTAGGATATTTTCAAATCACTTCCATGTACGGGGACAATATACGTGACCTATCATTTGCCAAACAATTACTTATCAATCAATTGAAACAATACGCCCCTTATACAACAGCCTCAGCATCGCCGGCAATACGATCAGCAACAGCGGCAGGGCTACAATAAACCCGCCAATCACCGCAATCGCTAAAGGCTGATGTAATTGCGCTCCGGCGCCTATGCCCCAGGCCAGCGGCATCAAGGCTATGATGCCCCCAAGCGCCGTCATCAGTTTGGGCCGCAAGCGTGTAGAAATGGCATAAACAACAGCATCATCCACGCTGTGCGTGCGCATAGTATCTCTGAACTGCAGGAATGTGAAGATCGCATTCTCTCCAATAATGCCAACAATCATGATAAGGCCCGTATAACTGCCCACATTCAGTGGCGTATGCGTAAGGTAGAGCGCTATATAGCTGCCCGATATCCCCAATACTGCAAGCAATACTATCAGCAATGCCACTCTAAATTGCCGAAACAAGAACAGGATCACACCAAACACCAGCAGGCTGGAGGTGATCAGTATGATCAGCAACTCTCTGAACGACTGCTGCTGACTGGCGTATGCGCCGCCATATGCTATATGATAGCCCTGCGGCAATGCTACTTTCCCCTCCAGTTTACTTTTGATCTCCTCCATGGTACTCCCCAGGTCTCGGTCTTCAAGGCGCGCTGTTACTACGCCCATCGACTTTAAGTTCTCGCGTTGTATTTCTGCATCGCCTGAATCTATTACAACAGTTGCCAGCGACTGTATGGGCGTAAGTTTACCACCCGGTAAGAATACCTGTAGTTTGCTGATGTCGTCCGCGCTCAGCTGCCTGCTGCCGGGATATACCATGCGCACATTGGTCAGTTGTTCCTTCTCCAGTACCTGGCCCACCACATTGCCTTCCATACTGTTTTGCAATTGAAACTGCAATCCCGCCGGCGTTATGCCAAACTGTGCCAATCGGGTATAATCCGGCACTACCCTTACTGATGGCCCTGCTATTACTATTCCGTTAAATACATCAGCCGTTCCTTTCACACCGGAAACAATGTCAGCCACCTTCGCCGAAAGCGTTTGCAGCACTTGTTTATCATCACCAAATATCTTCACCTCTACTGGCGAAACCGAGGTCATCAGATCGCCCAGCATATCATTGATCACCTGACCAAAGTCTATACGCAAAGCAGGCTGTGTGCGTTCTATTTTTTTCCGCAGATCACTGATCACTTCCTCTGTGGTTTTGCCACGCTGCTTTTTTAGCTGTATCAGATAATCTCCCCTGTTGGGCTCTGTAATGAAAAAACCCATTTGCGTACCTGTCCTTCGCGAATAGGCCTCCACCTCCGGCGTTGCTACGATCAGCTTTTCTACTTCACGCAGCATTCTGTCTGTCTCTTCCAGCGACGTACCCGGCGGCGAATTATAATCGAGCACTATACTGCCTTCATCAATCTCAGGCAGGAATCCTGTTTCCAGCCGAGGCAGCACATAGGCAGTGCCGCCTGCCAGCGCCACCACGATCAGCAGGCTAATAAGCGGTTGATGTATAAAAAACCCGACCCAGCGTTGCCGCTTCACCACATGTCCTTTGGGTATTTGTATTGCAATTCGCTTGCCCTTTCGTGATAATACCAGATATATGAAGGGCAGGCAGATCCACGTTACAAAGAACGAACAGACCAGCGTAATGATCATACTATTGGTCATTACCTTAAAATAAGCACCGGCCACCCCGCTCATCAGCACAAACGGTAAAAAGATCACAATGGTACTAATGGACGACCCCAGCATAGCCGGAAATAAATAGTGTATCGCTTTTTGCACCAGTGTAGTGCTGGGCTCGTCAGGATGCTCCTCATGCGTGCGGTGTATCTGCTCTACCACAACTATGGCATCATCTATGATCAGACCAATTGCCGCTGCTATTGCGCCAAGCGTCATGATGTTGAACGTATAGCCTATGGTATACAGCACTATCAGGGTGAGGCACAACGTAACAGGTATGGTGAACAATATTGCCGCACTGGCTTTCAGCGAACGCAGAAAGATAACCGCCACTATCATTGCCAGCGCCAGCCCTATCCACAAACTGTCTGACACACTTTTTATGGAGTCATTTACAATATCGGCCTGTACGTAATACGGTTTCAGGGTCACACCTCTCGGCAATATTTTCTTAAGCTCTGCAACTTTTTGCTCCATCTTGCCCGATACTTCCAGCAAATTGGTGTTCGGTTGTTTGATCACGGCCACCAGCAGTCCTTCCTTTCCATTGGCATTGATCTTGATGTATTCATTGGCATCGTGCACACATGCCTGTGCCACATCTGCCACATGCACAATGCGGTGTCCGTCGTTGCGCACTACTAGGTGGTTAATGTCGTCTATCGTATGCATTTGAGCATCTGTCACAGAAAGGTAGAGGTATCTGTAGTCCGACAAATAACCGTTGGAACGGATAAAATTGGTCTGCGCCAGTGCTCCCGTCAGCGAATCAGGTGTAATGCCCAGCGCAGCCATTTTCTGTTTGTCCGGCATTAACCAGTATTCCTTTTGTTTACCACCCATGATCCTGATCTCCGCTATCCCGGATACCTGACTAAGAAATGGCTTAATAGTGTAGTTGGCCAATTGCTTCAATTCTATCGGGCTCAGCGTATTGCTCTCCAGCGCATAACCCATCACCGGCAATATCGATGGATTCATTTTCTCCACCGTGATCTGTACATCAGGCGGCATTTGATTCTTGATCTCGTTGATGCGCGACTCAATCCGCTGCTGCGCCAGATCTATATTGGCGTCCCAATTCATGAATGCGGATATCTCGCAACTGCCGCGACCGGTAGTACTCCGTATATTTTGCAGCTCCGGCACCTGCTTAATGGCGTTCTCCAGCGGCTTGGTCACCGTCACCATCATTTTATTAACGGGTTGCAGACCGGCATCTGCTATGATCTTTACTTTAGGAAAAGTGATCTCTGGAAACAGCGCTATCTGCATTTTTCCATAGAGGTACATGCCACCCATCATTATGAGCACGCACAATACAGTCAACGGACTTTTGTATGCAACAAAAAACTTTTTCATGCCGGCTATTCCTCAATTTTCACTTTAGCAGTATCGGGCAGGCCAAAATTGCCGGTCAACACTATTTTGTCTTCAGTGTTCAGTTTTGGCTCTAATATCTCTACCCTGCCCCCCGATTCAATTCCCTTTTTTACCGGCACTTTTACAGCAGTGGTACTATCCTTCATCAGCATGATCCAAAATTCACTCTGCACATCATTGGTAAGGACAGCTGCCTTGGGCAGTGAAGTGGTATTCAACCTGTTTGTTTTTTGCAATCGCACCTTGGCTATTAGGTTTTCGGGCAGCCCGTTGCGATCCACTTTTACCACCACATTCATGGTCTGCGATGCTGCGTCCACATTGGGCATCACTGACGATACGCTACCTTTTACTTCAGTACCATCGGCCAGCGATAGCATCAATTCATGATTATTAGAAAGCAAAGGCTTTAATTCATAGGGCAGATTCAAAATAAAGGCAAAACTGTTCTCATCACTGATCGCGGCCAGTTGCTCACCATCTTGCACATAGTCCCCGTTCTGATGGTTCAGTTGGGTGATATAACCCGAACTGCTGGCCTTTATGGTGTTGGTACCCGAAAATTTCAATGTGGTGTCCAGCTTTCTGATGCTGTTATCAATACTCTGCGCTTCTTTGGTCTTAATGATGAACAAAACCTGTCCTTTATGCACAAATGTCCCGGGCGCTATGTCTACCGACTGCACATAACCGTTCACATTGGCTTTTACATAGTTCTTTTGCAAAAAAGCAGAGGTGGCATTCACCTCTACAAAATCGGTCATACTACCGGTACTTATGGTAGTAACGGTAACAGGCGTACCCGCGCCAGGCTCATTTTCCGCCTCGCGTTTGGGCTCAGGGCTTTTACACCCGGCAAACAAAATTGCAATTATACAAATACACTGAACGGTGCTACGCAACATGGCAAATGGTCCGGATTTCTATAAATGATTGAGTGCAATACCGGCTCCGGACACGATAAAAGTACAGAAATTATGAAACCTGCGTATAAGATTAAAAAAAACTTTCGTGCCTCCATTAGCCGCAAACCGTTGACTGTACTATGAGTGCGATTTTTCGCCACGACTGTCTTTTACTACTTTTCTTTGCCAAGAAAAAGAAGAGCAGGCTGACAACATTGACTTGCTAAAACAGAAAAAGATTACAGCTATACCGGGTAAACGCTAATTGTCCAACGGATTATCCCCCACCACCACCACTTTCCTATCCCAAACCTTCTGGTTTTCATCACATACTTCCACCGTATACGTCCCGGCGGGGTCTCTATCTGCATTAAACTCCACCACCATTGTGTGGCCATTCTTATCTATATACTGCCCCGATTCCAATTTTCTGTAAATATCCCCATTTTCGTTTTTCACCCGCACAAACATCATGCGGTAATCAATATTGCCCCACTTCATCAGTACCGATACCCGCTGATGTTGCCCGGTAAATAAGGGCGCTCCTGCCCGCTGCACAGCCAGATCGGTATAAGAAAAGTAGTCCGGTATCTTTACTTTGCGCACATCGGCCATGTATCTGATCAGTTGTTCCGAAAGTTGTGGCTTAGCGGGATCATACACACTGCGCAAGTGGTATTTATTGGTAAATGTCCAAACAGCCCGCTGCGCCAAACCAATATCCTCTTTGGCTATCCCGTTCTCTCTGACATAGTTCAGTACCTTGACCATATTGGTGTCGCCCTGCCGCCAATAGGTATAACGGTGATACCGTGGTGGGCATTTGGCATAGCTTTTTCCGCAAAATGTGGACACGGTCAGTTCCTTGGCTATCCCCGGTGCAATTTCTATACTTTCCATCCCCAGCAACACTAAATTCTGATAAGCTGTATCGGCAGGTACAAAGATCAGCCCGGGATCTACAACAATGATCAACGGCTTGTCGGTATTATTTTTCAGATTCAGTATCAGGCATTCTCCCATCGCGCCACCCTTCCCTACAGCTTCAAGGCCTACCGACTTTGATCCCAGCGCATGCTTGAGCGTCATTTTTTGTTCTGCAGCCCGGCTTTTCTGGCAAACTGCGCTTAGCACTAATATAACAACCAATGTCAATATATGTCGAATTCTACCCATACGCTAAAATTAATATTTACGAAAGTAGTACCGCAACCCCACAAATCATAGATACCAATCATAAATGTTATTAACACTGCATAGTTAATAATGATATTAGACACTAATATAGTCAAAATCAGTTGGATAAATTTATTATAAATACAAACTGTTAGTTAATATTTCAGAACCGGATCAAACACGCTAAAGGAGGTCCAAATAGCCTGCCAATGCCATAGAAATAGCACAACACAAACCCCGCGATACTAAGTTTTCAAGTCTTAGCCTACCTTTGCAATGTCTATGAGTAAAAAAGTGAGGGTAAGATTTGCACCCAGTCCCACCGGAGGTTTGCACTTAGGTGGTGTTCGTACTGTTTTATATAATTATTTGTTTGCCAAAGCCCACGGCGGCGACTTTGTGTTGCGCATCGAAGATACCGACCAAAGCCGTTTTGTACCGGGAGCAGAAGATTACATTTTCGAGTGTCTGGAATGGTGCGGTCTGATACCCGATGAAAGCACCCGCGTTGGCGGGCCATTCGCTCCTTATCGCCAAAGCGAACGGAAAGCAACTTATAAAACATTTGCGCTGCAACTTGTAGCATCCGGCCATGCCTATTACGCATTTGACACACCCGAGGCTATAGAAAAAATGCGGGCCGAACATCGTAAAGATGAGCACAGCTATGCCCAATACGATCATACAACGCGCATGCACATGCGCAACTCACTGACGCTGAGCGCTGCAGAAACACAGCAATTGTTAGATGCCGGCACGCCCTACGTCATTCGTATAAAAATGCCCCAACATGAAACACTGACGTTCACCGATATGATCCGCGGTTCCATCAGCTTCGACTGTGGATTGGTAGATGATAAAGTATTGCTGAAAGCAGACGGTATGCCTACTTATCATTTGGCTGTAGTAGTCGACGATCATCAAATGCAGATCACACATGCGTTTCGTGGCGAGGAATGGCTGCCCAGCGCTCCGGTGCACCTACTGCTGTGGGATTATCTGGGCTGGAAGGAGCAGATGCCACAGTGGGCACACCTGCCCTTGATACTGAAACCTGATGGCAACGGCAAACTGAGCAAGCGCGATGGCGACCGTTTAGGATTCCCTGTTTTTGCCATGAATTGGCTGGATCCCAAAACCGGAGACATCACCAAGGGTTTCCGCGAAATAGGTTTTCTGCCTCAGGCGTTTGTGAACATGCTGGCCATGCTGGGCTGGAACGATGGCAGCGGACAAGAAGTATTTACAATGGAAGAACTGATCTCAAAATTCTCCATAGAACGCGTACACAAAGGCGGCGCTAAATT
>Ga0164297_10003671_pt1 | contig 14155 bp, 6 predicted proteins | sample GEODES058metaG_FD_113539 | JGI IMG/M metagenome (GOLD analysis project Ga0164297, IMG submission 113539) | Dystrophic lake water microbial communities from Trout Bog Lake, Wisconsin, USA - GEODES058 metaG | ecosystem: Environmental > Aquatic > Freshwater > Lake | place: USA: Trout Bog Lake... | reverse complement strand
TACACTGGTGAGCGCTATATCTTCAGCGACTACTATCAGTTCACCTTCACCGGTTCACCTCCTCCTCCTCCAAGTAAGAGCAGGAACGTGCACACCACCAGGAGGGGGCTTGGCTAGTAGCCAAAAAACTAGCGATCAAAATAGCCGCCTGCACCCGTCAAACAAAAGACGGGCGCAGGCGCTACGTACATGTAAGGAAATACGATGAACCGAACTTTGAAGAGGGCCCTCCTTCTAATCGGCACTGTGGCATGTTTGGCTACGAATGCAGTCGCTGATGACTGGGTGCGTTTTTGTGTTGATCCTGCTTCTACTACTTCCCCCTACTCAACAGACTGGGGTATTGAGGCTCAAGAGAATGATCTCTTTGGAGCTGTATTGGGTGTTAGTGGCACAGTCAATTTCTCCAAGTATTGTTTCCCTCCCAATGGCGTAACTTTGCCTATGCAAGGTCGCCTTGGTTTTACCATTGGCGTTACCGGATCTACTCAAGACAACTTGGCTGGTACTCCATGGGATGACCAGATGGGCCTCACCTTCGGTATGGCAACCGGTGTCTCTGGCAATTTCAGTATTGCCAAGTTCTTCACTGGCGATGCAACCGGTGCCAACATCAAGAGTGACTACTTTGGCAAGGGTGGATTGGGTAACGCTTGGACCGGCGCCAGCGACCGTTACTTCTACGCAGACTATACAAGCAATGGCTTTTATGTGGCTTTGCGCGTAGACGTTATTGGTGACACTGCTCGATGCCAATGGGCGTTCCAGAACCAACAGACCACTGCTGCAACGATTGGATTTTGGTTTGGTCAGTGGGTCGTAATGAACGGACCACAGGGTGGCCACAGCGCAGACTATGTTATTGCGCCGGGTTACAAACCAAATCACGTTGACACTCGATATGTTCGAAATGCCAACCCAAATGCAGCTTTCCCTGAATTGGAGCTACCGCCTTATATCAATTTTGGAATGTTCCAGTCAGAGGCCTATGGTCTTCAGCTCGTCTTGAGTCCTTCAAGCAGCATTCCGGATCAGACCCCAGCTGACGCGCTCGATTTCGGAAAGAACGGATGGATTTTGGGAAGCATGACCGCCAGCGATGGTGCCATGCCCGATGATCTTCGACAAGACACTACCGTGAGCTTTGGCGACACAGCATATATCGAAAAGTGGAATGCTCAGGCTGTCCAACCCTATGCTGGTAAGCCGTATGACTTCATGAGCACGGACCCTCCCGCTCCAGATACTCGCGTTATCGTTGCTTACTATAAGAGCACATGGAGCGCGGTTGATTACCAGAAGCCATATGCTGTTGTCTTGGATGCTCCTCCTGTAATTGGTACGGTTCAGGGCCAACCGACCTCATTCCAGAATGCACCCTTCTTCTTGACCGTTGACATCGATAACACTCGTGGTTTCTCTACCAACGATAAAGAAATTCCGCTTCAGGACGTTGCTGTAACCCTCAAACTCCCTCAGGGAATGAGCGATGCGAACAATCCTGCCAGCCAGCAGATTACGCAGTACATCAACTCGATTCCACCGAAGACGGTCCAACGTGTAACGTTCCAAGTAGCTGTGGATCCGACTCTTTTCGGTGCCCAACAGTATCAGGTTGTTGTAAGTCCGAACCCTGGAATCACCAAGGTTCTCACCGGTAACGTCGTTGTTGCTTCGCAGCCTTACCTGCGTGTCAACAACACGGCAAACTTGGTCTCAGCTCCGTGGCAGTTCAGTGACTCAACATGGAACACCATCATTGGTGCAAACAGTGGACTTGTTCTCGATCAAGACTATCAAGTCTTTGGTTGGGACGCACTTGCGCAATCCTATGTTCTCCAGACTGGTCCGCAGCGAGGATTCGGTTCCTTCGTGATCTCGAATCAGAATGCTGGATATGTTCCACTCGGTGGTGGTCCTCAACAGGTCAATGACATTCAGACAGGTGCACCACAGGTCATCGTTCACTCTGGATGGAATCTGATTGCCAATCCGTACAACTATGCAATTCCGATCGGACAGATCGTCGGTGTGCCTCTTTCGGATAACCAAAACAGCTACACCTTCCAAGAACTGGCGAACCAGAATATTGTCAGTGGCTTCCTTGCTTACTGGGATCCAGTAACTCAAGGCTACAAGTACACGACAACCTTCTCGGATAGCATCCAGCCCAATACGGGATACTGGTTGTTCGTTCAGAGCGATCAGGATGTTGTTCTCAGCTATCCGCCGGTATTCCAGGAATTCCTTCCTGGGCTTCCAGATCCGGGTGGCAATGTTCCGAAGAGCCGCATGGTTCCTCAGCCAGCTCCTGCAGCTCCAGCTTGGTCTCTCAAGCTCGTAGCTCAGTCGAACGGCAATGTTGATGCTCAAACATCGATTGGCCAAACGACAACTTCAGCACTGGTTAAGAAGCTAAGCCAATACAAGCCACCAATCGCACCGGTGAACAACGCCATCTGGACATCCGTTCCCGTTCAGAGCGGGAATAAGACTCTCCAGTTCGGAAGAGCGCTTTCCACCCAATCAATTGGTACGCAGAACTGGAATTGGCAGGTTTACAGCGCCAAGGCAGGTTCCGTCAACGTGAGTTGGCCGGCTATTGGTTCTGTACCTAACAACGTTCAGTTGACTTTGGTAGATACAGCAACTGGTGTTCGCAAGAACATGAGAAGCAACTCCACCTATACGTTCGTTGCGAAGGCTCGAACTATGCACAACTTCCAAGTAGTTGTGACCACGGGTCCTGCACTTCCTGTTATCAGCAGTGAAACAGTGAAGGCTTGTTCCAGCGCTCTCAGCGCAATGTATGTCCTCTCAGTGAACGCGAACACTACAGTTACGATCACGCAGGGCAGCAAGGTCATTTCCACCTTGGTCAACAATCGAGCAGATAACGCCGGGTTGAGCAATCTCACCTGGAATTATCTGGACGCAGCCAATCGACCGGTTAAGAACGGTACTTACCAGTTGGTCGTGAAATCCACGCCTTCCGGTGGTGCAACTGAAACCAAGTCGGTAACCTTCGCTGTAAAGCGATAATTCAGCAAGGGAAGGTTTGGGATACCAAACCTTCCCTCCAAGAATGAACGTCATTCTTGATATCCTATGCCGAACTCCAGACGAATCCTAGCATTCACCGCGCTAAGTCTCATTTTCGGTATAGCGTGGGCAGATACTTCCATTCGTCTTGCTGCCTACCCAACTGTCAGTGTCGCTGACGGCAAAAGCACAGTTACCGTTTCTGCTGAAGTTAGAGACCAAAGTGGAAAGTTGGTTCCAGATGGAACCCGCGTAGTTCTTACTTCAACCCTGGGAGATTTTCGGGAGAGTGTAGTTACTACCGTTGGTGGTATCGCCCGAGGTGTTTTAGTTGCTGGCTCAATACCGGGGCTTGCGACGGTTACTGCCAAGTCACTTACTGGTGATTCAAGCCCAAGCACCTTGGAATACGAATTTTGTGCGGATCGAAGCCAACTGAGTTCAGCCAAAGAGTATGTCGAGATTACTGCTCCCGGGTACATGCAGTACACCGTCGATACGCACATCATTGGAGCAGCCGCACTCAAGGATAAACCTGTCGCTATCCGATATCGTGATGTCACGGTCTCAGCTGATGACATGCAGCTCAATATTCCGACCTATGAGTTGCGTGCACGGAATGCAACCCTCAAACTAGGGAAGGTTAGTCAACATTTTGACGAGCTTTATTTAAAGCTCAATACTCGTTACGGATTTGGAACGACTACGTTCAAGGTTAAACGTCCCGATGCTTTTGCAACGCAGGGGCGGGGATTGGTTTTCGTCAAGCAACAGACAGACGGAAGCTATACGTTGCCTGAAGAAGGGAACAAATATGGTTTGGTCGAGATTCATAGATCTGGTCTAACCCCGATGGCAAACAATAATTCCACGCTCTTTAAATTTGAAGATATCAGTAGCTCACCATCAACAGTGTCTGCTAAGAAAGCGGTGGTGTTTCCTCGCAGAGAAGTTCAATTTCAAAAGGCAGAGATCTACGTAGCGGCTAACAAAGTCATGTCGATGCCGCTGTTTGAGGTCCCCCTAACCGGAACAAACAGTCCGCTGGTTACTGACCAAATTGTCTCGGTAAATAACAGTCAGCTTGGGATCAACTTTCCGTACTACGTGTCACTTCAACCAGGCATGACTCAGCTTTTCCGCTTCCGTACTGGAGAAGTAGCTGGTCGATCGGCAACTACTGACCATGGAGCTTTCCTTGACTACGAATTCAATTGGAATCGTGGTGATGATATGGAGGGTGGACTCTCCGTTCAAGGAATTGGTAGAAACGATTGGTCTATCGGGCTCAATCAATATATTCGGTTCAATGACCGAACATCAGCCTTTGCGCAAGTCCTCACTCCAAGCGGAAGAAGCTTTTATGGCGCTGCGAACGTCAGTGAGCAATTCAACGGATTCTCCGCGAGTCTGAATGGAAGTGCAACTCGAACTCTGACGGGCATTCAGTACACCCAACAGAATGCCAGCGCCGTGATTGAGAAAGATCCCATTAAGGTGGGAGCTCTTCCATTCCGACTTTATCCCGGATTAACCGCTAGCCAAGCAACCAATAGTCTCGATCAGTCAAGCCAAAGTGGTGCTGGAGCCAGATTGAGAGCTCAATCACTACCACTTGTTGTGGATTCTTCGACGACGGTGACTACCAGCTTCCAAGCATCCTATTTGCGCGGCCCCAATGAAATGAAAGGTATCCAGTATCTTGGGAGTGCCACAGTCACGAAGGGACTGAGCAAAGCCCTTACGATGCTCTTTACTTACGACTTCACTCGAGACGGATTCAACGAGAAGGTATTGGGCGAGCACCGGGTGAGCCTACAAACCTATTTTAATCGGGGCCGATTCAATGCCTCCGTCTTTGCATCTCGTAGCTTGGATCTTGAACGATCCAGCATATTTGGGGATATGTCTTATCGGATTGGGAATCTGTGGAGACTCACCTCGGGCTATACATTTGATCGCTATTTGAACGACACCTATCTTGACTACAACATTGGCTTTACCTACCGCCTGGGCTGGCGTGAGGTTGGTTTGATCTGGTCCGAACAGACCAAGCGAATTGGATTCCAGCTACTTGGCACGACGATTTATTAGTTTCTGGCTCCTCTTTGGCCTGGCAACATGTTCTTGGGGGCAGGCTTTTGGCCGCTTTGGCTATTCCCAAGCTGTACAGTTTGCTGGGATGACCTTTGATCGTACCGGTTTCTCCGCCAATGACCCGGCCGCCCAGAAAATCAAATTTGGCTCGAGCATCCGAGATTGGAAGGGAGTTACCGGATCTGAGTTGGAGCACGTCGTTTCCTTAACTTCTGGCTCGGGATCACCGTCGAAAATTGGCTTCAATCTGCTCAGTTTGGGAGCTTCCATGTATTTCCCAACTGGCATGGATCTTCAGATTGGTTCGGTTGGAGCACCCTACTTGAGCTGGGAACAGGGAACCGTTAGTGACGGCATCCCGACTCCCAAGTCCCCTTGGCTACTCCTTTCTTTCAAGGATAGACAACCGCCCATCATTATTGGATTCTTGGACAATCCTGCCAGCCTTCAAATTTCTGGTACCCCTGGTAACTGGCACATACGGTCTGCTAAAGACTATAAGGGATGGGTAAGGGTTGGACTACCCATCGGTCTGGAATCACGCCTGGCAAATACTCCTGGTGCCTTGGGCAAATTAGCGGTGGCGGCAGAAAATGTCAGCCGGTTCTTCACTGAAAGAAGTCCCAAACTGCTTCATACCAAATTAGAGGCCGACCTTCATTCAGTGACTGCCACTTGGGAATTTGACCATTCGGGTGCAGTTGTTCCTGAGCCTGCCGTATTGGCGAATCTGGGAAATTACCGACTCAGCATCAAGACACCAATAAGAAAGCTTCCCATTTGGACGGAAGACGGCCCTGTCTCTGTGGTAACAGGAAACGAGCTGATCATAAGATTTCCCATTAAGAGAATTCCATCTGGCAGGGCGGTTGGCGTGGGCATCGAACCAATAGATCCGATTGCAACCGTCTCCCCCATTGATATTCCAAGTGTCGTCGAATTGGCGCTTGATTCGCTGGTCTCCGAACGGGATACCCTGACCAGGAAATCTGCCTTGGAAGCATCAAACGAATTCATCGGCCAAGCTAACTTCTCCTTGGAACCTTGGACTCAACAACAGCTTCCCTATGATGCTTATGGCCATGGCCTGGATCTGGCTGCTGCCCATGCGCTTCTCACTCAGGCTTCAACTGCTGCCTCACGTTCAACATCCGAAGCCAACTCCATGTTGACTTCCGTAACTTGGAGACTAGATTGGCGTTCTTGGAGGGCATGGACCTCAGATGTGAACATTGCCCAAAGAACTGGAGCCTTGGCTGCCGTGGCTGGCGCACTTTGCCCCGAGCCCGAACGGAGGCTTGCAGCAGCAATGTTTCAGGCGGGGCTCAGCGGTTATCGTGGACTACAAGTTTGGCGTCGAAGACAAGAGCTCATTGAAACCGAGCCTAAAGTTATCGAACCGCTTTACGGGATTCGGAAAGGGATTTTTGGTTTAGATGGTCAGCCGGAACCGGATGAAGCCTTTGTTACCCAACTTCAAAGCTCAATTCGAATCTTTAGTGAGCAACCTGTGTCACTTGTCAAACGGGGTAATGAGTACATCCTACAATGGACCGCGATTGACGCGAAACCCGCGGTGATGACTTTTGCCACTGGCTATCCCATTGAAGTTAAGCCGGCAGTGAACTTGGGCCACTTTAAAGTTGAAAGCGCCTTGGGATTCACCGAGATCCATTTCCAGCCTGAGGTTGCTGGTAACTGCGAAGCTAAAATAGTGATCCCAAGTTATGGCGTTCCCCCACCGACGACTGCAAAAACTCCGGGATACTCTGAAGTTCTGCGTTAGCATTGTCTCTATTGAAGTGAAGGCCAACGTTCTCAGGCCGTTGAATCGCCCCAGAAACTACCTCTCGAGCGCTAATCAGCAAGTTCCGGGTTTCCATGGAATACACAGAGAATGGTGCTATCGGAAGGCTATTGTAGTCTTCAAGCAATCCATCAACGCTCGTTAGGGCTTCATGGAGTCCTTCGGTCGTTCGAACAATTCCAACCTTGTCGGTCATCGTTCTTTGAAGCGCCCTTCGTATCCGAATTGCTTCTGATTCGGTGATGCAATGTACAGAACCATCCGGTGTCAGTGAGGAATCAGGGAATGGATCGCTCTTCGACGCATCGGCGGCTGCCGCAGCAAAAACGAGCGCCTCCAACAAGCTGTTGCTGGCAAGTCGATTGGCACCATGAACTCCAGTACAAGCGACTTCCCCTGCCGCGTATAGACCAGGAATGCTTGTGCGACCATACAGGTCCGTTACGACTCCACCACATGAATAATGCTGAGCGGGGACAACGGGAATCCAATCTTTCTCCATCTCTAAGCCAATTGAAGCGAGCTTGGCATAGATCGTGGGAAACTCGTGCTTGATCGTTTCCACTTTAAGGTGAGTCAGGTCCAAGTAGACACACCACGTCCCATGTTTCTTCATTTCACTCTCGACCGATCGAGCGACGACATCGCGAGGTGCCAACTCCAATCGGCTGTCGTAGTCGTACATAAACCTCCGGCCCAAGTGGTTGCGCAACGTTCCACCCGCACCCCGAACTGCCTCTGAAATCAGAAAACTTCGAAGTTGAGGATGGAACAAAGTGGTCGGATGAAATTGCATGAATTCCATTCCTTCGACCTTTGCTCCAAGATCGACCGCCAACGCGACTCCATCCGATGTTGCCACTTTGGGATTGGTGGTGTGCTGATACATACGGCCACAACCTCCAGTCGCCAACAGTACTGCTCGAGCTTCAAAGACCCTAACTCCCAAGGAATCGATGACAGCTTCTGCTCCGGTGCATCGACCCGAGGTTGAAATCAGGCGCGTTACAAATGCATGCTGGAACACAACGATGTTGGGGTTGGTACGCACGGCGGCAACCATGGCGCGTTCAACTTCAAATCCAGTGTTATCTGCATGGTGCACAATGCGATTGACACTATGTCCCCCTTCGCGTCCCAATGCTAATTGAGTCCCACTAGAGTCAAAGTTCGTCCCAATCTGAATGAGCCAACGAATAGCCTCGGGAGCATGTTGAACCAGATGCCGAACGGCCTGGTCATCACAAAGACCAGCTCCTGCGACAAGTGTATCGTGCTCATGCAATTCCCATGAGTCTGCTTCACCAACCGCTGCTGCTATCCCACCTTGAGCCCAACTCGTGTTGGAATCTGAAACTTCTCCCTTGGTAAGAACGCAAACACGGCCGAATTGAGAGGCCTTGAGAGCATAAGTTAGCCCAGCGAGACCGCTCCCAATAACTAAGAAATCGAAGCGCTCAGTGTTCATTTTTAGTGAAATTTCCCAACAGGAACCTTTGTCAATTTGACGGCAATGTCATTGCGGAAGCTTGGAACGGGGATTCGTACATGGCCATTGATCCCAATATGGAGAACCTGATGAGATTGGACTTCACCACTCCAAGTATTCCAGACTTCTGCGAGCCAATCTCCCGAAGCCAGGCCCTCTAGTGAGGCGTAGGAAGGAGAAGTCGCGGGAAAAGTTTGCTTACTCATGATGACTCTTTGCCAAGTCCTACCCTCAGGTCGGAGCCAAATAAGGGCAGTCGAATTGCCTGTAATGCACCAGCCTTGGATCGCTGGAGCAGTTCTTGCCATCAGGGACGGAAAGCGGTAGTTCACCATAAACCAGTCGTTTCCGATGTTTTCCACGAGCACTGTGTGCTCACCCTTTGGAATCGTAATCGCATAGGCTCCAGCAAACTTGGAAACACTTTGACCCATCGACGCATTCTCGCCCGTATTGAATGCACGTGTCATAACCGGATCGCCATCAATTGAAATTTGGAGTGTCGCACCTCCATATCCCGAAACGTCTCCAACAACCACTTCAAATCTCGTTTCCTTTGCAAAGCGGACCTTGAATCGGACTGGATTATGCCAATCTCGATGATTACGGACACCATGTTGGATACCGGGTAGCGTGGGATCACCCTCAACTGCTTCACCTCGGATCGTTACGCTTTGTGGATGATTGAATTCCCCATCCGCCCATTGAACGGGACCGTTTTCAAAAGTGAGATCTCTTCTCTCGGCAAGTTTGGGAGGAGATTGATAGGATAGATTCAAATTGGTCCTTCGGAAATCTTCACTGGGCCAATCTATTCCCTTAATGAAGTTTGCTGCAGCTCCGAATATTGAGTAGAGATTTTTAGGTGCAATTAAGCTATCCCACCACCAAGGCATAGCAGTTCCTGAGCTTCCAGTCGCCAAGCTCATCCAAATCGGATCGTGAATCTGCAGTCCCTGCGGATCGTCAGTAGTGCGAGGTCCAGATGCATCGGCTCCAATTTCTCCAACAATATGGGGCTTACCCCATTCTGACTTACGGGCTTGCTGATAGAGCACCGCAGCGGCTATGTCAGGGCTGTTATAGTTGTGGGTTTGCGCGTAGTCGAGTTGGGGAAGTAAATCCAAATTTCGGTTACCCATACTGTCCGCAATGCTCGTAGTAAGCAAATGATGGTATGGATCGATGGATCGCAGAGCATCGCCCATCCGTTTGTGCCATGCCTTTACGACTTCGGATGAGTAATCTTCCGTAAGGTCAACCTCGTTCCAGAATTCCCAGGACATGACGTTCTGAAATGCGGAGTAACGGGCCACCAGATACCTGAGTTTGGCTCTATACCATCTATCCACATCAGAGTTGGTCCAAAAATCGGTCCAGATGCGCAGCGGTCCACCATTATCCTTGTTGTATGGCGACTTGTCCCATGCCGGGTAAGCATTGTGAGCTCGAAGGGTGTTGTACGAATCAATTGTCAACATTGCCTTCATGCCCAAAGCATCCGCCGACTTTAGGACTTGATCCAACTTCCAAGCATCCCCCAGATCAATTTGGCCAAGTCCGTGCCCTTCCTCTGGCTTACCTGGTGTTTCGATGGCGAACGTAACCCACGAAGGGCCAAGCCAAAGGCGGAAGTAGTTGGCTCCGACTTTGCTATACGCTGGTAGCCAATCGTCGTAACTGAAAGTGCCCTTGTCATTGCCCCAACAAACATTTGCCCCAATGGGAAAGTAAGAAGTGCCGTCGGAATAGGAAAAGTATTGTCTGTTCTTACTGCTGATCCCAATAAAGCCGTGGGCACCAGACGAAGTTGCCGTGAAGTGAATCGGATCACCTGTAACTGATCCTGATCGATCCTTAGCACGAAGAACCACTGTATAGTTTCCAATTTCGGTTGGACAAAGGCGAACACGCCAGTCCGAGTCGTTCTTGGCAGAAACAACTTCTTTACCATCCTTAAGAGACCGATCAAATTGCCTGAATAGAAATCCTGGGATGGTGTATTTGCTGCCGCTTGGAGTCGTGACATCAGCATCAAGCACAAAATCGGCTGGATTGAAGGGGTTGTCGTAAGTGGCAGTGAGCCCTACCGAGATCTCTTCAAGCGCAAATTGAGCGATAGTGGATGACGAAACACTCGCCGACTGAATCCCCAAAGGTTCCTTTCGGAAATAGGGTGTGACGATTGGGTCCTCTCGATGGCCCATCGACCCCAAAATGGCCAGCAGTGGAAGCATGGATACCAAGCAGTTTACTCGTATGAATAGTTGGGAATTGCTTTGAGTTTTTGGACTGGGGATTGCTAGAGTCTCCGCTGCTCATCAAAAAACGGGTAGGTTAAAAGTATGGCCAAGCTTCAGGAGCTGGACATCGAGAGGAACCTGCCCAAATCGATCCAAGCCCTGCGCACCTACAACTTTCAAAAGTTCACGAGCGACCTGATTGCAGGAATTACTGTCGGGCTCGTGGCGCTCCCGCTAGCAATGGCGTTTGCTATCAGCAGTGGAATGAGTCCGCAAGCGGGAATCTATACCGCGATCGTGGCGGGCTTTCTGTCCTCTCTGTTAGGCGGCTCACAAGCTCAAGTCAGTGGACCTACGGGGGCTTTCGTCGTTGTCGTCGCGGGGATTGTCGCGAAGTACGGGGTGCAAGGGCTGTTTGTCTGCACCACGATTGCGGGAATCTTGTTGGTCATTCTAGGTCTTACTGGATTGGGATCGGCGGTCAAATTCTTGCCGAGATCGGTGGTGGTGGGCTTTACCAACGGAATTGCAGTGCTCATTGCCAGCACTCAGATCAAGGACTTTTTTGGTTTGAACATCAGCAAGGTCCCAGGCGACTTTGTTGGAAGGCTAACGGTTATTGCCGAGCATTTTGGAACTTTGAATATTTCGGCAACTGTCTTAGCCGTTGCCGCTCTGATCGGGCTAATCCTCTTTAGAAAGTTTGTTCCTCGTATTCCCGGAGCGATTGTCATTCTTGTTGGTGGAACAGCGGTCGCCTTTCTGTTGCACCTACCAGTGGAAACCATTCAGACCCGGTTCCATGGCATTCCTCAAGGATTACCCGGAATTCACGTTCCTCATTTTGGCCTGAATCAAGCTAAGGAATTACTGACTCCAGCCATCACTGTTGCTATGCTTGGTGCCATTGAATCGCTGATGTCGGCCGTCGTCTCTGATCGAATGATGCACGATCGCCACAATCCAAGCGTCGAGCTTATCGGGCAGGGAATAGCCAACATCGCGTCACCACTCTTCGGTGGACTTCCTTCAACCGGGGCAATCGCAAGGACCGCCACTAATATTCGCTCTGGAGCCAAAACGCCTGTGGCGGGCATGATTCATGCTGTGGTTCTGCTGGTGATCCTTCTGGTCGCAGCTCCATTGGCAAATCAAATTCCATTGGCAATCCTGGCTTCTATTCTGCTTATGGTGGCTTACAACATGGGCGAATGGATGGAGATTCCGCAAATTCTAAAACTGTCCAAAGCGGACATCGCCGTCTGGGCAGTCACCTTTGGATTAACCGTCTTTGCGGATCTTACTGTGGCGGTTCAATCTGGCATGATCCTGGCAGCGTTGCTGTATATCAGCAAAGTGACTCGAACTACCACCGTTACTCAGGTGACCAACGAGTATCTGGAAGACGGCCGAGACCATATGTTGCATTTCAGCGAAGTGCCAGATGGAGTGGCAATTTTCAGAATACATGGTCCATTCCTGTTTGGTTCAACCGATAAGGTAACCGACATCCTGGATCAAGAGGAGCATTTGCCTCCAGTTGTGATCATTCGTCTAAGGAATATGACCGCCATTGATGGTACAGGCATTCAGGCACTGGAAGAACTCACCCAACATTTGGTGGCAAACGGTAGACATGTGCTGTTTTGTGGCATGCGTGAGCAACCCGCAACCTTGATGAACAAAGTCGGATTTGAGCGCCATGTTGGCTCGGCAAATATCTGTCCAAACGTCAGATCAGCGTTGGTCAGGGCCAAAGAACTTTTGGAAGACGATCAATCTATACGTGGTAAAGCAATCGCACTCTAGGTTCTGCCGATCTTCCCGATCTGCAACCCTCAAGTCTGGTTTCTGGTAATACCAGGGGAAGGATTGGCTTGCTCCATTCATGGCATGGTTATGCATGGTCAGCTACACTTCTGAGGTTATATCGTGAATCTACACCCATCGAATTTGAGTCGCAATCGCCGTTTGGTATTACCCATAGTCTTGGGTTCAGGATTGTTAGCGGCCTTTGCGGGTGCCTATGCATTCCGAACCCTCTTTCAGAGGCCTGGTGAATCGGCTCTAAAATACATACCTGCGGACGCCTTCGTTGTGGTTTCAGTTGACCTGAGCCCATCACCAACCCAAGCACTGGCCTTTAAACATATTGATGACTCACTTGGCAGAAACGGATTGGGACATTTTGCTGAAGATTCGCTGCTCGATATGTTCGCTCATACAGCATTCAATGCTGAATTGGCTCCATTTATCAAACGAGGGGGAGCAGGATACGTGGAAAAGAAGCCAGGTAAAGGGGACGAGTTCACCGGATTGATCTTCTTGGCAATCTCAGATGCCAACCAAGTTCAGAAAATTCTCGCTAAGCATTGCAGCGATCGATTCTTCAAGGGCGTTAAGCACTACGCCTTGGCTAACAATAATGCTCTCGCGATGATCGTGGATGACTACCTCGTAATATCGGATTCGGCAGCAGAATTTCTTAAAGTCAAGCAAATTCAAGACGGAGAACTTAAGCCAATTACGTCGGTAGCCGAATTTACTTCGGCAAGAGATCAAGTTGCTTCGGATGCAAACGTTCTCGCCTTTGTTTCGAAGAGTATGGTCCAGCAAACTCTGAAGGATTCTCTAAAGAAAGCACCCGAGTGGGTCGCTATGGGAATGGCAGTCCGTGACGGTGGAATCGGCGTAAGCATGGCTGGGAAGACTGATATTAAGGAGTTCCCAGGCTTAAAAGGTTATGCCTCGGCCCCGGGAATTCGATCCGACCTGATGCAGGTTTTACCTTCTGGTTCCTACGGTCTAGTTGCGACCTCTGACCCTGCGGAAGCATTCAGTGGGATTGAGAAGACGTTGGAAGACGAAAAGGACGCCAAAAAGGCTATCACGGATGTAGAGGATTCCACTGAAAAGTCCATCGGACTTTCGGTAAAGGGCGACCTGTTACCCGCCCTCAAAGGAGATGCTGTTGTTGGAGTCTATCCTTCGACAACTGGCGATCCAGTAGGCGTTGATTTGTTAGCTGTTATTGATGATAGTAATGGCGCAAACCCAGGTGATGCAGTTGAGAAATTTGGAGCATTCATGGAGAAGCAGAATGCCAAAGAAGGAAATGCTCCCAAGATGTTTGTGAAGAAGGGCATTGAGGGAGGGACTCTGTACAGAATCAACGATACGATGGAAGCAGACATGCAGAAGAGCTTGGGTGATGGTATCGATCCCAAGCAATTCAACAAGCCTGCATTGGTTGGTAATAAGACGGTTGTTTTTGCAACTATAGGCAAAGTCGTTTTCGCATCAACCTCACAGACTCTTTTGGACTGGGCCATTAACTCCTATAATGCTAAATCTGGAAACTTGGCCGCAGACGTGAAGTTTGCTCCCTATGAGAAGGATTTACTCGATGGTAGCCAATCGATTATTGCTTTAAGCTTGGCTCGCATTGCCGAAGGTGTGAAAAACACTGTTCACCCC
>Ga0164297_10003668_pt1 | contig 14158 bp, 13 predicted proteins | sample GEODES058metaG_FD_113539 | JGI IMG/M metagenome (GOLD analysis project Ga0164297, IMG submission 113539) | Dystrophic lake water microbial communities from Trout Bog Lake, Wisconsin, USA - GEODES058 metaG | ecosystem: Environmental > Aquatic > Freshwater > Lake | place: USA: Trout Bog Lake... | reverse complement strand
CCAGGAACCGACCACGCTACCACGACGCCACAGTTCGGCGACTTGGGCCACATCGATCTCATACTGATAATGCTCCGGCTCGCGCAGCGGCGTCGTCTCTGCGTCCACTTCGTGCGATTTCAGGCCGATATTGGCATTTTTGATGATGTTGAAGCCCTCGGCGAAGGCGGCCATCATGCCATACTCGATGCCGTTATGGATCATCTTCACAAAATGGCCAGCGCCATTCGGGCCGCAATGCAAATACCCATGCTCGGCTTGCGTCGGCTCCCCGGTCGCACCCGGTGTCCGCGGCGCGGCCTCCACGCCCGGAGCCAAGGACTGGAAGATCGGGTCCAAGTGCTTCACCACGGCGTCCTCGCCACCAATCATGTGGCAGTAGCCGCGCTCCAGCCCCCAAACGCCGCCGCTGACGCCGACATCGACATAGTGCAGGCCCTTGGCCTTCAGTTCCCGCGCACGGCGAATATCGTCATGATAGTATGAATTGCCACCTTCAATCACGATATCGTCGGCCTCGAGCAGCGGAACCAGCGCGTGCAAGACGGAATCCACAGCGGCCGCCGGCAGCATCAACCAGACGGCGCGTGGTTTGGCCAGAGACTGGACGAATGTCGCCAAATCGGTCGTGCCGGTGGCACCTTTTGCAACCAATTGCTGCACCGGCGCCTCATGGCTGTCGTAAACCACGCAGCTATGGCCCGCTTTCATCAGGCGTTCCACCATATTGGCGCCCATCCGGCCAAGGCCGATCATGCCGAGTTGCATTATTGTCACTCCTCACACTGCGTGTCTGTCTAAGCCGGCCGGCGGCCCGATATTGTTTGCATGGCGGCCATCACGCCTACGGTCGTAAAGCCGAGCGTCCCGGCCAACACCGTGCCTGATGTGGACATACTGACGCGGTTCATAGCCACTATCATAGGCATTGGTCTAGCATGCTCTGCCAAGCTCTGAGCGGTCGCCGCCGCACTGCCTCAGGCGTCTAAACCGCCGATTGGCGGCTAGCCGGTGCCGATTGCCTTGGCCAGTTGCCCCCCTGCGTGCTGCGCCCGCCCGCAACGGCAGGATCGAACAGCAGATCATATCGTTGCACTGGATAAAGCCAGTCTCGGCGAAGGCGCGGAATAACGCGCGGCTCGGTCATTGCCGGACACGATCCGCGTCAGACACCCAGTAGCATTTGGCGCAAGCGCCGCGGCATCCAGCCTGGAGTTCCCATAGCCTGGCAACGTTGCTGCCACTGGTCGAGATATGGTTCCAACGCCAGGGCGCTGCGCTCCGGCCAGAGGTTCAGCATACCGAGATCGCTAACCCGAACCGGATCGCTGCCGAACGCGGTTACAATGACGGGGACAAGCGCTTCGCAGAGTGCCGTTAGTCCGACGGCGTGCTCCAGCGCCTCGCGCTGCGACAAAAACCAAGCATGAGCGTTTTCCGCTATGCCCTGTTCCATCGCATAGCGTTCGTACACGGCCAACTGGTCGTCCCTGTAACGGCGAATGGCCCCGCTGAATGCCGCGTCCCCCGGGAAAGGCGGATCGGCCTGCCATTGCGTGGCCAACAGGCCCAGACCGCGCAGGGAAAACGCCTCCACCAGCGCTTCCTCCAGCCATTGAGAGCCTGGCATGGGACGAGCGTCCCGGCGCCAGCTATTGGCCAAAACGTGGCCGAACTCGTGGCCAAATTGGTAGGCGAGCTTGCACCAATCACGGGTGCCGATATCGACGACGATCATCGCCACAGGCTCGTCGTCAAAGTGCCGCCAGATATGCGGAGGGCCTGATGTCTGGTTTGCGACGGCGATCCGTGCCGGTTGCTGATCGGATGGTAGGCGCACGCCGGCTAGGCTGGCGCGCCGCATGCGTTCGACGACTTTCAGCGCCGCTTGCGGCAGGGACCCGCCCCAGTCTCCGGTCATGCTGATAGGCGCGTCGGCCAGTGTCATCCCCTCAGCCCTTGTTCCCGTGGTTGGCGTCGTCATCATCAACAGGCCCGTCAGAAGTTCTCGTCGGCTGGCGCCGGTGCCGTGCGACGTGTCATCGATCAGGTTCGGCGGGCGTTCCGCGCTTCGCCGACGGCGGCGCCGTTTCTCGATGGTGACACCAGTCACAGAAGGGCGTCCTTTCCGGAATCGCAGGGCGACGCGGGATTATGACACGATATGGCGTTCGGGTTCGACCCTGTGACATGTGCGGCGTTACGCAGGTCGGCGCCGCTTGCCTGCGGTGGCGTCCGCGGCGGCGTGTGGCGGTTCCGGTTAGCGATCTAATCCCTTTGGCTTAGTCTTGGCGCCGGAAACCGTCACTATTTAGATTGAATGGTTAATGGACAGCACCTTGCACCGGGATGCAATAAAGTTACGTCACGGCAATAGGTGCTCCCATGTTGGTCCTTCAAATCGGTTCGGGCTCAATGCGGCGCTACGCGAACGATCCGTTGCTGCTGCGACAGCAGGGCATGTTGTGCGAACGGGTCGAAACAGATCAGCAGGCGATGGAATACCTGCGGCTGTATGAATACGACGTCGTCGTTCTGGATCAGCAGCCGCGCGACTGGCCGTGTCATGAGGTGGTGCGTCGCCTGCGTGTTGCCGGGTGCAGCGTGCCGATCGTGATCGTCGCCGACGACGCGAGCAGCCAAGTCAAGGCGCAAGCGCTGGATCACGGCGCCGACGATTTCATCACCCTGCCGTGCACGACGGAGGAACTGTTTGCCCGTATTCGCGCGGTCGTCCGACGCAGCAAGGGGCATGCTGATGCCGTCCTGACAGCCGGCCCAGCGGAATTCCGTCTCGACCGCCGGGAAGTGAAGGTGGGCAACAAGTCAATGCCGCTATCCCGGCGGGAGTTCATGGTGCTTGAACTGCTATTCCTGAAAAAAGGCGCTGTTGTGACCAAGGGCGCGCTGTTCAATCACCTCTATACCGGGCAAGAAGAGCGGGAAATCAAAACGTTGGACGTCATCGTTTCTCGCCTGAGAAAGAAGCTGGCAATCAGCGGTATGCCGGCGCTGATCGAAACGGTTTGGGGCTTCGGTTACACGTTGCGCGTTCCGCATGAGCCTGCGCCGACGCGTCCGCGCGCGGGTGCATCGTTGGATTGGCCGCCGCAGGCGGTTGGCGCCGTGCGGATGGGGCCGGGTTGATACTGGTATCGTATCGCCATGATCCTCCCCAGCATCGAGCGCGGCGCTGTTTGGTCAGCACCCGTCGCCTGAAAGTCCTGCCGACACCGCGTTAGCCGCGACGGACACGCAGCCAAGCTGTTGTTCAGCGTCAGTGGCCCTGGGCTGGGTCTTTTATGGGCCATACCTGCTGCCTGATAGCGCGCTTATTGCCGCCACAGGTGGGGCCTGTGATCGGGTAAATGCCGGGGATCCGCTGCTTGGCCGAGCGCAGCCGGCAGAACGTCAGCATCGCGCTGCGCGGTCACCCCAGATAGAAGCCGCAGCTGCTTGAACGACTAGTGGGAATCGGAACGCTATTGTATCAGGACCGGTATAGGAACGATATGCATGCGGTCAAGGTTCACGCGGGCTCTCCTTCAGCTTCTGGGATCCACCTTTTGTGGCTTGTCCGCCGTTTCGCAAGCGGCCACTGCGCCCGCTTGCGAAATGGCTGGACAGGCGGCAGAGCGCGCCTATGGGCTACCGGATGGCTTGTTGGTGGCGATCGGGCGCGTGGAAAGCGGACGCTGGGATGATACGGCCGGGCGCGTTATCGCGTGGCCGTGGGTGATCGACGTGGAAGGCGAGGGGCGCTTCTTCGACGACGCCGACCAGGCGATCCGATCAGTGCGCCGAGCGCTGGCGAACGGACGCCGTAGCGTCGATGTCGGCTGCTTCCAGATCAATTTGGCGTGGCATCCGAACGCCTTTGTATCGTTGGACCAGGCCTTTGACCCCACTGCCAACGCGAACTATGCCGCCAGCTTCCTCGCCTCTATCTACGCGAGGCTCGGCTCTTGGCCCGATAGCGTCGCTGCCTATCACTCTTCGACGCCTGATCTCGCGCGTGCTTACAGGGATCGCGTGATGGCTCTCTGGAAGCAACCCGCTCAGTCGGTCGTGACGAATCCCCAAATTGAGATGTTCGGGATGCATATTTGGACGCCCGGCATGGTGGGCACCAACCCGCCTGCCATAGCGGAAACACGAGGAGAACGCGTTGATTGGGCAGCAGAGTCGGGACTGCAGAGCCTGCCTGCCGTCATCGTCCCACGCCGGTGACTATTTTTAGACCGTTATAGTGTGGCATGACATATCGTACAAAAAAACGATTCTGTAACTTTTAAGTAAGAGATTTCGTGATCTCTCCCAACTGCGCGTAGGTTCGGGAATGTTTTCCGGCGGGCCGGCGTTATTGGACATCGCAGAAGCAAGGACCAAACAATGTTGAAGACTCTCAAGACTTGGCTGTCACTGAAGACCGATCGCCGCGGCGTGACGATGCTGGAGTATGCGATCATGGGCGCTCTGATTGCGACCGCGCTGGTTGCCGCTGTGCCGACGATCACAAACGCTATGAAGGGCGGCTTCAACAGCATCGGTAACAGCCTGAACTCGGCTGGCTAAGGTGCTCATCTGATTTTGGTCGCCTACGCGCTCGATGCGGCATCATAAGATGCCGCATCGCAGCGTGTTTTCCGATGGCGGAATGACCTCAGTTCATGGTGTGCCGTGCAGAGCCTGATAGCGAGCGCATCGACGATCATTCCGTGCTCAGTTGGGGTCTTGGTGCTGCTATGGGCAGCGCTTCATGATATCGCCGCGCGAACCATTCCAAATTGGATGTCGCTTGTGCTGGCCGCTCTCGGGCTGGTGTTGCGTGTTGAAGCTGGGCAATTTTTCCTTTCATTGATCGCTGGTGTCGTGGTGTTCATGGCGGCCGCTTTCTGTTGGCGGCGCGGCTGGATGGGCGGAGGTGACGTCAAACTCCTCGGCGCCGCGACGATTTTCGTTCCGCCCCACGCCGTTTTCGCGATGCTGATTTTCGTTGCTTTCGCGGGTGGCGGTTTGGCCTTTCTTTATATCGCGGCGCGCTATATTGTTTCTGTACCGGAGGGTTATCGTCCATCGTCGTTTTTTGGGCGTGTTCTTCGGATTGAAGCTTGGCGTATCCGTCGCGGAGGTCCGCTTCCGTATGCATGCGCCATCGCTGCCGGCGTTTTCATGGCGCTGTATCGGATTGGGGCATAAATGGTCCGCGTCGTCTTTTTTGTTTTGATGGCGTTTGGTCTGGTTGGGTTCGGCATGGTTGCCTGGGTGATCTCCCGGCCCCCGCCGCAGCCTCAGGCTGTCGTCCCCCCGCCACCGACGATGGTAACCGTCATGACCGCGGCGCATCCGATCACGGCAGGAAGTTTGTTGAAGCCGGAAGATGTCGGCCCGTCGGCTGTACCGGCGAATGCGGCGAATATCGGTGATTCGATGCCCGATACCGCCGAATCCAGGCGTATGCTGGTCGGCGCCATGGCCCGCCGCGCTCTGGCGGCAGGGGATGTCGTGCGGGAAGGGGATGTCATCCGCCCCGGCGAGCACGGGTTTTTGGCCGCCGCGCTGATGCCTGGCATGCGGGCGGTGACGATCACCGTTGATACAGGGACCGGTGCGGGGGATCTCATCGGCCCGGGTGATCGGGTCGATGTGATCCTGACGCAGACCTTGTCTGATCCGTCCTTGCCCGCCAGCCGCCGGGTTGCGGCGGAAACGGTACTCTCCGATGTCCGTGTGATCGCGATGGACCAGAAGTTGGTCCTGGGTGCGGCAACCACGGCGCCGGACCGCGGCAATCGCACCGTCACGCTGGAGGTTTCGGAAGGCCAAGCGCAACGAATTTCGGTCGCGACGCAACTCGGCCGGCTATCCTTGTCGGTTCGCGCCGCTGAAGCCGCCCCTGCCGGCGCGGTTTCCACTGGCGCCGGAAAAGATATCGCCGCTGCCCCTGCGAAGGGCGGTTCGGGGACCGTCTGGGCATCGGATGTGTCGCCGGCCCTGGGCGCAACCGAAGGCGCACCGCCGACCGCTGGTACGTCGATCAAGGTCTATCCCGGCGGTGGAGAGGCGAAGGAGTTCAAGTTTTGATGTCCATGGCGTCGATGCTCTGCGGCTGTGGTCTGCTGCAGGAACGGCAGGCAAGCCGCCGGATTCGCTCGGTCCGGATGGTGGGCGCGGCAATCATGCTGTTGACGATGTCACCTGCGCACGCGTCGGCGATTGAGCTCGTCGCACCGCTATCCTCCGATCCGGCACCGCAGGTTAGCGCCGTTTCGTTCGGCCTGGATCCGGGGGCGTCGCGCCCGGAAGGGGCGGATTTTGCGCTGGCCGCAGTGCAGACTGACAGCGTGCCGCCAGTGGGGGGGGCGCCCGTGGGGTTGTCGCCCGTGGGGTTGTCGCCAGCGGGGTTGTCGCCAGCGGGGTTGGTGCCAGCGGGGTTGGTGCCAGTGGGGTTGTCGCCAGTGGCCTTACTGCCAGTCGTCGTGTCGCCAATGGGGGCACCAGCGGTGGGGGCAGTGGGGGTGTCGGCTGAAGACGAGCAGGCCGCGATACCACCGACGATGCCAGCCGTTTTTGTGGCCATGTCGCCGCCAGCGGCAGCGGTTGCGGCGGAGTCTGCCGCGATGTCGGTATCGGCCTCAGCGGAGCCAGCAGCCCCGCCGGCCGCCGCTGGACCCGTCTCTATTGGGCTGATCTCCATTGGGCCTGTGCCGTCGTTGCCCCGTGCAGTCTCATTTTCGGCATCGGTCTCCGCCGAAGAATCTGTTGCACCCGCCACCGCGGCACCCTCTGCTGCGCCGCCTCCGGCGGCACCATCATCGGCGCCACCTCCCGCGGCATCATCATTGGCGCCGCGTCCCGCGGCATCATCATTGGCGCCGCGTCCCGCGGCATCATCATTGGCGCCGCCTCCCGCGGCATCATCATTGGCGCCGCCTACCGCGGCGACGATGACCCCGCCGCCTATCCCGCTGGCCCTGCCGCAGGTGGGAACACGCCCCGCTGCGGCCAAAAAAGCGGTCGTGGCTCCCGGTGTCAGCCTGACGATGGAAGCGGGGACGGGAAAGGTCCTGTCCTTGAGCCAGCCGGCAACCAATGTTTTCGTCGCGGATCCCAAGGTGGTGGAGGTTCGTCCAGCCAGTGCCACCAGTCTCTTCATTTTCGGCGTGCAACCCGGCCGCACGACCGTCGCGGCACTGGATGCCGAAGGAGCCGTGCTGGCGCAGTACAATCTGACGGTGGAACCCCAGGCTTTTTCCGCCCATCAGGCCCAGGCGATGATCAATCGCCTGCTGCCGACGGCGCATGTGCAGGTGCATCCGCAACCCAAGGGCCTCCTGCTGACGGGTTCCGTGTCTATGCCACAGGATGCCGCGCAGGCCGTGGCCATTGCCAAAGGCTATGTTGGCGACAAAGACGTCATCAGTAATGAGATCACGGTATCGAGCCCGTTGCAGGTGACGCTGAACGTCCGCATCGCGGAAATGTCGCGGACCGTGGTTCGAAATCTCGGCGTGAACTGGTCGTCGATCGGCTCGCTCGGGCGCATTGCGACGCTGCCCGCGCTCAGCCTGAATGCCAACGCAAGCAGTGTTTCGTGTTCGGCGCCGCAGGGAACGTGGATCCCGATTTGCCCTGGCGCGAATTTTAACGGCGTCATCGATGCGCTGGCGCAAGATAATCTCGCGCGCGTGCTGGCGGAACCGAACCTGACGGTGAAAAGCGGCCAGCCGGCAACGTTCCAAGTCGGCGGCGAGTATCCGATCCCGATCAGTCAGGTCAATGGCGCGATCAGCGTGTCCTATAAGGACTATGGCGTCATGCTGAGCTTCCTGCCCACCGTCCTGTCCGACGGCCGGATCGACGTGCATGTGAAGCCCGAGGTCAGTGAACTCGACAAATCAAATGGTGTCACCATCAACTCCGGCACCTCGACGCTGATCATTCCGGCGCTCACCGTCCGCAGGGCCGAAAGCTCGGTCGAACTGGGCAGTGGGGAAAGCTTCGCTATCGCTGGCCTGTTGCAGCAGACGACCCAGGATAATGTGCAAAGCGTGCCGGGTCTGGGCAGCACGCCGGTTCTTGGCGCGCTCTTCCGCGACACGGCGTATCAGAAGCAGGACCTGGAACTCGTGATCGTCGTCACGCCCTATGTCGTCCGCCCTGTCGATGACCCACGTAAGCTGCACCTGCCGATAGACAATTCCAGGACGCCCTCGGAAATCGACAGGCTTTTGTTCATGAAGCAAGTCGTTGCGACAGAACCGCCCGTGCCTGTGAAGATCCCCGGTGCTGCCGGGTTCATCGTCCAATGAGGTGTGGAATGTCGCTGAAGCATCCGCGAAAAATCATGCCCCTGATTGCCATCCTCGCATGTGCGGGGTGCGACGCACTGGATCCGGCACTGCGCGATGATGTCTGGCGGCCGACGGGTGCCAATGCCGGCAATATCGCCGCGATGGTGGCCGATCCGGCCGACTTGGCGAAAGGGCGCGGGTCGACCGTTAGTGATACGAAAGCCTCCAGCATCGCGGTTGAGCATATCTGGGAAGGCCAGCCGCAGCCGCTTCGCTATGGAGGCAGCAGCGGGTCTTCCGGCAGCGGGTCCTCCGGCAGCGGTTCATCGAGCGGTGGCGGGGCACCGTTCGGTGCCCCGGGAACATGAACAATGTCGGCTGACGAGACCAGTCCTGTCACGCTGGCGCCCACGGCCGAGGCCCAAGAAGGGGGCGATACCGCGGTCCGCTATGATCGTCCGGCGTTGATCGGCTTCATCGGTGATGCCGCGACCGAGCAAGCCCTGCGCGATGGTTTGGCGGACTTGTCCGACAGCGACATCGATCTGCGCCGCGGTGGCACCAAAGCCGCGATCGCCGCGATGCGCAAGCAAACCACGCCTCGGTCCTTGATCATCGACATCAGTGGCGACGATCAACCACTGAATACGTTGGGCGAGCTGGCGCAAGTCGTCGAACCCGATGTCCGTGTTCTGCTGATCGGAGAGATTGCCAGCGTCGATTTCTATCGCGCCGTGACCCGTGGTTTGGGCGCGGCGGAATACCTGACCAAACCACTCAGCCGCGACGTCGTCGCTCGGCATTTTTTGCCGCTTGTCGACGGTGGGGTGCGCGATGGCGTGACCATGCCGGGCCGCCGAGCGATCGCGGTCACGGCGGGCCGCGGTGGTGCCGGCGCCTCAACGATTGCGGTTAACCTCGCTTGGTACCTCGGCGTGACGATGCGCCGTCATACCGTCATTTTGGATCCGGATGTCCAATTCGGCACGACGGCGCTGCTGTTGAACGTGCAGCCCGGGCCAGGGCTGCGGATGGCGCTGGAAACACCGGATCGGATCGATGGCCTGCTGGCTGAGCGCGCCGCGTTGCCAGTGGCCGATCGGCTGCACTTGCTCGCAAGTGAAGAGAAACTGGATATCCCCTTCCGGCCCGCGCTTGGCGCGGCTTCGGCGATGCTGGGTGCGCTGCGCAGTCGCTACAATTTCGTCGTCGCTGACGTGCCGCCCGATGACACGCCGCTCTATCGCAACCTGCTCGATGCCGTCGATCAGCGCGTCTTGGTGACGCTGCCGACCTTGGCATCCGTGCGCGACACCTTGCGCCTATTGGCGCTGCCATCCGGCATCGGTCAGATGGAGCGGCCCGTCGTCGTGTTGAACCGGTCCGGCCTGACCGGGGGATTGACCCGACGCGAAGTGGAGGATGCGCTCCGACGTAAAATCGATATCGTCATCCCCGATCTGCCGCGCCAGATCGGCGGTTCGGCGACGATGGGTGAACCCGCGCTGACGACCTCTTCGGCGTTTCGTAGCGGCATCGTTGGGCTCGCCCAACAAGTGGCCGCTGCGGGCCTTGTGGATGCCATCGATCCCACACTTGCGGGCGGACAGAAATCCAAACGCCGTGGTTTGTTCTCTTTCCGGTCCAAGAGGCATTGATGATGCAGGCCGTCCCTATCTTTGGCCGTCGCGGAGCCCCTGCTACGTCCGATAGTGTCACCCCGCCGCCGGTGCGACCGCTAGCCGTCGATCCGGTGCCTTTGCCGCGGGAAATGGCCAGTAAAGACGTTATGGAACTGCGCCAAATTTGCCTCGCGCGCCTTGATCCGACCGTCGTCGCCTCGCTGCCGGCTGAGCGCTTAGCGCGCGATGTGGAAAGGCTGATCGCCGAAACCGCGAATGAGCGTCGTATCCAGTTGAACGGGCGCGAACAGCGAAACCTGGCGCGTGAACTTGTGGACGATATCGTTGGCCTCGGCCCGCTAGAGGCGCTGTTGGACGACGAAGCGATCTCGGAAATCATGATCAACGGCCCCGATCGGGTCTTTATCGAGCGCCGTGGCCGTTTGACGCTGTCATCGGTGCGCTTCCGGGATACGGCTCACCTGGTTAACGTCTGTCACCGTATCGCGTCGGGGGTGGGGCGTCGGATCGATGAATCGAGCCCGATGTGCGACGCGCGCCTGAAAGATGGATCGCGTGTCAACATCGTGTTCCCGCCTTTGGCGCTGGACGGGCCATACGTAACGATCCGGAAATTCGGCAAGAAAAGCATCGGTTTCCCGCAACTGATCGAATGGCGAGCCCTGACCATCACGGTTGCCACAGTACTAGAAATTGCCTCACGCGCTCGGCTGAATGTGATCATTTCGGGCGGCACCGGATCCGGCAAGACAACGATGATGAACGCGTTGTCTCAGTCGATCGACTCAGGGGAACGTGTCGTCACGGTTGAGGATACGGCGGAACTGCAACTATTGCAGCCGCATGTCGTGCGCCTGGAGACACGACCGTCCAGCCTGGAAGGGCGCGGCGAGATCACGCAGCGCGATCTCGTCAGGAACGCGCTGCGCATGCGCCCGGATCGCATCATCATCGGCGAGGTGCGTGGGGCGGAGGCGTTTGACATGTTGCAGGCCATGAACACCGGTCACGACGGATCGATGTCCACCATCCACGCCAACAATACCCGTGACGCGCTGACGCGTGTCGAGAATATGGTGCAGATGGGAAACATGGGGCTGCCGTCCCGCGCAATCCGCCAGCAAATCGTCGGCGCCGTTGACCTGATCGTGCAGGTGGAGCGTCAGCGTGACGGTGGCCGTCGTGTCACCCAAGTAACCGAGGTCTGTGGCATGGAGGGCGACACCATTACGCTAAACGATGTCTTCAGGTTCGAGGTCGAAGGCGAAGGCGCGGATGGCCGCCTGTATGGCACCTACCACGTCAATCGCTTGCCACCAGCCTGCCAGGAGCGGCTGGCGTATTTCGGTCTCGATCGCGCATGGAAGGCCGCGCTGGATGCAGCCTGACCCATCATGAACACGATCGTCGTCTGGCTTTTTCTCTTTTCCTGCGCATCCCTGCTGGGGCTGTGGATCAGCGGCTATTTCGTTGCGCGCGGGCAAAAGCAGCAGGAGCGCAGAGCGGCACGGTTGCGGATGCTCCGGACGCCGCAGTCGATGAAACGATTAGTTATTCCTTCGTCGTTCGTGCAGACAAACCAAGTGAAATGGCGGTCTTCGTCGGGTATCATCGGCCTCATTGCCGGCGTCGATCCGGGGCGGTTTTCGCAATACCCCGTCCCCTGGTGGGGCGTGATGATTTTTTCTCTCGCCGCCGGCAAACTGGCACAAACATTCCTGAGCGAGATGCTGGGCACTGCCTCTTGGCTGTTGATACCAAGCGTCGGCGTCGGTCTGACGCGGTATATTTTCAACACGCTGGAACAGCGCCGCAGACAGCGGGCAATCCTGCAGTTGCCGGATTTTTTGGATCAGATCGTCCGCGGCGTGCGCGTTGGCTTGCCGGTTTTGGAGGCGATTCGTGCGGCCGTGCGTGACGCATCGGAACCAACCCGTACGGAATTCGCGCGCCTCGTGGACCAGGTGGCAGTGGGTATGCCGCTGGAGGACGCCGTTGCGGAAATGGCGCAGCGATGCGCCTTGCCAGAATATAGCTTCTTTTCGACCGTGGTGGCCTTGCAGCACCAGACCGGTGGCGCCTTGTCAGAGGCGCTTAACGGGCTTGCGGACGTCGTGCGCAAGCGTGTCGCAATCATTGAGAAGGGTAAGGCATTATCATCCGAGGCAAAGGCCACGGCTGTGGTGCTGAGCGCCTTGCCGTTTGTGATGGCTGGTTTGATGTGGATCGTTAACGCGTCCTACATCAATCTTCTGTTCGATGAGCCCATGGGCCACACGATGCTGGCGGCGGCGGCGGTGTTTCTGACACTGGGCCTGCTGACGATCCGCGCCTTGTTCCGGAAGGCGTTGTCGCTGACATGAATACCACGTGGCTCTTGGTCGCGGGCGGATGTTTCAGCTTGCTGATGATCATCTCCTCGCTCGTCATGATGAAACATCTGGACCGTCAGGAACGGTTTGCGGCGCGGATCAAGCGCATCCATGGCGCCGATGGGGCAGGGCAGAGCGCGCCCCGCTCGATGGAACTACGGAAAGCCGCTGTTCACCTGATGGCAGCCGTCGGCAGCGCGATTTTGCGCCGAGGCTTGCTGCCGCCGGCGACGCTGGCGGATTTCGAGAAAACGCTTCTGGCCTCGGGACTATCGGGCAGGCAGCGGATCAGCGTCTTTATCGGCGCCAAGATCGTCCTGATGGTGGCGCTGCCCTCTGTCGTCTGGCTGATTTCCGACGACCTGCCGCTGCCGTCGGCGATTATTCCGCTTTTGCCGATGGCGGCGGCAATGATCGGTCTCTTGATGCCCGACAAGATCATCAGAGAGATGCGGAAGAAATATATCAAAAAATTAGAGGCCGCGATCCCGGATATGCTGGATATGCTCGTGATCTGCACCCAAGCTGGTCTGAGCCTCGGTGCCTCGGTCCTGCGCGTCGCGCAGGAGTTACGCTTGGCTTACCCCGAGGCCGCTGATGAGTTGGAACGGACCGCGACGGATATGCAACTGCTGTCCGATAGCCGGGCGGCGCTTGCGATGCTGGGCAGCCGGACCGGGATCGAGGCGCTCAGGCGGCTTGCCACCACCATGAACCAGTCGCTGCAATACGGCACACCGCTGTCGGATGCGCTGCGGACGCTATCCACGGAATTGCGCCAGGACATGCTGAACCGCTTCGAGGCCCGTGCCGCCCGTCTGCCGGTTATGATGACCCTGCCGACCATCGTTTTCATTATGCCCTGCGTCTTCTTGGTGACCGGCGGTCCCGCCGTCATTCAGATGATGCAGGCATTCAAACACTGAAGTTGGTGATCATGCATCGTTTGCTAGTCCTGTGTGTTTTGGCTTTGGCTGCTTGCGGGTCCACAACGACCGGCCTTTCGCCCGACAAGCGCACCCTGGATATGGCCCGTGCGGCGTTACGCGGTGGATCACCGCAGACGACATTGCAGATATTGGCCGATGCGTCCTCGCGGGGCGCTCCGGTCAGTGTCGCAGCGCTTGTGCTCCAAGGCGACGCCCTGACAGCCCTCGGCCGACCTGATGAGGCGCAGATCGCCTATGATAGCGCGCTTAAACAAAATACGAAGGCCGTTGGCGCCTTGATCGGTTTGGGGCGCCTGAAGCTGGGTAGCGATCCTGCCGCTGCGGAAACGTATTTCCTGGCTGCCACACAGGCTGACCCGAACAGCGGGCCGGGATGGAACAACCTTGGCATCGCGCGGGATCTGCAAGGCCATCACGAAGGTGCGCAAATCGCCTATCGCCAGTGTTTGGGTATCGATCCGCAAAACTCAGCGGCCGTCGTGAACCTGGCCCTGTCTTTGGCCATGGGTGGCCGGGCGGATGAGGGCGTGCGGATCCTGGGGCCACTGGCGACGTCGGCGAATGCCTCCGTGAAAATGCGCCATGACTATGCCGTCACGCTGGCATTAGCCGGGCGTCAGGGAGAAGCCGAAGAAATCCTCAGCGCCGACCTTTCACCGGAGGAAGTCCGTCAAGCGCTGGATTCGGTCAATTCCGCCCGAGGCAGCTTTTAGCCGATAAGCGCGAACAAGACCGGTCTGCACCAAGCAACGATAGCGGACGGACACCTTGCAAGCCTCGGCGGCGTATCAGGCCGAGGCTGGCGGTAGGTCGACAACGAATTCACTGCCGCCATAGTCAGCTTCCGCCGGAATGCGCAGCAGGCGTTTCGTCCCGTCCACCTTCACCGGGTGTGGTTG
>Ga0164297_10003666_pt1 | contig 14160 bp, 9 predicted proteins | sample GEODES058metaG_FD_113539 | JGI IMG/M metagenome (GOLD analysis project Ga0164297, IMG submission 113539) | Dystrophic lake water microbial communities from Trout Bog Lake, Wisconsin, USA - GEODES058 metaG | ecosystem: Environmental > Aquatic > Freshwater > Lake | place: USA: Trout Bog Lake... | reverse complement strand
TATTTCGGATCGATCCCTGAACGGGTTTATGCTTATATGCAGGATCTGGAAATTGAAGCATTGCAAATCGGTATCCCGCTTAAAACCCGGCATAATGAAGTTGCACCATCACAGTTTGAGTGTGCACCGATTTTCGAAGAGATCAATCTGGCTATCGATCATAACCAATTGCTGATGGATCTGATGGATCGCGTAGCGATACGACACAATTTTAAAGTACTGTTGCATGAGAAACCTTATGCTGGTATCAATGGGTCGGGTAAACACAATAACTGGTCGATGATCACCAATACTGGTCGTAATTTATTGTCCCCCGGTAAAACACCCAAGAACAACCTGATGTTTCTTACCTTCTTTGTGAACACCATCAAAGCTGTCCATGATCATGCCGACCTGCTCAGGGCATCCATTGCTTCCGTTAATAATGATCACCGCCTGGGTGCTAATGAGGCCCCTCCTGCTATCATCTCTATTTTCCTCGGTAGCCAGTTAAGCGATGTGCTTGATGAAATAGAAACTTCGCGTATCAGCAAAAAAATAAAGGATGATGCGCTATTATGGCAGGGAATTCCTAAAATACCGCAGATATTAAAGGATAATACCGATAGAAACAGAACTTCGCCATTTGCTTTTACTGGCAATAAGTTTGAATTGCGTGCCGTAGGTTCATCTGCCAATTCTGCTTACCCAATGACGATTTTAAACCTGATTATGGCCGAGCAATTAAAGAAATTTAAATTTGATGTCGACCGCTTATTGCGCAAGGGTGAGAAAAAAGATGTTGCATTGCTGATGGTGATCAAAAAATATATCCGCGAATCGAAAAGCATCCGTTTTGAAGGCAATGGCTATAGTCCGGATTGGGAAAAAGAAGCCGAAGCGCGCGGCTTGTCGAACTTTAAAACCACTCCAAAAGCCCTGGATGCGCTTTTGTCAGAAAAATCAGCTATCCTGTTCGAAGATTCCAGTGTATTTAGCGTACGGGAAGCTCATGCCAGGCATGAGGTATTGTTAGAAAGCTTTTATAAAAAACTTCAGATAGAAGCGCGTGTTATCGGCGAATTAGTAACAAACGTGATCATTCCTACAGCGATCAATTACCAGAGTAAACTGGTAGAAAATGTGCGAGGGCTGAAAGATATTGGACTTGATAGTTCGACCTATGCTGCACAGTTAGATATCATCACTAAAATTGCCGAACACGTTAATTTTATCAAGTCAAATGTCGGATATATGGTTGCTGAACGCAAACAAGCTAATTCAATCGAAGACATCCGCGAAAAAGCTATCGCCTATGATGAAAAGGTCAGAGCATTTTTTGCCCCTATTCGTTACCATGTTGATAAGCTGGAACAATTGATCGATGATTCAATGTGGCCTTTACCTAAATTCAGGGAATTACTTTTTATAAAATAGCATTATAAATAAAAGGGGCTTAGTCTCCGCCCAAAGTGGTGGCTTCCGCATTTATTTTTTTTGAGTCGGTTTCATTTTCAGCCCTCTCCTCATTTTCAAGTTCGGTCATGTATTGAACCTTAAGATGATCATAAAAAGAATGTTTGTCAACCAGAAGTGCGGCAATACTGGCAACCATAGCCGCGAGTATCAGATGGAAAATTACATTATGTTCATTGGTCATTTCCAGCACTAATATGGCGGATGTAAATGGCGAACGTGTAACTCCGGTTAAAAAACCCACCATGCCGGCCAATATCAAAAGGTTCGTATTGGTTTCAGACAGGTGAAACCACGACGATACCCAGGATCCGACACCAGCCCCTGCACCCAAAGCCGGCGCAAAAACACCTCCGGAAGCACCAGTTGTAAATGAAATTATAGGGCCAACCGTTCGAAGTAAAGGTGTTTGCCATCCCGAATACTTATTGGGCGTAAACAATACCCTTTCCATCACATCTTTGCCCGACCCGAGCGTATTCATATCGAAAAAATAAGCCAGGGCTGCGATCAGCAAGGCGCAGCCGAGAACATAAAAGAAATTATGATATTTACCTTTAAAAGCCCTCTTCCATTTAAAGATCAATAAAATTATTTTGGACATGATGCTCCCAAATAGTCCGGAAAGTATAGCAACCAATATGACTGCGAAAAAAATAAAGGCTGAAAGGTTGCCAATTTTGGGGTAACCTAAATACAAATAAGGCCCCAAAATACCTTGTGCCGTCAACCCGGCTATAATTACTGACGAAAATATAGCGGTCTTATAATAGCTGAAATGGGTTTTTGTTAGTTCTTCAATAGCGAATACGATACCGCCAAGTGGGGTATTGAATGCGGCGGCAAGTCCGGCTGCTGCACCCGTGATGATCATGTTTCGTTTTGCTACTTTGGGCCACCAGGCAGGCAATAACTGATTTACTTTTCTAAATATCGATGCTGCAATTTGGATAGTGGGCCCCTCGCGACCGATAGCTCCGCCTCCCATTGCCATTATCAGACTTGAAGCAACTTTAAAAAAGATAACTTTTACACTTAAAAGTTTATCAAGCTTTTTTTCTGAACGTGGACTACTGATCTCAATAGCAGCTGCAACTTGCGGTATCCCGCTGCCGCGAGAATAGGGTGCATACCGTTTAACCAGCCACCATGACAATAAAAAACATACTGGTGTAAATACAAATAACAGCCAGGCGTGCCAGTTAATTACCAGCGTAGTTACCATTTCGGCTAATACAAATAAACGCGCGTAGGCCACCGCTACTAAACCAGTAATTACAGAAGCGATCCAAAATGGAATTGCCTGAAGCACCTGCTTTTTCCATCGTTCATTGTTTAAGCGGTCATAAGTGTTTTTAAAATACAGACGTATTTTAGATAGAAGAACCAACATAGGAAGTTGTTAAGATTCGCAAAAATAACGCATTTGATGCTTTAAAAACATACTAACACTTATATTTGCCCATGATTTCTTCGCAAAGGTATGACCAGCGGGGCGTTTCAGCTTCAAAGGACGACGTACATAATGCCATTAAAAACATCGATAAAGGCATCTTTCCACAAGCTTTTTGTAAGATAATACCCGACATTTTAAACAATGATCCGGCTTATTGCAATATCATGCATGCTGATGGTGCAGGCACAAAATCATCATTAGCATATAGTTACTGGAAAGAAACAGGCGATATTTCGGTTTGGCGCGGCATAGCTCAGGATGCCATTATTATGAATATCGACGACCTGCTTTGCGTTGGAGCGATCGACAATATCCTGCTGTCGTCAACAATAGGAAGAAACAAAAATTTGATACCGGGCGAAGTGATCGCTGCAATCATCAATGGTACGGAGGAAATATTAGCTGAACTTCGGGATGCAGGGATCGGCATCTACTCAACCGGGGGCGAAACTGCCGATGTTGGTGACCTGGTACGCACTATCATCGTCGATTCAACAGTAACCTGCCGGATGAAACGTGATGAGGTGATCTCAAACGATCATATCCAACCGGGTGATGTGATCGTAGGCCTAGCCTCCTATGGGCAAGCCAGTTACGAAAGGGAATACAATGGAGGCATGGGCTCAAATGGACTTACCTCAGCCAGGCACGATGTATTTAACAAAGAAATTGCCGAAAAATATCCCGAAAGTTACGATCATGCGGTGCCTTATGACCTGGTGTTTTCGGGCAGTAAAAAGCTAACCGACCTGGTAGAAATTGGCCCAGGTGAGTATATAACTGCCGGAAAATTGGTATTGTCGCCAACCCGAACCTACGCTCCTATTATCAAGAAGATACTCGGGCAGTACCGAAGCCAAATACATGGCATGGTGCATTGCAGCGGAGGCGCACAAACCAAAGTACTGCATTTCATATCGCATTTACATATCATTAAGGATAACCTTTTCCCTATCCCACCCTTGTTTAAATTGATACAGGAAGAATCCAAAACTGATTGGCAGGAAATGTATAAAGTATTTAATATGGGCCACCGGATGGAACTTTATGTACCGGAAACTATTGCTGCTGAACTGATCGCCATCGCTAAAAGCTTTAACGTTGATGCCCAAATAATAGGCCGTGTGGAGACTTCAGACAAAAAGCAGGTAACTATTAAATCTCCATTTGGCACATACATTTATCATTAATATCAAAAAAGCATAATAAAAAAAACCCTCCCGGTAAATCGGGAGGGTTTTTTTTTAGAATCGTTTCTTCTATTAATTGAAGATATAACGGATGCCAAACTGCGCCTGGAAACGCGATAATTGGCTTGAATCGTTAATGAAAGACGAACTAACTGGTGTTAAAGTAGTCTTGTTCAAATAAGGGAATGAATATTCTGCATGACCTGTTGCAGCGTCGATTCCTTTATAGCTAAGAATAGTCACACCACCACTGCTGGCTCCGGTAAATACATCCTGGTAAAGACCCCAGTTTTTATTCAACAAGTTGCCTACGTTGATGATATCGAAAGATAATTCGATCGTGTTTTTGCTTTTGCCCGCCATCACATAAAAATCCTGGATAGCTTTGAAGTCAAAACGTTTGAAGTAAGGCAAAATAACGCCATTACGTTCAGCAAACTGACCACGATGACTGTTCAGGTATTTATCCTGTGAAATGAAGGCATTTAATTGCTGCCATTCCTGGTCAGGTGTACGAGGATCTGTTGCGAAGTCTTTAACCAGTTCGATATCGCCTTCTTGTTTTGGGATAAACATTAAGTCGTTGGTAGCACCATCACCATTAGGGTCACCACTGGTTAGGTAAGAAACTGCACCATTATTAGCCATTTCGAATATCAGACCTACTGAAGTAGATGCATGATTCAGGTATTCTTTTTTATACATAAATGAGGCTATGATCCTGTTTGGTTCGATATATGAGCTATTCGAAAGGTTATCAGCATTTGGATTTCCAGCTACATAACGAGTACTCCAGATGGTACTTGCAGTTGATCCACCATCATTAACATCTTTCGAGCCCATGTGGGTGTAAGCAACGTTTGCATAAAAACCACTGGCAAAGCTCTTTTGTAACTGGCCGGTAATAAAGTAAGAATAACCCTGGTTAGTATTGGTCATATAATACAGACCAGTGATTGCCGGGTTAGAAACTGTCGCAGTAGCTGCCGAAGGCGTAGTATTTTTCGAGGTGTAACGAATTTGTCCTTCAACACCAGGTAAAACAGCATAACCGTCAGAAAGCACCAGGTTTTCGTGATAGATGGCATTGATATCTTTGGTATAAGAACCTTCGATTGTACCTACTAAGCCCCAAGGTAATTTCTGGTCAACTGCCAGGTTTGTTCTCCAGATCTTTGGATATTTCAGGTTAGGGTTAGCAATATCCAATTCGTATGAAGTATTTGGTGCTCCCTGACCTGCTGCCGGGTGATTGGCATTGATGTTTGGATTAAAGATCAACTGCTGGTTTTGAGCAGGAGTATTAGCTGCCGCACCTTTAACTACGGTGTATGAACCAAATAAAACGCCATTGTTGGAAGCCTGATTTGATATCCATACAAACGGAACGGTACCGGTAAAGAATCCTGTACCACCGCGTAACTGTGTACTTTGGTCACCGTACACATCCCAGTTAAATCCGGCACGAGGCGACATTTGAACCCTGTTTTTTGGCAATACCGAGGGATCAACCTGGATACCCTGCTGGAAAGTTAAGCCAGTAACATTAGGATTTTGTTGTAATTGGGTAGGGAATGCATCGTAATCAAAACGGATTCCATAGGTTAACCTGAAGTTATCAGTAACGTGGTATTTATCCTGTGCATACAAGCTATAAATACCGGCTTTGATCTTGGCAAATGGAAAAGCTCCACTAGGCAATGCCGAAAAACGTGAGCTGTAAGCCTGAGCAGGTAAGCCGTTAATAAAATCAGTATATGAATTGTAAGTATATAAACCATTATAATCAGGTGCAAAACCATTGGTATAGCTTTGGATCTGGTCGTTGGTACCTATAGTATACTCATGACTTCCGGAATAAATGGTGAAGTCGTCTGAAAACTGAGTGATATTAGTTGATAAAATGTTATTTGCAGTGTATAATTCATAACCAAAGCTGGTTTCAACTGCACTTGCCTTGGTAACTACATTACCATTGGCATCCGAAACACCGTTACCGATATCAACAAATGGCAGGGTTGCACCAGCTCCTAAAGATGAACGGAAATCGCGCAAAGCTGAATAACCTAATGTAGCCTTGTTCGACATGGTACTGCTGATACGGCTATCCAACTCGATTATACCTATATTAAAGTTATTGTTGATACGATAACCTGAACCATAAAATGGCAATGCATTTAAACCTGCGTCACGCACGGTACCGTAACCAACACCACCATTGGTGATACCAGAGTTGCTAGGCGGGTGATCTCCGTATGATTTCAAGTAGAAATATTTGGCACTTAAAGTATTGTGGCTATCAATATTCCAATCGAGTTTAGTCGTGATCTTGTCACTATGCGTGTCAAAGTTATATCCCTGGTAAGGTCCGGCTGTATAACCGTATTTAGATTTCAGGAAAGATGACAATGAGTCAAGTACCGAAGCCTTCGCCTGTGAAGCAGAACCGGCAGCTCCAGAACCTGATGCAACATAAGTTGTTGCAGGCTGGCTGATACGTTCTTCTTCACCCGAAACAAATAGGAACAATTTATTCTTAATGATCGGACCGCCAAAGCTGGCACCAGTTTGTCTGTAAGTGAATGGCGTTTTTGTTACAGCAATGCTACCGGCATTGTAACCAGTAAGACTTGTACCACGGATATAATCGTAAATGGTTGCTTTAAAAGTGTTAGTACCTGATTTTACTACGGTATTGATACCAGCACCAGTAAAGTTACCCTGACGAACGTCATAAGGAGCAATATCAACCTGAATCTGGTCGATAGCATCCAACGAGATCGGCTGCGAGTTGGTTTGACCGCCAAGGGTACTTGCTAAACCGAAAGAGTTGTTGAATAAAGCACCATCCACAGTTAGGTTGTTGAACAGGTTGCTTCGGCCACCGAAACTCAAACCGTTGGCCGATGGAGTCAATTTAGTGAAATCACTCAATGAACGGTTGATCGTAGGTAACCCTGTGATTTGAGCATTGTTGATCGTTTCCCTTGCACCAGTGCGCGACGAATTGATCACTTTACCTTGTGTAGCCGTTACAGTTACTTCTTTCAACGCTGTAGCGTTTTCTTCAATTTTTGCATCAATACGCTAGTCCTGACCAATGTTCAGTGTTATACCTTCCTGAATAAAGTCTTTATAACCAACAAATGATATTTTAATAGTGTAGGGACCTCCAACCCGCAAGTTGGGTACGTTGTAACGGCCGTCGGGGCGGCTGGCTGTGGAGTAAACTGTACCGGTGGGCACGTGTGTAACTAAAATTGTTGCTCCCGGAATCGTTCCTTTACTGTCGGTAACGGTTCCGTTAATGGAGGCTGTGGTTACACCCTGGGCAAATGCGTTCTTTGTTGTTAAGAACGAAACACCCATCAAAAGCAGAAATAAGAGTAAATACTTCCTCATGTTGAATGGTTTTAAGTTAAATATGTGAATGAACTGACTGGCAGCAAAGATAAATAGCTTCATTTTTAGTACTGTTAAGTTTGTGTTAACGTTATTGTTATTTTTTTCAACACTTAATACTTAAAATACACAGAAATGTAATATTACATGGCTCTTTTTGTAACATTTGTAACAGGAAAGCTATAAATAACATATACTTTACATAAATTTTATATCATATCATTTTGTAAGTACATCCAAAAGGCAATACACTTAGCCATTTTAGCAATTCGCCCCTTTTACTTAGCTTTGGCATCGAATTCAGGAAAATCATTTTAAAAAAACTATGGACTTTGATTTAATTGTTATAGGCTCCGGCCCGGGTGGTTACGTGGCTGCAATTCGTGCTTCCCAGCTTGGCCTTAAAACTGCAATAGTTGAGAAAGAATCGTTGGGTGGTATTTGCCTTAACTGGGGATGTATACCTACCAAGGCGTTGCTTAAAAGCGCGCAGGTATTTGAATATATAAACCACGCAGCCGATTATGGTCTGAAGGTATCAGGTGGCGAAGTAGACTTTGATTCCGTGATCAAAAGAAGCCGTGGCGTAGCTGATGGCATGAGTAAAGGCGTTGCCTTTTTAATGAAGAAAAATAAGATCGAGGTGTTGATGGGTACCGGCAAGCTTAAATCAAAGGGAACCGTAACCGTAACCGGGGCTGATGGAGCTGCCAAAGATTATACAGCCAAACATATTATCCTTGCAACCGGTGGACGTTCACGCGAATTGCCAAACATCAAACAAGACGGTGTAAAGGTAATTGGTTACCGCCAGGCAATGGTATTACCTAAGCAGCCTAAATCGCTGATTGTTGTTGGCTCAGGAGCAATCGGTATCGAGTTTGCTTATTTTTATAATGCATTGGGTACGCAGGTAACTGTTGTGGAATTCATGGATAATATTGTACCTCTGGAAGATGAAGAAGTATCAAAAACACTGCTTCGCAGTTTAAAAAAACAGGGATTGAATATACTCACCAGCTCGACAGTTGAAAGTGTGGACAGCAGTGGCGAACTGAACAAAGTAAAGATAAAAACACCAACCGGACAGATCGAACTGGAAGCAGAGATCGTATTATCGGCAGTTGGTATCTCCACCAATCTTGAAGGCTTAGGGCTTGAAGAAAATGGTGTAAAAACTGATAAGGGCAAAGTTTTGGTTGATGATTTCTACAAAACTAATGTTGAAGGTGTTTATGCCATTGGCGATATCGTAAAAGGTCAGGCGCTGGCACACGTAGCCTCTGCTGAAGGGATCATTTGCGTTGAAAAGATAGCAGGTCACCATCCCGAACCATTAAACTATAACAATATACCAGGTTGTACCTATTGCAGCCCCGAAGTTGCGTCAGTAGGTTATACTGAAAAAGCTGCCAAAGAAGCAGGTTACGAACTTAAAATCGGCAAATTCCCCTACTCGGCATCAGGTAAAGCTGCTGCTGCCGGAGCAAAAGATGGTTTTATTAAACTCATATTTGATGCCAAATACGGTGAGCTGCTTGGCGCACACATGGTAGGTTATAACGTAACTGAAATGATCGCCGAAATTGTAGTGGCCCGCAAACTGGAAACTACCGGCCACGAGATCATAAAATCAGTACATCCTCACCCAACCATGAGCGAAGCCATTATGGAAGCGGCTGCGGAAGCGTATGGGGAGTGCATACATTTGTAGTTCATGGATCATAGTTCATGGTTCATGGATCATGGTTTATGGATCATGGTTTATGGATTATGGTTAATGGATCATGGTTAATGAATTATAGTTGGTGGATTATTGAAAATGGAATTTTTATTTTATTTTTCCTTTGGCAATCGAATTTAAACGTTCATTTAGAAAAAAATAGCTGGTGTAAACATGGCCTTTAGATTTGAAGATTTGCTCGTTTGGCAAAAAGGCATGTATTTGAACGAACAAGTTAATAGAATTACAAAGGGTTTTCCCAGGGATGAGCTTTTTATCCTGACCTCCCAAATCAAAAGAGCATCTGATTCTGTTGTTTTGAATATTGCTGAGGGTTCAACTGGTCAAACAAAGCCGGTTTTTAAAACCTTTTTGAACTATTCGCTTAGGTCGGCTATTGAAGTAGTAAATTGTTTAATTATTGCTAATAGAAGAGATTATATCGATAACGAAGAATTCCAACATCTTTACGATGAGTATGAACAACTTGTTAAAATGATTACTGCTCTGAGAAATTCTATCAACTGAATAGAATACAAACTAACTTAACCGAGATCAATGAACCTGGTTCAAAGCACTATGATCCATGAACTATGATCCATGAACTATGAACTTATACACCATCGACACCGGCTTATTTAAACTTGACGGGGGAGCTATGTTTGGTGTAGTTCCGAAAACTATCTGGAACAAAACGAATCCCGCCGATGAAAATAACCTTTGCACCTGGGCCATGCGCTGTTTGCTGGTGGAGGATGGCAACCATCTCATATTGATCGATACGGGCATAGGTAATAAGCAGGACGCCAAATTTTTCAGTCATTATTATTTGCATGGCGATGCCACGCTCGATTCCTCGCTGGCAAAGCATGGTTTTAACCGCGATGATATCACCGATGTATTTTTAACTCACCTCCATTTTGATCATGTTGGCGGTGCTGTTGAACGTCAGGGAGATGCTTTGATGCCAGCTTTTAAGAATGCGACGTATTGGAGTAATGAAAAGCACTGGCATTGGGCAACCAATCCCAACGACCGTGAAAAAGCTTCATTTTTAAAAGAGAATATCTTACCGATACAAGAAAGTGGTCAACTAAAATTTGTTGATGCAAACAGCGAAACGGTATTTAGTGAAGATTTTAAGCTACGCCTGGTGTCTGGTCATACTGAATCGATGATGTTGCCGTTAATAACCTATAAAGGCAGGCAACTGCTGTATATGGCCGACCTTACCCCTTCCGTCGGGCATTTGCCTATCCCTTATGTAATGGCCTATGATATGTTCCCGCTGACTACGCTTGGCGAAAAAAAAGCTATATTAGGTGAGGCTGTAAACCAGAATTTTATCCTTTATTTCGAGCATGACCCGATCAATGAATGTTGCACTTTGCAAATGACCGAAAAAGGTATTAGGTTAAAGGATACATTTAAACTCGCCGAACTTTAACAAGTTGAGCGCTTGTCACAGATTGCTTAACCGGCAATTTTAATAATTTTAGTGTAAATATTGAAATGCTTGTGTTTTTTTGGCAACATTTTTATACCTTTGCACGTTCCGTTCCTAAGTGAAAGAATCGAGGTAAATAAAATAAATGAGACAACTCAAAATAACCCAATCCATTACCAATCGTGAGTCGCAATCCCTCGACAAGTACCTGCACGAAATTGGTAAGGTTGACCTGATAACAGCCGAAGAAGAAGTAATATTAGCCCAAAAAATACGTGAGGGAGATCAGGCAGCACTGGAGCGGTTAACAAAAACCAATCTTCGTTTTGTTGTATCGGTAGCAAAACAATACCAAAATCAGGGCCTTACCCTGGGCGACCTGATCAATGAAGGAAACCTTGGCTTGATCAAAGCGGCAAAACGTTTTGACGAAACAAAGGGTTTTAAATTCATTTCTTATGCTGTTTGGTGGATACGCCAATCGATCCTGCAGGCTATTGCCGAGCAATCGCGTATTGTTCGTCTACCCCTAAACCAGGTGGGATCCCTAAGCAAGATCAGCAAAGCATTCTCCAAACTGGAGCAGGAATTCGAACGCGAGCCATCACCAGAAGAGCTGGCAGATATGCTCGAAACTACTGTCGACAAAATTTCAGATACGCTGAGCAATTCCGGTCGCCATGTTTCTATGGATGCGCCATTTGTACAGGGCGAGGAAAATACGCTTTTAGATGTACTGGAAAACCAGGAACCTAATACCGACTCTATCCTGATCAATGAGTCGCTTTCAGAAGAAATAAAACGGTCTCTTTCTACGCTTACCGAGCGCGAACGTGAGATCATTGTATTGTTCTTCGGCTTAGGTACCAATCATCCGCTGTCATTAGAAGAGATCGGCGAAAAGTTTAACCTTACCCGTGAGCGTGTACGTCAGATCAAAGACAAAGCATTACAGCGCCTGAGACATACCAGTCGTAGTAAAATACTTAAATCCTATTTAGGTTAAAAATATCGTAAAGCCTCCCAAAACGGGAGGCTTTTTTGTTGCAATTATTTTAAAATCGAGCTACTGCAACAATAATTTGCTGTTTATTCGGTTTACCTTTTCATTAACCAGGCCATTTGAAAAGGTTCAGCATTTTAACGCTACAGTATTATTACCTTTTATTTTGGTACAACGCGGCATTTACCATCATTTTTTTATTACTGATGATGATGCAGCAATTTCCGCTAAATGCCCTAAGTTTTTTAGTGGCAAAACTATTTGGCTATTGTTTTGCAGTATTAACTCATTTTTATTACGCTAAATACCAGTACAATTATTTCAGAAATACAGGTTTTAGTTTAAGATTCATCCTTTCGGGAGCCGTTGCCGCCGATTTGATAGTTTATATGCTCATTGCTATCACATGCTTACACTAAAGATCGATAGCGTCGACCTGGCCTTTGATGGCCGGAAAATATTGCAAAATATTTTCCTCGAATGTAAACAAGGCGAAACCATAGGCCTGCTGGGTCGCAATGGCAGCGGGAAATCATCTTTATTAAAGATCATATTTGGTATTCTGCAACCGACTCACAAATACCTGAATATTGGCGATGAAGTGATTGAAAAAGGCTATTACAAAAATCGGGTCGCCTATTTACCCCAAGCCAATTACCTGCCACGGGGAATCAGGATCAAAAACATGGCTAAAATGTTGATTGACCCGCTATATTGGGATGAATTTGCTGATCATGATATTTACCGAAACCAACTGCAAAAAAAGCCGGAACAGCTTTCAGGAGGCGAATTAAGGCAGCTTGAGATGCTGATGGTCCTTTACAATCGTGCCGGATTTATACTATTGGACGAACCATTTACTCACGTAACACCCGTTCAGACAAATTATTTTATACCCATTATTAAACGGGTTGCTAAAAGAAAGGGTATCATAATAACTGACCATCAATACCATAACATAATGGAGGTAAGTGACCGTATTATTATTTTGACCGAAGGCTGCACAAAACCTGTTAACAACCTTAACGATTTGGTTACTTATAATTATATTAGTGGCAATAATTAATGTGCCATGACGATACCTATATACCAGGCTGATGCTTTTACCAGCAGTTTATTCGGGGGCAATCCGGCTGCAATTTGTCCCTTAGATAAATGGCTTCCGGATGAAACCATGCAGAAAATAGCTTCAGAAAACAACCTGGCGGAGACAGCTTTTTTTGTACCTGAAGGCGATGGTTATAAACTGCGCTGGTTTACACCGGAGTTTGAGATCGATTTGTGTGGCCATGCTACCCTGGCTTCTGCTCATATCATTTTCACCGAATTGGGTTATACGAAAGAAAGCATTCATTTCGAAACGCTCAAAGCCGGCACATTAACTGTAAGCCGGGCAGGCGATAAATATACCATGGATTTTCCTTCGCGACCACCAATCGTAATTGAAGTACCAAACGGACTCGTTGAGGCATTAGGCGGAAAAGAACCTAAATCGATACTACGTTCACGTGATTATTTTCTGGTATACGATAATGAAGAAGACATTACCGAACTGAGTCCTGATTTCACCGCACTTTCAAAATTTGATACTGTTGGTTTCATTGTAACTGCACGTGGCAATAATTCTGATTTTGTTTCCCGTTTCTTCGCGCCGGGCGCAGGAATACCTGAAGACCCTGTTACAGGTTCGGCCCATTGCAACCTGATACCCTATTGGGCAGATAAACTGGGCAAAAATAAGTTGCATGCCTACCAGCTATCGGCACGTAAAGGTGAGCTGTGGTGCGAACTCAAAGGCGAGCGTGTGCTCATGAGCGGAAACGCAGTCACTTATTTAAAAGGCGAGATATTTGTTTGACAGGTTAAAAGTGAAAGGCTAATAATTTTAATACCCATTTACCTTTCACCTCCCGATGGCTATCGGGAAACCTTTCCTCCTTTCACCTAAAAAAATGCAGTTAACCAAATTAGAGATCAAGGGATTCAAAAGCTTCGGCGATAAAGTCACCATCAATTTTAACGAAGGTGTTACCGCTGTTGTTGGGCCCAATGGCTGTGGCAAATCAAACGTAGTTGATGCCATACGCTGGGTATTGGGCGAACAAAGCACCAGAATGCTGCGATCGGAAAAGATGGAGAACATCATTTTTAATGGCGCAAAGGGACGCAAACCTGCTAACCTGGCCGAGGTTTCGCTAAGTTTTGATAATACCAAAAACATTCTGCCTACCGAATTTTCGCAGGTAACCATTACCCGAAAACTTTACCGCGCCGGTGAAAGCGAATACTGGTTGAATGATGTGCAATGCCGGCTAAAAGATATTACTGATCTGTTCCTGGATACTGGTATTGGAGCCGACTCCTATTCGATCATCGAATTAAAAATGATCGACGAGATCATCGCCAATAAAGAAGGCTCACGAAGGAATTTGTTTGAAGAAGCATCGGGTAAATCAAAATACAAACTACGCATAAAACAAACTT
>Ga0164297_10003662_pt1 | contig 14164 bp, 11 predicted proteins | sample GEODES058metaG_FD_113539 | JGI IMG/M metagenome (GOLD analysis project Ga0164297, IMG submission 113539) | Dystrophic lake water microbial communities from Trout Bog Lake, Wisconsin, USA - GEODES058 metaG | ecosystem: Environmental > Aquatic > Freshwater > Lake | place: USA: Trout Bog Lake... | reverse complement strand
TGGAGAGGTGTTACTCATGGGTAACAGAAGTGCACGTCATCATACATAACGCACACGGCGGTAGTGGTATTCCCTGAGACAGAAAAAACTTTTTTGTCTCAAAGAGCGGTCGCGGGCGCCGCTCCACGCGAGCGAGCGACCATGTCAGCCAGAGTCAGCGACTGGAGCTGCTCTCGAATTTGCTGTCCGAGATCAGCCCAAACGGCAAGCAGGATGCACTGCCCTTCGTGATCGCAGGCGCCATTTTCGTGGGGTTCTCCAAAATCTCCGGCCACGATGGGTCCGTCAACGGCGGCCACAATTTGTGCCAACGAAATCTCCTCGGGCGCTCGAGCAAGCACATAGCCACCGCCCACGCCACGCTTGGAACGCACCAAGCCAGCCCCTTTGAGAGCTAACAAAATCTGTTCGAGGTAGGGCTGAGGGAGGCCAGTGCGGTCGGCAATGTCTCGCACCGACGTCGGCGTCACCGTGGCCCCGTGGAGAGCCAGGCTCAAGAGTGCACGGCTTGCATAGTCACCTCGGGTCGACACCTTCATGGGGTGCAGCCTATCTGGGCCGGGGGCGTGGCACCGGCTCGTAGGATGGGAACCCGTGTCCGTCGTTCGAGTAGATCCTGACTATGCCGATCGTGCGATCAGCAACGTCCTCGATGCGGCAGTAAATGCCACACAGCCCGGCCCCCTCGAGGACCTTCGAGAGAGGTTGCGGGAGGCGGAGGGTGTCGTGCTCGTTGTCCTCGATGGACTTGGTGAAGAGCAACTCCAAGATCGCGTCGCACTCGCCCCGTGGCTTGCGAGCCACAGGCTGACTCCAATTACCTCAGTCGCCCCTTCGACAACAGCCTCGGCGCTGACGTCGATCACCACAGGAGTTGCTCCGGGGGTTCACGGCATTGTTGGGTACCGCTTTGTACTTGAAGGAGACGTGCTCCAAGCCCTGCGCTGGACGGTCGATGGAAAGGATGCGAGTCACAAGCACGCACCAGAGCAGGTGCAAAAGAGGGAGCCCAAGTTGGTGGCTCATCGTGTCCCCATCCCGTATGTGGGGAGGGCTGAACATGAGACGAGTTCATTTACACGAGCACATCTGCGTGGATGCGACTATCGAGGTGCGCACGATGACGCCGAATGGGTTGCGGCTTGTGTTGTCGGCTTGCAGAGCTCACGTGTTGTGCTCGCCTACTACGACATCATCGACAAGGTGGCCCACGCCGAGGGCCTTGGTGCTGCCTATGACAACGCAGTCAGTGACGCTGACGCGTTGCTCCGTGCACTCCGTGCCGCCGTGCAAGACAACGTCCGCATCGTCGTCACGGCAGATCACGGTCAGGTTGACGTTGGGCCCGCTGCGCTTAGCCCCTTGGCATCGACGCTTGCGCTTGTTGAGAAAATGAGCGGTGAGGGACGTTTCCGATGGCTGCACGCCTATCCCGGCCAGGCGGCTGAGCTTGCTCATCGGGTCTCTCAGGAACTGAGCGACTCGTGCTGGGTGCTGTCGCGCCGTGAGGTCTGTGACAGCGGCCTTCTCGGCGACATCGATGACGACTTCGTCGAGCGCCTCGGCGATGTGGCGATCATCCCGTTTCGCGACGTGTTCGTACCCGACCCCGCCGAACCGCGCGAAGTTGGCATGAAGGGACGACACGGGTCGCTGACGCCCGCCGAAATGTGGGTCCCTCTCATCGTTGGCTAGGGCTGGGGGTTTCAGAGGGTAAGCCAAACACGAGCGCTGAGAAAGTGGCATCATCAAGAGCGTGACTGATCAAGAAACTCCGACGCCAGAACTGCTTGCGCCAGACGAGGTTTTCTCCCCCGACGGCGAAACTGAGACCGAAACGAAGGACACCGAATCGATCGACCAGCCTGCCAAGGTGATGCGGATTGGAACCATGGTCAAGACCCTGCTCGAAGAGGTGCGCGCCGCGCCCCTCGATGAGGCAGGCCGTGCTCGACTGAAGGAAATCTACGAGACATCTCTCCAGGAACTCTCAGCCGGACTCTCTCCTGATTTGCGTGACGAGTTAGCTCGCATGTCACCTCCCTTCGAAGGAGAAACGCCGTCGAATTCGGAACTGAGGATTGCCCAGGCGCAGCTTGTCGGCTGGCTTGAAGGCCTCTTCCACGGCATTCAAGCGGCCCTGATGGCACAACAAATGGCGGCTCGAGCGCAACTCGATCAAATGAGAAACCAGAGTCTTCCTGAAGGCGGACCGGGGCCGTCGATGCGGCCTGGTACTTACCTCTAGGACCCTTCACGCACTGCGCTCAAGCGCGCTAAGTTCGAAGTCACACCGTTGTAGTTCGAACTGCCGACCTCCCAAGAGGTCGAAGATCCTTGGAGGGGGATGTTCTGTTGTCGAAGTCATTTACTCATTTGCACACTCACACCGAGTACTCAATGCTCGATGGGGCGGCACGTATTGGCGATCTCGTCGATGCGGCAGTCGCCGATGGGATGCCCGCACTTGGGATTACAGACCACGGCAACATGTACGGCGTTCTCGATTTCTACAAGTTGTGTAAAGACGCAGGAATCAACCCCATTATTGGTACTGAGGCCTACATGGCAGGGGAGAGCCGTCATGAGCGTCCTGTGCGCCGAGGAAAAATTGACGACACCGGTGGTGACGCCGGAGAGGGCAACAAGCTCTACTACCACCTCACCTTGCTTGCAGAGACGACTGCTGGCTACAAGAACCTGCTGAAACTTTCTTCGGCTGCCTATTTGGAGGGCTACTACTACAAGCCGCGCGTGGACTGGGAACTGCTTGATCAGTATCACGAAGGACTGATTGCGACGACTGGCTGCCTTGGTGGAGTCGTGTTGCAAGCCTTGTTGGCGGGAAACGAGGCAGAGGCTCTCAAGCGAGCTGCGCGACTGCAAGAAATTTTTGGGAAAGACAACCTCTTCGTCGAATTGCAAGATCATGGCTTGAAAGAACAGCGGGCCACCAACCCGAAGTTGATTGAGATCGCCAACAAAATTGGCGCACCTCTTCTCGCAACGAATGACAGCCACTACACCCATCGTCACGACGCAGAAGCTCACGATGCACTGCTGTGCGTGCAAACCGGTGCGCTGTTGGCGGACACCAATCGATTCAAGTTCGAAACTGATGAGCACTATCTCAAGAGTGCCTCCGAAATGCGCTATCTCTTCCGTGAAGTAGAGACCGCGTGCGATGCCACGCTCTTGATCGCCGAGCGCGCCAATGTGGAACTTGAGCTTGGCCTTCCGAGTCTTCCTGAGTTCCCGGTTCCCGAAGAATTCACGGGAGCCACCTATGACGAGCGCTCGGCAAAGTACTTGCGCGATCTCACTTATAAAGGCGCCCGAGACCGGTATGGAGATCAGCTCAACGACGAGGTTCGCGAGCGCATCGACTTTGAACTCAAGGTCATTGGCGACATGGGTTTCTCGGCCTACTTCCTCGTGGTGTGGGACTTGATCCGCTATGCCAAGGAAGCCAACATCCGCGTTGGTCCGGGTCGAGGGTCGGCAGCAGGTTGCTGTGTTGCCTATTGCCTCGGCATCGTGGACCTCGACCCAATTCGCTATGACCTGCTCTTTGAACGCTTCTTGAACCCAGGCCGAAAGCAGATGCCTGATATCGATATGGACTTCGATGATCGTTATCGGGGAGAAATGATCAAGTACGCGGCCGATCGCTACGGCTCAGATCACGTTGCGCAAATCATCACCTTTTCCCGCATCAAAGCTCGAGCGGCAGTCCGCGACGCAGCACGCGTCCTTGGCTATGCCTACAACGATGGCGACCGGGTAGCGAAGGCCATGCCGCCGCTCTTGATGGGCCGAGACACACCTCTTGATGCTTGTCTTGAAAAGACACCAGGTTTCGAAGATGGCTACATCGGTGCAGCAGACCTTCGAGAGATGTACGCCAATGACGACGTGGCGCGTCGCATCATTGATGTTGCCAAGGGCCTTGAAGGCCTTCGCCGAGGTGATGGCATCCATGCAGCAGCAGTGGTAATTACGAAAGACCCGCTTACTGAATACCTCCCCATCCAACGCAAGCCCGATAGTTCAGGCGACATTGCAAATGCGCCCATCGTCACCCAATTTGAAATGCACAACGTCGAAGAGCTTGGTCTGCTCAAGATGGACTTTTTAGGGCTGCGGAACCTGTCAGTGATTGAGGTCTGTCTCGACCTCATAGAGAAGGGAACAGGGGAGCGACCTGACATCGATCACGTCCCTCTCGATGACGAAGAAGTGTTTGCCATGCTCCGAAAAGGGGATTCCATCGGCGTCTTCCAACTCGAAGGTCGACCCATGCGGGCGTTGATGCGAAGTTTGGCGCCGACAAGTTTCGACGACATTGCTGCGCTCGTGGCCTTGTATCGGCCAGGTCCGATGGCGGCAAACATGCACAACGACTATGCCGATCGGAAGAATGGCCGAAAGGCGATTACCTACGAACACCCGGACCTCGAAGCGCTGCTCGGCGACACGCAGGGCCTGATGATCTATCAAGAATCAGTCATGCGAGTTGCGCAGAAATTCGCAGGCTATTCACTTGAAGAGGCAGACAATCTCCGCAAAGCAGCCGGTAAAAAGGTGCGCGAAATCATGGCCGCCGAACGAGAGAAATTCGTCGCCGGCTGTGAGGCGACGGGTTACGGACGCGAACTCGGCACCAAACTCTTCGACGTCATCGAACCCTTTGCTGACTACGCGTTCAACAAATCACACTCCTATGGCTACGGTCTCGTTTCGTATCAAACAGCGTGGCTGAAGCGGCATTTCCCCGTCGAGTACATGGCGGCTCTCTTGACGTCGGTGAGGGACGACAAGGACAAGACGGCAGTGTATTTGAGCGAATGTCGCAACATTGGTGTCGAAGTGGTCGTTCCTGACATCAATGTCTCGCTTGGTGACTTCACTCCTCGACATGATGAGTCCAAGGGTCCCGGCATCGTCTTTGGCCTTGCTGCCATCCGCAACGTCGGAGAAGCATTGGTGGAAAAGATTGTTTCGGAGAGAAACGAGAACGGGCCGTTTGAAGATTTCTACGATTTTTGTCGGCGAGTGGATTCGACGGTGCTCAATAAGCGAACCGTCGAATCATTAATCAAAGCGGGAGCATTCGATTCGCTCGGCCATCCCCGTCAAGGACTCACCTTGGTTGCGGACGAAATCATTGAGCGCACCTTGGAGCGTCGCCGCGAACATGACATGGGGATTGCCACGTTGTTTGCGGCAGTGGCGGAAGACAATGGCGACGCCCAGGCTCGATGGGAGGGAACCATGGTTCCCATCCCCGAGAAGGAATTCGACAAGGCCCCTCGCCTGGCTTTCGAAAAAGACATGCTGGGTCTTTACATTTCAGATCACCCGTTAATGGGTGTTGAGCGAGCTCTCGCTCGTCACACTGATGCCACCGTGACTGAAATGAAAGAACTGGCCGACCTTCCCGGACAACAAGATTCGGGTTTCCGCGCCGTGGGCGGCGTGGTCACAGAACTCAAGACGAAGTACACCAAGGCCGGCCAACTCATGGCACAGTTCATGCTCGAAGATCTGCAGAGTGCGATGGAGGTTTTTGTCTTTCCAAAGACCATGGCCGAGTGCGGCGCGCTGTTGGAAAACGATGCCATCGTTGTCGTGCGAGGCAAGGTTGACACTCGAGACGACACACCGAAGATCACTGCGATGGGAATCACACGCCCCAATCTGGTGCCGGTCAAACTCACGGAACTTCGTGTCCGAGTGCCGCTGGCCATGATGAGCGACGCCACCGTCGCAGAGCTCAAAGCAGTTCTGCAAGAGCATCCGGGCGAAGCCGCGGTCTTGCTGCACGTCGGCGACAAGGTCATACGGCTTCCAGAGGACTACAACGTCGATGTCGATCGGGTGGTCGGGGAATTGCGTCGGCTCTTGGGTCCAGAGGCATTTCCTGCCCCTGCCGCCTAGAAACTGGGGCGATTTCAGAACGCTGAAAAAAGCACCGTAAACTAGTCGTTATGGCTATGAACGTGGTGACTAAGGACACAACAGCAATCTCTGACTCAGAGTTGGAGGAAATGGCGGATCTGTGTGCTGATCGAGAGCCTCGTTTTGATATCGGCTATCTCTCCAAGGTTCGCGAGGAATGGGTTCTTGTCTCGACCGCACGTGAGGGCAACAAACTCCGCGGTTACTCATTTTCTACCCTTGAGCGCATTGGCGGTACGCCGTCACTGCTGATCGGCCTTGCCCTCATTGATCGAAATGCGAAGTCCGAACAGTCGTTGAAGGCACTCCTTGCCGACCAGTTCCGTCGTGCCCTTCTTGCCTTCCCCGACGAAGACGTTCTTCTCGGGACTCGGCTCATGAATCAAGATGGCTATCGCGCCTTTCAAGGCCTTGTTGACGTGGTTCCTCGCGTGGACCACAAGCCATCTGGTGAAGAGCGGGCTTGGGCGCGTCGCCTCGCCAAGCGCTTTGGTGATGAAAAGGGCCTTGATGATCGCACCTTTATCGTGACACCGTCGCACACTGACCCCGTTGGTGGACTTGACGTTGTCGCACCGAAGGCCAAGATCCCCGAAGGTGTTGAGATCTTCTTTAAGGGGTTTAACGCCGACAAGGGCCACCGCTTGGTGGTGTGTGGCTGGGCGATGGCAGAAGATCTCGCTGCCGGCAAACTCAGCCGGTAACGCATCGCGTCACAGGCACTCCTTGGCCACGGGAAGCGTGGGCCTTAGCCTCGAGGCAGGATGGCGACGCAGGTCTTGTAGCAGTGGCCGTCCCACGGTCGACTGAGCGCGGTGAGCAGATAGTGCGGCTTGAAGCCCAGAGCGGTTGCCATTTCTTTTCCTGCGAGTCGTTCTCGACGAGCTGCGACTAAAGATCGCGTGGCGTGCGCATCAGCACAGGTCAGCCAGACGTCATCACGTTCCCATCCAAACCGAACCCAAGTCGTGCCGTCTTCTGTGCGACGGAAGAGCTGCGGCCCTCTGGTCGCCACGATGAGTGCGACGGAAGGCCGATCTCCCGAGAATTCCCAATAGGGGGCCGAGGGCCCGCGAAAACCGAGCAGAGGCCCGTCGATAGGTGCTTGCAGCGCCTGGAGCATCTTTCGAACTTCGCGACCTCGAAGCTTTCCCATCTGACGAGGAAGACCTTTAACGCTGACTGCCTCAGGTTGCGCCAGATCATCGCGGTCGGGTTGTGCAGCGATTGTTGCTTCGACAACATCAAAAGAAGCAAGGTCTGGCGGATGATGTTCTGGCCAATCAACTCTGAGGCGCACTAGGGCTCCAGAGGCTAAGTCAATGCCCGTGGTGTCTTCTGTGGTGCAGCCCAAGACCAAGACGTACAAAATGCCACCGGGATTGGTCTCGAGCATTGCCTTTTTTGGCAACTTTCTGAGAAGGTCTTTCGTTGCCTGTGTTGAAGGATTCTTCGAGGCAAAGCGGAGAGGACGGTGAGCCATGGTCCTTTCAGGATGGCACGGCGGCGAGGAGTTGCGCGACCACCTCAGCGGGAGTCTGCACCGGACGTTGGCAAAACTGGTTTTCGCACAGATAAGCCCAACCCTCGGATCGACCCAGAAGGAGCGGATTCGTCTGGCTCTCGCCATGAGTAAAGACCACAAACGGTGCGAACACCGAGCGCGCTGCGCCAAGCAGTTCGCCGGGAATCCCCGGTATGGCAAGTTCCCGACAGGCACGCAGCCAACCCAGGCTGAGAATCAAATCGGGAACGGCCATGGGATGACGTTCAATGGCCGCTCCAAGCAGCGTGACCGTCCGATCTGCGACTACGGAATGCTCAGTCGAACCTTGGAGCGCACTCAGGCGGGCGAGTCCCGTGATGGCGACAGATGTTGCAGAAGGGAGGGCTGAGTCGAAGACGTCTTTGTTACGAGCAAGCAGCACTTCGGCATCATGGCCAGTCGTGAAGAACCCAGACCCCTGGGCAGGTTCGAGGGTGGTAGGAAGTGTGCCGTCGAAGAACAATTCACACAGCTCTGCCGCGATCGCCTCTGCGCGCTCTAACCACGAGTCATCCGCGTCGAGTTCATAGAGGCGCGTGCACGCCTCGAGAAGCCACGCATGGTCGGCGAGCATGGCGAGATGGGTCAGTGTGCCCTGACGCCCTGAGCGGCTGAGGCGACCTGACGGCAGACGAAAATCGCGGTCGAGTACACGCACAATGCGTCGAGCAGCCTCAGCCCAGCGATCGTTGGCCAGCACCGCTGCAGCTTCTGCCAAGACAGATGCGGTCATGGCGTTCCATTCGACGATGATCTTGTCGTCGATGCCAGGCTGCGGACGTGCGGCGCGCGCTTCGAGGAGCGCCGCACGCGTACGTTCCTGGGTGTCGTTACGCAGCAGATTCGAAAATCGAGTTCGAGCAACCACGCTGGCGCCATGTTCGAAGGTGCCCTCGGCAGTGATGTTGTAGAAGTCGCAAGCATCTTCCGGAGAAAGGACCCCTGGCACGTTGCGAAGTGCCTCTGCGACGTCATGCGGCGTGAACACAGCGTGGGAACCTTCTTCGCCTGCTGCGTCGGCATCCACCGAAGATGCGAGCCCACCATTCGGACAGGTCAAGGCATCGAGGACCCAGTCGAGGGTCTCGGTGACGACTGCTTTGTAGTGCGCATCGCCGGTGAGTTGAAAGGCATGGAGATAGCACCGAGCGAGGAGTGCTTGGTCGGTCAGCATCTTTTCAAAATGCGGCACGAGCCATTGGTCATCGACCGAATAGCGAGCAAATCCTCCGGCAAGGTGGTCGTAGATTCCCCCAGCGGCCATGGCATCCAATGTGGTGCGTGCCATGGCAAGGCTCGCAGGATCACTCGTTCGCTGATAGTGGACGAGGCAAGCTTCTACGTAGGAGGGCCGAGGAAATTTCGGCGCCCCGCCGAAGCCTCCTGCCTGCGCATCAAAGCGCTCTGTGAGTGCGGCGACAAGGGCGCCCAAAGAACGGTCAAAGTCAAGAGCATCGGAGGGGAGCTGCTCGGCCAAGGTGTCTGCAAAAGATGCCTCATTCTCTACCGCAGCGGTGAGTGCCGAGGCCTGTTCTTCGACCTCGGTTCGTTTGTTCGCCCATGCGTCTTCAAGCGCCAAGAGAACGCGAGGGAAACTTGGCTGGCCTCCACGATCGACAGGAGGAAAGTATGTGCCAGCAAAGAAAGGTCGACCCTCGGGCGTCGCAAAGACTGAGAGCGGCCATCCACCGTGACCGGTCGCCGCTTGGCATGCACTCATGTACAACTGGTCGAGATCGGGACGTTCTTCTCGATCGATTTTGATTGCAACAAAACTTCGATTCAGGAGTTCAGCAATTTCCTCATTTTCAAAACTTTCATGAGCCATGACGTGACACCAGTGGCACGCGGCGTAGCCAATGGAGAGAAAGAGAGGCTTGTCCTCTTCTGCGGCTTTGGCCAGGGCTTCTGGCCCCCATTCAAACCAGGCAACGGGATTGTCGGCGTGTTGCAGGAGATACGGGCTTGTGGCTGCTGCCAAGCGGTTGACACTCACGTCGTGCAGCGTAACCACAGAGGTGCGTGACACAAACACAAGAAGTGGATGACCTACTCATCGGTAACTCTGAGCTTCAAGTTTCTCATGTGGGAAAGATTGTCGGTGGGTCGGTTTTGGCGATAGCGTCTCACGAAACGACGCAGCCGATTGAGGAGTTACATGTCAACGTCCAGTGGTCTTTCAGTTCCCGCCCGCGGCACGCTTGCCGACCTGCTTCCAGAGACATTCCTGGTGGATGCAGCGCTGGTAGTCGGCGCAGCATGTTTCGTCGGCCTGCTGGCGCAGCTTCAGATCCACCTGAGCTGGACGCCAGTTCCCATCACAGGACAAACGCTGGGTGTTTTGCTCGCAGGTTCCGCATTGGGATGGAAGCGCGGCTCGATTGCGATGGCGTTCTACTTGGCTGCCGGCATGATCGGTATGCCGTGGTATGCGGGCCACGCGTCTGGCTGGTCAGTGGCGACTGGTGCGACCGGTGGCTACCTCTTTGGATTCATCATTGCTGCGGCAGTCTGTGGACTGATTGCCGAACAAGGTAACGACCGCCGGATCTTGTCAACGATGGGTTCGATGATTGTCGGCAACGCAATCATCTACGCATGCGGCGTGACATGGCTTGCACACACCTTGGGCGTCGGCCTTTCCAAGGCGGTATCGCTCGGACTTACCCCCTTCTTGTTGGGCGACGTGATCAAAGTCGTGCTGGCTGCGCTCATACTTCCTGGCACGTGGCGCTTGGTTGGGAAACTTCGGACCAAGCAGTAAGCAGTCGGGAGATTCTCCCGAACAAGTTGAAAGAAAGGAGCCCTTCCTGCGGAAGGGCTCCTTTCTTTTGCACGTGGATAGGTCGTGGCACGGGAGAGTGTCGTCACATTTGAACAGTGCCAACATTGCTGCGGCCCACGCGCAGTCTGACCGCTCTACATTCTTGTGGCACCGAGGAGTTCTTTCCCTGCTTTTGCGTCGCTGCAGAGCGAGAGTGAAAGCCGATACCCTTTGGCTGGAGTTGGGCGAGGAAGACCGCCGCACTCAATGAAGGAGATTGCGACATGTTTGTGCTTGACCTTGTGGCCTGCGCGCTCGTTGTCGCCATCGAACCGTTGCCAATTTCATTTTTGGTTCTCTTGCTCGCCTCAGAGCGCGGTCTCTTCAAAGGTTTGTGGTTTCTCGTCGGGTGGGTGTCGTGCATTGTGGTGGTGCTCATCGCCGCGGCTTTGGTTTCAGGTTCGCATCCTGTCGTGCAACAACACCACGTCTCGAGTGCTGCCGACATCATCAAGTTGATTGCCGGTGTGCTTCTGATTGTGCTGGCACTGCGTACCTATGCCAAGAGGGCACAGCCGCACAAAGATCCGAAATGGCTCAATCGCTTGGATCGCATGTCCTGGTGGGAAATCATCGCCTTCGCAGCATTCCTGACCCCGCAGGTGGTGGTGCTGGCCGCAGGGGCATCGGTTCTCAACGAGCACCTCAGCACAGTGGCGACGTATCTCATCATGATGAGTTTCGTGCTGCTGAGCTCAGCGCCGTATCTTGCACTTGTCGGTTTTGCCACATTTTGGCCTGCAACAAGCACTGCGAAATTGGACGCCCTCCGGCGCTGGCTTGAGGCCCATCGCACGCAAGTGCTCGTCATCTTGTTCCTGCTCGCTGGCGTGTGGCTGAGTTCTCACGCGCTGTATTCTTTGGCTTCCTTGTGAGTGTCTCGACCGCTGATCGCATTCATGGTCTCCTTCTCGCAGGAGCAGTGGGCGACGCGCTTGGGGCGCCCGTGGAGTTTGACTCAATCGAAACCATCCGCGAGCAACTAGGCCCTCAGGGGGTGAGCGAAGTACTCGCTCCTGGACACTTCACGGACGATACGCAAATGATGCTGTTCACGTGCGAAGCCCTCCTCATTTCAGGCGTGCTCCTTGAGCGTGATGAGCGGTGTAACCCGTTGGCGCAACTCCATCATGCCTATCTGCGATGGCTTGCAACACAAGGTGCCCCACTTCCATTCGTTGCACTTGACCCCATGGAACCCCTTGGGTGGTTACTTGATCAACCTGCACTTCATCGAGTTGAGGCACCTGGGTCGACGTGTCTGAGTGCACTCTCTTCGGGCGTCTGCGGTACGCCGACTCGTCCACTCAACGACTCAAAAGGTTGCGGCGGCGTGATGCGTGCAGCGCCAGCCGGTTTTCTGGTTCCAGGGATTCCACCTGGTGCATCACTTCCCGAGGCCTATCACTTGGGACGTGAAATAGCTGCAGTGACGCACGGCCATCGTGAAGGGATCGATTCAGCGGGAGCGCTTGGTGCCATCATCGCTGGCCTCTTCGGCGGAGCAACGCTCGAAGACGCAGTGCGGGCATCCATTACTCTCAGTTCCCCTGTCGTCGCTGCGTACTTGCAGCGAGCGGTGCGACTCGCCAAGCGCGGCGTGCCGCGCGGCGAGGACTTGGAAGCCGAACTTGGCGGAGGGTGGGTCGGTGAAGAGGCATTAGCGATAGCAGTCGCCTGCGCGTTGAGCACGGACGAACTTGACGTTGCGCTCTTGGCCTCAGTGAACCATTCAGGGGACTCGGATTCCACTGGTGCGATCTGCGGAAATATCGTCGGGGCTCGCGATGGCATCGACGCTCTTGCGCCAGAGTGGATCGCCGCAGTAGACCACGGTGACCTCGTTACCCAAATGGCTCGTGACTGTTCGGAATGGCTTGCGTTCCATATGGAAGACGGCGCCACATTGAGTGACGAGTGGCTGCGTCGGTACACGAGTTTGGAATAGCGACTACTGCCGAGTCATCCACTTCGTGAAGATCAAAGGTCTGACCAAGGGTGTCGATCGAAGCATCTCGCGCCACGAGGTCTGTACGCTGGTTCGCATGGACATCAGGATGGATGGGAAAGTCGCACTGGTCACCGGAGCGAGCCGGGGGATTGGTCTCGCCATCGCACAGCGCTTGTGCGAGGCAGGTGCCAACGTGTTGTTGGTTTCACGAAAAGCGGACGGCTTGGCTGAGGCTGTGGCGACACTGGCCGGCCTTGACGGCGAGGCAAGTTACGAAGCCGCCCATGTGGCAAGCGAGGAAGAGGCCATCCGGACAGTTGGCATCTGCATAGAGCGTTATGGTCGTCTTGACGTGCTTGTCAATAACGCCGGAACAAATCCTTATTTTGGCCACATGATCGATATCGACGAGTCGCGCATGACGAAGACCTACGAGGTGAATCAGGCCTCATTGCTGTTGTGGGCCAAGGCTGCATGGCACCAATGGATGGCAGAACACGGTGGGGTGATGTTGAACATGGCCTCCGTCGGTGGATTGAACCCGGAACCAGGCATCGGTTGGTACAACGTCACAAAAGCTGCCGACATTCACATCACGAAGCAGTTGGCCTACGAATTGGGACCAAAGGTGCGAGTGAATGGCATTGCCCCGGGTCTCGTCAAGACCGAGTTGGCGCGAGCGCTGTGGGAGAGCGAAGGAGCGAAGATCGCGAAGAAGCTCCCTCTTGGACGCCTTGGTGAACCTGACGACATCGCCACTGCAGCGCTGTTCTTGGTGAGCGACGCCTCCTCATGGATGACAGGGCAGACCATTGCCGTTGATGGTGGAACGACCTCGATGCCGACGGGCGGCGTTGGCTGATTAGATCAGCTCGCGTCGTCGGATTTTCCCACTCGGCGTTCGAGGGAGTTCAGAAACGACGACGAGTTCCTTCGGCGCGCAATAAGGAGCGAGTTCGTCTGTCACGACAGTTTTGATGTGCTCCAAGCTGGGTGCATCTCCGTCTGGGACGATCCAGGCAACGACTCGTTGCCCCCATTCGGGGTCATCTCTGCGCCACACGGCTACATCCTTGATGCCATCGAGAGGGGCGAGTACTGCTTCAACGTCTGGAGGAAATACCTTTTCTCCTCCCGTGACGATGATTTCCCCTTGTCGACCGCGCACCTCGAGGCGGCCATCGGCGGCGAGTCGACCAATGTCGCCTGTTGCCAACCAACGTCCGGTGTTATCGGGCCCCGAGACAAAGGGTGCACGAGTGCTGCGATAGGAGCGAAGCAGCATGGGGCCAGCGACGAGAATTTCTCCCAGGCCTTCACCATCGGGCTTCTCAATGGCGATCTCAACGCCCTCGAGTGCCGTGCCGTCGTAGACCACGCCTGAGCCTGTTTCGGTCATGCCATAGGTGGTGATGACGTTGGCGCCAAGGCTGCGGGGAGGAGCGGCACCACCGAGAAGCACCGTGCGAAAGAGCGACGGATCGATGCGCTGAAGAGCCGTTGCAACTAACGACACGTGTGTTGCGCCGCGTGCTGCGGCATCTCGAACAGCGGAAGGTTCTGGTCGGGGCAGAACGTCGACGGGCGTACCGGTCAGAAGTGAACGAGTGATCACTGAAAGGCCGCCAATGTGGGCACAGGGCAAACAGCACAGCCAGCGATGTTGGGAAGAGTCGACCCCCAGAGCCTTCTGTGATGCCAGCGCCGAGGCTGTGACTGCGTCCATAGTGAGGATGGCAACTTTGGGTTCCGCAGTTGATCCTGACGTCAGCATGCAGAGGGCATCGCCCTTTTCTACGCCGACGCCATCGGGTAGACGGTGGCGGCCGGCACGGTCGAGCAGGACCGTGGGCGCCAACAGAGCCAGGGTTCTCTCACGAGC
>Ga0164297_10003661_pt1 | contig 14168 bp, 16 predicted proteins | sample GEODES058metaG_FD_113539 | JGI IMG/M metagenome (GOLD analysis project Ga0164297, IMG submission 113539) | Dystrophic lake water microbial communities from Trout Bog Lake, Wisconsin, USA - GEODES058 metaG | ecosystem: Environmental > Aquatic > Freshwater > Lake | place: USA: Trout Bog Lake... | reverse complement strand
CCGATTTCCAACATGACTTCCATATCGGGGTCATCTGGATTGCCGTTCATTTTCTGCAAGCACAAGTAATTGCCGACGCCTTTGTAAACGGCAAAGGTCAGTTCGCGACCTAATTCCTTTTCGAGTGCGGGTTTGATGCGCGGCAAATCGCGTTCGACTAATTGGCGTTGTAGGGCCAAGGTTGCGGTTGCTACGAGAACTTTTTTGCCATGGACGAGTGCCGGCACGAGATAGGCCAATGATTTTCCGGTGCCGGTTCCTGCCTGCACCAAGAGATGGTGTCGATCCGAGAGCGCATTTGCCACGGCTTCTGCCATTTCGATTTGGCCAGCGCGTGGCTCTCCCCCGATGGCAGCAACAGCTGCATCCAAGGCTTTGCGCACGGTCGATGAACTCACGCGAGCATCATGCTGTATTCCGATAGAATATTCACATGACCCGCGCACTGTTGCTCGCATTTGTTACTTCAGTGGCAACAACGTTGGGCGGATTGTTAGCGCTGAAGGTAAAAGATCGCCTGCACCTGCTCTTGGGCCTTGCGGCGGGCTTGATGCTGGGCTTGGTTGGGTTCGACCTGATTCCCAATGTCTTCGCGGATAACACCAAGAAATTCGCCCACGTTCCAGTCGTTGCACTCATTCTTATTCTTGGATTTCTGCTTCTGCATATTGTGGAGAAGTCGGTTGCGACCCACGAGCCGCACGAATCCGATTACGGTCATGACCACGAACACAGCCATAAAGCCGGCAGCTGGGCTGCGGTCGCGATGGTCGGCCACGTCTTCGCTGACGGTCTGGGAATTGGCGCGGCATTCCGAGTCAGCTCATCGTTGGGTATCGCGGTATTCGTTGCGATTCTGGTCCACGCCTTTAGCGATGGCTTGAACACCGTCACATTCTTGATCAAAGAACATATGTGGACCAAGAAAGCGATTGGCTTATTGGGCTTTGACGCCGTTGGACGCTTGAGCGGCGCTGCGGTTGGCTCCTACGCCGCCTTCAGCTCATCCACTATTTCGTTGTATCTGGCGCTCTTCGCTGGCTTCGTTATTTATCTCGCGACGTCACATATCTTGCCCGAGGCGCATGCCAAGCATTCTTCCCGTTGGACCATAGTTGCAACTGTGCTTGGTGTTTTAATTATGTGGGGCGTTGTCGCCGCTGGCGCTTAAATCTTCGCGCACCACCAAGAAAACTCCGACCAATAAGATTAGCCCAGCGACCGTTTGGATTAACGATATCTTCTGGGCGTAGAGCGCGTAGCCAACAATTGCGGCGACCAATGGGTTCACGAATCCAAATGATGTGAGTACTGGACCGCTAACGCGGGACGAGATGCCGAGATAAGCAAAGTGCTGTGTCGCGAATGCGCAGGTTAGAAAGATGACGCCACCGATTAGGTATTGGTGCCAATTAATCGCCGGTGAATGCAGAATTGGTCGGGCTAAGAAACAACCGGCTGATCCAATCGCGGTCTGCAACATGGTGGCTAGCAACAACGGATATCCGGGGTTAAAGGTGACCCAGACTTCAGTCGCGCCAAACCAAGCAAGCGTCGCAAAGAGTGCGGCTAATACGCCCGGTGTTGTCACGCGTCCTGATGGTCCTCCCACAAGAAATCCCACTGCGATTGTTGCAATCACGACGCCCATCACGGCCATTCGATGCGGTCGCCGACCAACCATTGCTCCAAAGATTGTTGCCATTGCTGGCAGCGTGCCAAAGAGCAACGAGCTGATTGCTCCGGGAATCTTGGTGCTGGACCACGCTAACGCGCCAGCACACGTGGGATTAAAGAGTAATGACGCGGCGAAGAGCGGAATCAGGCCTTTGTTCCATCGAAGATAACGAAACTGTTCTCGCTTGAAGAGCAGAACAATAACGAATAGAACTATCGCACTGCCAAAAGCACGTAAAAAGACCAGGTTCATGGGAGCAACGCTCTTGGTGACATTGCTCATCACCGGATAGATCGCACCGCCGACCGTCCACATCGCGACTACGCCAAGCCACACGAGAACTTTCTCGTATGAGGCTTTAGCGATCATGGTGCGAAGCGTTACTTGGCGTAGCGCAGTGGTGTGTTCGTGTCATCCTCATACAACTTGGCAGGAATGCACTCGCCCGCCTTGTCACCGTAACGAGCGCGAGCGCGACGGTAAACCTGCTCGACCGCACCGCTGACTTCTAGCGGAACACCAACCGAACGGGCCAAATCACCAGCGAGCTTCAAGTCCTTACAGGCCAAGGCCACCGCAAAGCCTTCGTCATAATCGCCATCACGCAACAACGGAATGATGTCGCGTTCCATGATGGTCGAATTTGCAGGCGATCCGACTAACGCGGTCCGCAAGACTTCGAGATCGACGCCAGCCTTTACGCCAAGAACGAGCGCTTCGACAGATGCAACGAAGTAATCGAACCAGAGCATGTTCAGAACGAGCTTGACTGCGTATCCGGTGCCGGACTTTCCGCAGTTAAAGAATTTTGCTGGGTCGCCCATGATGTCAAAGAGTGGCTTCGCTTCAGCTAAGAGTTCTGGCTCGCCGCCGGCGAAGATGGAGAGCGTGCCCTTATCCGCGCCGACCGACATGCCTGCGACAGGTGCGTCAATCACACGAACACTGGCATCCAGCGACTTCTTCACGAGCGCCGCGGTCTCTGGCACTGATGTAGACATATCAATCCACATCGAACCTGGCTTCATGGCCGCCGCTACTCCACCAGCAATCATGCAGGCCTCAATAGATTGAGGAGTGGGAAGCATGGTGATCAAGAAATCTGCGCCAGTCACGCACTCGATCGCGTTGGCGGCGACCTTTGCGCCCGCTGCTGCAGGCTTCTTCAATGATTCGGTATTGAGGTCAAAGACCGTGATGTCCACGCCTGCCGCAGCAAGATTGCGAGACATGCTTCCGCCCATGCTGCCAGTTCCGATAAATGCGACCTTCACGATGTTCTCCCTATGCGATAGTTGTTGATATAGATATGTGAAAAGAATTAATTCAGGTCGACCCAGGTGGTCTTCAATGCGCTGTAGTTCTCGAGCGCGTGCAGCGACTTGTCGCGACCGCTTCCCGATCCCTTGAATCCACCAAATGGCGTGATGACATCGCTCATATCGAAGGTATTAATCCAGACTGTGCCGGCCCGCAATTTGCGAGCAAAGTTGTGGGCACGTGCGATGTTGCCGGACCAGACTGATCCGGCCAAGCCGTATTCAGTTCCGTTCGCCATCGCGAGTGCTTCTGCTTCGTCCTTTGCTTCGAGTGCAACCAGTACAGGTCCAAAGATTTCTTCTTGTGAGAGTACAGAGTCATGCTTAACGCCATCGATGAGCGTGGGTGCAATCATGTTGGATTCGCCAGTTGCGGTCTGACCGCCGAAGACGAATCGTTCGCCATTCTTGCCGACCATCTCTAAGTAATGATTGACGCGATCACGCTGCGCCTTGGAAACAATCGGTCCCATCATGGTGGCGGGATCTAGCGGATCGCCCACTTTAAAGGTATCCAAGAATTTAGTGACGCGAGCAAAGAGTTCTTCCTTGATGCCGCCCTGAACAATCAGGCGGGAGCCAGCATTACAGGTCTGGCCCGCGTTGTAATAGATACCCCAGGCAATGGCAGACGCGCATGCATCCAGATCTGCAACGTCATCCAAAACGACTTGTGGGCTCTTGCCGCCTAGTTCGAGCGCAACCTGCTTCATATTCGATTCAGCTGCGTACTGCAACATCTTTCGGCCGGTTGGTCCGCTGCCAGTAAAAGCTAGCTTTGCGACATCGTTGTGACGTGCAAGTGCTTGTCCTGCGGTTGGTCCCAGACCAGTCACCACGTTGAACACTCCGTCCGGCATACCGGCTTCGCTCGCTAACCTTGCGAGCAGAATTGCAGAGAGCGAGGATTGTTCAGCTGGCTTCAAGACCACGCTGTTACCCATTGCAAGTGCAGGTGCGACCTTCCATGACGCAATAATCATCGGGTAGTTCCACGGCACTACAGCACCAATGACACCAAGTGGCTCGCGCGTGATCATCGCAAGTGCGTTTCGTGGTGCTGGCGCAATCTCGTCATAGGTCTTATCGATTGCTTCGGCATACCACTGCACCGTGCGAGCAGCACCCATCACATCAACGTTCATCGAATCGCTGATTGGCTTTCCGACGTCCAATGTCTCCAGCAGCGCAAGCTCTTCTTGGTTGGCGCGAATCAAATCAGCCCATTTCAACATGATGGCCTTCTTGTCGCGCGGATTCATCTCGCTCCAGACGCCGCTTTCAAAGCTGGTCTTGGCAGCCGCCACAGCGCGATTCACATCTTCGGTATCGCCAGCGGCAATCTTGGCGATCAAGTGCTGGTCGCGTGGTGAAATGTCATCGAAGGTCTCGCCCGATGCTGCATCAACAAACGTACCGTTGATAAACATACGAGATTCTGGCTTAGCCGCGGCAGCCCGCGCCTCCCAATATTTTAGATCGCTCACGCGGTTACCTTTCGGGTTGTGAATGAAGTACTCAGTGGTTTACAAGTGTGAAATATTGTGGGTTGGGATCAATACCCATACCCGGTGCAGCAGGAACATGAATCAATCCTTGTGCATCAACCTGCAAAGTCGAGGCCATCTGGAAGTCGCGTCGTTCTTCGCTCCACGTTGGTGGATCGTAAGGAACTTCGAGGAACGGTGCGCCGCCCAAACCTGCGGTTACCTGCAGGTTAGCGAGCAAGCCATAGCCGTTGGACCAGGTATGTGGCGTGAAGATGCGATTCTTCGCTTCCGCTAGCGAAGCGATGATGCGGGTGCGCTCAAGACCAACCGAAAGAACAACATCGGGTTGGTAGACATCCAACGCATCGTTATCGATGAGGTGCAAAAGCTCAGGAAGCGTTCGCACCATTTCACCACCAGCGATGCGAACCCCCCGGCCGCGCAATCGCTTGAGTCCATCGATATCTTCCATCGGCAAGGGCTCTTCCACCCAGAAAACATTGTGCTTCGCAGCTTCATCCACAAATGCCATCGCATCGACAAGATCCAGTGAACGTCGGGTATCGCCCGGCATCCGCCATGCCTGATTGAGGTCGACCATAATCTCTAGGTCCTCCCCCACTGCTTTGCGGATTGCTTCCAGCGTCTGAACACCCAAATCTAAATCGGCCTGTGGCACACGGATTTTCATTGCCTTAAAACCAGCTTTGCGAATTGCTTTTGCTGATTCGGCTCGATCCTTAGGTGACATCACTGCACCGGTGGATGCGTATGCAGGAATTGATTTCATCGCGCCGCCGAAGAGTGTGGCGACTGGAGTCTTCAGTGCTTTACCGATGGCATCCCAGATTGCCATTTCTAGCGGCCAGTAGCGACCAGCATGGAACGAAATTGTTTCGAGTGCGCGAACATGCTCGTGAATCGAAAAGAGATCCTTGCCGACGAAATACTTTTCGTATCCGTCAAAGCCGTCCATCATGTCGCCCGAGCCATAGCCGGTAACGCCGCCATCGGTTTCAACGATGGTCAGAGTGGAATCAAAACGAGTACGGGGTGCTGGGTCCCAGTTAGGGCAGAACGGAGGGTTCAGCTCCATGCTGGCGCGCTGGAAAGAAATCTTGGTGATTTTCATGGGGAGATTATTTACCTATACGAAAGAAGGGATTCGAAACGCTCAAGGATGCTTTCATGAATTCTTCGGAGCTGGGTTTTCCTGCTGCGCCATTGGTTAACGCATCAATCATTGCTTGACGCTGATTGGCGAAAACTTCTTCTTCATCATTTGCTGATGGATTAACCCAGAGCGCGGCAATAAGAACCAAGTCCTCGCATGCCTTGGGATCAATAACGCCATTACGTAGCGCTTCGCCTACGCCTGCGGCAACGCCTGCTTGAGTCGCGCCCCAGGTCAAGAGACCGTGCGCATCGTTCTCAATCGGCGCTTTATTAACAAAGAGTGTGGGCGGTGTTGCCGGAACACCAGTTTGTGCAATCACCATAAAGGGAACGTGACCCGCGCGCGGAGTGGCAAGAGCCGTAGCCCAAGCCACTCCTGCGGAACCAGATCGGTCGCCAAGGATCGTATTTGTGTGTGCAGCGTTAGGTCCTGCACCTACGAAACCTTCACCGATCTGGATCTTCATTTACTTTCCTAACTTGATGCTTCTAGTAGTTACGTGGTTTTCAGGAATTGCTTAGATCAAGCCGACAGATGCCAACCATGACTTTGCAACAGTGTCGCCATCTTCGCCGAGCACATCGACGCGAGCGTTAAGTGTTGCCATTGTCTGGTTAGAGATCAAAGCTGAGATTGGAGCCAAAGCCTTGACCAACTGTGGGTACTTCTTTGCAATTGCATCGCCCATGGTGATTGCAGCGTTGTATGCAGGGAAGTAGTGAACATCTTCCTTTGGAACCATCAAGCCAAGAGCTCCGATACGGCCATCAGTTGCGAAAACTTCGCCGATGGTGCACTGGCCTTGTTGTGTTGCTGAGTAGATAGCACCGGTATCAAGGGTCTTTACAACGTCAGTTGCAGGAACCTTGTAAGCGGTCTTGAAGCCAGCGAAGCCATCTGGACGGCTTGCGAACTCTGACTCAACGCACCATACGCGCTCAGCTGCTGGAATCTTTGTGACCATATCTGAGTATGTCTTGATTCCGTACTTAGCAGCCTCTGCCTTGGTGATTGCCCATGCATAGGTGTCGTTGAATGAGGTCATTGGAAGCCAAGTGACCTTGTTTGCCTTATCAGCAGCTACAACCTTTGTGTAAAGGGTGTTTGGATCAAGGGTGGTGTCGGTCTGCTTCTGGTAAACCAACCAGGCAGTTCCGGTGTACTCCCAGTAGAGAGCAATCTGACCCTTGGTCATTGCATCGCGGGTGGTTACTGAACCCTTGATGTTTGTCTTGTCGGTGACCTTGCCACCGTGAGCAAGAATGTATTGCTTAACGATCTTGCTGAGAACGATGCTCTCAGTAAAATCCTTTGAGCCGATTACTACGTTGACGCCCGCGAGGGATGTCTTGCTACCTGCGGCATTAGCTGGAGAAACAGCGGTGACTGCTGTCATGGCTGCTACTACAGCTGCAGTTGCTAGAGCAACGGCTTTGATGCGCTTTACCTGCATTGTGTACCTTCCTTAGGTATTTAGATCCCTCGTGGTCGAAGGAATTCTTCCGCCAAACGCGCTAACCAATCCATGGTGAAGGCCACGATAATCGTGAGCATTCCCCCGACTAGTAGAACGATCTGACGATTTAACTTCAGGCCAGGAATGATGAGCATTCCGAGCCCGCCTCCGTTAACGAAGACACCCAATGTGGCCACGCCAACGGTAAGAATTAATGTGGTGCGCACGCCGGCAAGAATGACGGGCACCGCTAGTGGTAGTTCGATTTTGCGCAACGCTTGGCCAGGTGTCATACCCATGCCCATCGCTGATTCCACGATGAAGGGATCAATCTCTTGCAGACCCACGATGGTGTTTCGCAAGATAGGCAAAGTTCCAAAGGCCGCGAAGGTTCCGATAGCGACCGGTTTTCCGAAGCCGAACCAGATTCCCGCAAGGATGAGCAAGCCAACGGCAGGGAATGCTTGACCGATATTGGCAAGTGCGAGCGCAATCGGCGTAAAGCGCTTCATCTTTGGACGGGTAAAAATAATTCCGCCCGGAATGGCAATCAGCAAGATGATGGCAGCAGCCGAGAATGAAAGAACGAGGTGGTCTTCAATTGCTTTGAAGATGAATTTAGTGTTGATGGTGACCTTCTCGATGATATCCAGCTTGTGATTGTGGATATAGGTCATCATGATGCCGAGAATCACGAGAATCAAGACCGGCTGAACAAGCAGCGACCGATTGCGCTTAAAGATTAAGCGCGCGGACTGCGAATACATAGATCCTGCAGTCAGGTTGGGTTGCTTGATTTTCGCCATGGTTACTTAGCCGCCGCCCGCGTCTTTGCAATCACATCTTGCAGCGCATCAAAGGTGAGGTGACCGCGAGTTCCGATATTGATGGAATCCGCACCGCTGATGAATTTTTCCATCGCTTCACGCAAGGTGCTGGATTCAGGAACGGTCACGGTTGCAGGAGTGCCAGGCAAGACATCGATACCGGCGAGACCAACGAGTGCCAACATGCGAACCGCAGCAGCATCGCCGACAAAGCTCTTTACGCGATCGGTTGCTGGATTCGAAAGTATTTCGAGCGGAGTGCCGTATTGCTCGACATGTGATTGCTCGGACAAGACTGCGATGCGGTCGCCCAACAACAACGCTTCTTCGAAGTCGTGGGTAACGAAGACAACGGTCTTCTTCAATTCGCGTTGTAGGGCGCGGAATTCCTTTTGAAGGCGAACGCGAGTGATGGGGTCAGTTGCTCCGAAAGGTTCATCCATCAACAAAACTGCTGGGTCAGCAGCGAGCGCACGGGCAACGCCGACACGCTGTTGCTGGCCACCCGAGAGTTGCTTGGGATAGCGGTTGCCGTATTCGGCAGGATCGAGGCCAACCAAGTGAAGTAGCTCGTTAACGCGAGCCTTGGTCTTCTCTTTATCCCAGCCGAGCAGGTTCGGCACGGTCGCTACGTTGTCAGAGATCTTCATGTGTGGGAAAAGGCCAATTTGCTGGATGACGTAGCCAATATTGCGACGCAGCTCGTGGGCCGGGGTGTGAGTGACGTCCTTGCCACCGATAAGAATTTTGCCTGATGTTGGCTCGATGATGCGGTTGATCATCTTCATGGTGGTCGTCTTGCCGCAGCCGGATGGGCCAACGAAAACAACAAGCTCGCCGGCGGGGATGGTCAGGTTGAACTCTTTCACCGCGTCTTTTTCGGTGTTGGGATATCGCTTGGTTAACTTCTCAAGTCTGATTTCCTCGCCATGTACGTTAGGCAATTCGCAACCCCTTTGCAGTAGTTATTTTCTTGACCAAGACAAAGAGCGCATCGAAAATCAACGCCAATAGCGTGATTCCGAATGCGCCAACAAGCGTTTGATTCATTGAGTTAAACGAACCGAGATTAGAAAGTCCGCTGAAGAGATAGTCGCCGAGACCAGGTCCCCCGACATATGAAGCAATCGCAGATAAGCCGAAGATCAACATGCATGAGACGCGCATGCCCACGATGATGACGGGCCATGCCAATGGCAACTGCACCTTGCGCAACACGGTAAATCGCTTCATGCCCATCGCCGATGCTGACTCCATGATTGCTGGTTCAACCGAACGAAGACCAACGATGGTGTTGCGAACGATTGGCAACTGACCATAAAGAACTAGCGCGATCACAGCAGGAACCCAACCAAGACCAAATGGTCCGATAAAGAAGACCAGCATTGCCAGCGACGGAATCGTGTACACGATGGACCAAAAGCCCGTAACGGCCTCAACAAGTGCAACGTGACGATGCACAAGCACGCCGGTAAGGATTCCGGTGACGGCAACGATGGCGATAACTAAAAGCACGAGTTCGCATTGCGCAAAGACTTCGCTCAGAATTTTGGAATGCTGAATATTGATGAACTGCCAGAGATTCGGCGGCTTGATATCCACGTCCCATATCTTGACCCTCTTGCAACCCCGTTGCAATAGGCGCGACCAGAGTTGTATTATTTGCAACGATGCCAAATAGCGCCCGCTTAAACGCTCCCACCCGCAACGGTGGGCTAGAACGCGACCTCGAGATAGTCGAGGCGGTCGCGAGTGCGTCTCCCGTGCCCCAACGCAACAACGAAATTGCCGCAAAGACCGGCCGAGATAAGTCTCAGACCAGTCGTGCGGTTTCTCGATTGATCGATACCGGGATGTTGCTCCGACAAGGCGCCGGCGTCATCGTTGGCCCCCGCCTCTATGCGATGGCTCGTTACACCTTTGAGGCGCAATTAGTTTCTGCTTCCCGCGGAGAGATGCATGGATTGGTTCATGCGTTAGGTGAGACCGTTCACCTAACAGTTCTTCAAGGGTTGAATGTCGTCACGATTCACTCCGAATCCCCCGCGCATGGTTTTCGTGCGTTGAGCTGGATGGGTGTGACCGCGCCCAGTTATATGACTTCTTCTGGTCGCGTATTGCTGAGCGGATTGGCTGACGATCAAATCGAGCGTTTGTATCCACCGACTCAGAACATCAAGGGCGCGCCAGCTCTCTGTCTGACTAAGACCGGTGCAGAGTTGCTCAAAATGCTACAAAAGATTCGTAAGGATGGTTACGCGACCGTCATCGAGGAATACGAACCAGGCCTTGTTGGAACAAGCGTTCCGATTTACGATTTTGCAGGCTCAATTGTTGCGGCGCTAAACGTTGCGGCACCTAAAGCACGATTTGAAAAGCAGCTAATGTCTGCGGCGCAAGAGATGCGTAGCGCGGCAGACCGAATTACGCAATCTCTTACTGAATACTAGATGTACTAAATACCAGACCCACACTTACGACTGCTCGGAAAGGCACTGCAATGAATGCATTCACTCTGACACCAGGAACCGTAAACATTCGATTTGGCGCTGGTTCAGTCGCGCAGTTGCCTGAAGTTATTGCTGGCCTTGGTACATCAAAGGTATTCATCATCACCGACCCCGGCGTTGCAAACGCTGGCGTGCTTGCTCAGGTCGAAGCCATTCTTAAGAGTGCCGGTATTCAGAACGCAGCATTTACCGAGATTAAGCCCAACCCCACAACAACGTTGATTGATACCGCAGCGAAGGCGGCTGTGGCCTTTGGTGCTGATTGCTTGATCGCCCTCGGCGGAGGATCGTCGCTGGATTCCAGCAAGGGCGTTGCGTTAGTTGCCGCCAATCCCACATTTTCATCGGCACAATTCAATTATTCAATTACTCCAGAACGCCCAGCTATTCCCATCATTGCGATTCCTACGACAGCGGGCACCGGCAGCGAGACCAATAACTGGGGCGTTATCGATGACCCCATCAAGCAATGTAAGTTTTATGTCGGCGATGCTTCGACCACTCCTGCCGCAGTAATTCTTGATCCAGAGCTAACGCTCGGATTGCCGCCGCGCCCAACGGCAGGCACAGGCATTGATGCGTTGACCCATGCGATTGAATCGCTGACATCTAAGGGTCGCTCCCCCATTTCTGCCGCATACGCGCACGAAGCCATTAAGTTGATTTCCCGTTCGCTTCCTACAGCGGTTCGCGACGGAAAGAATGTCGATGCACGTGGCGACATGTTGGTCGGCGCCCACCTTGCGGGTCTCGCACTCACTTTGTCTGGCCTTGGTTTGGTCCACGGCATCGCGCACTCTGTCTCAGCTCACGTGGGTGCTGCACATGGTGAAGCGCTTGCGGCCGTGCTGGCCGAAGTCATGGAATTTAACTCCACATCGGTTGCGGATATTTATGCCACGGTCGGCAACGACATGGGCGTGAAGGCTGATGCAAAGAGTGCGATTGATGCGGTCCGCGGATTAGCCGATGACATCAACATTCGTTTCGCGCTCGGACATTACGGCGTTAAGGCAGATATGGTCGATGGCATCGCGGACACCACGCTTGCGGATTCGGTCACTTCGAATAATCCGATTGCGCCATCAAAGAGCGACGTGGTCGGGATTCTCAACTCCCGCATCGGATAACTAGTCCGAAAACTCACTGCGCGTTTTTCAGATTACTTAAACATATGAATCAGGTCTGCACGAGAGTTATTGTGGACAGATTCAGCAGAATGCAAATTAAAAGTTTAGGTTCATCTCGCTCACTTCTTTCGTAGGTCCCATCCGTCACATAACCTGTGCGGGACCAAGTTTCCGATCTTGATCGGAATCGAGAGGAGGTGGAACACAATGAACCTAAACGATTGGATTCAGAACTTGATTGCCTTCGCAAATATGTTGCTTAATTGCACCAAATTACGAAAGCCCCCGGACGCGAATCCGGAGCCAAGCGACCTTAGCGACTAAGTGACCCTTAAGGGCTAAAGGTGTCGGCGGTTCGCGCCGCTGACATTTCTTACTGTAGCTCTAATCAATCAAAAAGAAATCAAATATTCGAAACTACTTTAAGCAACATTTTAAGTGACCTATCTGAAATTACTTCGTGACGGTGATGGTGACCGTCGAAATATATTTGCCGGCATCGAATAGCTGAACCTTGGTTGCGCCGACGCTCAACGGTTGCATTCCTGGATTAGTCACAAAGGTGCCGTGATTTCCGCCCGGCACAAAGACTGCAACACCAGGATTCACCACCTTCGCACTCCAGTTTGCTGGGTCTGCCACCACAAAGACCACCACATTCGATAGTCGCACGGTGGCAGCAAAGTTGTTCTGCGGCTTAATCATGATGGGTGGCAGCACGGAGCCCCCAGAAGCAATGCCCAGTGTCGTGCGGTCGGCAGGCAAGAGCGAGTGGGTGACTGGAGCCAGTGCGGCCGCTGAATATCCCACGCCATAAATATCAATCAGCACTTTCTTGAAAATCTTTGCCGGGGTAATACTCACATGCACCACTGCATCGGTGCGCGGCAGCGCTAATTGCTTGGCAGAACATGGTGTTGTGCTCATCCGCTCGGTCACGATGATCTGTTTGGCACCACTTCCATAGCGCGCAACAATCGCATCGTCATCTCCACTGCGGCACGAGACCAGCGCAATCTTCGTAAAAGGCAGAGCCAACGTGTTGGTGGGCTCATAGACCCCGTATTGCAATCCGGTCTGGGCATCGACAAATGGATTACCCGATCCCATCGCAAACACGCTCTGCATTGTGGCAATCACAAGCGCTGCAGCAACTAAACCAATGCGAGTTCTCATGTGTGGATTGTTGCATGACTTCTCCGGAGCTGTATCTATCTTCAGATCGCTCACTCCTCTCCAAGGTCCTTTTCGCTAGCACGCGCTAAGGGACCGCATCCTCAGCGTCAGCTGAGGCAGAGAGGAGGTGCGACATGATGAATCTAAAAGACTGGATTGCAACTGCAATCGCTATCGCTTCGCTAGCCATTAATTGGCTAGCGCTACGAAAGTCTCTTCCTATCCGAGAAGAGCCAGACTCTGAAGATCCGCCAGGGTTGCTTTAGGGTATTGAAGCCCAGAGGTTGGAACCTCTGAGCTTCTCTTAATTTAGACCTATATTTCCGCCGTTACTACCAAATCCACGATTTATTAAAACTACTTTGAGTAACTAAATGCCGACAGCGCGCAAGATACCGAGCGTCAACGCACCGCAGACAATCCATGCCGAGATGCCGAAGAGGAATGGTTTCGCACCGATGGTGCGCAGCGCAGAGAACTTCACGTTGGTGGCCATCGCAAAGATGCCAGCACTCAAGAAAATTTTGGAGACGAGCGAGAAGAAGTTGGCTGTCGATGTCGAGAGAGTGAACGCGTTGTTGATGATGACGAAGAGAATGAAGAATGCGATAAAGGGCGGGATCAGAGTCTTCAAAGAAAGCTTGGCGCCATCAGATCCACCTCGGCGACCTTCAAGTGTAAGAATGACCAGTAGTGGAGCAAGCAAAACAACACGAGTCAGCTTCGAGACGACCGCATATTTGATTGTTGCTCCGCCGACCAACCCTGCGGTGGCGATGACTTGCCCGACGTCGTGCACAGCAGCGCCAATCCACGCACCACTGGTCTGATGCGATAGCGACAAAGCCCGAGTAATCGGTGGAATAACAAATATAGATAACGTGCCACAGATGGTGACCATCCCGATGGCATACGAGATTGCCGTGCTCGATGATTTGCGAGCAGCGCCGATGGCGGCGATTGCGGATGCACCACAGATAGCGAATCCCCCGGCGATCAACATCGATATCTCTTCACCCAAGCCAAACCGCCGAGCAGCGAAGCGAACGCCCGTAAAGGTAAGCAGAACAACCAAGAGAATCGTGAGAAAGCCGCGAGCGCCGATTTCGGCAAAGGTGTGAAAACCAATCTGCAGACCGAGCAGCGCAACACCAATACGCATAAAGCGCTTGGCCGCGAAGTCCAGCGCAGGTTTGGCCCACACAAGCGAAACACCTGCATTACCCACCGCTAATCCCCCGACGAGCGAGAGAAAGAGCGGACTCAGGTACTGCAGGTGTTGCACTTAATTACTGTTTGTTAGGCGTGCATCATGAGCAGCCGGATGTGTTGCCACAACCTTCGCAGACGAAGCATGAACCCGCCATACGCATCTTCACACCGCAGGTCATGCAGAGTGGTGCAT
>Ga0164297_10003659_pt1 | contig 14169 bp, 22 predicted proteins | sample GEODES058metaG_FD_113539 | JGI IMG/M metagenome (GOLD analysis project Ga0164297, IMG submission 113539) | Dystrophic lake water microbial communities from Trout Bog Lake, Wisconsin, USA - GEODES058 metaG | ecosystem: Environmental > Aquatic > Freshwater > Lake | place: USA: Trout Bog Lake... | reverse complement strand
CCAAACAATGCATAAACAACTCGGTGTATCCGCGGTTACGTGCCCATACTATGGCCTGTTCCAGCATGATGTTGGCAATACCTTGGCCTCTGCATTGTGGTAGCACAATAAGTCCAAACTCTATCTGTTTATGGTTAACAGCGATATGTAGTGTGCCAACCCAAGTTCCACGATCCTTGGCAACCAAGATATAGTGATCGTCTGGTACGCTGCGGATTCGATCCATCAGTGAATCTATAATGTTGTCCGCACCGCCCACGCCAAAATACAGTTCTTTGGTTTCGGCGTCTTGACTGTGTAGCCAATCGCCGTATTGATCAAACTGTGTAAAAGGCAGGAATCGAGTAACAATCATATCAATACCAATGTCCATCAACCATACGTGCTTTTACGTAGGCCCGACGTGCTTCGACCCAGGCTTTGAATAATTCTTTTAAAAATTCGCGCATTATAGGCCTCCCAGATACGATTCGTGACGATCTGTTTTTGCTGCATATTTTTCTACAAATTCAGCGATTTTTGAGATTAGCAGTAACATTATACGGTTCTCCCACATACACCACGATTCATGTATTGCAGTGATAGACGTTCAACGTCGGCTACGTTTTGTGGATTTTTGCTGGCAATGTAAGCATCCAAATCAGAGTTTACTGATCCTTTGAAACTAAAAAACTGGGTAAGTTTTTGTAAAATTTTTGTCATTTTGTGACTCCTTTTCAATATAATCAAGATGTTCATTAGTGATTATACTGATATTTATCACGCAATGCAACAAATAAGTGTTTATACTGAGATATTTGGGAAAATTTAAATGGTAAATATTTTTATGAATTCCAGAGAGTACGCAAAATTTAAACGATTATTTGTTGGGCCTATTATGCCTAGACGAATAATCAAAGAACGGTTTTATAATGTAGTTGGTTCAAAATCTAACCCGAGACCCGAATTAGAAAAAAATGATATTAGAAAACTCTGGGATGGTGCAGCAATGCGTAAGTATGCTACACCAAATTGGGCTAATAAATCTGCAATTGAAAAACTATATGAAGAATCAAGACAGCTAACAAAAGAAACAGGTATAAAGCACGAAGTAGATCATATTATACCTATTAAGCATCCAATGGTTTGTGGACTACACGTTGAATCTAATTTACGTGTAATGCCCGCAACTGAAAATCTTAAAAAATCTAATTTTTGGTAATTACTCAAAAATCCAACCAAGCCCACGAATTTGGTGAATCCAAGTAAAAATGGGCACCGTGGTTTGTAATTCCCAACGACCGTTCCATCCCAAGTAGTTGGTGGCTTCTATAGTTTCCTTAAGGTCGGTTTGTGTGCTGGCCCAAAGTTCAGGATATTCGGGACGATATATGCCGGTCCAGATGAATTTTGGATCGCTGATTCCGCCCAACGAAATGTTTTCAATTATGACTGCTGTGGAACTGTCTGTGTCGCTTTTTTCACGCATCTCTACTGCAATGATCAGCGGGCCAGTTGCTTGTGTTATTTCAAATTTATAAGTGTTTGTGTGAACCAACTGAGCATGTACCAATTGATCGCCAACCTGTACCACAACAGTGGGGCGCCGCACAGGCTTTAATGTTATTTCTACATGAGTATTATACTGCATAACCATACTCGGTCAATAACTTGGCCATCTCAGGATACAACTGCGTGGCATCATAATGGTACACTTGATCCCATGCCTGTATGTGTTGACATAGCTGTGTGATCAATACTTTTTGATTGTCGGGATCTGGTGCGTCCAACATGGCAATCATTTGCACGATTTGATTACGTGCTACCAAACGATAATTATGCGGGTCGCTTTCATTGTAGTCTGTGGCCATATCAGTCAATTCATAATCTTTGAGTAATTGCTGATAATTGGCAACATAGCCTTGACGAATTGATCGCGGTAATGCTTCCACACTTAAAAATCCAGGATCAGTGCAGATGTTGCTTTTGATAATCAACTGCTGATCCAAGGCCAATTGTATCACTTGCCAATAATCTCTGGCACTAAACAGGTTGGGTGCTGGGCGTAGTGTCACAGTAACGCTGTTGCCATTGCTTTCGGATTGATAGCGACCAATATTGGCCAGCACTTGGTCGGTGTCGGTGCCTTGTCTAATATAAGCATTGGTTTCTGTCAGTGTTTCTATGCTGACTTCTATACCAACTCGGGCAAACAGTTTGAGCTTTTGTACCAGGGCATCATTGTATACTGTGCCATTGGTAACAAAACTGATACAAATGTCGGTACGTCCGTGCTTGATCAAAAAGTCAATAAACTGTTCAAATCTTGGCTGTATCAAGGTCTCACCGCCCATGAAGTGTAAATTTTTTAGGCCCGGTATCTCCGCCACTTCGTTCACAAACCGTTGCCATACTGCTTCGTCCTGTGTCCAATCTTGAGGTACCGAATCAATCAATTGCCAGGTTCGGTGTTGACTGGCTATGCGACTACTGGCCAAGGGATTACACATTTTACAAGCAAGATTACAGTAGTTGCCCAGGTCTATATGCAAATCAATGGGTAGTCCGGCAAACTCAGGATCCGTAAACTTTTGATATCCAGGACTTTGTTCAAAGCTGTCGCGAAAGTTTTCTCTGAAAATCACTGATTTTTGATTGCTACGATGACGACGACTGGTTGTGCCAACCTGTTCCTCGTGCCAACAACGATTGCAGTGATCCCAGCGGTGTGTATCAAACATGCGTTGGCGAGCCTGTTGCATGGGTTTGCTACGATACCACTCAGCAATGGACATGTTTTTTAAATTGTATTTGGCTCGGGCTGTGTCAGGATACGGAACCGCTGGTGTTGCATGACAACAAAATCCCAGCGATCCATCCCAGTACACATGCAATTCATACCACGGGCTATTACAAAATATTCTTTGGTCTGGCATTATCGTTTGGTAATAATCTCATCGACAAGTCCGTATGCCAGTGCTTCTTGGGCACTCATAAAGAAATCACGTTCCATGTCCGCAGCAAACTCGTCAAATGTTTTGCCAACACTATTATGGTCGACATAGATTTGTGTCAGATACTGTTTCATCTTTAAGATTTCCTGTGCTTGGATCTGAATATCAGTGGCTTGACCACGAGCACCACCCGATGGCTGATGTATCATGTGTCGAGCATGCGGAAGCATCAATCTTTTGCCTGCGGCTCCGGCGGTACTGAGAAGGCTTCCCATACTGCAGGCTTGGCCCATAACAATGGTACTAACATCGGGTTTGATAAACTGCATAGTGTCATAGATAGCCATACCTGCTGTAACCGAACCACCGGGGCTATTGATGTAAAATAATATGTCAGCATTGGGATTTTCACTTTCTAAAAATAACAATTGAGCAACTAATAAACTGGCCGAGTGTTCGTTGACCTCGGTATCCAACATCACGATACGGTCTTTTAATAAACGACTGTAAATGTCATAGGCACGTTCGCCATTGGCTGTTTTTTCCAAAACGGTGGGGACAAAATTAGGCATACTTCCTCTCGAGTTAAATGATTGTTTATTGTACTTGAAAACGATTAAGATGTCAACACTTGGTAAATGTTTGGTGACGCAACCAACGCTTCTGGCCGTACCACTGTTTTAGGTGCAGTCCGTAGTAGGCAAAACGTTCGCGGAATTGGAAAAAATCGGGTCCGTGTGCACCGCTTAACTTTACATAATTGCCGTTGTATTCTTCCCAGCGTATGATGTCCCATTGGTATTGATGTACCATTTCGTGGGCCAAGGTATTGAGAAACCATTGCTGGCAAAACCATTTGTCCATCAAGCGGATTGTACACCAACTGCCGGTATCTTGCAGTTGATCTTCCCACTGACAGTAACCCCAAGTTTTACGACGTGTGCCTTGCTCGATAACCGGCATACGCAACCGATTGTCAAACAGGTAACGATTGCAGATATTATATGCGTACTTTATATCTGCATAGCTGGGACGGAATTGTAACCTACGCTGGTAGGTTTTACCGGGTAGTTCTGATTCCATAATTGCACGGATTGGATTTGGTCTTGCCATTGAAATGCCCTCGCTACAGTATTTATATCGTACTGTATCAAGGGCATATTACTACATTATTACATCATAAACGGCTCAGTTATTGATAGTGACCTGTCCTACCACAGCACCGGGTTTTTTCAATGCGTCGGCTCTGCGAGCTTTGTATTCTTCGTTTTCTACCGGCATCAAATTGAGTGTTGATGTGGTACCATCGGGTCGTACCACAGCCACTTCGTCACCTTTTTGTGGTACCGGAGTAACTTCGGCTTTGCCGTTGCCTTTTTGTTCTTCGGTAATGCGATCCAATTCTTCAAACGCTTCTTTTGAGCTACGACCAGTTTCTTTGGCTGCTTTCATGGTATTGGCTGCACCAATTGGTAGTGCTACCAACACATAGGTACGAATTCTATTGCCTTCGGCCACGTGTTTCATTTCCACAGTTTCTACGCCAGTAATGTCAATGTCGGCACACATGCTACGGATTGCCAACTCTGATTGCTCCACAGTGGTAGTACCATTGTCCTGCATAAACACCTTGGTCTGGCTTCGTACCTTGCCGCCGGCAGCAGTACAGATTTTGGCATAGGCAATGGCCTTGGCCTTCATATCTGCCATGGCAAAGTCTGTGGATGTGGCACTGGCACTTTCGTACACAGCATTGGCCGATTTGGGAACACGGCTCATCCATTCAGGTGCCTGACTGATAGCCGACTGTTGCTGTGATGGAGTTGGGCCGGTTTGTGCCTGATACTGAGTGGTTCCGCAGGCACTCAATAAACCTGTTACTGCTCCAACAATTAACAACTTCTTCATTTTATTCCCCTTGGGGTTTGGTTACGATAAAAACATTTTAACATTATGGCTAATATTTGTCAATCACTTGCCATTTCGAATTTGGTGTATTGGACAACTGACAAATCTCTCCTTGATACACCCATAGGTTTGAATTTTTGACATCACGTTCTACAAACATACGACAACGACTACGCTTGTACCAAAAATCCTTGCGTTCAGCCGGAATGGTATGCATGTCCACTTCACTTTGCCAAATCACATCGCCAATACGCACTGGATGTACTCGAATTTCGGGCAAGTCACTGCATACCATTTGATTGTCAGCTGATACTCGGTCTGGAGTTACTTCTTGTAAAACATGGCCACGACTGATATCCATGGCCAAGGCACAGGCCCGAGCTTGGGTCGTGGCCACTGCTGATCCTTCGGCTGTTTGCCAATTATGGTTAATTTGTATACGATAGCGAACTGTGCATCGTTGTCCCCCGGTATCTGGAGTAACCAACTGTTGCCAATCCACCGGAGTGCTGTCAACTGCTTGATGCATCAGGTGTATGGCTGATCGCATGTAACATTCTCCATGGGCCACGGTGGCTGTAAATATCAGGCCTGCAACAAGTAGTCGTTTCATTTGTACCTATCAGGATTGTTACAGCCGACTCGCAAACTCCATATAACCACTCGAGCACGGCTGTTGTACTGTCGATCTTCATCGGTGGCCAAATCTTCTGGATTTTTACCAGCATAGCCTTTACGACGCAACTGTTCTTCCATCTGCCCAATTATTTGATCAGCACGTGAGCAATCGCGGTTGGTGACTTTGATTTGTTCAACTTCGTAATACGACATTGCCTGCGGGCGATATGCACCGTTGCTGGCACATCCTACCAAACCCACAGTTATCAAAGTCGCCAACAATTTCATCGTTGTTTGGCTGTTTTGATAGCAGACATGATATGGCGCTTGACAAACTTGTCTTCGATCATTTTGATCACATGACTGTAAGGCCATTCGCAATGAAACGGGCAACCATTTTTCCAACTGCGATTTTGTAAAAAATACGCATACTCGGCCAGGTCAACGGCGTCGTTTGGATTGAACGGACGCTTGTTCCAGCTGTGCGAACTTACTTTAAAAGTTTTTGGATCTAATTTCATATGACTCCTTTGTCAAGTAAACTACATTATACAATTAATTGATTTTCACTGCAATCAGATTTCTAACCAACTGTTTCGGGCACCATTGTAAAACACATGTTTTCCAATTTGTCCCACTTGCTTATCGGGATCTGCCCAGGCAGGATTTTGAATATAGGTTGCATGATAATACAGGCTGTGCATCAGGCCTGATACACGATACCCAGTCAGCACTCGGCGAGCAATATCCTCGGATTCGGCCCAGAGACCTGGGTCCGGCGCAGGCAATTTTCGTTTCAATGTCCATGAAAACTGTGCCGGAGCATAAACTACTTTACAAACAGTATTGCCCCAGTAACCAGTTTTGAGTCGGTTCACTGTGACATGGGCCACAGCAAATTTGCCTTCTTTGGATTCTATGCCAGCTTCGTAGTACACATTTCGAGTCAAGCAATCCAAATCGTTTTTGGTGTACTTGATTCGATCCGAAGTTTGGATAATGTCCTGTATTTGATTCAGGCGATTTTCAACCTGATCCATGCGAAGTTCCTGTCGAACCAACAACATCGTCAGCAGTCCACACCCAATAATGGCCAAAGTACGATTTGAAATCATTAGCGGTCCTGATCATAATCGTAGTCGGCTTCGTCGTTGCACTTGTCCAACGCCAACTGGTTAATCATCATACCATTTTCGTCGCCGAGCTGTTCCAGCTCTTCGTCGTTCAACGGTGTACCATCTTCGTATTCAGCATAGCTGAAAAATGCATCACAAAAATCTGGGTAGTCACTGCTGTCTACACCATCGACTTCTGCGTTTTTTATTTGACGTCCATTTAATTGCATATCTCGCTCCTTTGTTACTGTAAAACTATTATACTATTTTGGCAATTTTTGAGTCTACCAATTTTTGGCCGTAAAAAAAGCCCTGTTGCCAGGGCTTGTTTGGTGTGGGTTTTTTACAACAGACGGGCAAATTCCTGATCCAGCCACGGAAACAAACTGCGCCAGTCAGTTTGACGTCGACGATCCATTTCGTCCAAGAACTGTTGCAAATTGCGAAGTTCCGGTATGTTTGGCAATTTAGATGATGCCTGCTGTGCTATACCACGCATGTATTCCTTGACCTGTTGTTGCTCGGGAGTCTGCTCTGGCATCAATTCCAATATGCGTTTGAAATCGTCTGCAAATATATCTCCCAATATGTCTATAAAAAACCAGCTGGGTCCATTGACGCTGTTGAAATAATGATATATGGGACGACGTTTGTGCCACTGGTTAAATTTCATCAGTAGGTCTGGCAAAGTTTTAACAGTCAGCGGAGTCACAGTGGATCCTATAACAATATTGATATAGTCTTGATCCAATAGATAATTGAAATTTTCTTCCCAGGTTTGCAAACTCAACGGAAATCTCACAAACTCCTGTTGAGGTCCCCAGCAATCTAAACTGGCAGTGATATTGAATTTTCTAATTTTGCCTTGGTCCAACAGGCGTTTAATTTGTTCAACTGTGGAAACCAATTTTTCTTTTTTGGCATTGAGATTGCTGAAAAATTCCAGTTCCATGTCTGGAGCCGGATACTGTTCAAAAAAATCCAAGCACTCGACCAGTTCATCTTGATACAGTGGTTCACCGCCCAATATGTTCAGTCTGGTCAAATTTTGACCATGCACTTTCAGCCAGTCAAATAATTTTTGTTTGTTGGATTGATAGTTTGTGTTTTTTTCAAACTGCTGTATTGGAATCACCTGATTGAGAGTGCGTTTGAATTTTCTATCCTCGGCTTCCCATAAACTACTGAAATAATAACTACAGTAAACGCATTTTAAATTACAGGTATTGTTGAAATAAATTTCTAAAATTCTTGGAGTAACATGAGTGGCCAACGGATTGTTAAAAAGTTCTACCGGAGCATGATTGCCCACCAAATTCAAATTGTTGATACGATCACTTGACCCACCAGCATCTTCTATGTTTTTGCAATACTCGCATCCACGTTCGGGCCACTGGCCGGCAAGCATGCGTTCACGGTCTGCTATTTTTTCTGGTGTGTTGTGGAAATCAAATGTATCAGTATCAAAACGATGATGATCAGTTCTATGACAACTGGCAGTCTGTTCCAACGATAGAAAAACAGTACTCCAATTCCATTTCAGCTGACATGCTGTTTCGGTCTTTATAGGAAAAACTTGATGCGGAATACGACTTTGTGATTTGTAATGCCCTGGTCGATATCCGTAGGTGTTGATACATTCTTCTTTGATTTCTTCGGGCAGGTGATCAAAGTCATCTTCATTGTCACAGTTGGGCCATAGTTCGTTGCGAATAGAATTATAGAAGTTTTGCCAGGACATAGAGATATTTAAGCGTCGGCTGGGCAGTATCAAAAGAAAAGCCCCCGCAGGGGCTTTTGGTGTCAACTGTCAGCAATTACTTGGCTGGTACAAATTTTGCAGCCAATTCAGCCAATGACTTGGTGTAGTCATATTCTTTGGCTTTTTCCACTACCTGTTTAGACAGTTCCAAACTGGTTTCATAAATGGTTTTTACAAATTCTGCATTGGCATCTACCACAGCTTCTAAACTGTTACGCACAGCTTTGTCTTCAACCAATGTCAACGGTTGCTTGCTGGCTTGTGCTACTTGATCTACAATTGATTTAAATTCAAACATTTTATTTTCCTTTATTAAGCGAAATGTTATAGTGAGACCCGAACTGTTCGGCATTTCACTGTTTTATACTAAGTCTTAGTATACATGTATTTATGCTGTCCTGCAACATTTTTATATTTTAATTTGTCCAAAAAAAGGAATAAATATTGGAGAATGAAGTGTTGTTGTAAATCCCATAGTCAAATGTATGCCGGACAGCAACGACACAAAAAAAGTGTTGTTCACGTCAGACCTACTAAATAATACTATCCAATCAATTAGGAGATATTATGATCAAGCATATCAAGCGTTTGTTCGGTTTGACCACAGAAGCAGCACCAGTGGAAGTAGCGACCCCTGCAGTACCAGCAGAAGTTATTCCATTCCCGGTGGAAAAACCAGCAACCAAGAAAGTTGCTAAAAAGCCGGTTGCTAAAAAAGCCAGTGCAGATAAACCAGCAGTTAAAAAAGCCACTACTCGTAAACCAAAAAACAAATAATTCGAATGAAACAATTCCACATTTACTTTCCGCACGAAAGTCGGCAGGTCTTTCTCTATCATCTGAGAATGCTGGCCAACAGATGGTTTGATAATTGGACCATATACAATGATCCCGAAGCCTTTATCAATGCCTGTGCCGCCGACACTGATGCCAATTCTACAAAAATTGCCTGTTTTCAAATTCCATTTCCATACGATGTAGAAATTGAAAAACAAATCGATGAAGTGTACAATCATGTTGATCGTGTGCTGGTATTGGGACCTGAGTTGCATCAGCGCACAGTTGATTTTATCAGTCGCTATGACAGAGAAAAAATCACCTGGTTTGTTTGTGGATATCTACAAGGCGGAACTATCAGCAAATCCAAAACTGGTAAATTCTTAGATTGGTTTGTTACCAGTTTGCATTTTTATAAAAATGTCAAGCCCAGTATCTTATACAACCTTAGACCATACGATGAAAAGCCATTGCTGTTTGATGCGCTACTGGGCCGTAAAAAACCTCATAGAGACCTAACCTATCACTTTCTCAATGACCATGGGCTAACCGACAAAGGTGTTGTGTCTTATATCAACAGCTACAAATCAAACTTTGATGCATCAGACGTATCCAAGTGGCGTTGGGAAAAAGATGGTATCAACGACTTCGATCAGGTTGCCAAATCTATCAACTATACTGTGGATCATGTCAATTACCATGGACAAAGTATGAGTATCAGTCAGATCTTGCCTATTGAAATTTACAATCAAACAGCGTACAGTTTGGTATGCGAAACCAACGACGGTGATGGCCATGTGTTCTTTACAGAAAAAACTGTGAAACCAATCTTGGCTCGCAGAATGTTTATTACCATTGGTAACAGATTTCACTTGTTGGGATTGAAACGCCTGGGATTTAAAACATTCGACGGCATCATTGATGAGAGCTACGACAGTATTTTAGATCCTACCGATCGTCATACCGCAGCACTGGAGCAGTTCAAATGGTTGTGCGAGCAGGATCAGCGCGACATATTGCCACGTGTGCGAGAAATTGTCGATTACAACTTTGATTTACTGTACAGCAATGATTGGTACAACTGGTTCAGAATTGAATTTGGCGACTACTTTTTTGAACACAAGTACTCGTTGAGATTTTTAGTTGATTAATCAATAACACCAAAATTTGCCCAACGGGCATTGCCTAAACTGACCCAACCCATTGGTCCACCCAGGGTTGGGTTTTCATTGAATACAATAGTACCTTTGGGTTGATCAGTCGTGGGCGGAACTGACCCACTGGTGATAGATATGGCACCAATGTTCAATTGATTAACTGTGGTGGCGCCGTCGGCAGTGAGAGTCACATTGTTTTTGCCATTGCTACTGAGCACCAGAGTTTGGTTACGTGGAGTACCAAATACCGCAGTATTGGTAGTTTGTTTACTGAATCCCACTTCAACTTCTTGATCCCATATGCTCAAGGCCTGTGCTGGTTCAATGGTGTTGATACCTACTCGTCCTCGAGTAACATACAAACTTTGACTCAGTAGGGTTTCGCCTTCCACTTGCAATTCTTGCAAGGTACCTACCTTTTGTAAATTACTATAGCTTATCTTATTTCCAAGATTGGCACCATCAATAACTGTTTCGCCATTGACTGTGATCTTGCCAAGATCCAGCCCGTTGTCCTTGATCTGTTGAAAAATAGTATCAGTGAATCCATCAAACAATGTGCGAGTCAAGGTTGATTTTACATTGTTTGTGGCAGCATCAACTATGCTGATATACATAGGACTGGTCTCAGGTACTGTGCCAGTTACGTTTAGATCGCCTTCAATAGTGGTGGTACCTTTGACTGTTAGGTCGCGGGTCAGCAGGTTGTTTTCAATCACAGTGACATCGTCCATCACTGTGACTTGGCAGGCAGAAGCCCGGTCGTCTATACCAGTGCTGCCAAAGTTGGCAATAATGCCGCCCGACACATTGTCTCCAGATATGCGCCACCCTGCAGGATCAATTGCTGACCCAGGAATACTGTTTGCTGGATATGCAAAACTCTGTTGTTGTATTGCCACTGTCAGTGCAGACTGGCAAAGGTCTCGAAAGTTGATATTGTTGACCTGTTGGGAAATATAGTCCTGTGCTGTTGCTACCGATCTTTCCTGTATCTGAGCTGTCAAGGTTGAAGTCACATTGTCAAGCCGAGTTTTTAAAAAGGCTTCGATGCTGTTGGTGTCAAGTGGTAGCTGGTTGATACGTTGATCTAACTTTTGACTAAGTTGATTGGCCAGAATTGATGTGGTATCCAAGTTGTCAATAATTTCTGCAATGCGTTGATCAATCTGACTGGCCACCTGTTGTTGAACTTGGGCGGTTATCTGTGAAATTATTGTTTGTACTATACCACTTACGTGATTGTCTATTTCCATTTTATTCGAATTGTATGCTAACTACGTGCTCATAATTTTTCTTTATGAGCGACTTGTACATCAAGTTCTTGTGAACGAGGAAATTCACTGCTCCTGCGTCCATACTAAATTTTGCCAACTGCTTAAAAAACATTGTACGACGTTCAAATTGACCGTATGTGGTCAACGAATTGGTAGTACGATCAATTTCATAAATCATTGTGTTCCAACGTGTGCGATCTTTTAAATCCCAATCGTGCAACTCTACAAATGTTTTGAGTTCACCGCCGTTGCGTACCAGGGCCGGCGTACTAAATTCACGATCTTTGAAATCTTGATTCTTGTAATCGCGTACAGTACTTATCACAAAAGCAGTGGCCAAATTACAAATTTTAGCGATCTTGTCCTGTTGCTCTTGATCTGATTCGGCAAAGGTAAAATACTCATCCATGGCCACAACACACTGAAACGCCTTGGCATGTTTGTCTAAATCTACAGGATCAATATATGTGTACTTTACTCCGCGAGTGTCAAGCCAACTCTGAGCTGCTTTGCTGATTTCTGTAACTGTCAAAGTTTTTGCTTTTGTACTGACAATAGCCGGATTGAATCCCACAAACAATATGCTGGTAGGTTCAAGATTTTCTGTACGATACACACCATCAAGTACTTCTTGTTTACGTGCAATTACATCGTCCAATCTTGGATTGAACGTTAACGCGGACAGTACCGCATCGGTATATTGAGTGAATGTCATAAAACTATTTATTACAATGAGCGTAATATATCTAACGTCACACAATGGAATCCACCACCCAGGGTACGGCTATGTCGCAGTTCCAAGGGTATCACTGTGAATTGATGACTTTCCAATTTTGCTATCAACTGTTGTTGTTTGCGATCTACTATGACTGTGTTGGGATCCACTACCAGCATGTTCAAGGCTATCCATTTTGATGCGTAAGGATATTGATAAAAATCCTGGGCCACAACTTCGTTGACCCATATTTTTTGCCACTGTTTGAATGCCCGAGGAACAGTTGCTTCTGTTACTCGGCTGGCATTCAGCATGACCAAACCTTCACGCAAGGGCACTATGGTTGAATCAATGTGAACTCCTGAGTAGAAGTTGCATAGTTCAATACTGGTGTCCATGGGTAAATTTGCCAACAGCCAATGGTAAGCAGCGCGATTGCCTGATGCTGATTCCAGGAACAGCATTTTTTTAGGACCCAATCTCAACAGGTTGGCTGCATCAAGTACCAGTCCTTGATCTCTGGGCATGTGTATAATTTCCGTGGCATCTGCCAAAATATCTGAATAACATTGATATTCCATGTCTCTACACGGATACATCATGGCAGTATCAATCACTGTTTCGCCAAATACCAACAGTCTATCTCTGGGGCAGTAATTGTATAGTCCGTCGTGAGCTTGGAAATCTAACGGATTGGGACGTAGCACTTCAACTCCCAACTCGGTCAACGCTGAACACAAAGCAGATAGGTCTTCTTCTGTTTCTTCAATGATCCACTCGGGCACAGGTCCTGTGGGAACCGGAGTTTCTTTCCAAAGTGTTTTTTCGCTTTCCAATTGAAATACCGGGTCATTGACCGGCCAATTGGCATGCGCAGCTGATCCTACCACAACACGGCGCAACGGATCCCATTCATTGTGACTGCTAATCATTGACATGTCCTGTTATCTGTAAAGTGTATCTGGGAACCAGTCCCATATTGGCTGCCATGTGAGGTTCATCGTAGGTCCATTCTACTGTGGCTCCAGCCCGCCATTCGGTAAACGGTTTATTTAGATATTCGGCATAGTGTCCTGGTGCCCAATCTTCCAAGAATACCACTGCACGACGTATTGTTTTTTCTCGCCCGGCCAGATCAAACAGTTCTACATATTTCAAATACACATCACCGTGAGTAGGCAATACTGTACCCGGCATCATGCGATAGTAACTGGTGCCTATGTCCGCCCACCCCAGTTGTTCAAAATGTTTGATAAACAAATTGTTCCAGCTGGGCTGTTCGTTACGCATATCGCACATGTCGCCGGTAAACTTGCCAGGAAATCCCAACTCCAACCAGTGGCGTGTGTTGGCATTGTCGTTGAAAGGTTCATTGGTGTAGATCAAGTGTTTGAACTCGTCGTCCCAGAACTTTGCTAAGTTATAATAGATCATTGAGGTCTGGTGTTGCCGTAGTGTATAACTTGAATGTCGGTATTGTCAGTGCTGTATCGACGCCAAGGATCGACCACTACACTACCACTGAGTATTTTGGTATAAAGCTGTTGGTCTGAATCTACTCCAGCATAGCCGTATGTGATCTGTTGATTGTGTGCCAATAATACACAGCCTGTTACACTTGCTGGTACAGAGTCTGGATCTGTCAAGGGATCTATATAGACCGGATCAATTCCCATCTGTTGCAAGTAATAACCTACCAACAGGCTATAACTGCCTTCAAGATAGTCCACATTGGGTTTGTAGGCCTTGCCGTGAATGTATACCGGCAAACCGGCTCTGTTGTCGTAAATGAAACGAGCCATGTTCTTGGCCTGTTGTTCACGTGCTTTCATGATGGTATCAAATATGTCATAACCAAGATTCAATTCCTCGGCCAGATAACGCAAGGCAATGTTGTCACGTGGATG
>Ga0164297_10003655_pt1 | contig 14186 bp, 11 predicted proteins | sample GEODES058metaG_FD_113539 | JGI IMG/M metagenome (GOLD analysis project Ga0164297, IMG submission 113539) | Dystrophic lake water microbial communities from Trout Bog Lake, Wisconsin, USA - GEODES058 metaG | ecosystem: Environmental > Aquatic > Freshwater > Lake | place: USA: Trout Bog Lake... | reverse complement strand
TGCTTCTGAGCAATGTTTGACATGCTTAGATCCTAAACACGATGTATGCCCAATGATGGATGGCTGTGGTTGCTGCAATAATAGTCGTGTTCTTATTTTTGACGAAGGAAATCACAACCGTTTTGCTGCTAATGACACAGCTAACGATGAACTTTATATGGCTGAGGACATTGGTCCTATCGCTGGTGGCATTGGCGCTTCTGTTGACGAGCCAGAAGGCGCTCTTAAAACATCATCTTGGTATGTAGAGGCTGACGCTCTGCCTGACGCTACAGGCGCACCAGACAATAGTGGCGGAGCTGGCATGGGTTCTACGCCTATGCCAATGGACACAACACAAATTGATCCTGAGCAATCTAGCTATATGAATAGCATGTCTCCAAATGTTCAGTCAATGATGCAAACTGCTTCAAAAGAAACTGTTGCTTGCGAAATCTGTGGTGATGACATTCCTCATGAGAATCGTTACGATGAGCGCCCAGATATGTATATCTGCAAAGATTGCAACTCAGACGATCATCATAACTTTGAAGATCGCTATGCATCTACTTGGCGTAGTGAAGACTACATGGCAACAATCCAAAAGCAAGCTTCTGACTCTGATGTTTACTACCAGGGTTATGATGACGCTACATCGGGCAAGCAAATGGACGAGGGACTTGCCAACTTGTCAATGGATTATTACCAAGGTTATAAACAAGGTCTACTTTATAATCAGACGAATTTGGAGTCAGCACCACCTCATCCAGGCGATGTCCATGAATTAAGTGACTTTGAGATGCCTAAGAGTGCACCTTACTATATCAAAGGTAATTTTATTACGCCTAATGGTGATGCACTCCCAAAATAACTGGGGCATCCTATGAACCTGGATTAGGGTGCCCCCATTGTGATTGGACTGGCTATAATCTTTGGGACCGCCATGAGCACATGAACAAAGCTCATCCAGAAGAAAGTCAAGAATCTCCTGAAATTGAATTTATGCTTCGTCGCATAGATGAAGGCCGTGTAGAATCTTCTAAACAAATAAACATTATTAGAATTTGTGATGGTTGCGGAGCTAGGGATAATGTTATTTTAGGTCATGGCCACAATGATGAGTGGGCTGCTGAAGGCGATGAAGACTATTGCCCAGACTGCTCATACTATTCATGTGCTAACTGTGAATGTGAGCCAGATTACCCAGAAACAGATCACCAAACAAACTGCAAAAGGATGAGCAATCAAGGTAATTGTACTTGCCCTCCTTGTGGTTGCGACTGCCACATTTAAGGTTGATTTGCATGAGCGATTTCGATCCATGGAAAGAATATGAGCAGTCTATAAATAAAGAAGCTGGTTTTAAATCTATAGCTGATTGTGACCATTTTGATGACAATACAAAAAGTTGGTGCCAAGAAGTAGGTGTGCCTACAGAAATAGGCGACTATTCAACAGGATGGGGCGTTTCAGGCATGATGCATAATGGCCCATATGACGCTGCTGCATATTGCCCAAAGCATGCCCCACTTCATTGCATAGATGATTGGGAAAAAGATAAAGAAGGTTGTGGTGGAATTAATATTGGTCGATATAATCAATGCATAGATTGTGAAGGCAGTAATAAACAATATGCAAAAGATAATAAGATAATTGACGAAGAAATTACAAAAGAATATAGAGACGCATTTGGCTTTGGCAAAGAAGCTATCAATTATTTCTCATTAGATCAACCTAATCAAGCAATTATGCCTGGGATGGCACAAGAAGATCCAGCTGATGATGGTTTAGGTTTTGGATCTGTAGGTAACCCTGATTCAGGTATGGAAGACAACGTGACACAAGACTTCCCAGGCATGCATGATTATGAGCGTGGCTTATCTTCTGCTGCTTCTAAAACATCTTCATTTGAAAAAATAATTTTTTGCGATGAATGTGGAAAACCTAATCCAAACTTTGATGAATATACTCCAAAAAATTGGGGTAGAGCAAGTTTAAATGGTTTTGATTTGCCACTCAGAGATGCCATCCACAATAACCCTAGAACTGCTGAGCTAGGTGAATATAACGATAATAATGAATTGCATTATTGCCCAGACTGTAAAAACAATAGACACTTAGATACCAATATTAGTGATCCATTCAAAATGACATTTGGTTGTGGGGAGCCAATTGGTAGATACGGTCAATGCGAACAGTGTGATCAAACTAATGAAGATGTCATAAAAAACTACAAAGATGCATTTGGTTTTGATAAAGACTCTTCTAAGAAAATTGCATCATTGCTCGTAGGTTGCGATGATTGTGGCACCACAGAAGAAGTTCCATATACTGGTTATAACTTCAAAGATTTTATGGACAAAGGATGGGATGGCACTGGCGATGACCAAGGGCCTCATTTTTGTCCTAAGTGCATGAAAAAACGTTGCTCAGTATGTTGGGTTCCAGCTAAAAATAGTATCTGTGAAGATTGCTCAGATGACCCATGGGTACAAGTAAAACAAGCTACTACATATGTCCATTGTGATAATTGTGATAATGCCATTCCAGCTGAATATATAAAACCAAGATCTCATATAGGTTGGTATGGCTTAGGGAATCTTCGTTTAGGTCCACATTATTGTGATAATTGTATGAAAGACCGTTGTCATGAATGTGGAGAGACGCTGGGTAGTTATGGCCAATGCCCACAATGTAAAGGAACTGACGAAGATATTGAAAAAGATTACGAAGATGCATGGGAATTTAACAAAAATGCATCATATCTTCGATATGGACCTAATGGAGAAGAAGAAGACTTGCAATGCGATCATCAAGGTTGCAATGAATTCACTCAGGCCCAAGGATACGATGAAGACTTGCCAGATGGTTGGTCTGTTGGCGGACTAGGAGGAGACGTAAACTTCTGTCCACAACACAGTAACAAACACTGTGTCCATGTCTATCTTTATGACAAAGACAAAGAGTATTATGGTTGTGGAGAATTGTTACGGGGAACTCATTGTCCAAATTCAGTCACAGATAAAGATTGCTTTGAGAACGAGCAGTATCGTTTAAGCAAAAAGAAAAAAAGAGATCAAGATGCATGGAAATTCGATAAAAAAGCTTCATTAGATGATCCATGGAAATCTCCTATTTTAGTATTAGCTGATCGAAAAACAGTTCGTTTTACAATTACTACTTGTGATGATTGTGGTAAAAGAGTTACAGAAAAGCACAAAAGTCCTCATAGTAATTATTATGATTCACATTTAGAAAAGACAAAAAATTGGGAGATCTGGAACACTGGAAATGATAAAATAAAATGCCCAGATTGTGCTTTGAAATCTAATCAAGGTTACTTTGGTTTATCTGGAACAAATGAAAACTCTATGGGGTGGAAGCCAACTAAAGTAGCAGGGGATAATGATTATGTATTTGATGATCACATTGAAAACATGACTATACCTCAATTCAAAAATTTTGAAAAATCTCCTAGTGCACATGAAGATATGCTAATTGTATCTCCTGACGATACTGAAACTAAACACATCACATCTCGTTTTAAATCTAATAAACACAACCCAGAGAAAGCAAAGTTAATTACAACTATTCATGGATATACTCCTAGCCTTGGGAACATAAATGCCACAAAGAGAGATATTGTTAGCCATTTAAAGACTCTTGCTCCAAATAGCAAAAACAGTGTTTTTAGTACACCAGTTAGCAAACTACGCAAAAAAGATTTAAAAAGTTTATATATTGGAGACGATTTAACTAATGGTCTTGATTCTGGTGGCAATTCAGTATATACTAACTGGGAAAGACAAATTCCTCCAATTAGTTATTTTTATCAACACATGAATAAAAATTATGCAACTGGATATGACCAAAAACACAGCAAAAGAACCAAATACAAAACAGAATCTATACAAGCGCTAGATCTTGATAAGAATGGACACCACAAATGGGGAGATTCTTGGTCAATTAGATTAATTCATAAAATTAATCCTGGAAACTTTGAAGAACAGCTTAAAGAAGCTAATGATAAGCATCAAGCTATAAGAAAACTTATTTCTTCTAACCCAGATGCAACATTCCAAGACAAACTTATAAATAGTGTAATTGATTATAGAAATGCTTGGGGCTTTGATGACGATAATGATAACAAAACGGTAACTGCAGGTTTAACTTACCATAAAGTTAGAGTTATTTCTTGTGATGGTTGTGGCAAAGAAATAGAAGATAAACAATCGCCATATGGCAGTGGGTACAAAAGAATAGATAAAAGCGCACCAGGATGGGAGCGTTCTTACTGGTCACAATTCATTTGCCCAGATTGCAAAAAAAATGAAAATCCAAGATATATGGATAAAAGCAAAAACTTCAAAGATTTAGGGTGGGAAGCAATGGGTTTTTGGGGCAATGATGTTTATAAAAAGGAAACTCTTGATTCAACAAAAACTAAGTCAATTAAAAGTAGATTTCAACCTAACCCTTATAATGGAAAACCTGAAATAACAACTATAATTACAGGATTTAGCGAAGGAAATATTACAAAACATAAAAAAAATATTATTAGCCATTTAAAGTCATTATATCCAAATAGCGATCACCCAATTTTCAATACAGCTCCAAGTAATATAAGAAAATTTGATTTTGAAGAGGGTTTAGATCTAAACGACAAGCCAGGTAAAGAAACCCATGCAACATGGTGGTCTCGGCGTGGTGATTACAGGTTATATCAAAAATATTATATGAGCATGGACAATAATAAAAACTTATACGGTTATACTGATGATTCAATGAGCAAAATAGGCCCTGGTAGCTCATTTCATATTACGAAAACAACTTCTATGCCTGCATCAAATAGATTAGAAAAGCACATAAAAGCTGCTGATGCTATTCACCAAGGCATTGTAGACGCTATAAGTAGTAACCCTGATTGTACATACCAAGACAGGCTTAAAAATAACGTTGATAAATACACAGAAGCTTGGGGTTTTGATGCGTAAAGAAACTAAAAAATTAAAACATCCAAATGTTATTATTGATAGCTTAGAAAAGCCTGTCTATGCGTCTACAGATATTAGTTATTCTTGCAATGTCAATGGTCCAAACTGTACTGAAGAGCCAATTTCTGAAGATGACTATTGGAAGTCAGGATGGAAAGACGCAAACGATTTTGGGCACACATATGGTGATTGTTATGATTTTCACATTTGTCCAAATTGCCAAGAAAATAGTTGCATGAAATGTTTTGATGGCGTAATCAATAAAGATAATAGTCAATGCTCTAATAAAAATTGTGAAAATCATACGTATTGTAAAGAGTGTGGAGAAGAATTCTTTACACACCCTTATGGTGATGATTATTGTATTAATCCAGATTGTGAAAACAGTGGCGGTGACACAACTCCAAAGCTAGCTACTAAAAATTATTGGATTCAATGTGATGGACCTGGCCATAACAGCGCAAAATATCAAGATCAAAATGGTAATTGGAATCACGTAAAAATTGATGAAGCTTCTGATGAAATTAAAAACAATCCAACTTATGAGCGATATTGTGACTCAGATGGCTGGGATCCAGAATATGATAGAATGCCAGAAGGTTGGCATCGTGATGAACATGATCGTAATGGAGACCATTCAACAGACTATTGTAAAGATTGTTGGGAAAATAGCATCTGTCATGAATGTAAAGAGCCATATACTGATGGAGAAGTTAAATTTGATTACCATCAAGTTTGTAAAAATCCTAGCTGCGATATTTTTAATAACTGCAAGCATTGCCATGGAGATATTAATGAATTTGGCAATTGTGATAGGCCTGAAGATGGATATGGTGATTGCTGGACATGCAGGCATTGTAACCGAGATCTGGATAAAAGAGGGAATTGTTTAAATACCAGGTGCGAGGCATTCAAAAATCCTTTAACAGAAGCTTTTTTTGGAAAAGAAGCTCATTACGAGCATAGAGATATGCATCCAGATGATTTTGGTTATGATCCTAATAGCGATGAAAATTATCATATTTTTCAAGTTTGCGATGGCTGTGGTCTAGAAGACAATACTGGGAATGTTATCTCTAGAACAAAATGGCATTACCCAGACAATGGTGAGTGGACTGAGGATCACACATTTAATGGTATGACAATGCATCATCTTGTGCAAAATCATCTTTGTGATGATTGTTGGAACTCAGGCAATTATTGCGATGATTGTGGAGAAGAGTTGCGTGAGAATAACACTTGTGCAAACTATGAACACTGCCCAACATCGCATATCTGCCCAGAATGTCATGGAGAATTAACACAACATGGCCAATGCAAAGATCCTGATTGTGAGCAATTTATAAACCCATATAAAAACTTTCTTTCTGATCCATCATGAGCTTACACATAGCCTCCGAACATTATACATGGCATTGCGATGGTCCTGGTTGCGATGAATACCAAAATGAAGATAATGCAAAATACACTGATTGGACTCAAAGCTGGGACTCAGTTCCTTTTCATAAGATAAAGGGCAATTTTGGTTTAACAACTGATTTTATCCATCTTTGCCCAGATTGCCAAGAAACTAATTGCAAAGAATGTGGAGAATCATTAAACGATTACTACTGTGATAATAAAATGTGCAAAGCTTCTAAGCCTTGCAATTTATGTGGCGGTCATGTAGATCCTTGGGGTAATTGCCAAACCGAAGGTTGTAAAAACTATTTATGGTATTATAGAGATCTACAAAATAACCCAAAATTAGGATATAGAACAACTTATGTTACCTGCGATGGGATAGATTGCACAGAAGGATACTATCCAGGTTATGACGAAGAGCCAGAAGGTTGGTTTCATGAAAAATACCGTTATGGAGATTCTTTAGATCTTTGCCCAAGTTGTAATGAAAACTCTTGCCCAAGCTGCAAAACTCCTAGAGAAAAATATACTCCTTGCCCAACTTGTGCCGATCACACAAGTTGTTCTAATTGTGGATATGGTTTAAACAAGTATCACAATTGCACAAGGAATGGATGTTTTAAATCTAAGCAATGCAACTACTGCGATGGCCCACTTAGTGGACCTAAACATGAATGCACAGATGAACAATGTGGCGCATTCTTCAACCCATATAGAAAGCTATTAAGCATGAAAACTGGATCAGTTATCAAATGCCCAATTTGTGGTGGCCCTACGCACCTTAGCAGAGACACAGGTGACTTTACTTGTGATCATTGTGGAAAAATAGTTGTCCGTGCCAATAGAAACCAGTGGGTAGGTAGCCCATTTGACACTACAACTTCTATTGCTACAAATTCTTTTATCGTAGAGGCAGCGAGCAGAGAGATCAAGAAATTTATCAAAGATATTGTTGCACAAGGATGGACAGTAACTCAAACTGAAGGTGGACACCAAAAAGCTATTTGGCCACATGCTCCCGTAGGAGAACAAATAGAATTCTTTGCTTCTACTCCAAGCGACCCAAGAGCTATTGATAATATCAAATCACGAATTAAAAGAAAAATGAAACAATATCCAGCTCCTAGTGACATTCAAGATGGTAACGAGGGTCAGTAATGCCTAATCAGGATGTCAAGATTTGTCCACACTGTAGTTATATAAACAATAACTCAGCCGATGGAAGTGTTGACGCTGACCACCCATGCCATAACTGTGGAACTCCAGAAGAGCACTATCATTTTCACCATGGATCTTGCGACAACCTTACAGGGTTAGAAGAATGCCCACATTGCGTTCAACATCAGTATAGCCCTGAATACGAAGAATGCAGGGAATGTGGATACCCAGAAGAGCATTACAATAATCACGATGGTTCATGTGATTTAGAACGTGGCAATGAGCAATATGAACATGATCCACAAGAAGAATCACATGGTTATATTGAGCCAGGACTTTTTTCTATTAAAGACGATGGTAAAATTTTTAATGGTCCGCCAATAATTAGAGATCTTGTTGATGACCCTAATAATTCAGAACATGTTTATCGTCATTTGAAAGAACACCCTCATCCAGGCTTTCAAGATATAAGATCAGATCTAATGTGGTCGCATGATTCATATCATGGTGCTAATGAAAATAATCCACATCTTGAACATTATCACGACTACTGGAATCTTGGTTTTAGCCATGGAGTCAACACAGAAAATTTGATTGGTGGACAAGAGCATCCTAACATGCGTCTTCCAATTGAAATAATGCCCAACATCTCAAAGATTAAGCATTACACCCATGAACATGGGTATCTGCCAGTTGAAAATAATCAAAACATTACGCCAGAGCAAATGGAAATTTTGGACAAAATGCACAATGACTATCACTCTGATAGATCAGATATGTTCAGAGATCAAAAAAATCCTGATCAAAGCATTGAATTTGATAATACTAGATCAGAAAAAGAATGGCTTCATCACGAACTAGGAACAAATCCATCTTCTGAGGTAGCTTTCCCACATGAACACTGGAATGTAGAAAAACCAGAAAAAACTAAAGCTCAAGATGATAAAATTGAAGATCTTTTGAATTGGGCTGACGAACAGAATGAATGGTATGAAAAACACAAAAATAAACAACGAGATTTTAGAGCACACAAAGAAAATATTTATTCTGTTGCTAAAAAACCATGGGACCCTAAAGAAGATATTACTCTTGAAGAGTATATACAAAAAAATATTTATTTAGCTGCTAGACCTCCTGATTTTAAACCTCAACCAAAAACATGGGAGAATTGGGATGATTATGATGATGAAGAAGACTCTAACCCTGAAGTAATTGGATTACCACGACCACAATGGCGTACAGATCCTACAAGTCAACATTACTATTATATAAACACTAATCCAAAAGATCAGCCAGAAGGAAAAGAACATGGCAAGCGTAGACTTTATCAAAAGTTTCCTGTTCCTTGGAATACAGACACAATAATAAGAGATATTCCACAATTTGATGGCGATAATCCATTTGCCAATATTGACCCAAAATATGGTGATGAAGAGATATTAGATCTAAGACGTGAAATGGCTATGTCAGCAGATGATTTTAATCTTACTTCTTGGTCAAGATCGGCAAACGAACAGCGTTGTCCAATGTGTGGTGGCCAGTTTGAAAAAAATGATCCAGCAGTGCGATATAAAGGTAGCGAATACTCAGAAACGTTGAGCGACCATTTGCCATATCATGAGCATTGCATGGATCTTGTTAACAAACATTGCCCTCATTTAAGAAACGAAAGTGATAACCCAGAATTATATGAACATGGACAATATGGTAATTTAATACAAAATGCTCAAAATCATGTTAGAGACGTTTTAAAAAAGAAAAGACAAGAGCTTCATGATGATGGCATAGATGTTGGCTTGCCAGTAGGTGATGAAGAAAATGAGCTATACTAATGCCTGAATATTTCTCATATGACGATGATCTTCATTATACGCCTGATGCAATTGTACAAGATCAAGAAGATAGCGTAAGCACCCCAAAAGAAGATGATAGGACAAAAAAGATGGGATCTCCAAGAAACACGCCATTAGAATGCTATGGATGTGGAGCAACAGGAAGCTATGAGAAATTTGGTATTCCAACGCAATGCCCTCATTGTGGTTCTTATGAAGTGCATCTTGACCAAGACAAAGATAATGCCGAATCAGAAATGTCTTATAGAGGAATAGAAGATCCTTTTGCTTTTGATGATGAGGAATGGGAAAGAAAACTTAGGGAATCTATGAAAAAACAAGCTTTAGAAGAAAAAAAGAGTTATAACTCAAGCCAAGACACATTATGGTACAAGAGGCCTGAAGCTTCAATTGAAAATTCAGTTTTAGAACAGTCCAATGAAGACATTGGAAGAGGACAAATGGGCATTATGGATGAAGATAGCCATGAGGGGGACATAGGATCCCCTATAATCGCTAATAAAGGTGCAAAGTGGTATTCTTACTATGACAACCTTAATTTCTACAGCGAAGCTTCTGTGGGCGATGACGATAACCCTGGTTATGAGACTGATGAAGAGCATGGGGCAAGTGGTAGAGACACAGATGATGTTGAAGAAGATTATGACTCAGATTATGGTGGCCTAAGAAAAAGAAACCCAAAAAATGACGCTACATCTGCTACACTAGTAGCTATGGGTGGTATTGGTACAATTCCAGAAGGATTTGTTAATAAAAACACAGATGTGCACTATGGGGATGATGAAAGTTTTTCTCATTTGCAAAGTAAAAAACCATCCGAAACAGGTATAAGTGGAGAGAATTCCAAAGAACTTGATCAATTTGACACGCAATGGAATTCCTAATTTTTTATGTAATTCCCACAAGGAGAAAATAAAATGAATGAACAGCCAGACGCATCATTCTTGATTTCAGCCAGCAAGAACCTCACCAGTAGTACTTCTTGGTTTGACGGTTCTTCTGCTTCTATTTATGACAGACTAGAGCAGGTTCAAGAGATGCTGGATGGGCTAAGAGTAGCTGCTTCGCACCCACAAACGACTGAAGGCGATCTTGTTCGCCTTGCTGACCAAATTACAGTTCTGGAGTCAGACCGTGATATGCTTCAAAAAACAGCAACAGAGTACGTAGATTTTGACACAGAAGAGTACTTGCAGAACCTCCCAGGTGGCACAGTTGCCTCTTCATACTACAAGTTTACAGACGATGACATGTATGACCTTGGTGAAGATGATGGTTCATTCCTATTTTCAGCTGCTAAAAAAGTTCAAGGAGAACTTAAGAATTATGACTGGTCTAACTTTGTAACTGCTGGTGCAGAAGAGTGGACATTTGAGCAATCTCCTGAGCTTACCAAGTCACAACTTGCCACTAGAGAGGCTGCTTGTTCATTTGTTGAGCGTAAGACTGCTTCGCTTCTTGATTTTGCTTTTAGAGCTTCAGTTATCGACAACTTTCTTGACAATGTAGAAATCTGCCGTAGAGAAAATAACTCTAACATAGCAGAAGCTTCTAAGCAGTCAAGTTTAAGAACAGCTCGTAAAGAGTATGCCGAGTCCTATGAATTTGATAAGGCTCTAGGCAACAACTATAACTGGCTTTAACAGAAAGCAGTAAAATGTCGAATATTTGGCAAAGATTAGAAAGTAATTATATCAAGCGCTCAGCTGTCCCCAAGAACCCACACTGGTTTATCAGAAAACACAATGATGTAACTGCAGACCACATTTTGGGAAATTATGGCAGAATGGATATTATAGGCAAAGGAATTTCTGGGGACTCATAATGAGAGTAAATTCAAGATATATGGGACAATGGGGACACGACCCTGTTCCACAGTCTGATGATGAGAATTATATTCCTTCATTTAAGTTTATGAATCTCCATGAGCCAGTTACTGATGAATTTGGTGGACATTATCACCTTTCAGGAGCTTGGGGGGTCCACTTCTATGGACAGGACCAAGCTGCCGTATGTGATGCACAAGAACAAGCAAGAAAATTTCCTGAGCAAAATGAAAATTTTAAATGGCACGATATTCCTGGACCAAATGAGTTTGAGCCAGGTTCTTGTAATTGTGGAATTCACTCACAAACATTAAATAATGTTCATGATGCTAATGATTTCAGAATGGACACGCTTGCTCAATTAAACATGCATGGCAATACTGATTATACAGACGCTGGATATCGTACTTCTCATGGCAGAGTTTCAAAAATTTGGACAGCTATGCCCCTTGACAACGATCAAGTCAAAAGAGTAGAGCGTGATCTTGGTGCTAAGGTAGAAAGAGTTCCCCAAGAATTTATAAATCAAAATGGTGGTTATTACGGAAGGCACAATGCTGACTGGACATCTTTTATTGATAACACGCCAGAATTACACAACCGCTTGCAGCCAGAAAAAGATATGCTTAAAGAATGGGATAGGCGTTCTGCTGCTGAAAGTTTGGATACTAACATGGATCCAGACCACATCCCAGAAGAAAAGCCGTGCCCAAAATGTGGAAGCACAGATCTTGGGTTAACAACAAACCCAGCAGGTCACACACACGGTAGGCTAGGTACGTGTTTTAATTGTGGACATGCATGGAAACGGAATTTTTAATAATGTCTGAAATTGAAATGGGAGATCAGACTAGAAGAAGAGTAGACCGTAGGATTAGTAGGCCTATTAAACCTTTTATCCCTGAACCAGCTCCGGAAATTGAAGAGCCTACTGTTGTTCCTGTTCCAGAAAAGCCAGAAGAATCTCCAGAAGAGCCATCTCCATATAGAGAGCCTGCAAAAGAACCAGAAGAAGAGCCGGAAGAAGAGCCGGTTCATATTCCGCCTACTCCTGCTCCAGAAGAAGAGCCAGAAGAGGAGCCAGAGGAGCCTGTCTACATTCCAGAAAAGACTCCAGAAAAAACTCCAGAAAAGGTTCCAGCATGAGCACTAACGTACCAGTTGATCTTTATTTCTTAATTAGAAAAGTTAGTGATGATGCTGATGCTGCTCCTTTACTGAATGAAGAAATCCCAGAAAAGTATGGCAAAATAAATAAATCTGAAGTTTTTAAAAGTTATGCAAGGCTTACTCATAAACTGAACCCTAATGATTTTGATCATGATATTCGTAGCAATATTGATTTTGAAAAAGATCTGATTGAAGATACCGTATCAAAGAATAATAATCTTGAAATTGATACGGATAGCCCAACTACGCCAGAAGAACAAGAAAAGCTTGATCGTTTTAAAAAACATGTTTATCAAAAACATTTTTTTAAAGGTCAACGTTCTGGAGAAAGAGGCGTAAGAGGCGGTCCTGTTGCAATTTCTGACGAAGATGCTGAAAGACTTCGTGGGATGACAGCAGAAGACCCAGAACTTGACTACTTCAACGACCTGGGCAAGCACCTTTATGTTCACCATGGCTGGGGTCTTGGGGATTTTCAGAAGCACCCTACTACCCAAGATAGAGAAATTGCTCACGAAATTGAGCATAATCCTGTTATGGGCGACACGCAAGCTCAAGGAACAACTTATTTTGATGAACTAGCTAAGCCATTTGCTAATGGAAATCGTGTTCCTGTTCTTGGAAAGCCAGCTCCTAATATGCTTGATGCTCACCTTCGCTTACTTCATGGCATGGATGGCGGAACAGAAGAAGATCACATTAGACATCACCACAGTGGCAAGGTAACAAACCACACCCACGATGCCAATGACTTGCAGCTACCGTGAGCCATGACAATTTATGATAATCAAGAATGGTATGATATACCTCCTACAATAGAAGTATATTATAGAGATCGCTATAATTGCCCTTGCCAAAATCGCAATTGCAATTTAGAAATAGATTCTAATAAACACGGAACCCTCCCAGGATATCAAGGTGGCAAATGTCGCTGTGATGACTGCAGAGATGCCAGGAAGCAATATAATGATAGCCGTAAATCGTTATCTCTTCCTGAAGATGATGAGCGCCATGGTACTCTAAACGCATATTACAATTGGAATTGCCGTTGTGATGATTGCAAAGGTGCTAGATTACAAAAAACGGAAGAAAAGAAAAAAGAAAATCTTCCAGATGGTGATAGTAGGCATGGTCAAGTATCTTCTTATGTTAATTTTAATTGCCGTTGCTATCCTTGCAAAAAATCTTATAATACCTGGCAGCGTGAGTATAGGAAGAGAAAAAAAATGGCAAAAAAATGGTATGAAGCATCTGCAGATGATGACTTTGGTATAAGCAAGCGTGAACAAAGCGAGATGGTTGGTCGTGCCATGGGCGAACATATTTGGGACAAAATGGAAGACATTTTTGGACCAATTGGGCTTCAATCAAAACTTCACACAGTAACAGAGCTTGAACAAAGATTCCCTAATCATCAAATTAAAATTGATGAAGATGACGATCCATATGTATCTCACAAAGTTGGAGATTGGGAAGGCCGTTATTTTAATGGTGCATATATTAATATGCATCACAAAAAATACGGTGAACAAGATGGTATTCATGTAGGGCATGATGGTGATGAAAGCAAAGGCAATCTTCATAAATTAACAGAAAATGAATTCCATAACAATGTAGAAAACTGGATTAGTGAATATGGCCCTGATTATTTGGCTCAGTATGAACCAAAGCCAAAACGCTCTTCTAAATGGTATTTAGCATCTGAAAAGGTCATGCCCTCATCAGAAAACAATCCTTGGGAAATGATTCCACAAGACCCAGATAATATTGGACCATCGCCAGTCAACGTTGACAACAGCCCT
>Ga0164297_10003653_pt1 | contig 14190 bp, 14 predicted proteins | sample GEODES058metaG_FD_113539 | JGI IMG/M metagenome (GOLD analysis project Ga0164297, IMG submission 113539) | Dystrophic lake water microbial communities from Trout Bog Lake, Wisconsin, USA - GEODES058 metaG | ecosystem: Environmental > Aquatic > Freshwater > Lake | place: USA: Trout Bog Lake... | reverse complement strand
TGCTGAGGCAATCGCTTCAGGGGCGAGGTCAACGCCATCTGTACGCATATAGGTGATTAGACCAACAGTTTCCCCGCCAATGTCCACGCCTTCATAGAGGCGTTGGGCAATTTGCATTGTGCGCGCGGGCGCGAGGCCGAGTTTGCGCGACGCCTCTTGCTGCAGGGTTGATGTGGTGAAGGGTGGAGATGGGTTGCGCTTGGCAGGTTTGGCTTCAACCGAAGTGACGGCAAAACCAGCCTTTGACAGTGCGGTTTTGAAATCAGCCGCTTCAGCGCCAGTGGCAATATCAAGGCGGGTTATTTTACGCCCATCAGCCCCCACAAGACGTGCGGTAAAGGGAGCGCCATCACGTGTTTTGAGATGCGCAAGAACGGACCAATATTCACGCGCAACAAATTTTTCAATTTCAAGCTCGCGATCACAAACAAGACGCAGCGCAACAGATTGGACGCGGCCAGCTGAGCGTGCGCCAGGTAATTTGCGCCATAAAACAGGGGAGAGATTAAAGCCTACGAGATAATCAAGCGCGCGGCGGGCGAGATAAGCATCAACGAGATCTTGATCAATCGCACGTGGATTTTGCATCGCCTCCAAAATGGCAGTTTTGGTGATGGCGTTAAAGACAACACGCTCAACGGGCTTGTCCTTGAGCACGCGTTTGGCTTTAAGCACTTCCAAAACATGCCATGAAATGGCTTCGCCTTCGCGATCAGGGTCGGTGGCAAGAATAACTTTTGTGGCATCTTTGACGGCCTTGCTGATGTCAGACAGACGCTTGGCAGCTTTTCCATCCACTTCCCACAACATGGCAAAGTCAGCGTCAGGATCAACCGATCCGTCCTTAGCAGGCAAATCACGCACATGGCCGAATGAGGCAAAGACTTCATAATCTTTGCCGAGATATTTGTTAATCGTCTTGGCCTTTGCGGGCGATTCGACGATGACGACATTCATGTGCGGCCTCTATCCTCTGCGCGGGTGCAAATACGCTCCCACCATTTTATGACTGGCAATTAATAGCTAAGCTTTATGCTCGCCAGATAGGCCGGAAGATGGGCGAGGGGGCGGGCTGTGTCAAATCATCCTCGCATTTTATTTTTGGGATTGGTGAAGAAATCGCCGCCAATCCGCCCTATTGCCCTTTGGGGATGTTCGCAAAATTGGCTTTTGGGCGCGTGGATCAGCTTGGCTTTTGTAAATTGCTGCGCTTATGTCTCAACCTTGATACGCAAAGCTGATTTTAGTTTAGCGCCATATTTGTGTCGTGCTGAGTCTTTGTTTAGAGCTAGGCACAGCTATGCAAAGATAAGAGTGCGCGTGCCAGAGGTGATGGGTTGAAAGCAGCATTTTCCTTCGACCATATATTTCCATTTTGGCTGCGTGCTTTTGTGCGTGCGCGCGAAGTGGGTCTTGTGCTTGTGGCTTTGGTGATTGGGCTGGGCTCGGGTCTTTTGGTCGCGCTGATCAGTATTTTATCACAACGCATGCATGAGCTGATTTATGGCATTCCCTGGAACAGCTATTTGTCTGTGCAGTCCGATATTGTGTGGTGGCGTGTGTTGATGGGCGCGCCTTTGGGTGCGCTGGTATTGGCTCTGCTGACTCTGTGGGCGGGGCAACGATTTAAGGGCCGCATTGCCGATGCGATTGAGGCCAATGCTTTGCAGGGTGGGCGCATGTCTTTTGCGGGCAGTGCGTTCATTACAGTGCAAACTTTTGTTTCAAATGCGTGTGGCGTATCAGTTGGGCTTGAAGCAGCTTATACGCAGATATGCGCGGCTTTTTCGTCTCTGATTGGGCGTGGTTTGGCGGCGCGGCGTCAAGATATGCGGTTGCTTGTGGGCTGTGGTGCGGCAGGGGCTATTGCAGCGGCTTTTAATGCACCACTTGCGGGCGCCTTTTATGCGTTTGAAGTCGTGCTCGGTGCGTATAATGTCGCCTCGCTGGTGCCAGTTGTGGCGAGCGCCGTGGCAGCCAGTCTCGTGTCGGGCTCACTTGTGCATCATCAATTGCTCGATGTGCCCGCCACATTACAGCATATAACAGGAATAAGCTTTTTATTGATGTTTCTGCTCGCTGCCTTATGCGCTTTGGCGAGCATTATGTTGATGAAGGGCGTTGCTTTTGTTGAAGCCTTATTTGATGCAGCGCGTATGCCCAGCCCATGGCGGCCGATGGTTGGCGGTATATGTGTGGGCATGATGGCTTTGGTGACGCCGCAACTCATGGGCTCGGGCCATGGCGCTGTGCATTTGAACATTGAGCAGCAGCAATCCATGATGATGTTGGTGCTCGTGTTGAGCTTCAAAAGTATAGCCTCAATGATCACATTGGGATCGGGCTTTCGTGGCGGTTTGTTTTTCGCTTCGCTTTTATTGGGCAGTTTATTGGGGCGTTTATTTGCGCAGATATTAGCGTTATTTGTGCCACTGGGGCTTGATCCCGTTTCAACGGCAATCGCGGGCATGGCGGCGCTTGGCACAGGTGTGATCGGCGCTCCCATCACAATGACTGTTTTGGCATTGGAAATGACGGGTGATTTTTCTGTTACAGTTGCATCTCTTGTCGCATGCGCCGTGACATCGCTTTTGGTGCGTGAGCTCTTTGGGTATAGTTTTGCCACATGGCGTTTTCATCTGCGTGGTGAGACCATTCGCGGCCCCCATGATATTGGCTGGCTACGAGATCTGACAGTTGAACGTATGATGCGAAGAGATGTGCGCACTGTGCTCCAGACGCTTTCAATTGCTCAGGCGCGCGAGACATATCCCTTGGGCTCAGAACGGCATTTGTTTTTAACAGATGAGGCGGGTCATTATGCGGGGCTTGTGCTGATGGGCGAGCTTTATGCTGCTGCCGATGATCACCAACCCCTCTCAACGCTTGCAGGGAAAGCGCGCGCGCATGTTCTGCCTTCCATGACCATTCGCGATTGCCTTGGTGCTTTTGAGCATTTTGAGACCGATGTGTTACCCGTATTGGCAAGCGAAACCGAGCCCGTTGTGCTGGGCCTTGTAACCGAAGCCCATGCCCTGCGCCGCTATGGGGAGGAATTAGAACGCCGTAATGGCGATATCGCCCCGCGGTGAGCGGATTTTACCAGATGAACGCTTGCCTTTGGGGGGCATAAGGGCCTATATGCCAGCTTTAATGTCACAGTCACAATCTCATATCGCTTTCCCACACCGCCATTTGCTTGGCATTGAGGGTCTCAAAGCTCAGGATATCACAGCCTTGCTCGATGCGGCTGATGAAGCGGTATCTTTATCGCGGCAGGTCGAGAAAAAGCGCTCTATTTTGCGCGGTCGCACCCAGATTAACCTGTTTTTTGAAGCTTCCACCCGTACGCAAGCTTCTTTTGAATTGGCGGGCAAGCGCCTCGGTGCTGATGTCATGAATATGGCGGTGGCCAATTCCAGTGTCAAAAAAGGCGAGACACTCATTGATACCGCTGCCACTCTCAACGCCATGCGTCCTGATATTATCATTGTGCGCCATCATTGCAGCGGGGCAGTTGATTTATTATCGCGCAAAGTGAGTTGCTCGGTTGTCAATGCGGGCGATGGTGCGCATGAGCACCCGACCCAAGCCCTGCTTGATGCGCTCACCATTCGCCGCACCAAAGGGCGCATCCAAGGGCTGACGATTGCCATTTGTGGTGATGTCGCCCATTCGCGCGTCGCGCGTTCCAACATTCTCTTGCTCACGGCCCTTGGCGCGCGTGTACGCGTGGTGGCGCCATCCACTCTTTTGCCCTCTGGGATTGATCGCATGGGGGTGGAGGTACATCGCACGATGCGCGATGGGCTCAGGGATGCTGATATTGTCATGATGTTGCGTTTGCAGCTTGAGCGCATGAGCGGGGCTTTTGTGCCTTCTTTGCGCGAATATGCACATTTTTATGGCCTTGATGAGGACAAGCTCAGTTACGCCAAGCCCGATGCTTTGGTGATGCACCCAGGTCCCATCAATCGCGGTGTCGAGATTGACTCGGCTGTGGCGGACGGGCCACGCTCGCTGATTAACGAGCAGGTGGAAATGGGTGTGGCTGTGCGCATGGCTGTGCTTGAGGCCCTGTCGCATCATCTGAGGAAAGAATGATGACGACACAGATGCGCCCTCTGGCTTTTATCAATGCGCGGGTGATTGATCCCGCTGGTGGCACTGATGTGCGCGGCGGTGTTTTGATCGCTGATGGTGTGATTAGCGCTGCGGGCGCTGATGTGACGGCAGGCAATCTTGGCGCGGATGTGAGAGCTATTGATTGTAAGGGTGATATCGTCACGTCAGGCCTCATTGATCTGCGCGTCTTTGTGGGTGAGCCTGGTGGGGAGCATAGGGAGACCATTGCCTCAGCAAGTGCCGCCGCCGCCGCAGGTGGTGTAACAACTATTGTCACATCTCCAGATGCGCAGCCTGTTGTTGATGATCCCGCAGTGGTTGATTTTCTCAAACGCCGTGCGCGCGATAATGCCCATGTGCGTGTTTTGCCGAGTGCAGCTTTAACCAAGGGTTTGCGCGGGCAGGAAATTGCGGAAATTGGTTTGCTGCAAGAGGCAGGAGCCGTTGCCTTTACCGATGCGGATCGTGCCGTGCGCAATTCACAGGTGATGTTGCGGGCGCTCTCTTATGCGCGTGACTATGATGCGCTCATCATGCATCAAGCGCAGGATGCGGATCTTGTCGGGCAAGGTGTGATGAATGCGGGTGAACGCGCCTCGCGTCTTGGGCTGGGTGGCATACATGCCGCAGCCGAAGCAATTGGGCTTGATCGCGATATGCGTCTGTTGAAAATGGTGGATGGGCGTTACCACGCCTCTATCGTTTCGTCTTCGCTGTCGCTTGATGTGATCGCCCGCGCCAAAGCAGATGGGTTGAAGGTCACTTGCGCCACGACGATCAATCATCTCACACTCAATGAAAATGATATTGGCGATTACCGCACTTTTTTGAAACTCATGCCTCCCTTGCGCCATGAAGATGAGCGCATGGCGTTGGTGCGCGCTTTGGCCGATGGGTTGATTGATGTTGTGATATCCGATCATAATCCACAGGATGTCGAGACCAAGCGTGTGCCATTTTCGGAAGCAGCTTTTGGGGCGATTGGGCTTGAGACGATGTTGGCCGCAGGCCTGCGTCTCGTGCATTCTGGCGAAGTGAGTTTGGTGCGCTTGCTCAATGCATTGTCAACACGTCCAGCCGATCTTCTGCGTTTGCCGCAGGGGCGTGTGCAAAAGGGCGCGCCTGCCGACGTGATTTGTTTTGATATGGACGAGCCTTTTGTGCTCGATCCCACCCAGCTTCGTTCACGCAGCAAAAACACTCCATTTGATGGTGCGCGTTTGCAAGGCCGTGTTAAAATGAGTTGTGTGGCAGGTCAGATCATCTTTGGGTCTGATGCTTTTGACGCGTCTTGAGATGAGCGAGTGACATCATGATGGATGTGAGTGCGGACCCCGTGCTTTTGGCTGCTGCTCTTGTGGGTGGCTATATCTGTGGCTCTGTGCCCTTTGGTTTGCTGCTGACAAAAATAGCAGGCTTGTCAGATATTCGCTCCATTGGTTCGGGCAATATCGGTGCAACAAATGTCTTGCGCACAGGACGTAAAGATTTGGCTGCCGCCACATTGGCGCTTGATGCATTAAAAGGCGCATTGGCTGTCATTGTCGCGCGTAGTTGGAGTGAAGATGCGGCCTTGATCGCAGCATGCGGCGCTTTTTTCGGGCATATTTTTCCTGTTTGGCTCAAATTTCGCGGCGGCAAAGGTGTGGCAACATTTTTGGGCTGTTTGGCCGCGCTCGCATGGCCAGTAGCATTGGTGTTTATCGCGGTCTGGTTGAGTACTGCATTCATTACACGCTACTCCTCCCTTGGCGCATTAACAGCGAGCCTTGCTGTTCCGTTTGTTTTCTTTTTCTGCTATGATGTTCACATGAGTGCGGTGTTTGGCTTTTTAGCCATTGTTTTGTGGGTAAAGCACAAAGACAACATCCGGCGCCTGATTGCGGGGGCTGAAGGGAAAATAGGACGATCCTAATGTCACACTCTGCATCTGATAAGGGTTTTAAACTTACGGATGCACAGAAATTGGATTGGTTGCGGTTAGTTCGCAGTGACAATGTTGGACCCCGCACATTTCGTTCACTTCTAAATCGTTATGGTGGCGCGGCGGCTGCGCTTCAGGCTATTCCGCATTTACCTGCGCAACGTGGGCGCATGATTACCCTTGCTTCGCGTGAAGATTGTGAGCGCGAGATGGATGCGCTCTTGCGCATGAATGTGCGTCTCATCGCTTTGGGTGAGGATGATTATCCCTTGCCTTTGCGCATGATTGATGCGCCCCCACCTTTGATTAGCGTGCTTGGCTCAACTGAACTTTTTAAAAAAACCATGGTGGCCTTTGTTGGCTCACGCAATGCGTCTGCGGTTGGTTTGGCTTTTACTGAACGCATGGTGCGGGCAATTGGCGCGCAGAATTTTATTGTGGTCTCAGGTCTTGCGCGTGGCATTGATGCGCGTGCGCATCGGGCGGCACTTTCCACAGGTACAATCGCTGTTGTGGCAGGTGGGCTGGATCGTATTTATCCTGCTGAGCACAAACCTTTGTTTGAAGAGATTTGCGCGCAAGGTGGAGCCATTGTGTCGGAAATGCCTATGGGTTGGGAGCCGCGAGGGCGTGATTTTCCACGTCGTAATCGCATCGTCGCGGGCTTATGTTTGGGCACTGTTGTTGTGGAGGCAGCGCGCCGTTCAGGCTCACTCATTACTGCGCGTTTTGCAACGGAATTAGGCCGTGAAGTCTTTGCCGTGCCCGGCTCCCCACTTGATCCTCGCGCAGAAGGCACGAATGATCTCATCCGCCAAGGCGCAAGCATGTGTTTATCCCCTGATGATGTCATCAATGCGCTTCAGCCGCTGATGGGTCAGCAGGGCTATCAGACATCATTGTTTCAAGAGCGTGTTACGCTCTCACTCGATGAGCATGAGCCGCTATGGGATGAATGGGATGATGATGAGTCTGTGCCCCATACACAGGCAGGGCAGGAATTTGATGAGCCAATGCAAAACAAATTTGAGTCAGCTCCTCAGATTAAAATCATGCCAACGGCCGTATTCAGTTACGAGCAATCTTTTGAGATGATCTTGGATTTATTGGGGCCTGCGCCCATTGGCGTTGATGATCTCGTGCGCGTATCAGGATTTGATGTCGCCTTGGTGCAGCAGATTTTATTTGACCTTGATATGCAAGGGCGGATTGAGCGCCATAGGGGAATGAATGTGGCGCTCATCGCCTAAATGGTCTTTTTAGACTTGATGATTGCGCGCGATAAACTCTGCTTCTACGCGGGCCATAGATAAAAAATAAGCCAAAACATCCATTTTTTCTTTGCCAGCCATCGCAATCATTTCATTGGTGAGATCGGCAATATAGAGCGCAGTGTCAATTTGGGTTTGACGCCGTGCATCGTTCGACAGACGAGGCGAAGGGGCGATGTCGATGTCATGCACAGGCAAATCTTGCTGCTTTGCTGATGATGTGCGCGCTTTCATGCAAATAATCCCATCAATAAATAAAATAAGAAATCAAATGACAGCTTAAGATTACCACAACCAATAGAAGCATCAACTATAATTTTATATTTTAAGTTTAGTTTAATTGCGTCTGATTTTTGTAAGTGCTTTTTAATACACATGACCTTACGTCAAGGCAGTGATGACAGAGGCGCCTGTGGTTTTAGCGCTGTCAGTCGATCAAGTACGCCTTGCAAAATATAAGCTGCGGCCATGCGATCAACGACTTGAGCGCGTTTGGCGCGCGAGGCATCTTGATCAATCAGGCTACGCAACACCGCCGCGGTAGACAGGCGTTCATCCCATAAGACAAAATCAATGTCGGTGAGTGGAGCGAGGCTGCGTAAAAAGGAACGTGTGGCCTGAGAGCGTGGCCCCTCGGTGCCGTCCATATTGAGCGGCAGGCCAAAGACAAGAGCTTGGATGTCGAATTCTTTGACCTCTGCGAGCAAGGCCTGAGCATCGGGTGTGAATTTGACGCGGCGCAGAGTTTTGAGTGGGGAGGCTATCCGTCGCTCGACATCGGACAGGGCAAGGCCAATGGTCTTGGTGCCCAAATCAACCCCCATCAAGCGGCCTTTGGGTGGCAGCGTGGATCGCAGCTCTTCAATATCAATTATTTTTGCAGCCATAGCGCGCGATAGCATGATTGGGCGGGCTTGTCATCTCATTGACATCAGGCTCAAATTGAGATGATCGTAGAGGCATTCAGTGAGGGAGTTAGATATGCAGCTTACATGGCTCGGCCATTCCGCATTTCGTCTTGAGATTGGCTCATCAATTATTTTGATTGACCCGTTTTTGAAGGGTAACCCATCCTTCACTGGTGATTTCAAAAAAGTGACAGATGATGTCACACATATCCTTATCACGCATGGCCATGATGATCACATCGGTGATGCCGCTGCGATTGCCAAGCGGACAAAGGCTGTCGTTGTTTCAAATTACGAAGTGTGCATGTGGCTGCATGGGCAGGGTGCCAAGAATATCAATCCCGGCAATACCGGTGGGACAGTGCCATGCGGAGACTTTAAAGTGACCTTCACGCAAGCGCATCATTCTTCGGGCACTGTGGTGAAAGATGCTAGCATTTATCTTGGCAATCCCAATGGGCTGATTATTGATCATCCCAAATGCCCGCCCATTTTCCACATGGGCGATACAGATGTGTTTGGTGATATGAAATTGATCGCCGATCTCTATCAGCCCAAAATTGGTTTAGTCCCCATTGGTGATCGCTTCACGATGGGCGCGCGTACGGCTGCTTATGCGGTCAAGAATTTCTTCAAATTCAAAACAGTCATCCCCATGCATTACGCCACTTTTGATCTGCTTGATGCCAATGCCAATGTTTTTGTGGCGGAGATGAAGGGTCATAAGACCAAGGTGGTGGTGCCGGCCTCAGGGGTGCCGATAAAGCTTTAGGCTCTGATTTGCTTAGGTTTTGGGCAGCGGCGGGCTTGCGCATTGCCTGATGCGGCCAGCCGATGTATAGCAGCAGTCAGACGCTTAAGTTATGGGAGTTCCTATGTCTGTTGATCAGGCAAATGTGCGCCGTATCGCGCATCTGGCGCGTATCGCGGTGAGTGATGATGAAGTGCCTCATCTTCAGGGCGAGCTGAATGCTATGCTGGCTTTTGTTGAGGAATTGAACGCTGTCAATGTCGAGGGGATAGAGCCCATGACGTCAGTCATCCCCATGCGCATGGCCTTGCGCACTGATGTGGTGACAGACCATGCGGGAGCTGATGTGGTTGTGGGCAATGCGCCGATCAGCGAAGATCATTTCTTCGTCGTTCCCAAAGTCGTCGAATAGGCAAGGCCAATTCAAGCCTTTTGCCTGCGCTTTTTTCAGGATTGTCCGTTTCGAGATGTTTTATGACCGATCTTACTAATATGACTCTGGCTCAAGCACGTGATGCTGTGCGGGCCAAATCCGTCTCCTCCACCGAACTCACAACTGCCTTTTTGGAGGCGATGGATAAGGGGCGTGGGCTCAATGCTTATGTGGCGGAAACGCACGATCAGGCTTTGGCTATGGCGAAAGCTTCTGATGCGCGTATTGCCAAAGGCGAGATTGGACCGCTCGAGGGTTTGCCGCTCGGCATTAAAGATCTCTATGCGACCAAGGGTGTGCATACGCAATCATGCAGTCACATCCTCAATGGATTTAAGCCCGCTTATGAATCCACTGTGACGGCCCAATTGTGGCGTGATGGCGCGGTTATGCTGGGTAAATTGAATATGGATGAATTCGCTATGGGTTCATCTAATGAGACCTCATATTATGGCCCCGTCGCTTCACCTTGGTTGCGGCAAGGCGCTGATAAAATGGCATCACGCGCAGCGCTTGCGGGCGATAAAAAAGGCTTACTTGTGCCGGGGGGATCATCAGGTGGATCGGCTGCTGCGGTGGCAGCGCGTTTGTGCTTGGGTGCAACGGCCAGTGATACCGGCGGCTCTATTCGCCAGCCCGCAGCTTTTACCGGCACTGTCGGCATTAAGCCGACCTATGGACGCTGCTCACGCTGGGGCATGGTGGCCTTTGCATCCTCACTCGATCAAGCCGGACCGATTGCGCGCACTGTGCGCGATAGCGCCATTATGCTGCGCTCTATGGCGGGTTATGATCCCAAGGATTCGACCAGTGTTGATCGTCCCGTGCCTAATTATGAAGACGCGATTGGCGCATCTGTAAAAGGCAAAACCATCGGTATTCCCCGCGAATATCGCATTGATGGCATGCCTGCTGAGATTGATGCCTTATGGGCTAAGGGCGTGCAATGGTTGCGTGATGCAGGTGCCACTATCGTTGATATTTCCCTGCCGCATACCAAAACAGCTTTGCCTGCTTATTATATTGTGGCTCCAGCCGAGGCGTCGTCTAATCTCGCGCGTTATGATGGCGTGCGTTATGGCCTGCGCGTGCCCGGTAAAGATATTGCTGATATGTATGAAAAGACCCGTCGTGCGGGATTTGGGGCGGAAGTGCGGCGGCGCATTATGATCGGCACTTATGTGCTCTCAGCGGGTTATTATGACGCTTATTATGTTAAGGCGCAGAAAATTCGTACGTTGATCAAACGCGATTTTGAACAGGCTTATGCCGATGGCGTGGATGCGATTTTAACACCCGCAACTCCCTCAGCGGCTTTTGGCATTGGTGAGAAAACCTCTGCCGATCCCGTTGAGATGTATCTCAATGACGTCTTTACAGTGACAGTGAATATGGCGGGGCTACCCGGTATTGCTGTGCCTGCGGGCATAAGTGCCGAAGGTCTGCCTTTGGGCTTGCAGCTCATAGGCCGTCCGTTTGAGGAAGACACGCTTTTCTCTCTCGCCCATGTGATTGAACAAGCCCATGGCGAGATGAAGCTCCCCGAGGCTTGGTGGGCTTAATTCCGTTTGGCACTGACTTGGTTTTAATTCATCGCATAGCGATTGTATGAGGCGCAGAATGACTACCCCCACCAAAACCTCAAAACTTATTCGAGGGGCAACTGGCGACTGGGAAATTGTGATCGGCATGGAAATTCATGCGCAGGTCACCTCGCAGTCCAAATTATTTTCAGGTGCTTCAACTGAATTCGGCGGTGATCCAAACGCGCATGTCTCACTTGTGGACGCGGCCATGCCCGGCATGTTGCCTGTCATCAATGAAGAATGTGTGCGCCAAGCTATTCGCACCGGCTTGGGGCTTAAAGCGCAGATAAATCTGCGCTCGACCTTTGATCGCAAGAATTATTTTTATCCAGATTTGCCGCAGGGCTATCAGATTTCACAATTCAAACATCCCATCGTCGGCGAGGGCGTGGTGATTGTGGATGTCTCCCCAACCGAGCAGATCAAGGTTGGTATTGAACGATTGCATCTTGAACAGGATGCCGGCAAATCTTTGCATGACCAATCCCCCACAGACAGTTTTGTGGATTTGAACCGCTCAGGCGTGGCGTTGATGGAAATTGTCTCGCGCCCCGACATGCATTCGGCTGAGGAAGCGCGCGCATATGTGACGAAGTTACGCACTATTTTACGCTATCTGGGCACATGCGATGGCAATATGGAGCAGGGCAGTTTGCGCGCTGACGTGAATGTCTCTGTGCGTCGTCCCGGTGGGCCGCTTGGCACACGCTGCGAAATCAAGAACGTGAACTCTATCCGCTTTATTGGTCAGGCGATTGAGGTGGAGGCGCGCCGCCAGATTGGCATTTTGGAAGATGGCGGCACAATCGATCAGGAGACACGTTTGTTTGACCCCTCACGGGGTGAGACACGTTCCATGCGCTCAAAAGAAGAGGCGCATGATTATCGCTATTTCCCTGACCCCGATCTCTTGCCACTGGAGTTTGAAGCCTCACTCGTTGAAGAGCTCAAAGTCTCATTGCCTGAGCTGCCGGATGAGAAAAAAGCACGTTTCATGCGTGATTTTGGCCTGCCGGCCTATGATGCAGGTGTGCTGGTGATGGAGCGTGAGACAGCGGATGTGTTTGAGCAGCACATTGCATTGGCGCAGGGAACAGTCGAGCCCAAAGCCATTGCCAATTGGCTGATCAATGAAATCTTTGGTCGCTTGAATGAGAGCAAACTCTCTCTGGCGCAATCTCCCGTCACGCCGGAAGGCAATGTTACCATCCTCAGGGCGATCGCTACAAATGAGATCTCGTCCAAAATGGCAAAAGACATTTTGGAGATCGCATGGACAACAGGTCGCGCGCCTGCTGAGATCATTGCAACGGATGGCTTTAAACAGGTCACGGATACCGGCGCCATTGAAGCAGCAGTTGACGCGATCATTGCGGCAAATCCTGACAAGGTTGCGCAGGCGCAGGCAAAGCCCGCCTTGCTTGGTTGGTTCGTTGGGCAGGTGATGAAGCAGACGGGTGGCAAGGCCAATCCGCAAGCTGTCAATGATGTGCTCAAGCAAAAATTGGGCATTTGATCTTATCATCATCATGCACGAGAGGTGATATGCGCGGGTGTTAGTTCGCGCATATTGCTCTTTAGTCTAGGTGCTGAAGTTCGATATGCGATGCGCATTTTCATCCTCAGCGCGCGCGTGAATGAGCGACATGTGAGGCCTTTTGTCGTCCTCCGAATCAGAGCTTGATTTTCCTCAAATGCGCGATTTTGCTTTTTCACCTTGAATGAGAAGTCAAAATCACCCCCAAAAAAGTGAGCGCATGAAAATTTTTTTCAGCCTTATTTTGTGCAGCGCAGAGCATGTATGCACGCATCAATGAAGGGCTGTTGAACCCTTTGGTTCATGCCTGATGATGTTGGTTTGCGCAGCATAAATCATCAGATGCGCAAAGACAGATGCGCAGCAGATGCGAAGAAATATATGCGGCGGCGAGCCGTGCTGATATTCCCTGATGTTTAGAAAAAATTAGAAAAAACAATATCTTAAATTTTTCATTTTGGGCGCAAGAGACATATGTGTGTGGTGCATCATGGCTGAGTTCATCTCAAGAGCTGCATGTGTTTGTGCCTTTTGCGCTGAGGTGATGTGCGCGCACATATGTGTTGTCCGACGCAAGGTCAGGAAGAGCTTTCACTATGCCAGATAAGGCTTTTTATGCGGGTGTATGAGTACGCAAATTTTCACTGATTGAATTTTTAGTATTGAAATAGTTGCACGTCTCATTAACCTAAGTACGTTACTAACGCCTATCGTCGCCAACCACGTTGGTTGTGCGAGTGTGAAATCAGAGGGGACCTCAGATGGCAAAGGCAACGACAAAGCGTAAACCGGCAAAGAAAACTGCCGCTAAGAAGACCGCTCGCAAGAGCGCTGCCAAGAAGACTGTCCGCAAGGCTGCTGCCAAGAAGACAGCTCGTAAGGCTGTGAAGAAAGTAGCGGCAAAGAAGACAGCTCGTAAGGCTGTAAAAAAGGCTCCAGCTAAGAAGCGTAAGGCTCCAGCTCGCAAGGCAAAAGCTGCTGCTCCGGTTCAAGCCTAAGCGCATTCATGCTTTGGGTGTTGGTGTTGTCTTCGTAGGGGAGAAGCACCAACTCCTTGCAGAAGCGTGGTGTTAAGTTTTAGACCTTTTATAGACATAAGACTTGGCAATAGAAACTCGCGAAACTTTTGATGGTTTCGGGAGTTTTTTTATGTCTGCGATTTGGCTTAGCGCTTATTTTTGTATTGGGGCATTATCGCCATAGCATTTGAGTGTAAAATCGCGCCATGTCTGCCCATCCGTGCCTTTTGTGTGCTTCATATGCTCCCATTGAGTGGCGCAGGCTTTGCGCTGCGCACGGCGCTCTTGGATCGTTCCTTGCAGCAAATCCTCGGGCAAGATGGGTTTTGGAGCTTCGCTCTTAGCTGAGATGGCGGAGGGCTGAGTTGGGTCCGTTTGTGGGGGAGCAGGTGTGGACGATTGCGCGCGTGCCATAGTCGTCGCGAGCAGGAGAGCTGCCGACATAATGAGGGCGCATTTTAATAAACGCGGCTTGCGCTGTTGTGCCGCGTCAATGCTGAAGTCGTTAAGAAGCCTGCTAAAAACCATGTGTATGATTTAATGGATTGGGCCTGTCAGGTCCAATTATTTATTCATCTGAGGCTTTGAGGTGATGTGAGTGCACTCACGCGCTGGCTCGATGACGCCTTAAGAAGG
>Ga0164297_10003649_pt1 | contig 14197 bp, 13 predicted proteins | sample GEODES058metaG_FD_113539 | JGI IMG/M metagenome (GOLD analysis project Ga0164297, IMG submission 113539) | Dystrophic lake water microbial communities from Trout Bog Lake, Wisconsin, USA - GEODES058 metaG | ecosystem: Environmental > Aquatic > Freshwater > Lake | place: USA: Trout Bog Lake... | reverse complement strand
GCGTCAAAACAAGAGTAAAAGAGGATAGTCTCGCACAAAAACTATAAAGAAATTTCCGTTCAAAAGTCTCCAAATTGGATCCAGGTGTGCGTAAATGAAAGAAGAGTCGCCCTATAAGCCGGAGATAGACAATTCACGCTCAAAAACACGCATTTGCCCGCCAATTTGCCCGCAATTGTAAATAAATTCTCGCAAACGGAATCAAATCTAATGATGCTGCTAGTTGAAAGTATATCTGACCGATTAAGTTTCAGAAATGTAATTGCTTATTGACCGAGTTGAGCCAAGAATTGAGACATGGAGTCCTTGCTAAGCCTTCTGGATCAATCGGCGCATGCCCGTGCTTCACAAGATTGGTCAAAGCTTGAAGCGCTCTCTGTCCAAGTCTTGCAATTGGCCTATAAGGGAACTCCGGTCGATGAGAAAGCCCTTAAGTCAATTATTCAAAGCTATTTGGCATCGATAATTGGAACGGGAGAATTCCTCGTCAACTTGGAAAGTCGAGATTCAAGCAAGTATCAAGAAGGCCTCTCCAAGCTACTTGAATTCCTAAAGAAGCGACCTCACTACTTTGAAAGCGCTGCAGATCTAGTTCAAGCCGCTCAAGAGATCTCACTACTGTCGTTGGACCCGATCCCGGCAAATCGAAACAAAATTGGTAAATTACTTAGAACACTTGCCCGCCCTGATATCTCAATCCTCGTTTGCAAGCAGATCCTTGAGACCACTCGGCTTAATTACTATTCACTTACTGTTCTCTGCGGCGCATATTGCGACTTGCAAAGTTTCGATGAAGCAATTGAAGTCGCAGACAAGGCTCTTAAGTTCAGCCCAGAGGGCGGCAGGACATATCCACTCACAGCCTTAGTACGTGCTCACACTCTCAAATTCAAAGCCACAGGAGATATCTCCGAAATCGAACTAGCTCTGGAATACGGACATAAGGCGCTCGATTTAAGAATTGATAGCTATGCAGCAAATGCCTTTGTTGCTGCAGCCGTAGCTTCAGGTAACTCAGATGAAATTGCCTACGCACAGGAAGTCCTTGGCAAAGCTGAGCCTCAATTACGAAAAGCAGATATTGCCGCTCTCTTCCAGGCCTATCAGGCATCTCAAGCGCTCGCTCCAGAAGCCTCTGTGGTTGAAGTTGTTGAAGAGTTTGATGAAGAGTACTTTGGCGATTTCGATTCTTTGATCGATCTAGTAACAAGAGAGCAAGGGTTTTACCCTGTCATTCCTGACCTAAGAAACATGATGAGTCTCTTTGTAAAAGGTGGTTGGTTTTTCCAAGGGCTTTCATATTCCCCTTGTCCGACATGTGAAAAAGTCGCCGTTCACGCATATAGAAAGCACTTCAAGAGATATGGCAAAGACATGCACTACTGGGGACTCGTTTGCGATGAGTGTAAATACGCTACAGATTCAGTTGATTTTGATAAAAAAGCATTTGCTTTGATATCCAAGGATCTTGAAGAGAGATTTCCAGTCTCTGAGCTTTGCCATGACTGTGTAGCGTCTTAACCGACCTATGACCTTTGGCCATTTCTTTATATGATGAAACCATGACGCAACTAGGAAAACTCGAGAAGGTAGATCTCAGAAAAGTCTGGCCTCACGAGGCTCGTGACTTCAGTGCTTGGTTGGCTAAGGAAGAGAACCTAAATGAGTTGGGTCAGACAATCGGGGTTGAGCTCTCCCTATTAGGTACTGAGGTTGATGTTGGGCGCTACCGAATCGACATTCTTGCAAATGATTCAAATACGGACCACAAGGTCGTTATCGAGAATCAATTAGAACCTACAAACCATGATCACCTTGGCAAGGTAATCACTTACGCAGCTGGCTTGGATGCTAAATATCTTGTTTGGATCGTTAAGGATGTCTTGCCGGAGCATCAAAAGGCCATCGAGTGGCTCAATGAATACCTCGATGAAGAGATTCGTATATTCCTCCTGCGCATTGAAGTGTGGCAGATTGGTGATTCGGCCTTTGCACCGAAGTTCGAGATAGTTTCTGCAAAGAATGACTGGGCAGCCGTTGTTAAGCGCTCTGCCTCTAATGGCGCATACAGTGATACAAAGTTGAAACAACAGCAGTTCTGGATTGAGATGTGTGAGTACATCAGGAATATCGACGCCAGCATGCGCCTGCAGACCCCACTCCCGCAGCATTGGTTCAATTTCAGCCTTGGAAGCTCATTAGCTCACTTAGCAACGACAGTTAATACAAAGCAGAACAGATTTGCTGTTGATATGTACATTTCTAACGATAAAGCCCTCTTTCAGTTCCTTAAGGAGGATGAAGAAGACTTGAAGAAAGCTATCGGCCTAGATCTGAACTGGTTTGAGGGTGAAAAAGCGTCTGGCTTCCGAGTGTTTCGCCAAGTAGAAAACGTATTTGATGAATCTCAAAAGGACGAGAACTTTAAGTGGCTCTATGAAATGGTTCTAAAGCTACGAAAAGTCCTCGGCCCTTATATTTTGGAATACAAGCAGAACTAGATTCCTAAGCAGACTTCTTGTCCCGCTTGTCCTGTTCTTCTGCTGCATGCTCATCGAGCTTCTTGGCTAGATCGTTCATAGACTCTGGGAACAAGTGTCCATAGGTGTCCATGGTCTCTGTAATCGAAGAGTGGCCAACCCAATATTGGATCTGCAGAATGTTTGCTCCTTTTGCGATGAGCACTGAAACACATGTATGGCGAAGCTGATGCATCCCTTGACCTGGCTTCAACCCGACTGCTTTAGCAGCTACACGAAACATTTCTGCTGCGTCGTGATAGCGCCATGGCTTCCCAGTGCGACTCTTAAGGATTAGGCCCTCAGGCCCAAGGCCGAATTCGTCAACATGGTCACGAATCAGAGATTGAAGTTCCTTGGCGAATCCAATGGTGCGCTCGCTCGCTTCCGTCTTAAGACCTTCAGGTTCATGCACAAAGTTAGGGTCACGACTTAATTGGCGGTCAATCTTGATTTTATTCTTCTTGAAATCGAGCTGTTCCCACGTGAGGCCAAGAGCTTCTGATGGACGCATTGCGGTGTAATAACCGATCCAAACCACGATCCGATATTGCTTGGGAAGAAGGCTAGCCAACTTCCTAACTTGCTCCATAGACATTGGAACTACTGGGTTCTTCTTCTTAGCCTTTGGGCGCTTTAGCGTTGCAAAAGGCGATGCATGTAGGTACTCATTCTCAACAGCCTTCTTGAGAATTGCTGCCAATAGGTTTTCCTGCTTTTGAACTGTGCGAGCTGACAAGCCTTTCTTGTTCTTGAGCATTGCAGACCAACGCTCTACATCTACCGGCTTGATGCTTGCCATGATCACATCACCGAATTCCGGCAAGATGTGGGAATTCAGATCCCGCTCATAGCTCAATTTTGTCTGCTTGCGCACCTTTAAAGTGCCCGCCCAAACCTCTACAACGAATTCAAGTAGAGTGAGCTTTAGATCAGAAGTCTTCGTATTCTTAAAGCGCTTCTCCAACTGTTCCTGTTCGTATCCAAAGGCTTCAGCTGCCTTCTTACTTGGGAAACCATCCTTAGAAGTTTCTTTGCCATTACGAAGGCGCCAACGAGCCTGCCATCCGTTCTTACGTTCACGTGCATGTGCCATTATTTCTTTCCTTCCATCATAAGTTTCACGATCTCTTCGTATTGAGATCTGCCTTCTTTCTCGAACTCCTTCTTGCCGGAAGCTGTTAACTCACCACCGGAGCTTCCTATTCCTGAAGTCGTTAGCCACCCGTTCTTACGGGCATTACGAAGGGCCGTGTAGACAAACTTTGGATCAATATTCAGTATCTGAGCTGCGCCACTTGCGGCTTTCTTGTTTCCAGTTGAAGCTAGTTGGACATAGATGTATGCAATCAAAATTGAGTCCGACTTACTTGCACGCATATTGCCGGTAATAGTTTTTACTTTGTTGCCACTCTTCGTGATTGCAACATCCAGAGTGCGGTATTCCTCATTCTCGGGATGAACAAGTTTCAACTTACGATCTTTCTTTCCAATAGCCCTGGCTCGTTCTGTCGAAATCAGAATTGAGTTCATGTGCATGATGCGGCCAATTTGGAGATTTCGCATCTGCGCATGACTAATGCGGGATTTCCTAAGATCTGCAGGAGCAACAGCTGCGAGCGCAACACGAGCCTTTGCTTCCATAGGATCCACTCCATCAGGATGGCGTTCCGCACCGACAGTTTGAATCTCAATAGAGACTGGCTTATGTCCGTCATCTAATTCCCGAGAGTGGATCCAAATGCGTAGGTCATCGAAGTCCTGCCATGTAATGACATCCCTTGGCATCTTGCTTGTGCCGGAACTCCTGTAAACCACCCCTGATTCCTTACCTACGGCGATTTCAAGCCCGTTTACCTTAGTGGTGACCATTTGTACTCCTTGTCGAGGTTTAGTCTTCGATTTGACTACCCAATGCCTGAACTCTAGCATAAGCCTGTACTTCGACAAATCGTCGAATTCGAGGATGGAACTGGAACTCAAGATGGACTCATTAGACCTGCTAACAACCCAGCAAGCAGCTGATTATTTGGGCGTTGGGGTTTATTGGCTTCAAACCCATTGGAAGAGTGAAGGCATCCCAGTTACCCGTCTAACCTCCAAGGGGCCTTTGAGGTTCCGCCGATCCTCGCTAGAAGCCTGGGCTAAATCCAAGGAGGTCGTTTACATCGATCCTGGAGTAAGCGAGCGCCAAAAGAAGTCTCGCAAGGTTTCATTGGTTTAGGCAGACAGGAGAAGCTACTCATGGCAAAGTTATTACATGCGCAAGATGCAGAAGAGCTTGATCCTTCAGATCTTGATGGCGGAAAATCCCTCTTAAACTCTAATAGTAGGTTTTATTCCCCTAATTCATCTATAAAGACTCTATCTACTCTAAATACACTAGATGAGAACTACTTAGCTTCACTACCTAGCTACATGGTAGATGGATCATTTGGCGTAGATATGGTTCGCATATCACTAATGGTTGATCCTAATAGCGTGGTACACGCTGACTTTCTATCTAATGTATATGGGAGTGATGGGAATAAAACCAATGGCACCGTCAAGCTGCCTGGGCAGCCCAATGTTTATATGTTCTGGCCAGATACCGGACGCCAGATCATGACCCTGCAATTTAACCCCAGCAATTTCAGTCGAGAACTCGGCTTAGAGATTTGTCCCCCAGTATTCCTGGGGCAGTTTGTTAAATATGTTATTCAACAGGTATTGGCGCTTGGAGATCCCCAAGCTCGCCCAGATTTTATGGGAAGTGCTCCTTGGGGAGCTCTCGAACCATGGCCCCATAACTGGTATGAGCACGTCTATATAAGCAATATACATTTCGCAAGGGATATGGTCATTAGTGATCCCCGCTTTGATTTGCGCCAGTTAGAGCTATTAAAGCCAAAGCGAATGGGAGCGGTTAAGTTAATTCTTGGATCAGATGGGTCAGTTGAGACTGTTACTCATACGGCGGGAAAAGACACCGCAAAGCACCAGATCTATGACAAACATAAGGAACGCAAAAAGCTTCTTGCCAGCAAGAAAAAGACCAAGGTGGTTACGGATCCGATTCCTCAGGGAACCTTTCGGTATGAGGTTCAGGTGCCACGTGTAGCTTTAAGGAAGATTCATATCAAGACCTTAGATGTTATGACCCCGGAGCGGATTGAAAAGATGGCCCTTGGATATTGGGCTAACTCGAACTATGGAACCCCTTTGATTTGGGCGGGTCAAGTAGCAGCCGAGATGGGAACTGTTATGTCGTTTACCGAAATGGCCGAGGCTATTCACTTCATCAACATTCTGCAGCTTGGAGTTCCGATCAACCTGCCAAGAAAGGAACAAAAGCGAATCGAGGGGCTTATCAAGAGTTCTGGGTTTTCTATAAAGAAGCCACTTAGCCAACAGGGACTCCCATATGGATCCCTGGATTTCAAATCCGGTGGCCTAAACCTCATTCCATAAACGTCCATGGTTTACACAGACAGCGCTCGCCTTCACTGGCATTCTTTATAGATCATCAAACAAAGGAGAATCCATGTCGGATATGCCAATGCTATTTAACGCTACACAAGTGGCAAAGATTATGGGGGTAAGTAAGTCTCAAGTTTACAACCTAATGAACTCAGGGAGGCTTGGAAGCGTCTCTATTGGGCGCTCACGCCGGGTTACCAATGGACAAATGCACGACTTCATATCCTCGTTAACACCAGAGATGTAACCAGTAGTAATCAATGGAAACTATCTGATAACAAGAGATTCGGCTAACTCGCCAAAAGCGGAAAGTGAGATGTTTATATGTGATAACAAGAAGTTTTCCTTAATGGTGATAATAATCGGTAGACATCCATGGACAGATTAAGATGATAACTTCCATGGAGCCATTGGAACATGACACCTTACAGACAGAATCAAGAATTCCAATTTACGCAGTAGCTAACTGAGAGGGCCTAGTAGAGAGAATCGTCGATGTACCCAACTTATTCACAGTTTCCAGAGCATGCTCCAAGCGCAAACACATCACCGAAGAAGATTAAGTCGAGTGGTGGCCCGAACCCGTACAAGCAGTTGAATCAGATGCTGGACTTTCAGATCAAGCAGGCGAAGCTCGAAAACCTCAAGGAAAAAATGGGGAAAAGTGACCCCCCAGGGTTAACTGACTTGATACGAGATCGGGTACCAGGGCTTACAGACGGGCAATAGACTATAGATTTAGGCAGTAGCCTAACAATTGCTTTTGAAACTTCGCCAGATTTCTAATTAGGCTGTTGGAAGCTTCACTCTTTTAGAATGCACAATCTTCCCCGTTTGTAGAACTACTCTGACTCGAATCTTCGACTCGACTTGTATTTGCGAGACGGCTTTATGGAGCGACTCTAGATCTATTAACCAATTTGCAGAGGATTGGCTATCAACCGGCAATGGATAAGCTGGCCCAGAGACATCACCATCAGGGAAGTATTTGAGGGGAGAATGATCTGTATTTGAATACTGAATAGAAATAGATTCAACATTGGCATTCATTCTGCCGCTATTAACGACAGTGAAATTAAAGAGTTGTCGTCCAGTAGTCACATTTGCAGCCCAAAATGTGGAAACTTTTACACGAGGTCCTGTTGCAAAATGAAACCAAACCTGAAGGCCAAATCCTATGAGTCCAGTGAGTCCTCCGACTAGCCCTGCAATCGCCCCTAACATTTCAAATCGACTCATATAGTCGGTACCTTTGATCCGTCAGGGAGTCTGTGAGTCTTTCCCTGTATTACTCCATCTTTTGGAGGGTTGAAGTGGTTGTACAGAGACATTGAAAGCGCTCTTGTCATCATCCGCTGGAAATCAGGCTGATTGAAGAAGGCTTTGAAAAGGTCTTCATTGGCTTCATGTCGTTCAATTAGACCACCCGCTACCAAGGGTTCAAAGTAGAGCTCAAAATTATCGTAGTCATTCGCAACTGCAACTTCCTTAAGAATTGGATCATTCGCATAATGCTGCTGCTGCTGCTCAAACCAAATCCGATCCGCATCCGTCAAATTCAATCCAAATCTTTCATTTAGATCTGCAATGAGTCGAGAGAGAAGCTCGGTGTTGTCTTCCTTCTTTCCTCCTGCACTTTCAGAGAGGGACGGATCCATAGGCTCTTCCGAACCGTGCATCAGCGAGAGATCAACATTTTGAGCCTCAATTTGGGTACGCAAATGCGTCAGGACGACTGAGTCGTCAATATCAACAGAGCCACCTCCCCCCAGAAGTAGTCTGCGTTCAAGCATCTTGGTGTAGTAATAAAGTTCTTCAAGCTCGGAATCCTTGAACGGAACAATTTGAGCCAAGAATGAATAAGCTGCAACATAATTACGGCAAAGAGCCTTGAAATCCGCCTTACTCTCATCATCAAGCAAATTCCAGCGACCCATCGCAGTATCAGTATTGGCTTTTAGCGCCGAGCTGCCTGCAGTAGACGCTTTCAATATGCCATCAACAGCAGCGCGAATTTCATCCTTGTGCAAAATCCCAGCTGCCATAATTCGTTGTTGCAGGTTATACAAGATATTTGGATCGGTGGGAACCGATGTGGTCTCTTCGAAGTAGGGTTTAAAAGCTTCTCGAATCTCTTCAGCATCATTGGCAAAGTCGAGTACAAAAGTATCTTCTTTGTCTGGATGGATACGATTGAGTCGAGAAAGGGTCTGTACTGCAGTAATTCCACTCAGTTTCTTGTCCACATACATTGTGTGCAATAGAGGCTGGTCGAAACCAGTTTGAAACTTCTCAGCCACAATCAAGACCTGATAAGACTTTGCAAATTCCTCTGGAATAGATGAGCTTTTAATATGATTGAGCAAGAATTCGGTGTATTCAGAACCCTTAGTATCTGGGTCATATACAGTTCCAGAAAATGCAACAAGAGTGCGCACATCTGTGTAGTTCTTTTCCTTAATATAAGCATCGATAGCTTGTTTGTATCGAACGGCGTGTAAGCGAGATCTGGTGACCACCATTGCTTTTGCCGACCCATCAATCTTTTTGGCTGTATTCACCCTGAAGTGCTCAACAATGATTTCTGCCTTTTGGGCCAAATTTGTTGGATGCAATGAGGCATACCGAGCAAGTGCTGAAGCAGCTTTCCCTTTCGGGACCTCTATATCGTTAGCCCCAAGATTATTGGCCAACTTGTAGTACGTCTTGTAGGTCGTGTAATTCTTGAGAACATCAAGAATGTACCTCTCCTCGATAGCTTGTCGCATTGAATATTGATGGAATGCAGCATGAACAGGCTCTCCGGATGGTGTTTCGACCTTCTCGCCGAATAATTCAAGTGTTTTAGACTTTGGTGTCGCTGTAAAGGCAAAAAAAGTTATGTTTTCCGCTTTGCCTCTTGCTTCGACCGATTTCTGCAACAAATCTTCAAATTCATCCTCGACAAGACCACTATGTGCGTCAAATTCCTCAGCTGCTTGAAGGGCATCCGATGCTGCTGTTCCTCCGAGGACAAGCTTTAGATCTTTCGCCGTATCTCCTGACTGACCAGAATGAGCTTCGTCAACGATAATTGCAAATCTTGAACCTGCCAATTCTGTGGCGGATTTAGCAACAACCGGAAATGTCTGGATTGTAGTGATAATGATGCGACTAGCTTTAGTTTCAAGTGCCTTACGAAGCTGTGAATTTTTGCTTCCCGCATCTTCGCGAATCGAAACAATCGAGCCTGGCTGATGATCAAAAGATGCAACCGTGTCCCTAAGTTGTTGGTCCAAGACTCGACGATCCGTAACAATAATTACTTTGTCGAAGAGAGGCTCATTTGCACCTATGCCTTTGGCAGCAAGGGCACTAGCGGGATTTACTTGAGAAGGCGTATGAAGAACCGACAAACGATGTGCAAGCCAGCTAATCGTGTTGGATTTTCCGCTACCCGCTGAATGCTGTGCAAGTCGATTCACCCCCGGCCCAGAATTCGCTGTTGCAGTAACGATCGATTCAACTGCGTGCCACTGATGAAAACGCGGGAAAATTATGGAACGCTCACCCGTCTTTTTGCCGGTAGCTTCATCCACTTTGTATGAAACATGAATGTATGAACCGAGGATTCGTAGCCAATTATCTCTTTCTAGAACCTCATGCCAGAAATATCTCGTCCTCTCACCGGATGGATCAAGTGGATTTCCTGCTCCTCCTGCTTTTCCTGCTCCTTCTGAACCCTTATTAAATGGCAAGAAAGTCGTACTTACGCCTCTAAGTTGAGTGGCCATGAAAACATCATTCTCATCGATGGCAAAGTTGACCAAGACTCGATTGCGAAAAATCAAGTCATTCGGCTTGCGATCTGTTCGAAATTGCCGAATTGCATCTTTCACATTTTGACCAGCTGTTTGAGCCTTGAGCTCCGCAGTAGCCACCGGCAATCCATTTAAGAAGAAAACTAAATCTACGCTGTCATTGATATTGGTCTCAGACATTTTGACTTGCCGAGTGATCGTAGTTCGGTTTGCATCATATTTTTCACGATTTTCTGGAGTCAAATCATGAGCGGGTACGAAGTAAGCTAATTGAAATTTCACGCCTAAGTCGACAACTCCCTTTCTAAGAACATCTATGGTTCCGCGGGAGTCGATCTCTCTTGAGATGCGTTCGGAAAACTTCTTCCAGGCATTTTCTTCATTCCCATGCAGGGAGACAAGTCGCTCCCAGGATTCAATCTGAGTCTCTCTGATGAAATTTCTTAGTTCAATGAGATCTAAACCTAAATCACGATTGTAATTGATACTTTCGCCAAGGATCCAGTTGCGTTCGCAAAGGTGTTCAGTAATCAATTTTTCAAGAGTACTCTCGTAATGCGCAAAGTCCCTGGTCATCAAATTTCCTCCTTTTCTTGCATTTGCAAGCCGCCTGTTACTGCTGTCGCCACAAGAGATACCTTCAGCTGAGATAAAGGGATCAGGCTCTTGGTCAGCAGATCGATACTTTCTTGATTCCTCTCTTGCATACTAACTATTTTCGCGAATTCCTTATCCGAAGGTACGGGAATTAAGAGATTTCCAAAAGACTCGTACGGAATATTTCTTCCCTGGCGAATACCAACAGATATTGCATCGAGGAGAGTGATGAACTGGCGTGTTTGAAATAGATAAGAGAAATACTTGGATTTCAAAGTGTTCTGAAATTCTTCACGTATTCTGAATACTGAATATGCAGGACTGACTTTTCCTCGAATTTCTGAGTAAGAAAAGCCATGCTGAAATGATCTTAATCCGATCACAAAATCCCCTGGCTCGACCAGCTTATAGGAGTCGCTGGAATCTTCAGGGTTCCAAACGTCGTTTGCCATGTCATCCCTCAACATGACGCCATCGATTGTCGCGCTTGCCAAAGGTGCTTCAACTCCAGAAATTTTACGTTGTTCAAAAAGATATTTCGCACGTATTCCATTACCAGAAACAATACTTTCCCAACCTTCTTTGGAGCTGTTACCAATATTAGATAACCAAGAAAGGGTTAGTCCTTTGGATTCCTCTTTCAGGCATTTGATTTGTTGTTGCTTGCATTCGATTGTGCGCTCTAAAAGTTCAATTTGCCGGTCAAGGTAATTAGCAATTTCAATTTGTTCATCTATCGGAGGTACCGGAACAATAATTTTCTTAATAGTCTCTGGTCCGAAATCTGCCGAGTTATAGCGGACAGCATTCACCAACGATTTAATATAGCCCGATTTAGCAGCATGCCAAAGAAAATACGAAAAATATCTCTCATGCAATTCCTGCGTTTTCCTCAAGATCGTGTAGACCGGCGTGCACTTACCTGCACTATCTGAAACCCCAAGCCCTCCTAAGTGAGCATTCATCCCGCTAATCACCAAATCATTTACTTCGAGATGTTTGTAGCCAATCTCTTGTCCAGACCCTTTAATCACAGACTCTGGCCTATTCGAGCGAAGTGTTACGACCCCATCAATGAAGGCACTAACCAGTTCATCGTCAGGAAGAGCTTCCTCCTTGATGACTCTAAATAGCCGATCTATGCGCTCGAGCTTCCAGTGGGATGGGAGAGCTGTGTATGGAAGCGACCCAATCACTTTAAACCTTTCATAAGTTCCTGAATTTCAAATTCCAAATTATCAATCTCGTTCCTAATGTCAGCGACGGATCTTGGAGGGGTATAGCTATAAAATTGACGCGTAAATGGAATTTCGTAACCAATTTTCGTTTTACTGTGGTCTATCCATGCATCTGGAAGATATGGATGGATTTCTTTAATAAGATAATCTTCAGAAATCGCTTCGATTGCCCTTAATCGTTCAGATTCTCCCATTTGAATAAAACCATTTGGCACAGGCATATTTTCGAAGTCTCGGAGATCTGGATCAGGCTCATATGCCTGCTTCTTTCCTTTAACTGGCTTTGCTTTTGAGTCGGTGGAAGCGATCGCCTTGAAAGCAGCTCTTAATTCTTTTCCTTCGAGCCCGGACTCACGTAATGCGAATTCAGCTTCCTCCTCAGAAGCAAATACACGACCTATCATTTTTTCTAGTGGTGCCCTAAGTGGAGCAGGTGCGGAATTGACTTCATTCTCTCCGACTCTCCATACTCTCCGTAAAGGACGCTCAATTGTGAGTCGTGCAAATCCGAATTCCTCATTCTTCATTATTTTCACTCGTTGGTCATTAGTATTAGAGTGAGCATCAGCATAAAGACTTGTGATAATTTCAATGGATTCAAAAGTAAGCTCTTTGCGCTTATCGCCCAGAGACTTTCGCATTTTTGAACCCAAGTCACGTGCATCTACGAGTCTCACTAGCCCCTTTGAATTAACATCTTTGCGATTGCTTATAATCCAAATGTAGGTTCCGATTCCAGTGTTGTAAAACATTTGATCTGGCATAGCAACAATGCCTTCAAGTAAGTCATTTTCGATTATCCATTTACGGATTTCGGATTCACCTGAACCAGCTTGTCCGGAAAACAGTGGGGATCCTGACAGGATTATTGCAATTCGAGAGCCTCCTTCAAAACCACTCTCATTTTCTGGCTTAGTGAGCAAAGGCTTCATCTTGTCAATCATGTGCTGAATAAAAAGAAACGAGCCATCACTCACTCGAGGCAATCCGGCACCATATCGCCCTTCAAATCCCTTATTCTTGTGCTCTTTTTCAATGGGTTCCTGGTATTTCTTCCAATCAACACCGTAAGGTGGGTTCGAGATACAGTAGTCAAACTGCTTCCCAGCGTGACCGTCTTCATTGGTTAAGCTGTTACCTAAAGCAATTCTTGTTGGGTCTTGACCTTTAATCATTAAGTCGGATCTTGATATAGCCCAAGTTTCAGGATTTAGTTCCTGCCCGAAAACATTCAATTTAATGTTTGGATTAAGTTCATTTAAGTATTCCTCGGCGATTGAAAGCATTCCGCCAGTTCCACATGCAGGGTCATAAATGCTGCGAATTGGCTTCTGACCTGTAAGTGCTCTTGAATCCTCGACAAATAGTAAATTCACCATAAGCCGAATTACTTCTCGGGGTGTGTAGTGCTCACCTGCAGTCTCATTCGACATTTCAGAAAACTTCCGAAGTAGTTCTTCGAAAACATATCCCATGGCTTCATTGGTAACAGATTCTTCTGAGAGGTCTAGGTCTGCAAACTTTCCAATCACTTGATAGAGCAAACCCTGCTCATCTAACTTTTTGATTTTGTCGGGAAATCCATACTTGTCGAGAACTTCGGATGCACTGGGTGAAAATGCTCGTATATATGCGTTTAGGTTTGATGCGACCTTGTCCGGGTCCTGTAGAATCTTCGAAAGCGATAACGGGGATGTATTGTAGAAATTGTGGCCGGATTCTTTGTTGAGAATTGACTCCAGGTCATTGATTTTGCCAGCAAGTGAATTGGCTTTGCTTATAACCTGATTTTTGGTTGCCTCTAGTGCGCATTCCAATCGTCTGAGCACAACAAAAGGCAAGATGGTTTGCCCGTACTCATGGGGCTTGAAATCTCCCCTGAGAATGTCGGCAACAGCCCAAATTAGGCTGACTTTATCTTGGAATCCTTTTGGTTGGCTCATGGTTGTACTTTAGGCCGTACCTCTGACAAGTACCCAGCATTTGTATTTTATGCCCCACAATTCGTAGTGGTTGGCGGAATCCTGACAGCAATTTAGTGATTTAGATAGCGATATGGAGTAGGGGAATTTCATCCTCATGGCCTACAGAGTCGTCAAATACCGAGACTCCGCCCCTCCAAGTTTCTGGAAGTGTCTTTACGAATTGATCAAGGGCATCCTGCTCGTCAGGTGCGATGATCGTTTTATGGGGTCTTTTGAAACTTCCTACCTGTTCGTAGACGACATGGAAGTGCTTCTGCGACGGACACAACTCTTCTGACATGTTCAAAATATATGAGCGAACACTGACAAATAGACCAAGTAAGTTGACAAATCTTGACCGCAAAGTTGCCCGCATGCCCGCAAATTTGCCCTTAAAAAGTAACAAATTAACTTTAACTACAGCAAAGACTTCGACAAGAAAGTTACGCATAATGGAGCTGGCCCCGCACATTTCTATGCGAAGCCAGCATGGTGTTAAGAAGAGTCGCCCTATAAGCCGGATCCTGTAAGACTAAAAAAGGGAGACTGGGGAGGGTTAAAGGCGCGCATTTCAAAATCAGACCTGATCAGTTAGGTAGGTTTCGAAACTTCCTGCTGGT
>Ga0164297_10003647_pt1 | contig 14209 bp, 9 predicted proteins | sample GEODES058metaG_FD_113539 | JGI IMG/M metagenome (GOLD analysis project Ga0164297, IMG submission 113539) | Dystrophic lake water microbial communities from Trout Bog Lake, Wisconsin, USA - GEODES058 metaG | ecosystem: Environmental > Aquatic > Freshwater > Lake | place: USA: Trout Bog Lake... | reverse complement strand
TTAGTCAGGTCGAAAAAACCTGAGTTTTTTAACCGGGGAGCCAAATAGCGAAAGCTTAGGCGTTTGAACCCATTAGGAGTAAAGCATGGCGAAAAAAATCGTCGGCTTCATCAAGCTGCAAGTACCAGCTGGTAAGGCCAACCCATCACCACCAATCGGTCCCGCTCTTGGTCAGCGCGGTCTGAACATCATGGAATTCTGTAAGGCATTTAATGCCAAGACTCAAGGCGTTGAGCCTGGTCTGCCAATTCCAGTGGTGATCACCGCTTTTGCAGATAAGAGCTTCACCTTCATTATGAAGACGCCGCCTGCGACCGTCCTCATCAAAAAGGCGGCCGGCGTGCAAAAAGGTTCACCAAAGCCACATACTGACAAAGTCGGTAAGCTGACTCGTGCACAAGCTGAAGAGATCGCCAAAGCGAAGTCGCCTGACTTAACAGCTGCCGATTTGGACGCCGCTGTACGCACCATTGCTGGCAGTGCTCGCAGCATGGGCATTACGGTAGAGGGAGTCTAATCATGGCAAAGCTTTCAAAACGCATGACCGCGGTCGCCGCGAAGATCGACCGCGAAAAATTCTATCCTGTTACTGAGGCGATTACCCTGGTAAAAGAATGTGCAACAGCCAAATTCGATGAGTCTATCGACATTGCTGTGCAGTTAGGCATTGACCCGAAGAAATCGGACCAGTTGGTTCGCGGTTCGGTCGTGCTACCTGCCGGTACGGGTAAAACCGTTCGTGTTGCTGTATTCGCACAAGGCGATAAGGCTGAACAAGCAAAAGCCGCTGGCGCGGACATCGTCGGCATGGAAGATCTGGCTGACCAGATTAAAGCCGGTAACTTCAATTTCGACGTTGTTATTGCCTCGCCCGATACGATGCGTATCGTTGGTACCCTTGGTCAGGTGCTCGGCCCACGTGGTCTGATGCCAAACCCGAAGGTCGGTACCGTGACGCCTGATGTTGCCCAAGCTGTTAAAAACGCTAAGGCTGGTCAGGTTCAATATCGTACTGACAAGGCAGGTATTGTTCACGCAACGATTGGTCGTGCATCATTCAATGTTGAACAGTTGCAAACAAACTTGGCCGCATTGGTTGACGCTTTGAATAAGGCTCGTCCAACTGCAGCTAAAGGTATTTATCTTCGTAAGCTCGCTGTGTCGTCCACCATGGGTGGCGGTGCGCGCGTCGAAGTAGCTTCACTGACGGCTACCCAACAGTAATCGTCAGGCATTACAGACTTTGGGCTGCATCCGAAATTATTTGGATGTTGCTGTCAAAGACCGCTGGAGTTGATGTTGTCGAAATGGAATCCTTCTGTTCGTATAACTGATACTTAATCCCAGGTTGTTTCTGGATCCAGCGCAGACGGCGTCCACGGAAGATTTCTTTTAGATTTCGTCCAGGTTCGCCGCATTCGGTTGATGTGAGGGAATTATCCCGAACATCTTTTGATGGAGTGTTCAAACCGTGAGTCTCAATCGTCAAGAGAAGGCGATCGTAATCGAAGAAGTCACGACGCAAGTCGCGACCGCTCAAGCGATTGTGGTTGCAGAGTACCGTGGTCTGGACGTCGCCTCTGTCACCGTACTGCGTAAAACTGCGCGTGAATCGGGTGTGTATCTTCGAGTCTTGAAAAACTCGTTGGCACGCCGGGCTATTGCTGGTACGCCTTTCGAGGCAATATCAGACAAGCTCACCGGTCCGCTGATCTATGGCATCAGCAAAGATCCGGTCAACGCTGCAAAAGTGCTATCCGCATTTGCGAAAGACAACGACAAACTTGTCATCAAGGCTGGGGCATTGCCTAACAGCGTACTTGATGCGAATGGTGTTAAGGCTCTGGCCACAATGCCATCAAGAGAAGAGTTGCTCTCGAAACTGCTTGGCACGATGCAAGCGCCGATCGCAAAGTTCGTCCGTACCCTCAACGAAGTTCCAACCAAATTTGTGCGTGGCTTAGCGGCCGTGCGCGATCAGAAAGAGGCTGCATAAGTCTGTTGGACTTTCATTGAAGACAAAAGCGATACCAACCCCTGGCAATTTAATTAATCTGGAGTATTAACAATGGCTACTAAAGCTGAAATCCTTGATGCCATCTCGGCAATGTCGGTTCTGGAACTGTCAGAACTGATCAAAGAAATGGAAGAGAAGTTTGGCGTGTCCGCCGCTGCTGCTGCTGTTGCTGTTGCAGCACCTGCTGCTGGTGGCGCTGCTGGTGGTGCCGCTGCTGAAGAGCAGACCGAGTTCACCGTTCACCTCGCCGAAGTTGGCGCGAACAAGGTTAGCGTGATTAAGGCTGTTCGCGAGATCACTGGTCTGGGCTTGAAAGAAGCTAAAGACCTGGTCGATGCAGCACCGAAGCCAGTTAAAGAAGGTTTGGCTAAAGCTGACGCTGAAGCCGCCAAGAAGAAGCTTGAAGAAGCTGGTGCTAAGGCTGAATTGAAATAAGCCTTGCCAGTGCCGCCCGGGAAGGCCAGTTGGCTCTCCCGGGCTTTTGCGCTTTCAGAAAACCCCTCAGCGGGAATGCCGGATTAGTGGTGCAGAAGGGTTTTCTGAAGTTGTAAAAGTGGTTGTAGTACACATTTTTATAAGCCCGTGGCCGTGGTTTGACGGTCTATGTAACCTCGAGTCGGAGTGCCAATGCCTTACTCGTTTACCGAAAAAAAGCGCATCCGCAAAAGCTTCGCCAAGCGTGAGGACGTCCAAGACGTTCCTTTTCTCCTGGCGACTCAGCTGCAATCTTATTTAACCTTTTTGCAAGCCGATACAGCTGCATCCTCTCGTAAAGAGCAAGGATTGCAGGCGGCTTTCAATTCGATCTTTCCGATCGTCAGCCATAACAACATGGCTCGTCTCGAGTTCGTCAGCTACGCGCTTGGCGAACCCGTATTCGATGTCAAGGAGTGTCAGCTGCGTGGTTTGAATTACGCATCGCCATTGCGCGCCAAGGTTCGCCTTGTGTTGCTTGATCGCGAAGTAAGCAAGCCCACGGTCAAAGAAATCAAAGAGCAGGAAGTTTACATGGGTGAAATACCACTCATGACTAGCACTGGCTCTTTTGTGATCAATGGAACTGAGCGCGTCATTGTGTCGCAGTTACATCGTTCACCCGGTGTGTTCTTTGAACACGATCGTGGTAAGACACACAGCTCGGGTAAATTGTTGTTCTCGGCTCGCGTCATCCCCTACCGTGGCTCTTGGCTCGACTTCGAGTTTGACCCGAAAGATGTGTTGTTCTTCCGTGTCGATCGTCGTCGCAAAATGCCCGTAACCATATTGCTCAAAGCAATTGGTATGACGCCCGAATCCATACTTGCGCAGTTCTTTGAGTTTGATCAGTTTGAACTCAAATCCGAAGGCGCGATGATGGAATTTATTGGTGATAGATGGAAGGGCGAGGTAGCTCGTTTCGATATCACTGATAAGTCAGGCAAAGTTTTGGTGGAAAAAGACAAGCGTGTGAACGCCAAGCATCTGCGTGACATCGCAGCGGCGAAAATTGAGCGTGTGTCTGTTCCAGAAGACTTTCTGATTGGCCGGGTTCTGGCAACCAATATTGTTGACGCTGAAACCGGTGAAGTTGTTTGCCTAGCAAATGATGAAATCACTGAAACAACGCTGCAGACTTTGCGTGTCGCAGGCGTCAAGAAAATTCAGACGCTTTACACCAACGATCTTGATCGCGGTCCATACATATCGCAAACATTGCGTACTGATGAAACTGCTGATCAATTAGCGGCACGCGTGGCCATCTATCGCATGATGCGTCCTGGCGAGCCGCCAACTGAAGATGCCGTCGAAGCATTGTTCCAGCGTCTGTTCTACAGCGAAGAGACGTATGATTTGTCGCGCGTTGGTCGCATGAAAGTTAATAGTCGTTTAGGTCGTGGTGATGTCATCACTGGACCGATGACGCTGACCAATGAAGACATTCTTGAAACAATCAAGGTCCTCGTTGAGTTGCGTAACGGCCGTGGACAGATTGACGATATCGATCACCTCGGTAATCGTCGCGTGCGCTGTGTTGGCGAATTGGCTGAAAACCAGTTCCGTGCGGGTTTAGTTCGAGTCGAGCGTGCAGTTAAAGAGCGTCTCGGTCAGGCTGAAACTGAAAACCTAATGCCGCACGATTTGATTAACTCCAAGCCGATTTCAGCTGCGATCAAAGAATTCTTTGGCTCCAGTCAGTTATCGCAGTTCATGGATCAAACCAATCCTTTGTCAGAAATCACGCACAAGCGTCGTGTTTCTGCGTTGGGACCTGGCGGTTTGACCCGTGAGCGCGCAGGCTTTGAAGTTCGTGACGTGCACCCAACCCACTATGGCCGTGTTTGCCCAATTGAGACACCTGAAGGTCCGAACATCGGCCTGATTAACTCAATGGCTTTGTATGCACGCCTGAACGAATATGGTTTCCTTGAAACGCCGTATCGTAAAGTGGTTGATGGTTCAGTAACGGATCAGATTGACTACCTGTCAGCTATTGAAGAAAGCAACTATGTCATCGCACAGGCTAACGCTGAATTGAGCGAAAGCGGTAAGTTCACTGACGAACTGGTTGCATGTCGTCAAGCTGGTGAAACACTATTGACTGCGCCATCGAACGTGAATTACATGGATGTTGCACCTTCCCAGATTGTGTCGGTTGCTGCGTCGTTGATTCCTTTCCTTGAACACGATGACGCAAACCGCGCCTTGATGGGTGCGAACATGCAACGTCAGGCAGTTCCTTGTTTACGTCCGGAAAAGCCAGTTGTTGGTACCGGTGTAGAGCGCACCGTTGCTGTTGACTCGGGTACAACCGTTCAAGCATTGCGTGGCGGCCTCGTTGATCACGTTGATGCGGAACGTATCGTGATTCGTGTCAATGATGATGAAAACGTTGCTGGCGAAGTCGGTGTCGATATCTACAATCTGATCAAGTACACGCGTTCCAACCAGAACACCAACATCAACCAGCGTCCTATCGTACGCAGAGGTGATGTAGTCGCTGCTGGTGACGTACTTGCTGACGGTGCATCGACAGACCTTGGCGAATTGGCACTCGGTCAGAACATGTTGATCGCCTTCATGCCATGGAACGGTTACAACTTCGAAGATTCGATTTTGATTTCGGAAAAAGTTGTTGCAGACGATCGTTACACTTCGATTCACATTGAAGAATTGACAGTTGTCGCACGCGATACAAAGTTAGGCCCTGAAGAAATTACCCGTGACATCAGCAACCTTGCTGAAACACAACTCAATCGTTTGGATGAGTCGGGTATTGTTCACATCGGTGCCGAAGTTCGCGCCGATGACGTTCTGGTAGGTAAAGTAACGCCTAAAGGCGAAACTCAACTGACCCCAGAAGAAAAACTGCTTCGTGCCATTTTTGGTGAGAAAGCATCTGATGTCAAAGACACCTCGCTGCGCGTGCCTTCAGGCATGATCGGCACAGTCATTGATGTACAGGTGTTTACTCGCGAAGGTATTGTGCGCGACAAGCGTGCACAATCCATCATCGATGATGAGTTACGTCGCTATCGTCAGGACTTGAACGATCAATTGCGTATTGTTGAAAACGATACCTTTGATCGTATCGAGAAGTTGCTTGTTAACAAAGTTGTTAACGGTGGCCCTAAGAAGCTTGCGAAGGGTTCAACGATCACCAAAGCGTATCTGGCTGATATGGATCGCTGGCAGTGGTTTGATATTCGCTTGGCTGACGAAGGTAACGCAGTTGTTCTCGAGCAGGCTAAAGAGTCACTCGAACAAAAGCGTCACCAATTCGATCTGGCATTCGAAGAGAAGCGCAAGAAGCTTACTCAGGGTGACGAGTTGCCACCCGGCGTGCTCAAGATGATCAAGGTCTACCTTGCTGTGAAGCGTCGCTTGCAGCCTGGTGACAAGATGGCCGGCCGTCACGGTAACAAGGGTGTCGTTTCACGCATCACACCAGTAGAGGACATGCCACACATGGCTGACGGTACACCGGCAGACATCGTATTGAATCCTCTCGGCGTTCCTTCACGGATGAACGTGGGTCAGGTGCTGGAAGTCCATTTGGGCTGGGCAGCAAAAGGCTTGGGCCAGCGTATTGGCGAGATGTTGCGCGATCAACAGAAGGTTGAAGTCAAAAAGATCCGCACTTACCTCGACAAGATGTACAACAGCACGGGTACGGGCGCACGTATCGATGAATTGTCAGATGACGAGGTTATCGAGTTGGCGAACAACCTGCGCAACGGTGTGCCTTTTGCGACGCCCGTCTTTGACGGCGCGACCGAAAAAGAAATCACCGCGATGCTTGAGCTTGCCTACCCTCAAGAGGTTGCTGAGCGTATGGGTCTGACTGAAAGTCGTACCCAGGCCTGGCTCTATGACGGCCGTACCGGTGAGCAATTCGAACGTCCAGTCACGATTGGCTACATGCACTATCTCAAGCTGCATCACCTTGTCGATGACAAGATGCATGCCCGTTCAACGGGACCGTACTCGCTTGTAACTCAGCAGCCGCTGGGTGGTAAAGCGCAGTTTGGTGGCCAGCGTTTTGGTGAGATGGAAGTGTGGGCTCTCGAGGCTTATGGTGCGTCTTACACGTTGCAGGAAATGTTGACGGTTAAGTCCGATGACATTACCGGCCGTACTAAGGTTTATGAAAACATTGTTAAGGGCGATCACACGATCGATGCAGGCATGCCTGAATCGTTCAACGTGCTGGTTAAGGAAATCCGTTCCTTGGCCCTTGACATGGATCTGGAGCGTAAATAATGAAAGCGCTACTCGACCTATTCAAACAGGTTTCGCAAGACGAACAATTCGATGCCATCAAAATTGGTATCGCTTCGCCAGAAAAGATCCGTTCGTGGTCCTATGGTGAAGTTCGTAAACCCGAAACAATTAACTATCGTACGTTCAAGCCAGAACGCGATGGTTTGTTTTGCTCGAAGATTTTTGGTCCGATCAAGGACTACGAATGTTTGTGCGGCAAATACAAACGATTGAAACATCGTGGTGTGATTTGTGAGAAGTGCGGCGTTGAAGTCACCGTGGCCAAAGTGCGTCGTGAACGCATGGGTCATATTGAACTCGCCAGCCCAGTTGCACACATCTGGTTCTTGAAGAGCTTGCCATCCCGTTTGGGTATGGTGCTCGACATGACATTGCGTGACATCGAGCGCGTGCTTTATTTTGAAGCATGGTGCGTCATCGAGCCAGGCATGACTCCGCTCAAGCGTGGTCAGATTATGTCTGACGACGACTTCATCGCAAAAACTGAAGAGTACGGTGATGATTTCCGTGCTCTGATGGGTGCGGAGGCTGTCCGTGAATTGTTGCGTACGATTGACATTGATCGCGAAGTCGAGACGCTGCGCGGCGAACTTGGTGCGACCTCATCAGAAGCAAAAATCAAAAAAATCTCCAAGCGTTTGAAAGTGCTTGAAGGTTTCCAGAAATCCGGTATCAAAGCCGAATGGATGGTGATGGAAGTCTTGCCCGTGTTGCCACCAGACCTGCGTCCTTTGGTGCCACTGGACGGCGGCCGTTTTGCGACCTCTGATCTGAACGACCTTTATCGTCGTGTGATTAACCGCAACAACCGCTTAAAGCGATTGCTTGAGTTGAAAGCACCTGAAATCATCTTGCGTAATGAAAAGCGCATGTTGCAAGAGTCTGTAGATTCCTTGCTTGATAACGGTCGTCGCGGTAAAGCAATGACTGGCGCTAACAAGCGTCAGTTGAAGTCGCTCGCAGACATGATCAAGGGTAAGAGCGGTCGCTTCCGTCAGAACTTGCTCGGTAAGCGCGTTGACTACTCGGGTCGTTCCGTTATCGTGGTGGGCCCGCAGCTTAAGTTGCATCAGTGCGGCTTACCCAAGCTGATGGCACTTGAGTTGTTCAAGCCATTCATTTTCAATCGTCTGGAAATGATGGGTCTTGCAACAACTATCAAGGCTGCGAAAAAACTAGTTGAAAGCCAAGAGCCGGTTGTCTGGGATATTCTCGAAGACGTCATCCGTGAGCATCCCGTGATGCTCAACCGTGCACCAACGCTGCACCGTCTTGGTATTCAAGCGTTCGAGCCAGTGCTGATCGAAGGTAAAGCAATTCAATTGCATCCGCTCGTTTGCGCAGCGTTTAACGCTGACTTCGACGGTGACCAGATGGCTGTTCACGTGCCTTTGTCGCTCGAGGCACAAATGGAAGCACGCACGTTGATGCTTGCTTCAAACAACATTCTGTTCCCGGCAAACGGCGAGCCTTCAATTGTTCCTTCACAAGATATCGTGCTTGGTCTTTACTATGCGACGCGCGAGCGTGTGAATGGTAAAGGCGAAGGCATGTTCTTTGCTGATGTGGCCGAAGTGCAGCGCGCCTATGACAATCGCGAAGTAACTTTGCAAACACGTATTACGGTTCGTTTGCCTGAGTACACCCGTGTTGGCAAGAACGAGTTTGAACAAGGCATTCAGCGTGTTGAGACCACTGTTGGTCGTGCATTGCTCTCAGAGATTCTGCCTAAGGGTTTGCCGTTCTCGGTATTGAACCGTGCGCTCAAAAAGAAAGAAATCTCGCGCCTGATCAACCAGTCGTTCCGCCGTTGCGGTTTGCGTGATACGGTAATTTTTGCCGATAAACTGATGCAGTCCGGTTTCCGTCTCGCAACGCGTGGTGGTATCTCAATTGCGATGGGTGACATGTTGATCCCTCAGGTCAAAGGCGAAATTCTTGCCGAGGCCAGCAAAGAAGTTAAAGAGATCGACAAGCAATACTCATCAGGTTTGGTTACATCGCAAGAGCGTTACAACAACGTTGTGGATATCTGGGGCAAGGCTGGCGACAAAGTTGGCAAGGCCATGATGGAACAACTCGCTACCGAGCCTGTTGTAGATCGTCACGGTGACAATGTTCGTCAAGAGTCGTTTAACTCCATCTACATGATGGCTGACTCGGGTGCCCGTGGTTCGGCAGCGCAGATTCGTCAGTTAGCTGGTATGCGAGGTTTGATGGCCAAGCCAGACGGCTCGATCATTGAGACCCCAATTACGGCAAACTTCCGCGAAGGTTTGAACGTGTTGCAGTACTTCATCTCGACACACGGCGCGCGTAAAGGCTTGGCTGATACGGCGTTAAAGACAGCTAACTCTGGTTATCTGACCCGTCGTCTGGTTGATGTGACGCAAGACTTGGTTATTACGGAAAGCGATTGCGGCACGTCGCATGGTTATTCAATGAAGGCACTCGTCGAAGGCGGTGAAGTCATTGAGCCGTTGCGCGAACGTATTCTGGGCCGTGTTGCTGCAGTAGACATCGTCAACCCCGATACGCAAGAAACCGCAATCCACGCAGGCACCTTGCTTGACGAGGACTTGGTCGACACGATTGACAAGTTGGGCGTGGACGAAGTTCGCGTGCGCACACCGTTGACTTGCGAAACGCGCCATGGTCTTTGCGCGCATTGCTACGGTCGCGATCTCGGTCGTGGCTACCTGGTTAACGTCGGCGAAGCAGTTGGTGTGATCGCTGCACAGTCAATCGGTGAACCTGGTACACAGCTCACCATGCGTACTTTCCACATTGGTGGCGCCGCCTCGCGTGCAGCCATGGCAAGTGGCGTTGAAACCAAATCGAACGGTGTAGTTCGCTTTGCCAGCACCATGCGTTATGTGACCAATCCAAAGGGCGAGCGTATTGCGATCTCCCGTTCAGGTGAAATCGTTATTTATGGCGATAACGACCGTGAACGCGAGCGTCACAAAGTGCCGTATGGTGCCACGCTTCAGGTTAACGACGGCGACGTGCTCAAAGCAGGTGCTCGTTTGGCAACCTGGGATCCGTTGACCCGTCCTATCGTATCGGAATACGCCGGTGCGGTTCGTTTCGAGAATATCGAAGAAGGTGGCACGGTCGCCAAGCAGGTTGATGAAGTTACTGGTTTGTCCACACTTGTGGTTATCACGCCTAAGACGCGTGGTGGCAAAATCGCAATGCGTCCACAGATCAAACTGATTGGTGATAATGGTGAAGAAGTGAAGATCGCCGGTACCGACCACTCAGTTAACATCTCCTTCCCTGTCGGTGCACTGATTACCGTTCGCGATGGTCAGCAAGTACAAGTTGGTGAAGTGCTGGCACGTATTCCGCAAGAGTCGCAGAAGACTCGCGATATTACCGGCGGTCTGCCACGTGTGGCTGAATTGTTTGAAGCTCGTTCGCCCAAAGACGCCGGTATGCTTGCCGAAGTCACGGGTACGGTTTCTTTCGGTAAGGACACCAAAGGCAAACAACGTTTGGTCATCACTGACCTCGAAGGCATTAGTCACGAATTCCTGATTCCTAAAGAGAAGCAAGTATTGGTGCACGACGGCCAAGTTGTGAACAAAGGCGAGATGATCGTTGACGGCCCAGCCGATCCGCATGATATCTTGCGCTTGCAAGGTATCGAGCGCCTGGCAACCTATGTTGTAGATGAGGTTCAGGACGTCTATCGGTTGCAGGGTGTGAAGATCAACGATAAGCACATCGAGGTGATCGTTCGCCAGATGTTGCGGCGTATCAATATCGTTGATGCGGGTGACACTTCCTTCATTCCAGGCGAGCAAGTTGAGCGCGCAGAACTGCTCAACGAAAACGATCGCGTGGTTGCGCAAGACAAACGTCCTGCTACCTACGACAACATCTTGCTGGGTATTACCAAGGCATCGTTGTCAACGGATTCGTTCATCTCTGCGGCGTCGTTCCAAGAGACCACACGCGTGCTTACCGAGGCTGCCATCATGGGCAAGCGCGACGAGCTCCGTGGTCTGAAAGAAAACGTCATCGTGGGTCGCCTTATTCCAGCCGGTACGGGAATGGCGTATCACGTCGCCCGCAAAGACAAGGAAGCGATCGAAGCAGCGGAGCGCGAAGCAGCGCGTCAGTTACTCAATCCTTTCGAAGAAGCTCCTGTTGCAGCAGCCGCTTCAGATGATTCGGAAGAAAGTAACGGCTAAGTTGTTTGAAGTGCCAAGTTGAAGTGGTAAAGTAATTGAGCCAAGAAGGGAAACTTTCTTGGCTCAGTTGTTTTTAACAGACCTTTGGGTGATCAGATTTACCGATACATAGTGAGACGGTGCTGGTTTTTCTTGCTCTTGTTGTCTTTGACAGCTTGCGGGCAGTTGAGCCCTAGTTTTGATGACATGTCGCGCACTTATCAAACGGTCATCGAAAAATACGATCGCAATGGTTTGTTTCTAAATGTTGTTCGAGCATCGGAAAAACGACCGATGAGTTTTTTGACGATACCTAGTATTACAGGCTCGGGCTCCGCTGCCGAGTCCGCAGGTGTTTCGGCGAGCGTTGTCAGTGCCGTTCCAGGCACAACCGGAGGATTCTTTTCGGCGGGAACAGGTTCTTACTATGCGCCGACGATTGGTATTTCACTTAGTCGAGGCTTTACCTTCACGCAGTCGTCGTTGGACAATGCAGCATTCCAAAAATCATTCATGTCCGAAATACCATTGGCCGCGATCAACTCCATGGCAAATAGCACGGAAGATAGGCGAGAGTTGATTTACTCTATGGTCATTGACTCCTTGGTGATGGTGGAGCCAGATGGTGTTCCTAAAACATACCGAAATAATCCGTTGGCCGATGATTTTGATGAATTTCAAAGTCAACTGCACAAACTCATTGCGCTTGGTTTGTCTAGCGAACTACTCGAGTCAAAAGCCCCGATCGGCACACCAATGACGGCCGCGCAAGTCAATGACATCATGTTTAAATATTTGGATGCCAAAGATGAAAAGCAACTGACGATGTCTGAAATTGTCTCTAAGGGTGGCAAAGAAAAGCTCTATCAAATTTATCAAACGGTCAAAACCGCAAGATTTTGTTTTAGCAAGGACGCGAACCCTGAGGCTGTTAAGAGCATGTTCGGCTCGAAGTGGTTTTGCCAACAAGTGTTGGATAACGACTCAAGTGATCCCACCATTGCCGCGGTCGATAATGGCTCAAAACGTAAAGAGTTTGAGCTTGGTATCAAGCTTCGATCGACAGGCGGCGTGTTCTTTTACTTGGGTAACATCGTGAAAGCCCAAACGAAAGCTAACCCTAAGGTTGTTATGTTGTGGAACTACGACTTACAAGCTAAACCAACTGGAGAAGGTCCTCAACAGAATGTTCCTATGCTGGTCGTAAAGAAAAACCAGAAAATTAACGGCAAAGTATTTGCAGAAATTGACTATGAAGGTGATTTTTACGTTATTCCGATAGAAGATGCCGGATATAGCTCGCAAACGATGAGTATGTTGTACGCCTTTGTTGCGATGAATAAAGTGCCGGGCGCCATACCCGCATCGCCAGCTGTGCTGATTAAATAATCAGTAGTGAAAGTAGCAATATCCAGTTGACACTAGAGTAATCCTTGCGATATGCTAGCGGGCTTAGTCAAATTTTTTTGGCTGAGGTAACTATTTAAGTACAGACCGCGGTAGCTCTGGGCTTGCCGATGTGTCTGGTTTTAACAGGCAACACCCGCTCTTTTACGGATTTCCGTTTGATGGTGGGTTTGTGCGAGCAGCCCAGGAACGGGATTACTGGATTAGCGCCGTAGACAGCGCGACCCCAGAGATAAAAGGGAATTAGAGGTTATGCCAACCATTAGCCAACTCGTGCGTAAACCGCGCGAAGTCAGCGTTTCTAAGAGCAAGAGCCCTGCGCTCGAAAACTGCCCTCAGAGACGCGGTGTGTGTACACGTGTGTATACCACCACTCCAAAAAAACCAAACTCGGCACTGCGTAAAGTTGCAAAAGTGCGCTTGACCAACGGTTTCGAAATCATTTCGTATATCGGTGGTGAAGGTCACAACCTGCAAGAGCACTCAGTGGTTCTCGTGCGCGGTGGTCGTGTGAAAGATTTGCCCGGTGTGCGTTATCACATCGTCCGTGGTTCGCTCGATTTGCAAGGCGTGAAAGATCGTAAGCAATCGCGTTCGAAGTACGGTGCCAAGCGTCCTAAACAGGCCAAAGGCTAAGTAATACGAGTAATAAGTAGTGCAACCGAGAGTGATGTCCACTCCCGGGAATCGTAAGTGAGTAGTCATGATGGCCACTCAAGAGCGCGGAAATCAAGTGCTCAACTGAATAGACACAAGGAATTGATATGCCCCGTCGTCGTGAAGTTCCCAAACGTGACATTCTGCCTGATCCAAAATTCGGCAGTGTCGAGCTCGCAAAATTTATGAACGTTGTGATGTTGTCCGGCAAAAAAGCCGTGGCTGAGCGCATTGTCTACGGTGCACTCGAACAAGTTCAGACCAAGACTGGTAAAGAGCCAATCGAAGTCTTCAACTTGGCCATTAACAACATCAAGCCAATTGTCGAAGTAAAAAGCCGCCGCGTGGGTGGTGCCAACTATCAGGTACCGGTCGAAGTTCGTCCGGTACGTCGTTTGGCATTGGCTATGCGCTGGTTGCGTGAAGCCGCTAAAAAGCGCGGTGAAAAATCAATGGATTTGCGCCTGGCAGGTGAGTTGCTTGATGCAGCTGAAGGCCGTGGCGCAGCCATGAAAAAACGTGAAGATACGCACAAGATGGCTGATGCTAACAAAGCATTTAGTCATTTCCGCTGGTAATCTAAGGACTCAACCATGGCCCGTAAAACCCCGATTGAGCGCTACCGCAACATCGGTATCTCTGCCCACATTGACGCAGGGAAAACCACCACCACCGAACGTATCCTGTTCTACACCGGTGTCAATCACAAGATTGGCGAAGTGCATGATGGCGCAGCCACCATGGACTGGATGGAGCAAGAGCAAGAGCGCGGTATCACCATTACGTCTGCTGCAACCACCGCCTTTTGGCGTGGGATGGCAACGCAATATCCTGAGCATCGTATCAACGTTATTGATACCCCGGGACACGTTGACTTCACCATTGAGGTTGAGCGTTCCATGCGCGTGCTTGATGGCGCATGTATGGTTTATTGCGCAGTGGGCGGTGTACAGCCCCAGTCAGAAACCGTTTGGCGTCAAGCTAACAAATATGGCGTGCCACGCTTGTCGTTTGTAAACAAGATGGACCGTACTGGCGCGAACTTCTTTAAGGTCTATGACCAGTTGAAGACGCGTTTGCGCGCGAACCCCGTTCCAGTCGTTATACCAATTGGTGCTGAAGAAAATTTCCAGGGCGTTGTTGACCTGCTGAAAATGAAAGCCATCATTTGGGACGAAGCTAGCCA